>Ga0102588_1001074_pt1 | contig 22874 bp, 20 predicted proteins | sample AraplaMF_Col_mMS_FD_76854 | JGI IMG/M metagenome (GOLD analysis project Ga0102588, IMG submission 76854) | Arabidopsis root microbial communities from the University of North Carolina, USA - plate scrape MF_Col_mMS (SPADES assembly) (version 2) | ecosystem: Host-associated > Plants > Roots >...
AGCCTGCATCAGGCGCTCGGCGACGGAAGCGGCGACGGTGCGCCCCATATAGACGGCGATCGTTGCACCTGAGACGGCGAGGCTTGCCCAATCCGGCAGGACATCACCCGTCAGATCGTGGCCGGTCGTGAAGACCAGCGAGGATGCCACGCCACGCAACGTCAGCGGTAACTCGAAATCGGCGGCGGCGGCGAAGGCCGAGGTGATGCCGGGGACCACTTCATAGGAAATGCCCGTAGCCCGCAGCGCCGCCATTTCCTCACCTGCCCGGCCGTAGACCAGCGGATCGCCGGACTTCAGGCGAACCACGCGCTTGCCTTCGCGACCGAGATATACGAGCAGATCGTTGATCTCTTCCTGCGACTTCGAATGGCATCCCTTGCGCTTGCCGACCGACAGGCGCTCGGCGTCGCGGCGGCCCATGTCGACGATTTCCTGCGGCACGAGGGCATCATAGACGATGACATCGGCCTCCATCATCACGCGCTGGGCGCGCAGCGTCAGCAGGTCCGCAGCACCCGGCCCGGCGCCGACGAGCCAGATGTGCCCCTCGACCTTCTCAGCGGACTGCAACATGCTGTTGGCTGCACGACGCGCCTGCGGCAGGTTCTCGCTGGCGACAGCATCGGCGACCGCGCCGGAGAAGAAACGCCGCCAGAACAGGCGACGCGCAGCGCCCTTCGGCACGAGATGCTCGACAGTCTTTCGATAGCCAACGGCAAGGTCGGCCAGCCGGCCCAGCGACGGTGCAAGAATTTGATCGACCTGTGCACGGATCATCTGTGCGAGCACGGGCCCGGCACCTTCGGTGCCGATAGCGACAGCGACCGGCGCGCGATTGACAAGCGCAGGCGTGAAGAAATCGCAGTAGTCAGACTGATCGACGGCGTTGGCGGGCACCTTTTCGGCGCGCGCGGCCTCAACGATGGCGCGATCCTGCGCCGCGTCTCCGGTCGCAGCAAAGACGAGTGTTGCCCCACGGACTTGCTCGTCCACAAAGCCTGCGCGCACCGTTTCAATCCGATTGGCGATCAGATAGGCGTGGTAATCGGCCTCTGGATGATCGGTATAGGCGACAACCCGCGCCTGCGTGTTCAGCAGCAAGCGAACCTTGGCGAAAGCCTCGTCGCCATTGCCGAAGACGGCCGCGATCCTGCCCTCGACGCGAAAGAAGGCAGGAAATACCGACAGTTGTTCAGTCTTGGGAGACATCATCAATCCATTTCGAAGTTGCCGGAATATGCACTCTCTGCCCAGGCAAATGAAGAAACAGAAATTCCAATGCCCGCGCGCGCACGTATTCTTTTACTCGCTCTCTCAATGATTTGAGTAAAAGTCACCGGTGCGGCGCAGCGGACACACCTGCGTCCGCCGCAGCGCAGCAGAAAGGCTGTGACAAATCCCGCTCCCCGTCGAAATCGGCATTTGCCTCGCCTGCCGCTACCGGTAGAGTGCGGCTACCAAGGAGAAAGCCATGTCCGACCAGACCATCGCCGCCCGCCTGCTCAACGTCATGGAACAGGACATCCTGCCGATGACCGAACGCGGCGTCGCTGCCGGCAACAAGGTGTTCGGCGCTGCGATCCTGCAAAAGTCCGACCTCTCGCTCGTCGTCGCCGAGACCAACAACGAGCTTGAAAATCCGCTGTGGCATGGCGAGGTGCACACGCTGAAGCGCTTGTACGAACTGGGCGAGAAGCCAGCCACCAAGGATCTCATCTTTCTGTCGACGCACGAACCCTGCACCATGTGCATGTCGGCGATCACCTGGGCCGGGTTCGACAATTTCTACTATTTCTTCAGCCACGAGGATTCGCGCGACGCCTTCGCCATTCCTCACGACCTGAAGATCCTGAAGGAGGTTTTCGGTCTAGAACCGGGTGGCTACAGGCGCAGCAATGCATTCTGGAACAGCTTTGCCATTGCCGATCTAGTCGAGACCGAAGAAGAGCATTTGAAGGCCGAACTGAAAACACAGACGGCGCGCATCAAGGCGCGGTACGATGCGCTCTCGGAAAGCTACCAGGCGTCGAAGAGCGACAACGACATTCCACTGAACTGAGTGACCATGGAAGCCTCAAAAGACATTTCGCGCCTGATCGAGATCATGGCCGCGCTGCGCAATCCGGCAACCGGCTGCCCCTGGGACATCGTCCAAACGTTCGAGACGATAAAGCCCTACACGATCGAGGAGGCCTATGAAGTCTCCGACGCAATCGAGCGCAATGACATGGACGACCTCTGCGAGGAGTTGGGCGACCTGCTGCTGCAGGTCGTGTTCCATGCGCGCATGGCCGAGGAAGCGGGAGAATTCTCCTTTGGCGACGTCGTTGAGGCAATCACCCGCAAGATGATCCGCCGCCATCCGCATGTCTTCGCCCGTTCTGATGCCGACACGCCCGATGCGGTGAAGAAGCAGTGGGACGACATCAAGCAAGCAGAAAAGCGCGAGCGCGCCGAACGGCGAGCCAAGCGCGGCGTCAGCGAGGATTTCAAGGTGGGGTTCCTCGGATCGGTCCAGCGGAGCTTCCCTGCCCTGACAGAGGCGCTGAAGCTGCAGGAACGCGCTGCAAAGGTGGGCTTCGATTGGTCAGCGCCCGAACCGATCCTCGACAAAATCGAGGAGGAAATCGGCGAGTTGCGTGTCGCCTTAGCGGAAGGCGATCAAGCAAAGGTCAGTGATGAGCTCGGCGACCTCATCTTCGCCGTGGTCAATATCGGCAGGCATGTAAAGGCTGACCCGGAAGATTCCTTGCGCGGAACGAATACAAAATTTCGTAGACGTTTCAGTCATATCGAAGCCGTTCTTGGCACGGAAGGCGAAACTTTGGAAGCGGCGAGCCTGCAGCGGATGGAAGAAATCTGGCAGGCGGCAAAGGCTATCGAGCGGCAACTGGGCTGAGCCGACATCCTTACCTTGCGTGAGGCCCAATCCGGGCGTAAGGCGAAGCCCGCTGCAGGAAGCTCTAGCGTTCCCAATCCTCTTTCGCGGCTTTCGGCCCGTTGCCCAGGCGGCGCTCCAGTTCGACCGCTTCGGTTTCCGAGAGACGTACATCGAGCGTGATCGACCCGTCCTCGTTGTCCTCGCGGTTATCGACGATCGCATGATCGTAGAGCCAAGGCAGCAGCGCCAACTTGTCGACAGGCAAGCGCACAGTCGCTTCGGTCAGCACGCCGGACAGTCTGCGGCTGATCTCTCCCATCAGCGTATCGATACCCTCGCCGCTGACTGCGGATAGGGCGACGACGTTCTCGGCACCGCTCGCCTTCTGGACGATGGCATCGTGCGCTTCCGGCTCAAGGCGATCGATCTTGTTCCAGACTTCGATGATGCGCTTGTCGCCCTCTTCCTCGTCGATGCCGAGGTCCTTCAGGATGCGGAGCACGTCGGCACTCTGCGCCTGATTGTCGACGTCGAACATGTCGCGGACATGAAGGATCAGGTCGGCTTCCAGCACCTCTTCCAGCGTAGCGCGGAAAGCAGCGACGAGGTGGGTCGGAAGGTCCGAGATGAAACCGACGGTGTCTGAGAGGATCACCGTGCGGCCATGTGGCAACTTCATTCGGCGCAGCGTCGGATCGAGCGTTGCGAACAGCATATCTTCGGCCAGCACGCCTGCCCCGGTGATCCGGTTGAACAGTGTCGACTTGCCGGCGTTGGTATAGCCGACAAGCGCCACGATCGGATGCGGCACCTTCTTGCGCTTGGCGCGATGCAGCTGGCGGGTGCGAACCACCTGTTCCAGCTCACGCTCGAGCTTGACGATGCGGTCCTGCAGCAAGCGACGGTCGGCTTCGATCTGGGTTTCACCGGGACCACCCATGAAGCCGCCACCGCCGCGCTGACGCTCGAGGTGGGTCCAGCTGCGAACCAGACGGCCCTTCTGATAGTTCAGATGAGCTAGATCGACCTGCAGCGTGCCTTCCTTGGTGGAAGCACGACGGCCGAAGATCTCGAGGATGAGGCCGGTGCGGTCGATGACCTTGGCGTTCCATTCCTTCTCGAGATTGCGCTGCTGTACCGGTGTCAGCGGATGGTCGACGATCACGAGACCGGAATCATTCGCATCCAACGTCGCCTTGATCTCTTCGATCTTGCCCGTGCCCATCAATGTTGCGGGTCGCGGATCGCTGACGGTGACGATCGTGCCATTCACCACATCGAGGTCGATCGCCTGCGCAAGACCGGTCGCCTCTTCCAGGCGGCTCTCGGGCGTGCGGGTGACCACAGGCGCAGCATCGCCGGCACTGCGTCCGGCGCGCCCCTGCTTGAGCACGGGCACGACGACGGTCGCGCGCATATCATCCCGGTGCTTGGCTGCTTCCGGGATGATCGAATCGTTTTTGGTATCGCGTGTCGAGATAATTGCAGGTCCCGTTAGGAAGCAGCTTCTTCGCTTTCGAACATCTGCATCGGCTGGCCGGGCATGATGGTCGAGATTGCGTGTTTATACACGAGTTGCGAATGGCCGTCACGGCGAAGCAGAACGCAAAAATTGTCGAACGAGGTGACAACTCCGGTCAGCTTCACGCCATTGATCAAGAAGATTGTCAGTGAAATCTTTTGTTTGCGTACAGTATTGAGAAATAAGTCCTGCAGATTCTGAGAACGTTCCGCCATCGCGCCGCTTCTTTCTTTATTGCCGGCTTCATTCCGCCGGTGAAATACTAATCAACCTCGCCTGCAGGCAGCCGACAACCCTCATCCCATCTGCCCAGAAAGTCTTGGTATCAAATCGCAATCTTTTCCGCAACGTCGAAAAAGGCCTCCCTAATTTTCTGGGAGACGCTGCCTGGATGGCCATTTGCGATCGGCTGGCCATCGATCGACACAACCGGAAAGCAGATGCTCGTGGCCGCCGTGATGAACACCTCACGCGCCGCAAGCATCTCCGCGACCGAGAATTTCCGCTCCTCGATCTTCAGGCCCAGCTTGGCGCCGACATCGATCAGCGTCGTGCGGGTAATGCCGCGCAGGATGCCATGTTCGGCCGGACGCGTGATGAGAGTGCCGTCGCGGTCGACGATCCAGACATTGGTCGCCGCTCCCTCTTTCACCATGCCATCGGCGTCCACAAAGATCGCCTCCTGCGCACCGGCTTCCTTCGCGTGCTGGCGCGCCATGGCGTTCGGCAAGAGACCGACGGACTTGATATCGACACGGTCCCAGCGATTGTCGGGCACGGTGATCGCCTTGATGCCCGTCGCGTTCTTCCTCGCGATGATCGAAGGATCGGTGCTCTTGGCGGTGATGACCAGCGAGGGCAGCGTTCCTTCTGCGGGAAACACATGATCGCGCCGTGCAACCCCACGGGTGATTTGCAGGTAAAAGAGACCGTTGCGGACGCGATTGCGCCGCAGCGTTTCGCGAATGACACGGGTCAGCGCGTTGCGGCTCATTGGCCAGGCAATACGCAACTCACCAAGCGATCGGTCCAGCCTGTTCAGATGGCGTGTAAGATCAACGATATAGCCATGCCTGATTTCACAGACTTCATAGACGCCATCCGCGAACTGATAGCCTCTATCCTCGATATGGACCATGGCATTCGAGTGCGTGACATAGCGGCCGTTCACATAGGCTATTCTGGGCATGGTGAACCTGTGCGGGAGTTGTAGCAAAGAGAATTAGGACGGCGCCGCAGCGCCGCCCGTGTCTCAGACGCCGAGCGACTTCAACTTGCGGTGAAGCGCCGAGCGCTCCATGCCGACAAACTCCGCGGTGCGCGAGATATTGCCGCCAAAGCGATTGATCTGCGCGATCAGGTAGTCCTTCTCGAACATCTCTCGTGCCTCGCGAAGCGGCAGCGTCATGATGTGATAGTCGTTCTTGGCCGAAACCTTTGGCAACATGTCGCCAAGGTCAGTCGGCAGCATCTCGGCAGTGATCGGCGCATCCGGACCGTCGGAACGGGCAAGGATCATCAGCCGCTCGATGTTGTTGCGCAGTTGGCGGATATTGCCCGGCCAATCATGGGCCTGTAGCACGGCCATCGCGTCGTCGCCAATGCGGCGGGGACGGATGCCGGCCTGTTCGGAAATCTGCCGCATCAGCTGATCGACCAGGAACGGAATGTCTTCGCGCCGTTCGGCGAGTGCCGGTACGCGCACGGGCACCACGGCAAGGCGATGATAGAGATCTTCGCGGAACCAACCCTCGGCGATGCGGGTCTCGAGATTGTAGGCCGTCGACGAGATGATGCGCACATCGACCTTCACCCGCTTGGAGCCCCCCACGCGCTCGAACTGCTGATCGACAAGAACGCGGAGGATCTTGTTCTGCGTCTCGCGCGGCATTTCGCCGACTTCGTCGAGGTAGAGAATGCCACGGTGTGCCTCTTCCAGCGCGCCGATCTTGCGCGCCTGGCCAGGCGACCCTTCCGTACCGAACAGCGCAATCTCCATGCGATCAGGCGTGATATTGGCGGCATTCAGTGCCACGAAGGGACCATTCGCGCGCGTCGACTTCTTGTGGATCATGCGGGCCACAAGCTCCTTGCCGGAACCCGACGAGCCAAAGATCATGATGCGGCTGTTGGTCGGCGATACCTTCTCGATCGTCTGGCGGAGCTGCGAGACGGCAACGGAGGTACCGATAAGTTCGACCGGATCGCCAGCCTTGCGCTTGAGTTCGGATACTTCGCGCTTCAGCTTCGAATTCTCTAGCGCGCGCTCCGCGATCAGGATCAGTCGATCGGCCTTGAATGGCTTTTCGATGAAGTCGAACGCGCCCCGCTTGATGGCGGAAACAGCCGTCTCGATGTTGCCGTGACCCGAGATCATGACGACAGGGATGTCCGGGTGGCGCGTCTTGATCTCGTCCAGAAGCGACAGACCGTCGAGCTTGCTGCCCTGCATCCAGATGTCGAGGAAGATCAGCCGCGGCGCACGATCGGAGATCGCAGCCAGCGCACTGTCGCTGTCATGTGCCGTACGGGTCTCATGTCCTTCGTCAGACAGGATACCGGAGACGATCTCGCGGATGTCGTGCTCGTCGTCGACGACCAGAATATCAGAGGCCATAAACACTTTCCTTGTCACTTGCGGCCGGAGCAGAAGGCGCAGTTTCCAGACGTGGCAGATGCACGCGGATCATGGCCCCTCTTCCCTGGTCGAAATCAGCGGGCGCATCATGCAATTCGAGCTGCCCACCATGTTCCTCAATAATCTTCTTTACGATCGCCAGGCCAAGTCCGGTGCCCTTCTCGCGCATCGTCGTATAGGGTTCCAGAATGCTGTGGCGGTTCTCGACCGGCAGGCCGCGACCGTTGTCGATCACATCGACGGTGAAGCGATCCCGCGCCGGATCGAGCGAGGCACGAACGAGGATCTTGCGCTCGTCGCGCTCTCCGCTCGGCACGGCTTCAATCGCCTCCACGGAATTCTTGATCAGATTGCCGAATGCCTGACCGAGCATGCGGCTGTCGAACAGCCCTTCCAGCGGCTGGTCGCCCAGTTCCTGCTGGAAGCTCACGTGGCTGTTGCCCATCTCGCGCAGGAACATCGCATCATGCAGGATCTTGCGGAGATCGCTCGGCTCCTTGATCGGCTTCGGCATCCGGGCAAACGACGAGAACTCATCCACCATGCGGCCAATGTCACCCACTTGCCGGATGATGGTCTCGGTGCACTGGTCGAAGACGCTGCGGTCATCCTGGTTGATCTGTTTGCCGTAGCGGCGCTGAATGCGTTCTGCCGACAACTGAATCGGCGTCAACGGATTCTTGATTTCATGAGCGATGCGGCGGGCGACGTCGCCCCATGCCGTCGAGCGCTGTGCGATAACGAGGTCGGTGATGTCGTCGAGCGTGATGACATAGGATTCGCTCATGTCGCGTACTTCCTCGCGCGTCACCTGGACGCTCAGCGTCCGCACGGTACCAGCTCGCACGAGGGCAATCTGCTTGCGGAAATCGCCACGATAGCGGGAGGCGGCTTCCGTCAGGACCTGGTCGACTTCGGGCGCGATCTCGGAGAGTTGCTTGCCGAGCATGTCCGACGCCGGCAATGCCATAAGCGCTTCTGCGGAACTGTTGACGATGGTGACCCTGCGATCGTGCTCGACACCGATGACCGCGGCGGTCACGCCGGATAGAACCGCTTCGATGAAACGACGGCGGTCGTCCACCTCATCCTTGGCCTCCAGGATCTCGTCGCGCTGTGTACGAATTTCCGAGATCATCTTGTTGAAGGTCCGCGAGAGGTTGGCAACGTCGCCGTCCACGGAATGGACAGGCACGACAATGTCCATGTTGCCGGAGGCCACGCTGTCCGCCGCCGTAATCAGCAGACGGATCGGACGCACGATACGGTCAGCCACGGCAATTGCCGTCCAGATGGCGGCCAGCAAAACGATAAGGGCAAAGCCGATGTAGAGAACCGCGAAGGCGATCTGCAGCGAGAAACGCCCTGCCTCCATGGATTTGTATTCTGTGGCGTTCTCCTCCATGAGACGCATTGCGCCCATGACCTTGGGATCGACCGCGCGGACCGTGTAGAGGAACGCGCCGTCAATCGCATCGAGCTTGATGATGGCGCCCACCAGGTTGGTTATGCCCGGCGGAATCAAGGTCGGCTGGCCGGCCGCGGCCTTGTTCAACGCATCCTGGGGAATTGCCGGCAACGGCTTCTCGGTCTTGATATCAGCCTGGGTGATCACCGAGCCGTCAGACTGGACAAGGAAGGCACCGAGCAGACCGCGGCCCCGCGCCTGCCGCGTCATCAAATCGGAAAAGCCGGTGCGATCGAGATTGAACAGAGCCCTGTTGCGCTCGAGGTCATTCGCCATCGAGACAGTCTGGCCCTGCAGGTAGCTCGCATTCTCCATCATGTAGGCCTGCCCGATGTTTCGGGAGGAACTGACGATCGATTGCGTGCGGAGCGCAAACCACCGGTCGAGGCCGGCATTCAGCGTAATGCTGGCGAAAATCGCAACAAGGATCGCCGGGGTGATCGCGACGATTGAGAAGAGCACAACGATGCGGATATGAAGGCGCGCCGCCGCTCGCCCGCGTTTCCGCGCCTTGAGCAGGCGGGAGACCTCGCGTGCGATGAGGGCCATCAGACCCAACACGAAAAACGAGTTCACGACAACCGAGGTGACAACGACATGGTAAGTCGGCGCGATCGGGGTCAGCCCGAGCAGAACGAAGAGCGTCAGCGTGGCACAGAGCAGCGCACCACCGGCAAGGATCAGGCCCGGCAGCGCAAACAGGGCACGGCGATCGGTCACGGCCGTGACAGCTTCGCCTTCCTCCGCAGGCGGCATTGCATCCTGTTCCATTCGCTTATTTCTCCTGGCGGCAGGCAATCGCCTCCGCCGCTCCCGCGGACCAGGGCGGAAGCCGCCAGCCTGCCTCCGCAACGCAACGGCAAGCGCCGCTGCTCTCTTAGACAGCTCCGAAAACCCGAACCCCATGCGTGACTTCTAAGCAACGCATTGTGGCGAAAATGCAACGTCGCCAGTCACATTGTCAAGCAGTGCGGGAGCTTCTGTACACCGATACGCCAAGCTCTCTGATCTTCTTGCGCAGCGTATTGCGGTTCAACCCCAAAAGGTCAGCCGCCTTGATCTGGTTGCCGCGCGTCGCCGTCAGCGCGGCTAGAATCAGCGGATACTCCATTTCCGTCAATACACGATCGTAAAGCCCGGGTGGCGGCAGGCCGTCGCCGAAACCGGCGAAGTATGTCCGCATGTTTTCTTCGACAGCCTGGGCGATAGTCATGTTGCCGTTACGGATCGGCCCCTTGTCGATCGGGCTGTCCGGCACATCGGACCGAAGCTCGGCTTCGATGATTTCGCGGGTGATCACATCCTGTGGATAAAGTGCCATCAACCGGCGAATGAGGTTCTCGAGCTCGCGCACGTTGCCCGGCCAGGCGTAGGCTTTCATCAGATCGAGCGCCTCCTGATCGAAGCGCTTGGAGCCAAGGCCTTCCTTTTCCGCCTGCTGGACGAAGTGGCGCACAAGATCCGGGATATCCTCCGCACGATCACGCAACGGCGGCAGACGCAGCGGCACGACGTTTAGGCGGTAGTAGAGATCCTCGCGGAAAAGTCCCTGATTAATCGCCTGCTTCAGATCCTTGTTGGTCGCCGCGACGATCCGAACGTCGGTGCGGATCGGTGTGCGGCCACCGACAGTGGTGTACTCGCCTTGCTGCAAGACGCGCAGGAGGCGCGTCTGGGCATCCATCGGCATATCACCAATTTCGTCGAGGAAAAGCGTGCCGCCTTCGGCCTGCTCGAAGCGACCGGTCGAACGCGTCTGGGCGCCGGTGAACGCACCCTTCTCGTGGCCGAAGAGCTCGGATTCGATCAGATCGCGCGGGATCGCCGCCATGTTGATCGCGACAAACGGCCCGTTGCGGCGCTTGCCGTAGTCATGGAGCGCCCTCGCCACCAGTTCCTTGCCGGTACCGGACTCGCCGGTGATCATCAGCGTCAGATCGGTCTGCATCAGGCGCGCAAGGACGCGATAGATTTCCTGCATCGCGGCCGAACGGCCGACAAGCGGCATTCCGTCCTGCATATCCTCGTCAAGCTTGGCTGGCCTGCGCTTCGGCTCGGCCAGCGCACGGCCGATGATGCCGATCAGTTCCGTCAAGTCGAATGGTTTTGGCAGGTAATCGTAGGCGCCCTTTTCGGAAGCCTTGATCGCCGTCATGAAGGTGTTCTGGGCGCTCATGACAAGCACGGGGAGATCCGGGCGGGCCTTCTTGATGCGCGGCAGGAGATCGAACGCATTTTCATCCGGCATCACGACATCGGTTACGACAAGATCGCCCTCGCCTGCCGACACCCAACGCCAGAGCGTGGCGGCGTTGGAGGTAATTCGCACGTCATAGCCGGCGCGGCTCAGAGCCTGATTAAGCACGGTACGAATTGCCGCATCATCATCCGCGACGAGGATCGTTGCTGTCATCGAGTAGGTCCTGTGGGAGTTATGGTCGTTGCGTCGTCCACCGATGCGTCCTTGGAGGCCGGCATCAAGACGCGGAATGTCGTGCGGTTGGTCTGGCTGTCGCATTCAATAATGCCGCCGTGGTCCCCAATAATCTTAGCGACGAGCGCGAGGCCAAGGCCGCTGCCGTTCGTCTTGGTCGTAATGAACGGATCAAACAGATGCGGCAGAAGGTCCGCCGGCACGCCCGGACCGTTGTCCTGAACACAAAACTCTAGCGGCAGCGAAATCTTTTCGCGCGTGCCGGCGACCGACAGACGAATGCCGGAGCGGTAAGCCGTCGTCAAAACGATCTCGCCATCCGGGCGATCGCCGACGGCCTCGGCGGCATTCTTCACGAGATTGAGGAACACCTGAACAAGCTGATCGCGGTTCGCGTAGACCGACGGCAACGACGGGTCGTAGTTCTCGGTGATCCGGAGGTGCCGCGCAAATCCCGCCTTCGCCACGGCCTTCACGTGATCGAGAACCGAGTGGATATTGACCGGTATCCGATCAACGGGGCGTTCGTCCGAGAAGACTTCCATGCGGTCCACGAGCGAGACGATGCGGTCCGTTTCGTCGCAGATCAGCCGCGTCAATGCGCGGTCGTCGTCGACGACCGATTGCTCTAGCAGCTGCGCTGCACCGCGAATACCGGAAAGCGGATTCTTGATCTCATGCGCCAGCATGGAGGCAAGCCCCGTGACCGAGCGGGCCGCCGCACGATGCGTCAGCTGCCGGTCGATCTTGTCCGCCATCGACCGCTCTTGGAACACGATCACGACGGAGCCTGGATCGCTGACGACAGGGGCAACATACAAGTCGACAAGCTTGTCCTGTCCGAGGCGCGGCGAGCTCAAGTCGACGCGATACTCGTTGATCGGTGCTCGCCGTTCGCGAACCTGGTCGATCAAGGCCAGCAGCGGACTGCCAAATGGGATAAAGGTCGAGATCTTGTACCGCGCGAGGTGGGCGGCGCTGGCGCCGAAGAAGGCTTCCGCTTCCCAATTTGCGAAGGCGACGAGGCCACCCTCATTGACCATCACGACCGGATTCTGGATCGCGTTGAGCACAGCGATCGCAACTGCGCTACCGCCGTTGTCGATCGACGATGGCACGTCATTCGTCATGCAGCCTCCCGGGTCTGCGTGTTCGATGCCGCAGCCACAAATGCATTATAAAACCTTGCAGCTACGTCGTCGGGCTCCCGCGCCGTCATGATCGCGGCCTTTTCGTGCGCTGCAAGACCAGGCGCAAAACGGTCGAGATACCAGCCAAGATGCTTCCTTGCATGGCGAACGGCGACTGCCTCACCGTAAAATTCGAGCATCATTCTGTAGTGCTCGGTCGCAATGTCGGGGACTTCCCACACTTCGGGCGCCGGTTGCCCAGCCAATACGCCGGCGTGCCACGGCCTGCCCTGGCAGCCCCTACCGATCATGACGGCATCGGCTCCCGAGCGACGCAGAATCTCATGTGCATCCTCGACGGTTTCGACATCGCCGTTTGCAACCAAGGGCACGGTAATGGCATCGCGAACCGCGCGGATCGCATCCCAGTCTGCCCGACCCTCGTAAAACTGCATGCGCGTGCGGCCATGGATCGTAATAAGCTGAACGCCAGCCTGTTCGGCGCGGCGCGCGATCTCGGGCGCGTTGATCGAATTCTCGTCCCAACCGAGCCGCATCTTCAGGGTCACGGGAACGCTGACGGCCTTGACTGTCGCCTCGATGAGGCTGAGGGCGTGATCGGGATCGCGCATCAAGGCGGAGCCGGAGTAACCGCCAATCACTTTCTTGGCGGGGCATCCCATGTTGATATCGATGATGTCGGCGCCATGGTCGGCAGCGATCTTCGCGGCCTCCGCCATCCAATGGGCTTCACGGCCAGCGAGCTGAACCATGTGGGGCTCAAACCCCGCGCTTTCGAGGCGTGCCCATGATTCGGCAGTGCTGTTGACCAGTTCGCGGCTTGCTACCATTTCGGTGACCACAAGCCCTGCGCCATGACGCCACGCCAGTTGCCGGAACGGCATGTCCGTCACGCCAGACATAGGCGCCAGCACAACACGGTTCCTGACTTCCACAGGTCCAATCCGCAAAGGTGATGCGAGGTCGAAGCTCAACAATTGATTATCTTTCAGGCACGCGAAATGCGTGCACTATTTTTAGACAGGTTTGAATGGCTTGCCAAGAGGGCAGTGCGCGAATTGACATTTTTCGAGCAAATGCTGGAATTCGATGCGCCAAGCCGCTAAGCACCGGTGTAAAAATCGCGCTTTGAGGATTTATGCCGCAAATGCATCAAAAGCAACCAGCAATAGGTATCGTCGTCGTCGCGGCCGGCCGCGGCGAACGCGCGGGCGCCTCCGAAGAGGGACCGAAGCAGTATCGGGCGATTGGCGGCAGGCCTGTTATCACTCACACACTGGAGAAGTTCGCCAGCTGGGAGCTTGCCCGCCACATCGTCGTGGTCATTCACCCCGACGACGAGGCGCTGTTTGCTAAGGCTGCCGGGCGGATCCAGTCCGGCACGCCGATCGATGCGGTTAACGGCGGCGCTACGCGCCAACAATCCGTCTTAGCGGGACTGCGCCATTTGCGCGGCAAGAATATCTCGCATGTTCTGATCCACGACGCAGTGCGGCCCTTCTTCGATCATGCGCTTCTCGATCGCATCGCTGGCCTGCTCTCGGAGGGCGTGCCGGCAATTCTCCCCGCCATGCCCGTCGCCGACACGCTGAAGCGAGCAGATCATGATGGAACGGTCCTCGACACCGTTTCCCGCGATCATCTCTACGCAGCGCAAACGCCGCAGTCTTTCGCCTTCGAGCCCATCCTTGCCGCCCACGAAAAGGCGGCCGTGGCAAATCTCACCGATTTCACCGACGACGCCGCCATTGCCGAATGGGCCGGTATTCCGGTGCGGATCGTCGAGGGTCTGGCGGACAATGTAAAACTGACGGTCAAACGGGACATCGCAATGGCAGACAGCAGACTTTCAGTACAGGCGCTCCCCGATGTGCGCACCGGCAACGGCTACGACGTCCATCAGCTCGAGCCGGGCGACGGCGTAACACTCTGCGGCGTCTTCATACCGCATGACCAGAAGCTCAAGGGTCACTCCGACGCGGACGTAGCGCTCCACGCGTTGACTGATGCACTGCTTGCGACCTGTGGAGCGGGCGACATCGGCGATCATTTTCCGCCATCTGATCCGCAGTGGAAGGGCGCGCCGTCGCGCATCTTCATCGAACATGCGGCAAAGATCGTGCGCGAGCGTGGCGGCGCCATCATGAACGCCGACGTGTCGCTGATCGCCGAAGCACCGAAAGTCGGGCCGCATCGCGACGAGATGCGCGCCAAGCTGTCCGAGTTCCTGGGCATCTCGATCGACCGCTGCTCAGTCAAGGCGACGACCAACGAGAAGATCGGCTTTGTCGGCCGGCGCGAGGGCATCGCCGCGATCGCCACGGCAACCGTCGCCTATCGGAGCACATGAGATGAGCACCTTCCCGAACGACATCATCGTGCAAGCAGAAGCGATCATTCGCGATTTCACGTCGGCGGGGCTGATGGTTTCGACGGCAGAATCCTGCACCGGCGGACTGATCGCTGGCGCGCTCACGGAAGTCTCAGGATCGTCTTCTGTCGTGGACAGAGGCTTCGTCACTTATACCAATACCGCCAAGATGGAGATGCTTGGCGTGCAGGAAGAAACGCTGATCCGCTTCGGCGCGGTCTCGGAGGAGACGGCGCGGCAAATGGTGCACGGCGCCCTCTTCCGCTCCCGCGCGGCCATTGCCGTCGCCGTAACGGGCGTTGCAGGGCCAGGCGGTGGATCGGTGGAGAAACCGGTCGGTCTCGTCCACCTCGCGGCCAAGTCGCGCTCTGGCGGGCTTATTCATTGGAAGATGCTCTACGGCGACATCGGTCGCGGTGAGGTGCGGCTTGCGACGGTCAGGACCGCGCTTGGCATGATCCAGGAACTGGCTCAGCCGTAAATCTTCGTCGCCCGCGTTTCGAAGGCTTCCGAGAACATGCGGAAGGCGCGATCGAACATCGACCCCATGACTGCCCCCAGGATGCGGCTCTTGAACTCGTAGTCGATGAAGAAGTGAATGTTGGAGCCTGTTGCCGTCTCCTCGAAACGCCAGCGGTTGTCGAGATAGCGGAATGGTCCATCGATATATTTGACCTCGATGAGGCGCTCGGCCCGGTTCAACAGCACCTGCGTCGTGAAGGTTTCGCGGATCGCCTTGTAACCGACGGTCATATCGGCGATCAGCAGAACCTTGCCGTCACGTTCCTTGCGGCTGCGAATGCTTAGCGCCTCGCAGAGCGGAAGAAACTGGGGATAATGCTCGATGTCGGCGACGAGATCGAACATCTGATCGGCTGAATGCGGGACGGAGTGATGCGTTTCGAACTGAGACATGATCGGCAGTTAAGTAGGAGCGCCGAGAAGATCAAGAAGGTGGTTCACCTCCCGCCGGCTTTTCAGCTGAAAAACCGGAACATTCGGGCCATGCTTGTCGAGAGCAGCAATCACCAGGGGCGCGAACCGCTTCTCGAACATCCAGATGTAAGTGAGAAACTCCCGGTCCGGCACTCGCTCCAGGCATCCGGGCGCCATGTCTGGCCGCGTCCTTCCGAGATGAAGGAACGCGCGTTTGCAGATTCCCCACAGACAAAGCCAGCGCGGCATGCGTACCCAGACGACCAGCTCCGTGCGGGGGACGCGAATATCGAAGGTGGATGGGCCGGTTCCGTCCATGAGCCAACGTTCGCCGGCGACGACGTTACCGATCAGATGGCGCTCTTCCTCTTTCGGGCGCTTGACCCAGCCCGGCAGCCAGAAGAACTCTTTATCCATGGAAAAATAAGGAAGATCGAGCTTGCGGCTGAGTTTTCGCGACAAGGTGCTCTTGCCGCCGCCGGAGCAGCCGATGACCATGATGCGCTCGGACTTGCGCAGCAGTGCGGCAACCTTGCGCATATCGTCGATATAAGCCGGCATTCTCGTCGCCTCCGCAAACAAAAAGCCGCGGGAAGATCGCCGCGGCTTTTGAAAAATGCAAGCGCTCGTTGATTATACCGCTGCGATCAGCAGCTTTTTCTCGCGTGCGGCCTTCAGGCGTGCGAAGTCGTCGCCGGCATGGTGCGACGAACGCGTCAGCGGGCTCGAAGCCACCATCAGGAAGCCCTTGGTATAGGCGACCGTCTCGTAGGACTTGAATTCGTCAGGCGTAACGAAGCTCATCACCGCGTGGTGCTTGCGGGTTGGCTGCAGGTACTGGCCGATGGTCAGGAAGTCGACGTCTGCGGTCCGCAAGTCGTCCATCAGCTGCAGCACTTCGTTTCGTTCCTCGCCGAGACCGACCATGATGCCCGATTTGGTGAACATGGTGGGGTCCAGTTCCTTCACGCGCTGCAGCAGGCGGATGGAGTGGAAGTAACGAGCCCCGGGACGAACCGTCAGGTAGTTGCCGGCAACCGTTTCCATGTTGTGATTGAAGACGTCGGGCTTTGCAGCAACGACGCGCTCCAGGGCACCGGGCTTCTTCAGGAAGTCGGGCGTCAGGATTTCGATGGTGGTCGTCGGCGAGGCAACACGGATCGCCCAGATCACCTTCTCGAAATGCTCGGCGCCGCCGTCTTCCAGATCATCGCGGTCGACCGAAGTGATGACGACGTGGGAGAGCCCCATCTCCTTCACCGCCTTGGCGACATTCTCCGGCTCGGCCATGTCGAGCGCGTTCGGCTTGCCGGTCGAGACGTTGCAGAAGGCGCAGGCGCGGGTACAGATCTCGCCCATGATCATGAAGGTCGCGTGCTTCTTGTCCCAGCACTCGCCAATATTGGGGCAACCAGCCTCTTCGCAAACGGTGACGAGCTTATGCTCCTTCACGATCGAGCGCGTCTCCGCGTACCCCTTGGAGGTTGGCGCCTTGACGCGGATCCAATCCGGCTTGCGCAGGACCTCCTGGTCAGGCCGATGGGCCTTTTCGGGATGCCGCACACGCTTGGTGTCAGGATTGATCGTATCGAGAATGGTTACCATGGCAGTTTAAATCTCCGCCGCTCCATGCGGCAAAAGCCCTATCTATCGGCGGACGAGCCGCGCGACGAATATCAGCAAGCAGGCACCAAGAAAACCCGTGACGAAGTAACCGAGCCTGCCGCCGGCCACCTCTAGATGAAATTGCGCCAGAATCGCGGTTGCAACCACCGAGCCGACGATGCCGAGCACGATATTGAGCAATACTCCGTAGCGAACCTCCATCAGCTTGCCCGCGAGCCATCCCGCAAAGCCGCCGATGATGATCGCTGCGATCCAGCCTACGCCTTCCATCCTGCCCTCGCCTCTTTACGATAACGCCCTTGCGATCAGAACCACGATGATGGCGCCGACACACCATAAACATGATGATCGGCTTTTGCTTTTTCCACCTTCGACAATAGGGAAGAAACGATCAAGCGTTCAGGACACGACCGTAAGCATCCAGAACCGCTTCCTTCATCGTTTCGGAAACCGTGGGATGCGGGAAGATCGTGTGCATCAGTTCCTCTTCCGTGGTCTCTAGGTTCATTGCGACGACAAAGCCCTGGATGAGCTCGGTGACCTCAGCGCCAACCATGTGGGCGCCGAGCAGCTCCCCGGTCTTCCTGTCGAAGATGACCTTGCAGAGACCCTGATCTTCGCCAAGCGCGATCGCCTTGCCGTTGGCGGCAAAGGAGAAGCGACCGACACGGATGTCGCGGCCCAATTCCTTGGTCTTGGCTTCCGTGAGACCGACGGAGGCAACCTGCGGGTTGCAGTAGGTGCAGCCCGGGACCTTGCCCTTGTCGGTCGCATGAACGTTCGGCAGGCCGGCGATCTTCTCGACGCAGACGACGCCTTCGTGCTCCGCCTTGTGAGCGAGCATCGGCGGGCCGGCGACGTCACCGATCGCGTAAATGCCAGGAACGTTGGTCTTGCCGTAGCCGTCGATGACGACGCAGCCGCGATCCGTCTTGACGCCGACAGCCTCAAGGCCGAGGTTTTCGATGTTGCCCTGCACGCCGACAGCCGAAATCATGCGATCCGCCGTGATCTGCTGTATCTTGCCATCCGACGTCTCGACATGCGCGGTGATGCTGTTGGCGGATTTTTCGACCTTCGCGACCTTGGCGCTCGTGAAGATCTTCATACCGCGCTTTTCCATCTGCTTGCGGGCGATCGCAGTAACTTCCGCATCCTCGACCGGCATGATGGTAGGCAAGACTTCGACCACCGTCACGTCCACGCCCATCGACAGATAGAAGCTTGCGAATTCGATGCCGATCGCGCCCGAGCCCATGACGATCAACGACTTCGGCAGTACATCCGGCTTCAGCGCTTCGAAATAGGTCCAGATCAGCTTACCGTCCGGCTCGATGCCCGGCAGGGCGCGGGGACGCGCACCTGTTGCAACGATGATGTGCTTGGCGGTATAAGTGCCCTCGCCCTTGACGCCCTTCGGCACGGGATGCTGTGGCTCGACGACCGGCTTCGACGACTTGCCGACGACGATCTCACCCGGCTTGGTGATCTTGGCTTCGCCCCAGATCACGTCGACCTTGTTCTTCTTCATCAGGAAGCCGACGCCTCCGTTGAGGCGTGCGGAAACGGCGCGCGAGCGGGCAACGACCGCCTTCACGTCGGCGCTGACCTTGCCTTCAAGCACGAGACCGTAGTCCTTCAGGTGGTTGGAATGGTCGAGAATTTCGGCCGAGCGGAGCAGAGCCTTGGTTGGAATGCAGCCCCAGTTCAGGCAAATGCCGCCCAGATGCTCGCGTTCGACGATCGCGGTCTTGAGACCGAGCTGGCTGGCGCGCACAGCGGCGACATAGCCCCCGGGTCCGGAGCCGATGATGATGACGTCGTAGTTCTCAGCCATGTTTCCCTGCCTTTGCTATCGGGCGTCGCGGGTGAGAAGCACCCACTCGTGTTTCCTACCGTTTTCGAAGAAGGCCACGGCATTCGTTCGCGCCGCCTCCGAAAATCCATTCTTCTTGTAAAGCGACAGAACCGCCTCGTTGTAACCTGCGGTAATCAGGCTGACCGGCGCATTTTCCGCACGCTCAATCTGATCCATGAGAAGCCGTCGACCGATCCCGATGCCACGCAGATGGCTGTAGACACCGAGCGTTCCGACAAACCAGCTTCCCACCACCATTTTCTGCAGATCGATGATCGGCTTCAGCGCCGGGCGATCCGCCTCGATATTCCGAATGCCTTCGCCAAGACCGTAGCCGATCGCGGCTCCCGCGATCTCGCCATGGGCTTCGGCAATCACGGCGTCGCTCCAGTTGCCTTGCCCCTGGTCGCCACGCAGCTTCTGCCGTCCACGCTCCATCGGCGTATCGCCACCACCGTGTCCAAGCTCCACCAGCCAGAGCCAAAAGGCGAAACCATGGGAAGCGATGTCCGTGAGTAAAGCCAGCTCCGTCGCATCCTCCCGCGTCGCGGGACGAAGCGAAGCGAAGGATCCCATGCTCAAAGCCCCAGCATCATCCGCACAGTCGACTCCATGCCGCGCCCAAGAGCGCGGGTATTGTCCGCATCGAGGTGAATGCCATCGACCGGTGTCGTCTTCGCAACCGAATTGCCGTCAAAGAAGCCGCAGCCGAGTTCGTCGGCGAGATCACGATAAAGGGTCGGGAGCTTCGCCGACTCCTCGATGGCGCCGACGAACGACGCCGCAAATGGCACGTTTGCCGTCTCACGCACCTTCGGCGGCGCGACGATCAGAATGTCCGGCCCATCGAATTCGAAGGGCCAGGCATGATTGCGGATCAGACGCACCAGCCGGGCAATGCCCTGGCAGGCGGCAAAGGCCGAACCCGCCACGACAGGCTTCATGTCGTTGGTGCCGAGCAGCAAAATGACGAGATCAAGCGGCGCATGGCTCTGGAGAATCGTCGGAAGGATGCGTGCGCCGTTCCGGTCGCAGTCGGCGAGATGGTCGTCGAAAGCGGTGGTTCGCCCATTCAATCCTTCGGCGATGATCCGCACTTCGTTGCCGAGTGCCGCCTGAAGCGCACTTGGCCAACGATCCTTGTAGGCATGACGTCCGATCGTGTCGGCGTCATAGCCCCAAGTCAGCGAGTCACCATAGCAAAGAACGGTCTTCGTCATTTCCGCCTCCGCTCCGGTCTCAGACGAGCATACCCATCGGATTTTCGATGTAGCCCTTGAACGCCTGCAGCAGCTCCGCACCAAGCGCGCCGTCGACGCAGCGATGGTCGGTCGACAGCGTGACCGTCATCACGGTTGCGACAGCCAGCTGGCCGTTCTTGACGACGGGGCGCTGCTCGCCTGCGCCGACTGCGAGGATCGTCGCATGCGGCGGGTTGATGACGGCTGCGAACTGCTTGACGCCCATCATGCCCATGTTGGAGACCGAGCTGGTTCCGCCTTGGTATTCTTCGGGCTTCAGCTTGCGATCCTTGGCGCGCTTGCCGAGATCACGCATCTCGTTGGAGATGGCCGACAGGGTCTTCTCCTCGGCCTTGCGGATGATCGGGGTGATCAGGCCGCCAGGGATCGAGACGGCAACGCCGACATCGGCGTGCTTGTGCTTGACCATGTTGGCTTCGGTCCAGGAGACGTTCGCATCCGGAACATCGCGCAGAGCCAGCGCCATAGCCTTGATGACCATATCGTTGACCGACAACTTGTAGGACGGCGCACCATCCTTGCGGGGAGCGGCATCGTTCAGCTGGGCACGCAGAGACATCAGTGCATCGAGCTCGCAATCCACGGTGACGTAGAAGTGGGGCACAGTCTGCTTGGACTCGACGAGGCGCTTGGCGATGACCTTGCGCATGCCATCATGCGGCACGAGCTCGTAAGAGCCCGGTTCGAACAGCTTGAGAACGCTCTCGTCCGATGCGCCCTTCGGGGCTGCAGCATGAGCCGGTGCGGCAGCCTGCGGAGCAGCAGCAGCCGGAGCAGCCTTTGCACCACCACCTGACACGGCCGCTTCGACATCGCTCTTGACAACGCGGCCGTGAGGGCCGGAGCCTGATATGGCCGAGAGATCGATACCGGATTCCTTGGCCAGTCGACGCGCAAGCGGCGAGGAGAAGGTGCGATTTCCGCCCGCGGGAGCGGCTGCAGGTGCCGCTGCCGGAACCGGTGCGGCAGCAGCCGGAGCCGGTGCTGCCGGCACTGCTTCCGTCTTCGGGGCTTCAGCAGCCTTCGGCGCCGGTGCGGCAGAGCCTGCACCGCTTGCAGCAGCGGATACATCTTCGCCATCGGCAGCAAGCACGGCGATCAAGGCATTGACCTTGACGCCTTCCGTGCCGGCAGGAACGACGATCTTGGCAACCGTGCCCTCATCGACGGCTTCGACTTCCATCGTTGCCTTGTCGGTTTCGATTTCCGCGATGATGTCGCCCGACTTGACCGTGTCGCCTTCCTTGACGAGCCACTTGGCCAGATTGCCTTCTTCCATCGTCGGAGAGAGGGCAGGCATCGTGATGTTGATAGGCATCGAAATACCCTCCCCTTGTTACTTGTAGCAAACGGCCTTTACGGCATCGACGACCTCGGCGACGCTCGGCAGTGCGAGCTTCTCGAGATTGGCGGCGTAGGGCATCGGAACGTCCTTGCCGGCGATCGTGAGAACCGGCGCATCGAGGTAGTCAAAGGCCTGCTGCATGACGCGGGTAGCGATTTCGGTGCCGACCGAGTTCTGCGGATAGCCTTCCTCGACGGTGACCAGACGGCCGGTCTTCTTGACCGATTCAATCACGGTCGGAAGGTCCATCGGGCGCAGCGTGCGCAGATCGATCAGCTCGGCATCGATGCCGATCTTTTCGAGTTCGGCGACGGCCTTGGTGGCATAGGTCATGCCGATGCCGAAGGAGACGATCGTGACGTCCTTGCCCGGACGATGGATGCGAGCCTTGCCGATCGGGAGAACGAAATTATCGAGCTTCGGCACATCGAAATGCTGACCGTAGAGGATTTCGTTCTCGAGGAAGACAACAGGGTTTGGATCGCGGATGGCAGCCTTGAGCAGACCCTTTGCGTCGGATGCCGTGTAGGGCATGACGACCTTGAGGCCCGGGATCTGGCTGTACCATGCCGAGTAGTCCTGGCTGTGCTGGGCACCGACGCGGGCAGCTGCACCGTTCGGGCCGCGGAAGACGATCGGAGCACCCATCTGGCCACCGGACATGTAGAGCGTCTTGGCGGCGGAGTTGATGATCTGGTCGATCGCCTGCATGGCGAAGTTGAAGGTCATGAACTCGACGATCGGCTTCAGACCGGACATGGCAGCACCGACGCCGACGCCGGCAAAGCCGTGCTCGGTGATCGGTGTATCGATGACGCGGCGGGCGCCGAATTCCTGCAGAAGACCCTGGGTGACCTTGTAGGCGCCCTGGTATTCGGCAACTTCTTCGCCCATGACGAAGACGCTGTCGTCGGCGCGCATTTCTTCGGCCATGGCATCGCGAAGCGCTTCGCGAACAGTCATGGAGACCATTTCCGTACCTGCCGGAATTTCCGGATCGTTCGGCACGGCAGCCTTCGGCTCGGCCGGAACCGGAGCAGCAGCGGCAGCAGGCTTTTCTTCCGCCTGCGGAGCGGCAGCGGCAGGTGCGGGCTGCGCGGCGGGTGCGGCAGAGATGTCGGACGCCGATTCACCGTCCTGAAGTAGGACCGCGATCTTGGCATTGACCTTCACATTTTCTGTGCCGGCCGGAACCAGGAGCTTGCCGATGACGCCTTCATCGACGGCTTCGACTTCCATCGTTGCCTTGTCGGTTTCGATTTCGGCGATCACGTCACCAGACTTGACGGTGTCGCCTTCCTGCTTGAGCCACTTGGAAAGCGTGCCTTCTTCCATCGTCGGAGAGAGGGCGGGCATGAGAATATCGATTGGCATGGGTT
>Ga0102588_1001076_pt1 | contig 22845 bp, 22 predicted proteins | sample AraplaMF_Col_mMS_FD_76854 | JGI IMG/M metagenome (GOLD analysis project Ga0102588, IMG submission 76854) | Arabidopsis root microbial communities from the University of North Carolina, USA - plate scrape MF_Col_mMS (SPADES assembly) (version 2) | ecosystem: Host-associated > Plants > Roots >...
ACTCCTCGGTGGGATAGCCCTCGATATTGAATTCGGCGTTTAGAAATTCGTCATCGATCAGATTGCGGATGATGGGCAGGTCCGAGAAACGGATGTGTCTTTGGTCGGGTCGCGGATGGACCGTCAATCCGCTCGCGCCGGATTGCAGCGCAATCCGCCCCAACCCCTCTACACTCGGCCATGGAAGATCGCGGCGGTTGCGCAGCATCGCGACGGCATTGAGATTGACGGAAAGCGTAGTCTGCATGGCGGGATTCCACTGAAGCGAAGGATCATCGTTTCTAAGCCAAGGAACCGGCATCGGCCAACGAGATTCGTACATGGATGCATGTGAATCTGTGATGACGCGAACGTTTGGTCCGTCAACGCGGCGGCTGAAAGTAGATCTGGTTTGTTCTTCGCGCTTTAGACGATCAAGCGTTTCTCCAGCGCTGATTTCTCACGAGAAACGCCTCACCTGGGGCAAGCTTCCAGCCGTATTGCGCTGTAAATTAAAAGTCACTAATTTTGATACTAACAAAATACATCAATCACGAGTAACGTAAGCTCACGATATCGAAGCAAACACCGCCAGTTGCTTCGATGCCTGAACAGGAACGATCAAGAGGGAACCCCACTCAACCGCACCCTTTTTGCAATTTGCAGACGCACAATGAGCACAATGGGAGGGACCATGGCAGAAGGTTACAAGCAGGGTTTCACGTCAGACCTCGCGACACAAGCACGACTGCGGCACCGTTTTCTTCCTTCCGCGGCACTCCCCCCCGCAGATTTGCCCCGCGGACGAGTTCCGATCGCCGACATGGCCAATGCCTTTGGCGTCACCCATCGAACCCTGCATTTCTATGAGGAGAAAGGACTGATTTCGGCCAGCCGAATCGGTTTGATGCGTGTCTATGAACCGGGCGACGTGATGCGCATGGCTGTCATCAATGCCTGCCGCGAGGCTGGAATGGCGGTTGCTGTGATCCAGGATTTGATGAGCGACCTCATAGAAGCCGACTCGCAGGAGGCTGCCGAGGCTCTGTTTCGTAACGCGCTCGTGACCCGCAAACGCGAACTGAGCGCGGAAATATCCACCTTGCATCGGCAGATGCAGCAGGTGAGCGACCTGCTCGATAGAGAGGCAACCGAGGAGCAGCTTCTCAACGACAATCAGACAGGCTCGATGCTCACGGATCAGGAGTTGCGGTGCCTGGCGCTGATGGCGGCAGGGCTTTCCACGCAGCGTATTGCGCGCACCCTCGACCTGCGAAATGACGATGCTCAGTCACTTGAGGCCGGCATCATCCAGAAATTCCACGCCAACAATCGTTTTCAGGCCATAGCCAAGGCCGTCATGCTCGGCGTCGTCCAGGTCTGACGCCCAAGAAAATCGCCTAGCGCACGATCGTCAGGGTTTCCGCCGCGCGCGTGATCGCTGTGTAAAGCCACCGTTCGCGTGTATCGCGGAAGGCCCAGCTTTCATCGAACAGCACGACGTTGTTCCACTGCGAGCCCTGTGCCTTGTGGACCGTCAGTGCATAGCCGTAGTCGAATTCGTCGTAGCGCTTGCGCGTGTTCCAGGGAATCTCACCCTCGACATCCTCGAAAGCCTGCTTCAGCAGTTTGATCTTGGCCGCGCCGCGGTCCATGTCGTCATCTTCGGGCCGGATCAGCAAGTTGATGCCAGGCTTCGTCGTCTCCTTGGACGACGTCATCACCTGCCAAAGCGAGCCGTTGAGCAAGCCCTTTGCCGGATCGTTGCGCAGGCAGACCAGCTTGTCGCCGGTTTGCGGGTATTCGGTCGCAAAACCCTTCAGCTCGCGAAGACGCTGATTGTATCGGCGTCGCGTGCGATTAGTGCCGACGAGCACCTGATCGGCATCGAGGACCAGCGACTGGTTCACCTCGCCCTTGGAAATGACCCGCGCGGTACCGTAGTCTCCGTAGCTGACTTCGTTGCCCTCACGCACCTGCATTGCAAGCTGGATGATCGGATTATCGCGCGCTTGGCGGTGAATGTCCGTCAGCAGATAGTCCGGTTCGTGATTGGTGAAGAAGCCGCCGCCCGACACCGGAGGCAGCTGCCCCGGATCTCCAAGCACCAGGATCGGTGTGCCGAAGCTCATCAGGTCGCGGCCCAACGCCTCGTCCACCATCGAGCACTCGTCGACCACGATCAGCGCAGCCTTCGCGACTGGGCTCTGGCGGTTGATGGAAAACATCGGCGCAATGGAAGTCTTGCCCGTCTCCTCGTCCTCGACAGCCTCCTCACCGCGCGGACGATAGATCAACGAGTGGATGGTCTTCGCGTTGCTGGCCCCGCGCGACCGCAGCACCTGGGCCGCCTTGCCCGTAAATGCGGCAAACAGTACGTCACCGTCCACGTGCTCCGCAAAATGCCGCGCAAGCGTCGTCTTGCCCGTACCGGCATAGCCGAACAGACGGAAAAGCGGTGTCCGCCCTTCCTTCAGCCATTGGGAAACGGCCCTGAGGGCTTCATCTTGTTGCGGAGCAAATTGCATCGTGGATCGACTTGGCAGGATTCGCCTGACATAGGCAACCCTGAAATCCGCGCAAGCGGGCAATCGAAAGGGAATAAAACCGGCATCGATGGTGTCTCATGTCGGGCAACGCAATCAAGCGTGCCCTACACGTGAGGAGAGAGCCCATGAAATCTGCAAAGATGCTGATCGCCTTTGCCATTGCATCCGCCGCTGCAACGTCCGCATTTGCGGCCCCGCCCGTCAAGGCCGTAAAGTCCACCAAGGGCGAGGTTCTTGTCGGCGAAAACGGCATGACCCTCTATACCTTCAAGAAGGATAAGATGGGTGTCTCCAATTGCTATGACGATTGCGCCAAGAACTGGCCGCCGCTGAAGGCCGGTAGCGACGCGAAGCCGGAGGGTGCATATTCGATTGTCGAACGGAAAGACGGCACCAAGCAGTGGGCCAAGGACGGCATGCCGCTTTATTTCTGGGTGAAGGACAAGAAGATGGGCGATATCACCGGTGACGGCGTCGGCGGCAATTGGGATCTCGTCAAACCGTGAGCGAATCGACGTGAAGGCACCAGGTCACGACACGTTCGAGGGCCAGATCCTGGCCCTCCTTCCCTCGCTCAGGCGCTACTCGCGGAGCCTCACCCGCTCCGATGCAGACGGGGAAGACTTGCTGCAGGATTGCGTCGAGAAGGTGCTCGCCCGTCGCGGACAATGGCGGGGGCTGAACCTGCGCGGCTGGGTGCTGACGATCATGACGAACCTCTATCGCAACGGCCGTCGCCAGACGGGTCGCGCGCCGTTTGTGGAACTCGATGGCGCCGAGGACATCGTATCCGTCGATCCCGCTCCCGATCCGCTCGAGCGATCGCGGCTGGAGGATGCATTAAACAGCCTTTCGGAAGAAAACCGCGCTGTGCTGATGTTGATTGTCATCGAAGGCTATACCTATCAGGAGGTTGCGACCGCACTCGACATCCCGATCGGCACGGTTATGTCGCGCCTGTCACGCGCACGCCAACGGATGGGAGAGCGCATGAAGGCAGACAATGTCATTACGCTTCGGAGACCGAAATGAACGAGATCAACCAGACCGTGACCGAAGCGGATCTTCACGCCTTTGCCGATGGGCAGCTTCCCGAGCAGGCCCGCGCACGCATCGAGGCGTGGCTCACTGACAATCCTGTCGATGCAGCCAGAGTGGCGGAATGGTCCGCGCAAAATGCCGAGATCCGATCGCTTTTCGCGGACTATGAAAAATCCACGGACGTCGACATAGCGCTCGTCACTGGCCGGAGACGTCCAGCAAACTGGCCGAAGCGCCTGGCGGCAGTGGCTGCGATCATAGCGGCTTTCGGCCTGGGAGCCTTGAGCGGCCACTACGGCCCAGCACTGTTTCAAAAGCCGGATCTGCAACTGACGGAACTCGAAACCCTGCCCAACGAAGCCCGCAACGCCTTCCTGGTTTATGCCGGTGAAGTCCGCCATCCCGTCGAGGTCTTTGCCAATGAGGAAGCCCATCTGGCGACCTGGCTCGGCAAGCGGCTTGCCATTCAAAACTTGCGGGTTCCGAACCTGCAGGAACTCGGCTTCAAGCTGGTCGGCGGGCGACTGTTGCCCGTCGAGGGCAGGCCGGGTGCAATGTTCATGTACGAGGATCAGGCCGGCGAACGACTGACGGTCCTCGTCGGGCGCAAGGCTGATAACAGGTCGACCAGTTTCCGCTTCGCGTCATCGGGCAATGTCGAAACCTTCTACTGGATCGACGGCGAACTCGGCTACGCCGTTACCGGCGAGATTCCGCGCGATGTGCTGAGAAAAGTCGCCGAGGAATGCTACAGGCAGTTTCCGTCGTAAGCCTCAGCGCAGCGGGTCGTTGGCAAGCTCGATCGGCTTGCCGTGCGGCGTCGCCTCCGCCGCCCGCTGCCAACTCTTCTGCAGATCGAGGATCATGTCGGCGTCAGCGACGCCGAGTTTGACGAGAATTGCCGAAAGCGCCGCCACCCAGCAATCGAAATAGTCGCTGCCGTCTTCGGCGCGGCCGGGCTTGTGCAATTCCCGTGATAGCGTCTCAGCCCATTCGTTCCACGTAAACAGGCCCCGTTCGTGCAGATGCACTGTTATCGCGAAGGCTTCCGCAGCCCATGGCTCAGGAAAGACCGGCTCTCCATCGGGCGATTTCGGCAGCTGCGGCGATTGCGCCAGCGGCGACCGCGTCTCACACTGGCTCAAGATAGCTCTCCCAGGCATCGATCGAGACGCAGAGCGTCGGATCCGCTCCCTCACCCCAGATTTCGCCGCCGTCGAACACGACCGTATAGACCCATTGTGGGTTCTCGCCCTTCCCATGGGCGTTGTCGTCGGGGAAGACGAAGGAGCCTTGAACAGCTTCTACCACGCCCAATTTTGAGCGTGCATAGCGCGGCAGCCGCGTATGTGTCGTCGGATTGAAATTCCTGGTTCGAACACTGTCCCCCACGGAGAAGCGTGGCGGCGTCGCCACCGGTCGGTCGCAGGGACCACCCTTGGCGAGCACGCCTGCCACCATGTCGGCCTTCAGGACACGCTTCGGCGTCGCGCCATCCATTTGCTTGTGACCGGCATTGATCTCCTCGGCCGTCACGAAGCCATGGCGCCGCAGCAGCACCTCCAGCGCCCGCGTCCAGATCTCGTAGTAGCTCGCGCCAAGATAACTCGCCGGTGGAATGCTTTCGCGCGTATGCCGGCTCTCGTCGATATTCCAGGCGCCGAAGGCGCCGCTGGAAAGCGTAAGGCCGAGCGCACGCTTTTCCCACTCCGCATGGAAATACGGCTCGTTCCTTTCGGGCGCGACAGGGCCGAAACCCATCTGACCGCCAAGGTCGTGCGGGCCGTTCATGACGCATCTCCTGGCGCGGCAGCCAATCCCGTTCCGATCATCGCATCGCGACTGACGAGATCTGCAAGCTGCTCCTCGCTCCATCCATCCGTGCCCGCCGGTCGCTCCGGAATGACCAGATAGCGGAGTTCCGCCGTCGAATCCCACACGCGGATCTTCTTATCCTCGGGCAAGGTCACACCGAATTCGGCCAGCACCCCGCGCGGATCGATAACTGCCCGCGAACGGTAGGCCGGCGCCTTGTACCACACGGGCGGCAGGCCGAGCACCGACCAGGGGTAACAGGAGCAAAGCGTACAGACGACGAGATTGTGCGTCTCGTCCGTGTTGAACACCGCGCGCATGTGCTCGCCCTGACGCCCGGTATAGCCAAGGCTCGCGATCGCCGCGGTCGCGTCGCGCCTCAGCCACTCCGCGTATGCCGGATCTCCCCAGGCCCTGGCGACGACGCGCGCACCGTTTCGTGGGCCGACCATGGTCTCGTAGGTCTCGACGATCGCATCGATCGCAGCCGGATCGATCAGTCCCTTCTCCGTCAGAACCGTCTCCAGCGCCCTCACCCGCGCCTGCATGTCGGTATAGCGGTTGTCGTGGTCATGGTCGTGGTCGTGATGGTGATCGTCGTCGTGCACGAGATAATCCTCCGCCAATGGGCGGCTTATCTTTAAGCGCTTGTAGCCGGAGCGCCAAGCCCCACTCAGGATGTCGTCGAAGCCTGCCGCAACCTCTATTTCAGCATCGGCCAAAGGCTGAGCACCAACAACACGGCCATGGTGATGTTGAACCATTTGAGCCGGACGGGATCCGACAACCAATCACGCAGCGCCGAGCCGAACCCCGCCCAGGTCGACACGCTCGGCAGGTTGACCAGCGCGAAGGCGAAGCCAACGATCAGGACGCTCGCAAAGTAGATATTCGGGATCGTGTAGGTCGCCATCGCGGTAACGGCCATGACCCATGCCTTCGGGTTGACCCACTGGAAGGCTGCCGCCGACAGGAACGACATCGGCTCAACACCGCTCTTGCCTTCGCCCAGAGATCGCGACGTCGCAATTTTCCAGGCGATCCAGGCAAGATAGGCGCCACCGGCAAATTTCAGCGCGAGATAGAGCGCCGGCACCGCATGCAGCAGCGCCCCAAGCCCGAGTCCGACGCCGATCAGCAGCGAGAAGAACCCTGCCCCGATCCCCAGCATATGCGGAACGGTGCGGCGGAAACCGAAATTCACGCCGGATGCGAAGAGCATCATGTTGTTGGGGCCAGGCGTTATCGATGTGGTAAAGGCAAACAGGACGAGTGCCAGAAATGTATCCAGCGGCATGAGACCTCCCGGAGGCCCGCGGTTAGTCCAGCGGGACTTTTCGATTTAGGTCAAGCTAACTGACCTAAATCCACCGCTCCATGCTATCATTGTCATGGTGACACGATTGGTTGAAAGATTGGCGCGCCTTCCAATCTTCTTCGAAAACCGGAACGACCATCATGCGAGACGACGCCATCCCAACCATCAGCTTTCCCAATGATGCAGAGGCTCCAGCCATCGGCCAGGGCACCTGGAACATGGGAGAGAGATCTTCCGAGGCCAGGAGCGAGATCGAAAGCCTGCGCGCAGGCCTCAATCTCGGGATGACGCTGATCGATACCGCGGAAATGTATGCCGACGGCGGCGCGGAGAAGATCGTTGGCGAGGCGATCCGGGGCCGACGGGATGAGGTGTTTCTCGTCAGCAAGGTGTATCCCTGGAACGCCAGCCGGACGGGAACGATCGCAGCCTGCGAACGCAGCCTATCGCGTCTCGGCACGGATCGGATCGATCTCTATCTGCTTCACTGGCGCGGCGACCATCCGCTCGCTGCTACCGTCCAGGCTTTCGAGGAACTGAAAGCATCCGGCAAGATCGGCGCCTGGGGTGTTTCCAACTTCGATGCTGACGACATGGAAGAACTGCGGACCGTTCCCGCAGGAGGGAACGTCGCAGCCAACCAGGTTCTCTACAACCTGTCACGCCGAGGCGTTGAATATGATCTGCTGCCCTGGTGTCAGGAACGTCGGATCCCGATCATGGCCTATTCACCGATCGAACAGGGGCGCATTCTGCATCATCCGGAACTGATCCGCGTCGCTAAGGCCTATCAGGCAACGCCGGCGCAGGTGGCACTTGCCTTCCTGCTGGAACGCGACGGCGTGATCGTCATCCCGAAAACGTCGAACGCTGCCCGCGCCGCCGAAAACCGGGACGCAGTCTCGCTCGACATTACCGACGAGGACTGGGCGGCGCTCGATGCCGCTTTCCCGCCTCCGGCAAGAAAAAGGCCGCTGGAGATGCTCTGATCTCCAGCGGATTTTGATGGCGCGGGTTGGCACTGGTCAAGGAAGTGCCGGCAACGGCCGCGATCAGGCGGCTTTTATGTCGGGGCTACCCTCATATACCGGATAATCAGTGTACCCTTCGGCGCCACCGCCGTAGTACGTCTCACGGTTCGGCGTCGCCAACGGCAGGTCGCGCCGCAGTCGCTCGACCAGATCGGGATTTGCGATGAACGGCTGACCGAAAGCAGCGAGATCAATAAGGCCGTCCTGCAGGAACTGCTCTGCACGTCGCTTGTCGAGAGAACCGGCAAGAATAAGCGTGCCCGAATAGCTCTCGCGGAACTTGCGCAGAAAATCCCTCGAAAGAGCCGGAGCGCTGGCAGGCCCCTGATCCTTCAGATGCACATAGGCAAGTTTGCGTTCAGCAAGCGCAGTCGCAAGATGCAGGTAGGTTTCCTCGATCAAAGGATGGTGCGGCATGTCGAACAGCTTGCCGAACGGCGAAAGCCGGATACCGACCTTCTCGGCACCAATCCGCGCCACCACCGCGTCGACAATCTCCAGCACGAAGCGCGTCCTGTCTTCGACGTTGCCTGCGCCATATCGGTCGGTGCGGTCGTTGATCAGAGGATTGAGAAACTGCTCCAGGAGATAACCGTTGGCACCGTGGATCTCGACGCCGTCAAATCCGGCGGCAACGGCATTGGCCGCAGCATTCGCAAAGTCGTTTACGACCCTTGCGACGTCGTCAGTCCCGAGCGGTCGAGGCACACTGGCTTCGACGAAACCGGCAACACCTTCGTCGTTGAACGCGTAGGCCGTGCTCTTATCGTCGCGCGCCGGCTTGGCGCTGGAACTGACCGGTTGGCCGCCAGCCGGCTGAAGAGAGGTATGCGACATGCGGCCGACGTGCCAGATCTGCGCAAAGATCTTCCCGCCTTCCTCGTGCACGGCCTTCGTCACGCCCTGCCAGCCGCGAACCTGATCGTCCGACCAGATGCCGGGGATAAAGGCGAAACCCGTTCCCTCTTGCGAGATCGGCGTTCCCTCGGAAACGATCAGACCGGCGCCGGCGCGCTGGCGATAATACTGGGCGGTCTGCTCGTCGGCGATACCGTCCTTCGCCCTGGCCCGGGTCATCGGAGCCATGACGACACGGTTGCGAAGCTTCTGGCCGCGAAGGTCGTAGACTTCAAAGAGAGACTTCATGAGCGCTATTCCTCAATTCGGTTGATTATCATCGACCAAACAGATATCTCTGCCGAATTCAGAAATCCAACAGATGGAAATCATGATGTCGATCGATCACGCTCATATATTGAAGTTCGACCTGAACCTGCTGGTTGCCTTTGATGCCCTGATGAGCGAGCGCAACGTCACGCGGGCGGCGCAGCGTATCGGCACATCCCAATCCGCCTTGAGCCACAATCTCGGCCGCCTGCGCGCGCTTCTATCGGATGAACTGTTTGTTCGCTCGGCGCGTGGGATCGAACCGACGCCACGGGCGCAGGAACTCGCGGAGACCGTCAGTAGCATCCTGTGCACGATCCAGTCCCGCCTGATCGAGCCGGAGCAATTCGACCCGGCAACGGACGAGCGAACCTTCACGCTCGGAATGACCGACTATCTCGAAAGCCTGTTGATGCCGCCGCTTCTCGCTTCCGTTCGCGAGCAGGCGCCACACGTCAATTTCGTGATACGGTCGCTCGACCAGGATTATCCCGCGGATCTACTGGACAGCGGCGAGATCGACCTCGCGATCGGCAAGGTGGAAACCGGCAACGAACTCCATAAACGCCGCAAGCTCTGGTCCGAGCGTTATGTCATCCTCAGCAATCCCGAGACAACCGGCCGCTCCGGCATGATCGACCTCGAGACGTTTCTCGCGACCCCGCAGGCCGTGATCGTCAGCAAGGACGGCCGCTGCCGCCTTGTGGACGAAGTGCTAGCTGAGCGTGGATTGAAACGACGCGCAGCAGTGACGACGCCGCACCTCTTCACGCTGCCGATCCTGGTTCGGGATACGCACGTACTTGCCGCCGTGCCAGCAAGCTTCGCCCGTGCCTGGGCGCCGGTGTTCGGCCTCGCCATCAGCCCAGGACCGGTGGACATCCCGCCCTATGACATCTCGCTTGGATGGCACACCTCGTCCGACCGCAACGCCGGGCACGTCTGGCTACGCCAACAGGTCCTCGCGGCGCTCGAGCCTGTCCGCGCCAAGGTCCTTCAGGCGAATGCAGGATCCGATATCGCCTTGGTCGCCGCCGAATAGATCGCTCGGATTGTCACCTGATTGCCGGAATGGGAGAAGTATCGGGCGCCCTGGCGTCCGGTACTTGTATTGGCTTACATCCCCTGCTGGCCGCGGTTCATCGCGGCAATACCGGTGCGGCAGACCTCGATGAGGCCGAGCGGCTTCATGATCGAGACGAACTGGTCGATCTTCGAGGACTTGCCGGTGATCTCCAGGATGAAGTGATCGACCGTGGCATCGACCACTTTCGCATGAAAGGCATCCGCGAGCCGGAGCGTCTCGGCCCGGGTCTCGCCCGTGCCGATGACCTTGACGAGCGCCACTTCGCGCTCGATCGGACGCTCCTGGCCGAGTTCGCGGGCGCGTACCGTCAGATCGACCACCCGATGAACAGGAACGATGCGCTCAAGTTGAGCCTTGATCTGTTCGAGGACATGGGGCGTGCCGCGCGTCACGATGGTAATGCGCGACAGATGCGCCTGGTGCTCGGTTTCGGAGACGGTCAGGCTCTCGATGTTGTAGCCGCGGCCAGAGAACAGGCCGATGACGCGGGCAAGGACGCCCGGCTCGTTGTCGACGAGGACCGAAAGCGTATGGCTTTCGACCGCCGCCGTCTCGGGCGAGATGAAGTAGGCAGAGCCCGTCGGCTGAAGGTGTGCGTTCATGGTCTTGGGTTTCCTCTACCTTGATATCAAACGAGCTGACGGCCCTTGGCGTCGATCGCATTGGCGACCGCCTCGTCCGTGGCTTCGTCCGGCAGCAGCATTTCGTTGTGAGCCTTGCCCGACGGGATCATCGGGAAGCAATTGGCGAGATTGGCGACACGGCAATCGAAAATGACCGGCTTCTTCACGTCGATCATTTCCTGGATTGCGCCGTCCAGATCGTCAGGCTTGTCGCAACGCAGGCCAACGGCGCCGTAGGCTTCGGCGAGCTTGACGAAGTCGGGCATCGCTTCCGTATAGGAGTTCGACAGGCGATTGCCGTGCAGCAACTGCTGCCACTGGCGAACCATGCCCATGTACTGGTTGTTCATGATGAAGATCTTGATCGGCGCTTCGTACTGGATCGCCGTCGACATTTCCTGGATGCACATCTGGATCGAGGCGTCGCCGGCAATGTCGATGACGAGGCTTTCCGGATGCGCGATCTGCACGCCGAGCGCTGCCGGCAGGCCGTAGCCCATGGTGCCGAGGCCGCCCGAAGTCATCCAGCGGTTCGGCTTCTCGAATCCATAGAACTGCGCTGCCCACATCTGGTGTTGGCCGACTTCGGTCGTGATGTAGGTGTCGCGATCCTTGGTCAGCGCATAGAGGCGCTCCAGCGCATATTGCGGCATGATGACATCGTTGTTCTTGGTATAGGCGAAGGAGTTGCGCGCCCGCCAGCGCGTGATATCGGCCCACCAATCGGCGATCTGGCTCTTCTCCGGCTTCTTCGGCAGAGCCCGCCACAAGCGGACCATGTCTTCCAGAACGCTTCCAACATCGCCGCGAATGCCAAGATCGACGCGAACGTTCTTGTTGATAGAGGACGGGTCGATGTCGATATGGATCTTCTTCGAGTTCGGTGAGAAGGCAGTGATGCGGCCGGTAATGCGGTCGTCGAAGCGGGCGCCGATACAGACCATAATGTCGCAGTCATGCATCGCCATGTTCGCCTCGTAGGAGCCGTGCATGCCGAGCATCTTCAGCCAGTTCTTGCCTGATGCCGGATAGGCGCCAAGGCCCATCAGCGTCGAGGTGATCGGGAAATCCGTCAGCTCGACCAACTCGCGCAGAAGCTTGGTCGCCTCGGGGCCGGAGTTGATGACGCCGCCGCCGGTGTAGATGATCGGACGCCGTGCACTCGCCATCATCTCGACCGCCGCATGGATCTGGTTGAGATCACCCTGGATCTTCGGCTGGTAGCTCTTCTGGATCGCATGGGCCGCCGGCGGCGTATAAGTACCGGTGGCAAACTGGACGTCCTTCGGAATGTCGACGAGAACGGGACCCGGGCGGCCCGACTGCGTGATGCGGAAGGCTTCGTGAATAATCGCCGCGAGATCGTTGACGTCCTTGACCAGCCAGTTGTGCTTGGTGCAAGGGCGCGTGATGCCGACCGTATCGGCCTCCTGGAAGGCATCCGAACCGATCAGCGAGGTCGGAACCTGGCCGGTGAGGCAGACGAGCGGGATCGAATCCATCAAGGCGTCCTGCAGCGGCGTGACGGCATTCGTCGCACCCGGACCGGAAGTAACAAGCAAGACACCGACCTTGCCGGTTGAGCGGGCATAGCCTTCGGCCGCATGGCCGGCGCCCTGCTCATGGCGGACGAGAATGTGCTTGATCTCGTCCTGCTGGAAGATCTCGTCGTAGATCGGCAGCACTGCGCCACCCGGATAACCGAAGATATGCTCGACGCCGTTGTCCTTCAGCGCCTGGAGGACGATCTCCGCTCCCGTCATCCGATTGCCTGCTGCCTGATTGTCCGTGCCCGTCATGTTTCTTTTCCGTTTTGACTGCTGGGATTTGAGTTCTGTGGTCCGGAAGCCCGAAATTCGGGCATAAAAAAAGGCCCCTGAGGGAGCCTGTCATCTAGCGCATGGGTGGCTATCGCCGGATGGTTACACCATCCTGCCCATGCGCTTTCCCACCACGATAAGAGCTACTGCGATTTTCATGGGGCGAAGTGATAGACAGAAAATTTCGCATCGTCAACGCATGCCGCAATAAAAAATCGAGCCCGATCGCACCAGCCGAACGTGTGCCGGAATGATCACCTATCGCAAAAAGACTTTCTTAAACGTTCGCTCATATCCTCCTTTACTATCGCAGGGAGTAGCCTTTTGCTGAACAAGGACTTGCACACGTCAGGCAAGGCAGGCGAGCATGACCGCCGCGATGACCATACTCCGGGCAATCGGTTTCTCGGCCGCGTTGTTGCGTGCAGCGGGTCTCGCGCAACCATCGCCGCCGTCGCCGAAGCTGGGGGCACGGAGCTTGCCGAACTGTGGTCGGTCGGAAAGCTGATTTCGATCAGCGTTGGCCGAAATCGTGTGGTCGCCATCGTCTTCTCCATGAACACCGACAGTCACAGCTGGGGTGAAGGAAAAGACAACCACTTCCAGATCGAGACCGAGTTGCTCGGCGAAGTTCGCGTCGACGAGGACGGTCGCGAGCAGTTCTCGACCGGCATTTCGCGCTATCCCTATCTTGGGGCCATCGCCCACCGCATTCGCGCGAGCGACCTGATGCGGATCTACGATGCCGGCAGCGGAACGACGGCGGTCATCGGCAAGCTCACTCAGGACGAGAGCATCGATGCCGCGATTCATATCCCTTCGATGCTGTCCAAGCACTTCGCCATTGTCGGATCGACCGGCGTCGGCAAGTCGACGGCCGTCTCTCTGCTCCTGCACAAGGCAATCGAGGCAGACCCGAAGCTCCGTGTCCTGATCCTGGACCCGCACAACGAATTCGCGGCCGCTTTCCCAAAGCATTCGGTGGTTATCGACACGGACACGCTCGATCTGCCCTTCTGGCTGATGAAACTGGAAGAGTTCGCGGAAGTCGTCTTCCGGGGTCGAACACCCATCCCCGAGGAAGTCGATATTCTGCGCGACTTGTTGCCGGAGGCCAAGCGCGGCTTTCGCGGCAGCGACAACTCGATCGTGCGGCGCACCACCGAGAAAAGCTCGATTACCGCTGATACACCTGTTCCCTATCGCATGGCCGATCTGCTTGCGCTGATCGACGAGCGCATCGGCAGGCTCGAGGGTCGCGACGAAAAGCCTCTACTCAGATCGCTGAAGATGCGCATCGTCGCCGCCATCAACGATCCGCGCTACCACTTCATGTTCTCAAGCAATACGATCAGCGACACCATCATGGAGACGGTGGCGGAAATATTCCGTATCCCGGGCGATAGCAGGCCGATCTGCACCTTCCAGCTATCGGGCATCCCTTCTGAAGTCGTGAACTCGGTTGCCTCGGTCCTCTGCCGTATGGCCTTCGAAATCGCGCTGTGGAGCGACGGCGCTATCCATATGCTTGTCGTCTGCGAAGAGGCCCACCGTTACATTCCGTCCGACCCGAATCTCGGCTTCTTCCCCACAAGACAGGCCATCGCCCGTATCGCCAAGGAAGGCCGCAAGTACGGCGTATCGCTCGGGATCATCACGCAGCGCCCCGGCGAACTCGACCAGACGATCCTGTCGCAGTGCTCGACCCTCTTTGCGATGCGCCTTGCCAATGACCGGGACCAGGAGATAATTCGCTCGGCCATCCCGAACTCTTCGATCTCGACGACCAGCTTCATCTCCTCGATCGGAAACGGTGAAGCGATCGCCTTCGGCGAGGCCATCAGCGTGCCGATGCGCATGCGCTTCTCGCGCGTCGATGTGCAGTACCTGCCCAAGGCGAACGGCGCCAGCGTCAAGGTGAGCGAGGAGGATCCTGATAACGTCGACCTGCGGAAGATCGTGACACGCATGCGTGCCGTCGCCGGTCCAGATATCTCGGCGTTCCAGCAAAGCTATTCGGCCGCCATCTCTCCCAGCGGTACCTACGAAGACGAAGACAGCTTTGGTGACGACTTCGACGAATTGGTAGCGGCCCCTTCCTACCCATCGGCCAACATAGCAACAACACCGCCACTGGCCCCGATCGAACCCTATCGCCGCGATATGTTGCCGGGTGCGGGCTCCGCGCGCGAGCCTGCGGCCGCCGCGTCGCCCGCACCACTCGCAGCATCGGAAACATCTATCGACAGCCGCCTCGAAGCCCTGAGGCGCGAAATGCGCGGAGAGCCTTCCTCCGGACCAGGTGACAGACCAACTGCCACGGGCGGCATCCGCCGGGAACCTGGCGTGTCTCTTCGTGACAGCATCCTGAAAAAGCCGCTCAGCAGCCTGAACAACAAGGAATAGCCGACCTCCGAGCGGTTCTACGGGAGGCGCTCCCAGCTTTCGTCCATCTGGTTGCGAAACCAGGTCATCTGTCGCTTGGCGTATTGCCGCGTCGCCGCAGCCCCCCGCTCCAGCACTTCGTCGCGGCTGAGCTCGCCTCTCAACATCGCCGCAATCTGCGAAACGCCGATGGCCTTCATGACCGGCATATCGGGCGGCAGCGAAAGCGAAAGCAGGGTCTTCACCTCGTCCTCAGCCCCCTGCTCCAACATCTTCTCGAACCGACCGTTGATCCGCTGGTGAAGGATGGCCCGATCAGGTACGACGACGATCTTGCGAGAAGTCGAAGGATCGACGATCACAGCGCCGGCCTGCGCCTGGAAGTCGGCAATCGATCGACCGGTCGCCTCGAGGACCTCCAGCGCTCTTACGATCCTCTGCCCATCCTGTGGGCGCAGACTTTCGGCGACCAATGGATCGCGCTCCCGCAGCTGCCGATAGAGTTCGTCGCGTCCTTCCTCCTGCAAGCGCGAACGAAGGCGGTTTCGCACCTCCTCCGGTATTGCAGGCATATCCGAAAGCCCACCGGTCAGCGCCTTGAAGTAGAGGCCCGTTCCGCCCACGAAGATTGGTTTGCGCCCGTCGGCATGAAGGCGCGGCAGAAGCTCGGTGACATCCCGCAGCCAAGCGCCCGTCGAATAGGCCAGGTTCGCCGGGACATGACCGTAGAGGTAATGCGGCACGCCTTGCATATCCTCGTCCGAGGGTCGCGCGGTCAGCACGCAAAGCGTGTCGTAGACCTGCATGCTGTCGGCGTTGATGACGACGCCATTATGCTGTTTCGCAAACTCGACTGCCAAGGCGGACTTGCCGCTGGCGGTCGGCCCGGTTATCAGGATCGCGTTCATTGCGCTCAGAAGGTTTTCCATCATGGCTCTCGTTGCCACGCTTGTTGCCAATCCGTCAAATCCTGTTCTCACGCCTGTCATTGCCGAGCAGGCATCCGACGCCGTGAATGCTTCCGGCCTATACTGGCTTGCCGATGGCGTTGCCTGCGATATCGCGCTGAGAGATGGGACGGACGTGGAAGCCGCCCGCGCCAACATTCTCGCCGTCATCGGCAGCGCTTCGATCGACCTTGTCATCCAGGACGCAGAGACGCGCCGCAAGAGACTGCTGATCGCCGATATGGACTCCACCATGATCGGCCAGGAATGCATCGACGAACTCGCCGCCGAAGTCGGCCTGAAGGAAAGGGTCGCCGCGATCACCGCTCGAGCCATGAATGGTGAGATTGCCTTCGAGCCTGCCCTTCGCGAGCGTGTCGCCCTCTTGAAGGGACTGCCGATATCGGTCGTGGATGAAGTCATTGCCAAGCGCATCACACTGACCCCAGGTGGCCGCGAACTGATCGCCACCATGAAATCCAAGGGGCATTATACGGCGCTGGTCTCCGGCGGCTTTACCGTCTTCACCGGTCCCATCGCAAGGACGCTCGGCTTCGATGAAAACCGGGCGAACGTTCTTCTGGAAGACAACGGCGTTCTCACCGGCTACGTCGCCGAACCTATCCTCGGCAAGCAAGCCAAGGTCGATGCGCTGAACGACATTTCAGAAAAGCTGGGAATTTCACCGAAGGACGCCCTTGCCGTCGGCGACGGCGCAAACGATCTCGGCATGCTTCAACTCGCCGGATCCGGCGTCGCGCTGCACGCCAAGCCGACCGTCGCCGCACAGGCGAAAATACAGATCAATCACGGCGACCTTAGCGCTCTCCTCTATATCCAGGGCTACCGCAAGACCGATTTCGTAACGCCATGACAGTGATCCTAACGACCGATCGCCTGCTTCTGCGCAATTGGACTGACGAGGATCGGCCGCTTTTCCACGAGATCAATTCCGATCCCGAGGTGATGGAATTCTTCGCCGTCCGTCGCGACCGCACCGAGGCAGATTCGATGCTGGATACGATCCGCGATGCCATCGCCGAAACAGGTCTTGGCTTCTATGCCGCGGCTCTGAAGGAAACCAACGAGCCGATCGGCTTTTGCGGCCTCTGGCGACCCGAACTCGAGCCTTTCCTGCCGGCAGGCACCATCGAGGTGGGCTGGCGTCTAGCGAAGAGACATTGGGGCAAGGGCTATGCGACGGAAGCGGGAACGGCAGCCCTTCGGCGTGGCTTCACCGAGTTCGATCCTCCCGAAATCGTCTCTTTCGCGGTGGCGGACAATCATCGCTCCACCGCCGTCATGCGCCGACTTGGCCTGCATCACGAACCCGCCCGCGATTTCGACCATCCAAGGGTTCCCGACACGCATCCGCAGCTGAAACGCCACGTTCTTTATGCAATCAGGCGTGAGCAATGGAAGCGTGGAATCGGCTGACGAAAATTGTCGTGCGCGACGGAAACCCCGGAAAGACCCGGCGCCGACTGTGATCGTCGGCGAAGGCACCACTCAGCAGTTCGTGAAAAGATGGGCCGCGCTGCGTCCTGCTATTCCATCGGCACTGCGACGAAGCGCAGGTCGCCGTTCGACGACGCGATCATCATCTGTGCGTTGCGCCGGCCTTCCTGCTTAAGCGACTGCACTTTCGCGGCAACCGCCTCGGGCGAGCGCATGAACTCCTGCGCCACCTCAACGATGACATCGCCGGGTTTCAGGCCCTTCTCCGCCGCCAGCGAACCGGGTGCGACCTCGGCAACCAGTACCCCGTCAACGCTTTCCGCGATCCCGAAGGTCTTCCGTGTCTCAGCGCTGAGCTGCGAAAGCGAGAGGCCGAGCACGTTCTTGGGGTTCGTTGTATCAGGCGTTGCCTGATCCGCCTTGCCCTTGGCATCCGGCATCGGCTGGCTCTGCTGATCATCGGGCTCGTCCATATCCTGGTTCTCGTCAGGATCCGGATTGATGATACCACCCTTATTCGGGTCGGCATCGTTGGAGGCAGCCTGATCGCTGTCTTCCAGCCGGCCGAGCTTCACCTTGACGGTCTGCTCCTTGCCATCGCGAAGAACGACGACGTCGACTTCCTTACCGACAGGGCTTTCCGCCACAACGCGCGGCAGATCACGCATCTCGTTGACCGGTTTGCCGTCGAATTTCAGGATGACATCGCCCGCCTTGATCGAACCGTCATCGACCGGCCCGCCCTTGATGACGCCGGCCACCAGCGCACCCTTGGCGCTCGAGAGACCGAGGCTATCGGCAACATCGTCGGTCACCGGCTGGATGCGAACGCCGAGCCAGCCGCGGCGCGTCTCGCCGAATTCGCGCAACTGCTCGACGACACCCGCAGCCAATTCCGACGGCACCGAGAAGCCGATACCGATCGATCCGCCGCTCGGCGAAATGATCGCCGTGTTGATGCCGATGACCTCGCCCTTCATGTTGAAGAGCGGGCCGCCGGAATTGCCCTTGTTGATCGCCGCATCCGTCTGGATGAAATTGTCGTAGGGGCCGGCGTTGATGTTGCGTCCACGCCCCGAAATAATACCCACGGTTACCGATCCGCCGAAGCCGAACGGATTGCCGATCGCCATGACCCAGTCGCCGATCCGCATCACGCTGGAATCGCCGAACTTGACGGCCGTCAGCGGTGCCTTCGGCTCAACCTTGAGGACCGAAAGGTCAGTCTTCGTATCGGTCCCGATGAGCTTCGCCTTCAGCTTGGTGCCGTCGGCGAAATTGACCTCGATGTCGTCTGCTCCCTCAATCACGTGGTTGTTCGTGACGATGTAGCCTTGCGGATCGATGACGAAGCCGGAACCCAGCGAATTGACGTTGTGGTTGCCGCCCTTGTTGCCCTTCTGCTTGTTGAAGAAGTCGTTGAAGAACTCCTGGAACGGTGAACCGTCGGGCGCGCGCGGCGCCGGGCCGACGCCCTCATCGTCCTTGACATTCTGCGATGTCGAAATGTTCACGACGGCATTGAGAAGCCCTTCGGCGAGATCGGCAACGGATGCCGGACCGTTCAGCGGCGGCGTGGTGCCCTGAGCTTGCACCGAGCCGGTGAGACCGACATTAACCAGAAGTGCGGCGCCGGCGAGGAGAGCGAGCGATCGTCTGAAGGTCGGGCGGGTCGTCGGGGCCATCAAGCATCCTCATTTCAAATAAAACGCACTCTGAGCACCAGCATACGGCGGAATGATGGAGGGCGAAATCACCTTTTCGCGAAATCCCGTGCAATCTATTCGCGGCGCCGCCGCCATCCAATCGCAACATAAAAAAGGGCCGGCAAAACTGCCGGCCCGCACTTGGTTTTCCAGGTTCCGATGCCCCGATCAGTTCGTCGGTGCAGTCGGCATCGCCGGCGGTGGCGCGTTTCTTGGCGCACCGCTTGCATCGTTGAAGAAGCGGAAGAACTGCGAGTTCGGAGAGATCACCAGGGTGGTGTCCTGCGACGTCAGTGCCGTGGAATAAGCCGCCATAGAACGATAGAACTCGAAGAATGCCGGATCCTTGCTGAAGGCATCCGCAAACAATCTGTTGCGCTCGGCGTCACCTTGACCGCGGAGGATCTCGGAATCGCGCTGCGCCTCGGCAGTGATCTCGACGACCTGCCTGTCTGCGATAGCCCGGCGACGCTGGCCCTCTTCCGTACCCTGCGCGCGCAGGAGTTCAGCTTCGGCAAGGCGCTCGGCGCGCATGCGGTCATAGGTCTTTGGTGCAACTTCGCGCGTCAGGTCCGTACGGCGGATACGAACGTCCTGAATGTTGAGGCCCAGGTCCTCGGCATCGCGATGCAGATCGTCACGCACCTCGAGCATCATTGCCACGCGCTCTTCCGACAGCGCGGCATCGAAGTCGCGCAGACCGTAGACACGGCGAAGTGAGGAATCGAGCTGCGTGCGAAGGCGCGCCTCCGCTGCCTCGCGATCGCCCGACACGGTTTCGCGGAACTTGCGCACGTCCCTGATGTCATAGACCACGAAAGCATCGACATCGAAGGTCGCACCACCGCGAACCTGGACACGAATGTTGTCAAGGTCGAAGCGAAGGGCCTGCCTTTCGACGATCTGGACGCGATCGGCATCCATGAAGGCGAATGGCAGCTTGAAGTATATGCCCGGCTCGGTCTTCACCGACTGGATCTGACCGAAGCGGACCACGATTGCCTGCTCGCGCGCGTTCACAACGAAGACCGACGAATAGAGCGCGATCAAGACGACGGCGAGAAGGCCTAGGATGAGAGGAAGCCTGTTCGATGTCATGGCTCAACCTCCCTGCTGTGCCGGTTTGCCGATCTCGTTGAGCGGCAGATAGGGCACAACCCCCTGCTTCTCATCGATCACGACCTTCTTGGAGTTCTTCAGAACCTGCTCCATCGTTTCTAGGAAAAGGCGTGTCCGGGTTACGTCCGGCGCCTTCGCGTACTGTTCGTTAATGAACGAGAAGCGCTGGGCCTCACCTTCGGCCTCCTTGACGACGCGGTCCTTGTAGGCCGCTGCCGCTTCGCGGATCTGGGCCGCGTCACCGCGCGCCTGACCGAGCTTCTGGTTGGCGTATTGATTGGCCTCTTCGACGAGCCGCTGCTTGTCCTGGTCGGCGCGCTGCACTTCTTCGAAGGCATCGGCAACTTCACGTGGCGGCGCCACGTCCTGGATCGTCACGGCACCGATGGAGATACCAGCCCGGTAACGGTCCATCGTCCCCTGGACGATGTTGGCGACTTCGGTCTCGATCGGCTGACGATTGTCACGGAACGCGTCCTGGGCCGGACGGCGACCAACGACTTCGCGCATGGCGCTCTCAGCGACCTGCTGCAGGGTCTCGGCCGGATTCTCGACGTTGAAGAGATAGGCCTTCGGATCGCTAACCGTGAAGAACACGGAGAACTGGACGTTCAGGATGTTCTGGTCGCCGGAAAGCATCAGCCCGCTTGACGAAGAGGCGGACGTCGATGCCGCGCCGATGTTCTGCTGCTGCATCGTCACCTTGACGATCTCGACGGTCTCCATCGGCCACAGGTGGAAGTGCAGGCCAGGCGTGGAAATCTCTTCCTTGGGACGACCGAAACGCAATTCGACGCCGCGCTCGTCCGGCTGGACGATGTAGATGCACTGGAAGAGCCAGAACACCACAAGAATCGCCGCCGCAATGACGAGGACGCCACCGTTCAACCCGCCGGGCACTATGTTACGAAGCTGATCCTGGCCGCGCCTGATGATGTCTTCGAGATCAGGCGGCCCGCCCTTGCCACCGCCGCCACCGCGCGGGCGATTGGGCCCTTGCCCCCATGGTCCCTGATTGTTACCGCCGCCACCGCCCCAAGGGCCGCCGCCGCCATTCTGATTGCTCCAGGGCATCAAAACCTCGTTATTCGTTAAACTCACGACCGCCTACTCCACGGGGGCGGCGGACGTAGGCAGTCGTGACCGTTATAGGTATCGCCGCATCTGCTTTCAACGCAGCATGAGGAACTTGGCAATATTTATTGGAAAATAGTTGGTTTTCAGCGCTTAGCGCCTGTCGTAGACCACGAATTTCGTGGGATAGCTATCCTTGTCGCCTGCCGGCACCTCAATCGTCTCCGTCGCCCTCCAAAGCGTGGGGTCAATCGTGGGAAACGACGTGTCACCGTCAACGGATGTTTCGACATGCGTCACGCACAATCGATCGGCGAGATCGAGCGCCTGCGTATAGATCTGCCCACCGCCGATGATGCAGATTTCGTCCTCGCCGCTCCGTTTCGCAATGTCCTCGGCAAGACCGATGGCCTCGGTCAGGGATCGGGCCATACGCACATCCGGATGGTCTATTGCAGCGGCCTGTCGGGAGATCACGACATTGGCCCGCCCCGGCAACGGTTTTCCGATCGATTCATAAGTCTTCCGGCCCATGATGACGGACTTACCCAGCGTTAGAGCCTTGAACCGCTTGAGATCCGTGGATAGCCGCCATGGCATGTCCCCGTCCCGCCCGATGATGCCGTTCTCGGAAACGGCAACCACGATGGTCTTTCGAATTTCTGACATCAAGCTCTCCGATCAGGCCGCGATCGACGCATTGGCGCCGGCGCCGGCTTCGTGGCCGGGCGCACCGTCTGCGCCATTATTTTTTCTGGGTACTCGGTACACTTGATTGAGCCTTCGTTCGGAGGTGTCGGGATCGATTCGATAGTGTCATAAAATCGTTGGCGTGGTCTAAACTTTCCTCCGGATATCCCGAGGAAGTTAGGATGGCATCGTATCGATTGTGATCGGTCTCGCCATTGCTCACATCAATGTTCCAGTCACCTAGGCGGCTGTTCGGACGCAATAGCTTGATCGCAGCCTGTGCCATCAAACGCCGGGCTCTCCTCAAACCGTGTCGAGGTCGTAGATGCGGCCCGTCAGCCATGCCGGCCAGTCGCGCTCGAAGAACGACTTGGCACCCTCGTCGAACTTGCGGTTTGGGCGGGTGGCTATCCGCATCGCGTCGCCTTCCAGTCGGACGACGATCTGCTCCTCGCGATGGGCGTCGCGCTCTTTCCGGAAGCGAAACTCCTCCAGTGGGCCGGCATTGGAAAGCGGAAGCGACTCTCCCGTAGTATCGCAAATCGCGCGCGCACCACGGCTCCCGCCGCCGTTTCGAATGAAATAATCCAACGCGGCCAGCACGGCTTCCGAGGCGAGCGCCATCTGCCTCCATTGAAGTGCCCGCCCTGCCTCGGCAGCGCGCTCGTAGGCAATGCCCTTGGCCCGAATTTCGGCATTGAGCCGCCGCGCCTCGACCAAGGCCGAGGCCACGCTTTCGCCGTCGCAGATCAGGCCAGCCTTGTCGCTCATCCGCGCCTGAACTTCCGTACGGATTGCCTTTGCGGCCAGCGGCCTGTCGCCCTTCAGCATCCCCAGCAGCTCGAAGATGCCGGCGCCTGCGACAACCCGCAGGTCGCTCGAGAGGGCCTTCTTAGCCCTGCCACTTGCGCCGATATGCTCGGCAACGCGCGTCCCAAAGACCTGCCCCGCATTCAAGGCCGCGCCTCCTGGTCTCGTCACTCCGTGCGTACCCGCCGCCTCGCCGACCGCGTAACACCCCGCGAGACTGCTGCGC
>Ga0102588_1001088_pt1 | contig 22599 bp, 20 predicted proteins | sample AraplaMF_Col_mMS_FD_76854 | JGI IMG/M metagenome (GOLD analysis project Ga0102588, IMG submission 76854) | Arabidopsis root microbial communities from the University of North Carolina, USA - plate scrape MF_Col_mMS (SPADES assembly) (version 2) | ecosystem: Host-associated > Plants > Roots >...
TTTTTTTACCGTTTGGTTCAAAACCATATGGAGGGGCTAAAAAAGTGTCAAGCGAGGTCCGGGTTTAAAAAATGGGCATAGCCAATCGCCGTCGGCAACATCGTGTGTTGCCGTCGGGCTGGCGGTTGCAGTGCTGCTGATGCGCCTGGGGTTTTCGTTGCGGAGCCAGCTGTTGGACCCACAGACGAGGTGACTTGCCGCCGCGACGCTTACCGGGCCGGAAGGGTCGTCGATGAACTGAATGCAAAGGAGCAAGTTGTCCTGCGTGCCGGCTCCGCCGTCGCGTCTTCAGCGCCCCCGATCGGCCCATGATGTCGCGGGCGTGCTCCGAAGCTAAGGGGCGATGGGATGATGATGCTCACGTCTCGCCGGGAAGGATATGTGATGCCTCTGGACGCCATGACACCCAGATCCGCCCGCCAGGCTCGAGCTTGAGGCGATCCAATTCCTCGTGGCTCTTTTGTGCCTTGATTTCGATATGACCAGAAGCTTCCAGATGAACCACGGCGGTGGCGCCGACGAATTCCTCGCCGACGACGGAAGCCTCGAGACAGTTCCACTCAACGGAAGGCCGCTCCGGGGTCAGCTGAATACAGTCGCTGGAGATCGCAAACGTCGCCTTGTCTCCGGCAGACAATTGCCGGGCAGGGGTATCGGCAACACGAAATTCGCCAACAGGCGTCGCGATCTTCATGGCGCCTGCAGCGGCAGCAGTCACCTTGCCGGGGAAGATGTTGGACGAACCGAGAAACTCTGCCACGAAGCGCGTGCGAGGTGTCCGGTAAATCGCTTGCGGCGTGCCTGTCTGTTCGATCTTGCCACGGCTCATGATCACGACACGGTCGGCCATGGAGAAGGCTTCCGACTGGCTGTGGGTGACATAGACGAAGGTGATCCCAAGCTCACGCTGCAGGTTGGCGAGCACGGTTTGCATCCGGACCTTGAGGTGGGCGTCAAGCGCCGAGAGCGGCTCGTCGAGCAGCAGGATCTCTGGTTCGGTGACCAGCGAGCGGGCAAGCGCCACGCGCTGACGCTGGCCGCCGGAAAGGTGGGCGATATTCCGGTCGGCTAACTCCGAGATCTGCATTCGCTCCAGCCACTTCTCGACGCGTTCTCGGCGCTCTTCTTTTGCGACGGCGCGCATCCGCAGGCTGAACTCGATGTTTTCCCGGACCGTGAGGAAGGGAAAGAGCGCCAGGCTCTGCCAGACCATCGGCGTGTCGCGTTGCCATGTCGGCAGCTCGTTGATGCGTTTGCCGGCAAGCCGGATTTCGCCATCGCTCGGTGTTTCCAGGCCCGCGAGCATGCGCAGTGTCGTCGTCTTGCCGCAACCCGAGGAGCCCATGATGGCCAGAAACTCCCCCTTTTTGATCTCGAGGTGGATTGGGCTGACGGCGGTAAAATTGCCGTAGCGTTTCGTAACTCCGTCGAAAGCGACCAGGGGCTGCTCTGTCATGACTGCCGGGCTCCATTGTTGATCGAGGATGGTGGGTTGCCTCGCTTCATGAGAAGGGCCTGAGCGACGATCACCAATGTGATTGAGGCAAGGAAGACGAAGGTGCCGATGACGTTGATGCGCGGGCTGACTTGTCCCTGCAAAAAGCCGAGCACTTTCACCGGCAGGGTCTCGTTGAGACCGGACACGAACCATGATACCGCAAACTCGTCAAAGGACACGGCCATGGTGATCATGAGAGAGGCAAAGATTGCCGGCTTGCAGAACGGGATGATCACATTGCGCATTGCCTGCCATTCCGACGCACCGAGGTTCCATGCGGCTGCTTCCAGCGACGGGTCCATCTGCGAAAGCCGCAAGCGGGTGATTGACATCGCAAACGGTGCACACATGACCACGTGCGCAATGATGACCGAATGAATGGCCCCTGAGAGCTCGACGTTTGAAAGAAAGGCCAGCATCGCAAGTCCAAGGATAACGACCGGAATCGTCGGGGGCAGCAGCGCCAGGGCGACATAGATCGTCTTGCCAAAGAACCGGTAGCGGAAATCAGTATAGGCTGCACCGAAGCCGAGGAGCGTCGAAGCACATGAGACGGCGATGCCGACGATAAGGGTATTGCGCAAGCCTTCAAAGACGAGCGGGTCGGCAGCCACTGCTTTGTACCAGACGGTCGAGAATCCTCCGAGCGGAAGCGAGGGAAACCGGTCGACATTGAAGGAAAAGACAAAGCTTGCGGCGATAGGCGCGAAAATGAAAGCGAGGGCCAGAAAAATATAGGCCTGCAGGGCCAGGTCGATTGCCAGGTTGCGATTGTGATTCATTGCCCGCGCTCCCGATAGGCATAACGAACGGCGGCAAAGGCAACAGCGAGAAGGGTCGCGATCATGACAAGCGCGATGACTGCTGCACGCGGCCATTGTTGACCGGATTTCGTGGTGTCCGTGATCAGGATGGACAGTGTTGGCGGATCTCCGCCACCGAGATAGAGGGGGCTTACAAAGTCGCCAAACGTAAGGATGAAGCAGAACAGCGCTGCAATGACCAGGCCGACCTTGGCAGCCGGAATGACGACTTCGACAACAGTGCGCAAGCGGCCGCAGCGAAGGTTATGAGCCGCCTCGATCAACGTCCTGTCGACAAAGACCAGGCTGAACAGTTGCAGCAGAATGACCAGCGGCAAGCTGAGCGTGAGATACCCGACGAGCTGGCCAAACACGGAATTGAGCATTCCGAATGGTCCGATACCTGCCTTGGCAAACAGGGCATTGAAGATGCCGTTGTCAGACAGGAATATCTGCCAGGAATAGATCCGCACGAGGTAGCTGGTGAAGAATGGCAGCACCATCAAGAAGACGATGCAGCGCCGCGCCTGTTCCGACAGCTTGAACGCGACGGCATAGGCACAGGGAAAGGCAATTGCGCTGGTGATCGCCGCCGCTGTTGCGGCAAGACCAAGGGTTCTGAGATAGGCCTCCCAGAAGACACCGCGGCTAAGGACATAGATCCAGTTGGTGAAGACGAAGGCTGGCTCCATGCGAAAGTTGCGCACGGTCCAGAAGCTGAGCGCCATGAGGAAGATAAGCGGCGCCAGGAAGAAGGTCAGTTGCCAGACAAGGAGCGGCACCGAAAAGGTGAGCCCGTAAAGCGTGATCGATTTCCGCATTCTTAGGGTTCCCGAACGAGACGAAACCGCCGGCCGCTTCGTGGCGTGGTCTGGCTCGGCAACAGGCGTAACGCTTGTTGCCAAGGCCGCGGCGACGGAAGGTCTCATGCGCCCTTGTAGTCCGACCAGAAGTCGTTCCAGTCTTCCAGGCCTTGCTGTATCGGAAGCTGGCGATAGTGGATGCTGCCGGAGCGGATGAGGTCCATCACATTGCTTTCGTTAAGGAGCATGCCTTGGCGCTTGGCTTCCTCGGGCGTTTCCTTTGCGAGCAGTTCCCACCCCTTTTGGTTGGGGATGAGCGCCGGGTAGGCTGCCATGTTTGCAGACTTCACCTGGCCCTTTGCCGAGGTGATGTACTGGATCCACTTCTTTGCTATATCCGCCTTTGACGATCCCCTTCCGATCGAGAAGGATTCGGTCCATTGAAGTCCACCTTCGGCGGGGATGACGCTGCGGACCTTTGCGCCATTCTTCTCGAGCGTACCGGTGATCCAGTCGCCGATACCGGCCATTGCCAGCATCTGGCCGTTTTGCAGCGAAGAGAACGTACCGCCGTAGTCGAAGAAACCGCCAATCTGCGGTCGCAACGTTATGGTTTTCTCTCTCAGTTTGTCGAAAGCTGTCGCATCGATGTCGAAGGGCGCAGCGTTGCCATTAAGCAGGCTGATTTCGCCGAGGTTCGGCAGATGCCAGTCGAAGTGACCGACCTTGCCCTTCAGCTTCTCGTTCCAGAAGACGTTGTAGGTCCTCGCCTCCTTCTCGGTGATGGCCTCGGTATTGTAGGCGACACCGAGGAAGCCAAATCGGGTGAAGACCGAATAGAGCGTTCCGTCCTGCCAGTGGCCGGCAAATTTCTGGAACTCCGGGAAGTAGTCGTCGAAGGGATAGTCCTTCGGGTCGAGCGCCTCGATATAGCCGGCGGCATTGAGCTGCTGGACATATTCCGCGTCCGACAGGATGATGTCGAAAGTGCCGGGTGGTGACTGGGCAATCAGGCCCAGCATGTTGTCGCCGCCGGTGTAATATTTCGGCTTGAACTTGACATTATGCTCGGCTTCGAAATCCGCGACCACGTCAGGCTCGGCATGACCGTACCAGGCGAGCATGGTGATTTCTGTCGGTGCGGCGAAGGCGCGGCGGCTCAGCAAGGGGGTGGCAAGCATGGCGCCCCCCAGAGCACCTGTGGTCTTGAGAAACTGACGCCGGGTCGATCTTTCAGAACTGGTGTTGGTCATTGCATTCCCCTTTGCTGTTGTTGGCAAAAGGCTATGCAGCGCCGATGCATTTGGAAAATTAATTAAAATAATTTCCGCATTTGGAATGCTTATTGGCGGTCAAGCTCGACATGACGCCGTGTCGGGTCGCCGGAGACGCCGGCTTCGTCAAGCCGGGCGATCACATGATTGACCAGGCGAATACCGGCATCCGACAGGCGCGGATGCTTGTAAAATAATCCGACCCGGATCTCGGCAAGAGGCGGGAAACCGTCCTCCTGCGTCAAGGCGCGCATGCCGGGCAGCATCGTGTAGCGAGTGAGCGCGCTGACACCGAGCCCATTGACAACAGCATTCTGGAGGCCGGCAATACCGGGGCCGGTATAGGCAATTCGCCAGCGCACCTTGGCGGCATCGAGTGCCTGGATCATGCGGGCGCGATAGGCACAACCCTCCGGATGGGCGGCGAGCGGTATACCCTTGACCGTGTCCAGGGCTCCGTTTTCGGCGGCAGCCCATATCGGGCGCTCGATCCACGACCGCGATAGATATTGTGTGTGTTCGCTGTTGGCCATGGCAACGACGATATCAAGATCGTCGGCATTCAACCGTTCGAGGATTTCCGCGCTCCAGCCACAATGCAGCTCGAGGGAAATTTCGGGGTGCTGGGAGGTATATTCGGTAATGACGCCTTGAAGGAATGCAACGGCATAATCGTTCGGCAGACCCACGCGCAACACGCCTGCTATTTTCGACCTATTGAAATAGGAAGCAGCTTCGTCGTTCAGGCGCAGGATCTCGCGGGCGTAGCTTAGCAGCATCTCGCCCTCCGAGGTCAGCACAAGCGCGCGACCGACCTGCTTCAATAGCGAAGCTCCAACCAACTCTTCCAGGCGGCGCATCTGCAAGGAGATTGCTGGCTGCGTGCGGCCCAACGCATCACCGGCCTTGGTGTAGGCACCAAGATCAACCACCGAGACAAACGTCCGCAACAGGTCTGTCTGGAAGTTCGTGATATTGCCCATCGGATTTGCGTTCCTTATGTGGCGATGACGATTATAAATTTCCCATATCAAGGGACGAGGATCAAATCAAAGCTTCCGACCCATGTGAGAAACTTTGCCATGTCTCAACAGACCGTATTTGCCGCAGAACTTTCCTGGCCCGATTATGATGCCCGTGTGCGGGACGGATCGGTGCCAATCCTGATCCCTATCGGCTCTATGGAACAGCATGGCCATCATATGCCGATGAACGTCGATGTGCTCCTGCCGGTCGAATTCGCCCGTCGCGTAGCAGGCATGACCGGTGCCCTTGTGGCTCCGCCTTTCACCTACGGGTACAAGTCGCACCAGAAGTCCGGCGGCGGCAATCACCTTCCCGGCACGACGAGCCTTGATGGCGCTACGCTGGTTGCTGCCCTGCGGGATGTCATCAAGGAATTTGCACGTCATGGCGTACGGTCCATATGCCTGGTCAACGGCCATTTCGAGAATTCCTGGTTCATCATTGAGGGCATCGATCTTGCCCTGCGCGAATTGAGATGGGGTGGAGTCGAGACCATGAAAATCGTGGTTCTTTCCTACTGGGACTTCGTCGACAAGGCGACGATTGCGCGTCTTTACCCGAATGGCTTTGCGGGCTGGGATCTGGAACATGGCGGCGTACTTGAGACTTCGCTCATGCTTGCGCTTTATCCGCAGCAGGTTGCGCTCGAGCGGGCGATCGACCATGCGCCGGCAAGTTTTCCACCCTATGATGTCTATCCCGCCAAGCCTGAGTGGACACCTGTGTGCGGCACGCTTTCCTCCCCGAAGGAAGCGACCGCCGAGAAGGGTGAGATACTGCTGCAGGTCTGCGTCGAAGGCATTGCGAAGGCGCTGCAAGCCGAGTTTGCCTCAGCATCCTGACAGAAACGAGAAAAGTGGCGGGTTATCCCGCCACTTCAAATCACTAGTGTGCGACAGGCATTAGTTGCGGATGATGTTGTGCTCAGGACCGAACGGAAAACCGGTGATGTTCTCCGCCCCATCCTCCTTGATGATCAGAATGTCATGCTCACGATAGCCGCCAGCACCTGGCATGCCTGCTGGCAGCATGACCATCGGTTCCATGGATACGACCATGCCCGGTTCCAAAACCGTTTCGATATCCTCGCGAAGTTCGACACCGGCCTCGCGGCCGTAATAATGGGATAGCACACCGAAGGAATGGCCGTATCCGAAGGAGCGGTATTTGAGCAGGTCCCATTCGCGGTACATGTCATTGAGTTCTATCGCGATATCCTTGCAGCGCGCGCCCGGCTTTATGAGCTCAAGGCCGCGGCGGTGAACGGCAACATTCTTCTCCCAGATATCGAGGCTCGTGTCATCGACGTGGTCGCAAAAGAGGGTGCGTTCAAGTGCCGTGTAATAGCCGAATATCATCGGAAACGTATTCAGTGACAGGATGTCGCCCGACTGAACCTTGCGGTTCGTGACCGGATTGTGGGCGCCGTCCGTGTTGATCCCTGACTGGAACCAGGTCCAGGTATCCATCAGTTCGACAAAGGGAAACGACTTGGCGATCTCGCGGACCATTGCGTTTGTCGTGGCGATTGCAACTTCGTGTTCGGGTACGCCCGCGCTGACGGCGGCGACACAGGCCGCGCCACCAACATCACAGATCCTTGCGCCCTCCCGGATGAGTTTCTGCTCTTGCAGCGACTTGATCGAACGCATCCACATCGAGGGCTGGGCGATATCGACGAACTCGACGCCGGGAAGTGCCTCTTCCAACTGTCGTCGGTATTCGAGGTTGACGTGGTCGAATTCGATGCCGATGCGCCTGGCACCCCGCGTCAGTTGCCGTGCGGCGCGGTAGAAGTTGTCCCGCCGCCAGTCCGTATAGGTAATGTTGTCGCCATAGCTTCGACGCCAGGGCTGGCCGCCATCGATGCCGGCTGAAATCGTTGTCGCATTCTCGTGGTCGATGACCATGCCGTACTTGCGGCCGAAGTAGCAGTAAAGCCAACCGGAGTAATAATTGATGCAATGGTAGGAGGTGAGGAGCGCGGCATCGACGTCGTTCTTCGCCATCCAGTCGCGCAGGCCCTTCTGGCGCCGGGCCATTTCCTCGTCGGAAAATGGCGAGAACTCCTTCGCGCCATTGTGCCATTTCATCACGTGAAGCATGTCGTCGGTCATCGGAAATTCCTCCTGATTGGATGAGCCGTCCGAACTTACCGACGCGATTGACATTACAGAAATTTATTCACCTGATACAAGAATAACCGATGCTTATCGAAAGTGACCGCAAGGGCCGTCGCGCGTATTGCCCCTGTGGTAAAAGGGTGATGGAGAGCGTCGTGAGGGATGCCGGGGCGAGGCGAACGAGGACAGAGGGCTGGTTGCTTCGTCAGCACAGATCATGTCGGCATCCTGGTCGCCCTCCGGCCCACGTCACCCTTCAGCTCGTAGGCCGCAGGATCACACTGATGGTACGGTTTCGCCGTCGATCCGCAGAGCTGTCGGGCTCCTCCCATGGATCTTCCTGAACGCGCGGGAGAAATGCGATGCGTTGTCGAAACCGACATCAATCGCAATGTCCACTATTCGCCGATCTGTATTGATGAGAAGGTAGTGTGCGCGTCTGAGGCGCAGCTCGCTATATGCACGGGCAGGGGACATCCCCAATATGGTCCGGAACAAGCGTTCGAGCTGCCGGCGAGAGACGTTTACACTGGCGGCGAGCTGTTCGATTGCCTTCGGAGCAACGAGGTTCTGCTCCATCGTCAGCAGGACGGCGTTAACGCGGTTATCGATGGTGCCGTCGCCAGTAAGCTGACGGATCGGGAGACGAGCCTGGGCGTCCGTAAAATGTCTCGCGTGATTTATCTGAAGCACGTCGAGTGCGTTCTGCGCCGCGGCAGGGCCAATCCGCGATCGCACCAGGAACGCAGCCAGATCCGCTGCACTGCTTCCGCCGGCGCACGAGCCCCTTCTTCCGTCAAAATTGAAGAGCCGATCGGCGCGAACGCGAAGATGCGGGAAGCGGTCGCGAAAATCATCGACATGCAACCAGCTGACGCAGTTATGATGCGCGCCCATGAGGCCAGCCTCTGCGAGCATGAATGTTCCGGTGCATAGTCCAATCAGGGGGACACGTGACTTTGCCGCCTGCTTGAGATAGGCAAGAGCCTCCGCGTCGCAGGACTGATCGGTTCCGAGCAGCCCACCGACGACGACAATGACGTCAAAGCGTTCAGGTGCGACAAGATCCGATGTCGGCGCAACGCTCACTCCGCAGCTCGATCGAATGAGATGCCGGGTATTGGCAAGAACCTCCCAATCGGCGCGCAGTCGGCGCGACCGGTCCAATTCATCGCCCGCCAATCTCAATGTATCAACGAACAAGGAGAACGCGGAGAGCGTAAACGACCGTGCCAGGATAAAACCGACTTTGAACTTCGACTGTGTTTGTCCTGCTGCCCGGCTTGGAAAGGTGCCAGGCTCGGGTCTATCGTGGCCACGCCACATCATGCTGCTCCCGTTTTGTCTTGTTCCCGAGGGAGATTTGCGATGGCTGCACCGATTGGCCGAATGCTCGCAATACCCTCTCGAGAAGGGTATGCGGGAGCCTCCCGCCACGCAAATAAGTACGCGTCATGGCTATATGAGGTTTGCTTATGGTGACCGAGGGCGGGAGATGCCTCTTATTCGACGATCTTCGGTAAGCGCCGCACCAGAAGCATCGTTACGATCGAGTGGTCGTCGTCCGACCACTCGAGCAAGACGTCGGCACCACCCCGCCAACGGTGATGATCGGGGCACATGTAACCGGGGACATTGACGATTTTCTGGGGAACTGGCGACCATGCAACGAAACCGCCCGCTCTTCCATGCAGACTAGCCCCACCTGTCGGATCGGGGCGTCGCCGCCGCCAACGTCGCGAGTCTAACCGGCTGGCAGAGCTGCATCATTAATCAGCTTTACCAAGCGTTTGATTTTTCGGCGGTTTAATCGATCGCAAAGGGCGGTTCAAATCTTGTCAGGAACGTCAACCTCGATCTGGAGGTCGTCGTCCGCTACGAAGTGGTTCGATTGGCTTTGTGTCATTGGACACGGGAGCGAAAAGCTCCGAGATATCACATGAAAGAGCCGTTGCAATTTTCTCAAGCGTGACCACTGTCGGGTTTTTACTGCCGCGTTCGAGGTGCCCCGCATAAGAGCGCTCGATATCAGCCGTAAGCGCAAGATCATCTTGCGAGATTCCTTTAGAAACTCGCAAACGCCGAAGATTCATTGCTACTCTCTGCCGTGCATCCATGGCGGAAAACACAACATTTGACAATCTATGAAACCACGTATTATAGAACTACGAAAGCAATCTAAGCGTGAATCACCGAACGCAGCACATCGTTGCAGTTTGCTAGCGCAAGTGGATAGCCTTCATGGAACTACGCCAACTCTCCTACTTCAAAGCGGTGGCCGAGGAACTGCACTTCGGCCGGGCGGCAGCCCGGATGTGCATTGCCCAGCCGGCCTTAAGCAATCATGTGATGTCGCTGGAAAGGGAGCTTGGCTGTCCGCTGTTCATCCGCTCGACGAGAAGGGTGGAACTGACCAGAGCAGGGGAAACCTTTTACGATCGCTGTGTGCGGATCTTAAGCGACATCGACCTGACCACCGAACTGACTCGGGCAGCCGGCGGCAGTCGCATCCGCCAGATCAGGATCGGCAGCATCTACCCGTCCACCATGGGCATGCTGCCAACCTTCCTTGCCAAGATCGCCCGCAAGTATCCCGATGTCCGCATCCACATCGCGTCGGGCAATACCGGCGAGATCATCCGCGGCCTGGAGACCGGCCAGCTCAATTTAGGCTTCATCCGCCCGGTGGAAAACATCGGCTCCTTGCGCTTCGTCTCGCTTGCGCATGAGCGCTACTACCTGGCAGTTGGCCATGCCAATCCGCTGTCAGCCAGGGACGAGATCAGCATCGATGATCTGCGCACTCAGAAGATCATCGCCTTTAACCGGCAGAACCTGTCGTTTTCGGAGCGCTACTTCAATGAGAAGTTTGCGGAATACGATCTCACCGCCAACATTGCCTTCAGCTGCGATGACACCTATGCGCTGGTGTCGCTGGTCTCTGCCGGGCTTGGCATCGGCTTTGCGCCGGAATGGACGCTGGATCTTCCCAATCGCGGCTTTGAGCTGAAGAAGGTAAGCGGGATCGACTTCCGGATAGGGCTTGGCATTGCCTGGAGCAAAGAAGACCCAACCGCTGGCCGTGATGATATCGTCGACATTGCGCGGTCGCTGGCTCGGGCAGGGCGGTGAGCGCTCGAGAGTGAGCCTGCGCTGGTGCCGACTTCTCCGCTGCTCCGGTAGATTGCCGAGCTTGGCTAGGCAGTTTTAGCTTAGCCCGAGGGGCCTGCCCCCTTATAATTCCAGTTTACGCGAGCTAGAAGTGGTTGCGTAACCGCTAAGGTTGAGGCTCGTCATGACCGTTACCATGCTTTCAGGCCGAGAACTCAATCAGGACGTCGGCCGCGCAAAGCGCGCCACCAGGGATGGACCGGTGATCATCACCGACAGGGGCCGGCCTGCGCATGTCCTCCTGTCGTTCGATGAGTACAAGCGGCTTATCGGTAAAATGCGGACGCTCGGTGACATGCTGGCCGCGCCCGGAGCGGATGATGTTGACTTACCGCTCCCGCAGCGCACGGAACATGCCCGGTCGGTTGACCTATCCTGATGCTGTTGCTCGATACCAATGTCGCGTCCGAACTGCGCAAAGTCGCGAGTGGCAAAGCTGATCCCAATGTCGTCGTTTGGAACGAAACCGTCGATCCGGCCGAGACCTTCATTTCATCCGTAGTCCTGCACGAGCTGGAGATCGGCGTTCGGCTGGTGGAGCACAATGATGCAGTCGCCGGCAAGGTGCTGCGCAACTGGTTGGAAAATACGGTCCTTACGGCATTTTCCGGCCACATCCTGCCTCTCGACGAGGCTCCGAGAACTGCTGAGCTCTTCCGATGAATCAAAGGCTTAGCCATCTCAATTCGAGGCCCTTCGGTTCGATTCCGTTCAAGACCTGCGAAGCCTCCAGCTAAAAAGGTGGCAGTCATAGCCGACACCCGCAGTCGACCTCTTGGAAAGCAGCCCGACCAACCCAATCGGCCAGCGTGGAGCGGACGAGGTCCTCAGGTGCAGGCAGAACAAGCTTTCTCTGCCGCGCTATCGTTCGCCAAGTCGAAAGGCGGTTCCCCGCAACGGGCCGAGGCTCTCCGACACGATCTGCGCATTGACTTCATCAGGCCAATGCCGAGATTTGCTAACGAGGCTGAGGATCAGCGCGTGGTTGAAGCCCGAGCAACAAGTTCAGGCGCAAATCGTTCCACCACCCGATCGTCGGCGCTTCCTTTCGATCCGGTCGAGGAGCCGACGGGTTGCGCGACGTGCAACCTCCTGGGAAGGCAGAAGCAATGTAGAAAGCGGTGGCTCCATAAAACGTGCGAAGGGGTGGTTTCCCCACCCCATAACCAACACATCATCCGGGATGCGGATGCGACGCTCGCGTAGAGCTCGGTAGAGGCCGAGCGCATAATAATACTCCCGGATCAGCGCTGGCGCTTCTTCGGGTGTGTGGTCCCGCGGTGACTTCCTTGATATCGCCAGCCCGAACGCCGTTGAGAAAGCGCTGCAGCGCCTGACAAACCGTGGCGATATTCGTCGACCTTACCGCGGGCTCTACGACAAACCCTCTATCAGCAAGCTCACTGGAAAGCTGGTGTTCCCGCCGCGCGCATCATTCGTTGATGCAATCGCCCGCCGGGACAAGCTTCGGATACTCGTGGACGGAATGACCGCGGCTAATGATCTCGGGCTCACAACGGCTGCTCCCGCGCGATCGACAATCTACGCGGACACATATCCGCGGACGATCGAAATCGATGCAACCACCGGGGATCCCAAGGTGAGCGCGCCGGTCATCTACACGCTCGATTTCAAGCGAGTCTCGGCTAAAGCCGCATTCTGGGCCGGCCGGCCGGCCATGCGCATAGTCCAGGCGTTAGCTTGGGTGCGCGATGATCGCAGCAATTTGGAACCGGCCATAAGCGGGATCGTCCAGAAACTGAGGAAGAGCCCGGACCGAGAAGCGATTTCGGATGATCTCCGATCCAACCTCTCGGCTCTGCCAGCCTGGATGTATTCGGCTGCGCAAGAAATAGCCGACGGCTTAGCACCACACGGCCAGGAAACGACGCCAGAGGGGACCGCCGATGCAGACCACGTTCATTGAGGTTCTTCGATCGAGCCCCGACGAACGCCGTGCGTTGTATGCGGCAGCCGCAGCTGGCCTCCAGACGCGCGCTGAGAATGTCGAAAAGAATCTCTATGTCTGTTGAATCCTGGACTTTCTGTTCAATCAGCGAGATGGCGATCCGGTCAATCTCTACTTCAAAGGCGGCACCAGCCTGAGCAAGGCCTATGACGTCATCAAAAGGTTCTCCGAAGATATCGACTTTGGCGTCTATAAAGCCGACATTGAAGCACCCCTTGAAGACGAGATTGCCGCACAGGGCTCGGTGACCAAGCAACAGAAAATGCTCGCAGAGAAGGTCGACGATGCGGCGCGCACCTACATCTCCGGCCCTTTACGCGACCAGCTTATCCGCAAGATTGCAGAGATCGAGGCGAGTTGGCGAACAAGGCCATTTAACCGTCGAGTACGGCTACGATGCCTATCGGAAACGTGACGCGCTCGACATTCTTGTCGTCACCTATAAGAGCGTGTTTGGGACCGATGCCGATTGCGTTAGGCCGGCCGTCCGGATAGAGGGCGGCGCCCGCCCTGATCCTGTTCCCGTCGAAGCTCGCACGATCATCCCCTACATCGCGTCCGAACTGACCTCTGCGGACGACTTGGCGGTCAATGGGGTAACGACCGTGAAGCCGGAAAGAACCTTCTGGGAGAAGGTGCTTATTCTCCATGCGATGACCGAAATGACGGAGAAGCGAGCCGACGAGCAGAACCCCGAAAAGCCGGTACCTGATCTCAACCGGTACTCGCGGCACTACTATGATGTCCATCAAATCTGGACGAACGGCGCTTATGGAAAGAAAACGGCCCGCATGAGTGAGTTGGCCGAGGCCTGCCGAGTGCACAAGGAACTGAGGTTTCGGGCGCCAGATCATCGCTATGATCGCGCAGTGCCGGGAAGCTACCGGCTAAACCCAAATTCTGAGATGCTGGAAAAGCTCGCACGCGACTACGAGCGTATGTCAGCCATGATCTTCGGCGAAATCCCGAAATTCGGGGACGTGATGCGAAGCATTGCTGAACTCGAGCAGTTCCTTAATTCGGTTTCTGAAGAGAAAAATTGAGGAGGCCATGTAGGACTAGCTCCAGGTGCTGCCGTGACATTTGCGCGCCGTTTGGAGAAGCCCCAAGTGCATCACGCCCGTCTTGCAGGGTAGGAGATCACGCGTCATCCTGCAATGCGCCATGAACACCTCGGCTGGAGTGTTGTAGCCAAGGCATTTACGGGGTTTGTCATTCAGATGACGTGCGAGTTGGATCAGGTCGCGTTGTGACACGGCGGCCAGATCTGTAGCTCCTGGCATGAAGCGGCGTAGGCGCTTGCTGGCGTTTTCCAGGGCTCCCTTTTGCCACTCTACACTGGGGTCGCAGAACCAGCTACGCGCGCCGATCCCCTTCGTCCAAAGCCCCGAATCCGGCAAACTCGGTACCGCGATCAAACGTGAAGCTTTGACGCGCAAATGCCGGCAAAGGAGAAAGAACTCTGATGATCTTGTCCATGATCGGGGCGCGAATGCCGGCTTGGATTCTTGATGAGAACGGTGTAGCGGCTCTTGCGCTCCACGAAGGACGTGACATTGGCATGGCCGAGTGGACACTCAAACACGGTGACGGTCCAATTGCCTGCGACCATCACCGCGAGCGCCGCGCCGCCGCCATGAACCTTCGGACGCAAATCACTCGGGTATGACAGACGGATAGAGGACGGCCTGTTCGCCATTGGTCCGCCACCGTTAAGTTTACGATGCCAGCTAGTAGCATTCTTGAGAAACCACTTTGGCTAGCATGTAGCTCAGGATCAGCCCGAGTCATCGCGGCGGCGTTCGAACGACTTTATGGCCGCCGCAGCATCGAACGGCGTGCCATCTTGGAACTTTGACACCGTCAGCCTGAGCGAAAGGTGCGTCAGAGACCTTAGCTGCGTGCTCCGAAATCCTCTGTATGGCGCGTAGACGGTTAGCTCTCGACGGTCAAGTTGCACGTGATCGGGCGCCCTTCGCTGCCCGCAGGTGAAATGCCAGCTTACGAGCGTAACTACTGCCTTACGAAGTCAAGAAAATTGCGACTTTCATGAATTTTGGCATTGACGCCACCGCGGATTGCGGGGCAGTTTGAACCACTTGGAAATTGGTTCGAACCAATAAGCAAAATGGCAGTACAAGGACTACCCGAAAATTCAACTTATGCTCTCGAGAAGCTCCGAGAGCTGCTGAGCTCTTCCGATCTTCCTGCGGACGGCAAGCTGCCGACCGAGCGTGCTCTCTCCGATCTGTTCGGCGTCAGTCGCCGCGCTATTCGCCGGGCGCTGGAAGTCCTTGATGCCGAGGGCAGGATTTCTCGCCGCCAGGGATCCGGGACTTACGCGGGTCAGCGAGCCGAAGGGCTCAGCCGGCACGTCGGCGCTATCGTCGCCGGAACCAATTTTCTTGAAATCATGGAAGTGCGGCTGCGAATAGAACCGCAGCTGGCGCAACTTGCTGCCGTCCGTGCCAAGCCAGCCGACATCGAGCGCATGCGTGAATTGACGAAGAAGATCGTCGCCAGTGAGGATGCCGACGCACGCGAATTGTGGGATGGCGCGCTGCACCGGCTGATCGCCCAAAGCGCCGGCAATCAGTTCTTTCTGGAAATCTTCGACGTCATCAACCACGTCCGCCAGGACGACGCCTGGCAGGCGATCCGCGAAATGGCGCGCCGCAGCCATAAGACGGAGGAGCGCGCTTATGCGCAGCACGCCGCCGTGATCGACGCAATCGCCGAACGGGATCCGTTACGCGCTGCCGAAGCGATGCGCCAGCACCTGCTGATGCTGCAGGAAAGCCTCATCCGCGTCACCTCCTTCGATCTGCCGGAAGAGGGAAGCGAAGAGAAACGAAAAGCGGACGGAGCCGCTTTGGACGCCTGACAATCGGCCGGCCAGGGAAGCCGGCCCGGAAAACTGGTTCAAACATAAGAGGGAACGAGATGAAAACTGCCAACTTCCTTGCTACTCTTGGCGCAAGCGTCCTGTTAGCGCTACCGACCTTTGCCGCCGAACTGAAGATCGGCCTTGCCGATGACGCTGACGTCTTGGATCCGGCGCAATCGCGTTCGTTCGTCGGCCGTATCGTCTACACGGCGCTATGCGACAAGCTGTTCGACGTCACTCCCGATCTCAAGATCGTCGGGCAGCTGGCAACGGATTACAAATGGTCCGCAGACGGCAAGGAACTGACGCTGACGCTGCGACAGGGCGTGAAATTCCAGGATGATACGCCCTTCAATGCCCAGGCTGTCGTCGACAATATCACCCGCGCGATGACCCTGCCGGAATCGCGCCGCAAGAGCGAGCTTTCCTCCGTCTCCAAGGTCGAGGCGACAGGGGACTACGAGGTGAAGTTCACGCTGAAGGCTCCGGATGTTACGCTGGTCGCACAGCTTTCCGACCGCGCCGGCATGATGATCTCACCGAAGGCCGCCAAGGAACTCGGCGCCAAGTTTGGTGATCATCCGGTCTGCTCCGGCCCGTTCAAGTTCGTCGAACGCGTGCAACAGGACCGCATCGTGCTCGAAAAGTTCCAGGACTATTGGAACAAGGACAACATCTTCATCGACAAGATCACCTATCGGCCGATCCCGGATAGCGCGGTGCGGCTCGCAAACCTGCGCTCGGGCGACCTCGACCTGATCGAGCGCGTGGCGCCGACGGATGTCGAGACCGTGAAGGGCGATTCCAACCTGGACATGGTCGACAAGGTCAATATCGGCAACCTCGGCATCTACTTCAACGTCGGCAACGGCGCCCGCGCCGACAATCCCCTCGGCAAGGACAAGCGGCTTCGCCAGGCTTTCTCGCTGGCGATCGACCGCGAAGCAGCAATGCAGATCGTCTATGACGGGACGGGTGTCGCCGGCAACCAGCCGTTCCCGCCCTCGAGCCCATGGTTCAACAAAGATCTTCCGGTTCCGGCCCGCGACGTCGACAAGGCCAAGGCCCTGATCAAGGAAGCGGGCTTCGACCGCGTTCCGGTCGAGCTCAACATGGCCAACGATCCGATCATCGCCCAGATGATGCAGATCATCCAGTCGATGGTCGCCGAAGCCGGGTTCGACGTGACCTTGAAGGCCACCGAATTCGCCACGCTGCTCAACGACCAGACCGCCGGCAACTATCAGGTCAGCCGGTCAGATTGGTCCGGCCGCGTCGATCCTGATGGCAACACCAACCAGTTCTACACCACCGGCGCGGGCCTCAACGACATGCACTACAGCAACCCCGACGTCGACAAGCTGCTTTCCGAAGCCCGCCAGTCGCAGGACGATGCCGTGCGCAAGCAGAAATACGATGCGGCCGGCAAGATCCTCGCTGAGGACCTGCCGATCGTCTACATCGGGCATCAGGCTTGGATCTGGGGCTACAACAAGAAAGTCACCGGCTTTGTCCCGTCACCGGACGGCATGATCCGCCTCGTGGGCGTGAAGAAGGCCGACTAACAGAAAACGCCGCGCGGGGGCTGTCTCTCCCGCGCGGCGCCTGCAACGCGACTGACAAGCATCGGGATCTCCTCATGTACACCTACATCGGAAAGCGGCTGCTGCTTGCCATACCGACGCTGCTGATCATATCCGTCTTCGTCTTCTCGCTGCAGAAGCTTCTGCCGGGTGATCCGGTCCTGGCCATGGCCGGCGAGGACCGCAGTCCGCAAGTGCTGGAGCTCTTGCGCGAAAAATACCGGCTGAACGATCCGGTGGTCTACCAGTACGGCTACTGGCTGGCGGGTGCGGTGAAGGGCGATCTCGGCATCTCGCTGAGGACGAACCAGGAAGTGACGACGCTGATCGCCGAGAAGCTGCCGGTGACGATCCAGCTCGCCGTGATGTCGATCGTCTTTGCACTGTTGATCGGCATCCCCATGGGCATACTCGCTGCAGTCAAGAAAAACACCGCGCTCGATCTCGTCGCCAATTTTATCGCGCTCTGCGGCCTGTCGATCCCGAACTTCTGGTTCGGCATCATGCTTATCCTCTTCATCTCGGTAAAGCTCGGCTGGCTGCCGGCCTCGGGCTACGCACCCTTTTTCGAAGATCCACTGCATTCGATCGAAACAATGATCATGCCGGCGTTCGTTCTCGGCAACGCGCTCGCAGCCACGCTGATGCGCCATACGCGCTCCTCGATGCTGAGCGTGCTCAGCGCCGACTACATCCGCACCGCCCGTGCCAAGGGTCTGTCGGAGGGGGCGGTCGTATTGCAGCATTCCTTCCGCAACGCGCTGCTTCCGATCGTCACCGTCACGGCGCTTCTCTTCGGCGAGCTGCTTGCCGGTGCTGTTCTGACCGAGCAGATCTTCACCATTCCCGGTTTCGGCAAGCTGATCGTCGATGCCGTGTTCAACCGCGACTATGCCGTTGTGCAGGGCATCGTGCTCTGTACTGCGACAGGCTTCATCCTGATGAATCTCGTCGCCGACGTGCTTTACGTCCTGCTCAACCCGCGCATGAGGACCGCCCTATGACCGCCATCGAGCAGTCGGCCACAGCAGTCGAGCCGCGTTCGCAAAACCGTGCCTGGCGCAAGATGAAGGCCAACAAGGGCTCGCTTGCGGGCCTTGTCATCGTCCTCTTCTTTGCGGTCGTCGCGATCTCCGCGCCGCTGCTGCCGATACCCGACCCGGCGGCGACGAGCTGGTCGGCGATCCGCAAGGCGCCGTCGCTTGCCCATCTTCTCGGCACCGACGATCTCGGTCGCGACATCCTTTCTCGCATGGTCTGGGGTGCCCGGGCATCGCTGCTGGCCGGCATCTTTTCGGTGGCGATCGCGGTTGTCGTCGGCGTGCCCTTCGGCCTGGTCGCCGGCTATTTCGGCGGCTGGATCGACCATGTGATCTCGCGCATCATCGAGGCGTTCCTGGCGATGCCGTTCCTGATCACGGCGATCGCGCTCGCCGCCTTCCTGGGACCGAGCCTCTCCAACGCGATGATCGCGATCGGGCTCTCGGCCATGCCGATCTTCGTGCGGCTGACGCGTGGCCAGACGCTCGCCGTCAAGACCGAGGAATTTGTGGAAGGCGCGCGCGCCATCGGGCTTCGCCACTTCAATATCATCAGACGCTACATCCTGCCGAACGTCTTCGCGCCTATCCTCGTGCAGGCGACGCTGACGATCGCCACCGCCATTATCGCCGAGGCAAGCCTGTCCTTCCTCGGTCTCGGCCAGCAGCCGCCGGCGCCGAGCTGGGGTTCGATGCTCAACGTCGCCAAGAACTTTCTCAACCAGGCGCCCTGGATGGCGCTGTGGCCGGGACTGGCGATCTTTCTCGTCGTCATGGGTTTCAATCTTCTCGGGGACGGCCTGCGCGATGCGCTGGACCCTCGGGAAGCGTAATTTCTTCGAAAGGAAATTGAGATGAGTACGTTCACGACCCGCCCCGAAATTCTCGGCACCTTCGGCGTCGTCACCTCGACGCACTGGATCGCCTCGGCCGTCGGCATGAGCATCCTGGAAAAGGACGGCAACGCCTTCGACGCGGCGGTCGCGACCGGTTTCGTACTCCAGATCGTCGAGCCGCATCTGGTCGGCCCTGGCGGCGACCTGCCGGCGATCATCTATTCGAAGAAGAAGGATAAGGTCGACGTCATCTGCGCCCAGGCGCCGGCGCCGGCCGGAGCCACGATCGAGCACTATACGAACGAGGGACTGAAGATGATTCCCGGCGACGGTCTGCTCGCGACCGTCATTCCGGGCTCCTTCGATGGCTGGATGCTGATGCTGCGCGACTATGGTCGCTTGAGCGTCCGCGACGTTCTCGAACCGGCGATCCATTATGCTGAGAACGGCCATCCCGTGCTGCCGCGTGTTTCTGCCACCATCGCCGGCCTTGCCGACTTCTTTGAAAAGGAATGGCCGACCTCGTTCGAAACCTGGCTGCCCGGCGGCTCTGCGCCCGCTCCCTGGTCCAACTTCAAGAACCCCGTGCTTGCCAAGACCTGGAAGCGCATCGTCTCGGAATCCGAGAGCAAGTCCGGCCGCGAGGCGCAGATCGAAGCCGCACGCGACGCCTTCTATCGCGGTTTCGTTGCCGAGGCGATCGACACATACCTGCGCAAGGCGGAAGTGATGGATGCGAGTGGCAGCCACCACAAGGGCGTGCTGAGCGCGGACGACATGGCGAACTGGCAGGCGACCGTCGAGGCGCCCGTCACCTATGACTATCACGGCTGGACGGTCGCAAAGACCGGTCCGTGGGGACAGGGGCCAGTACTCCTGCAATCGCTGTCGCTGCTGAAGGGTTTCGATCTTGCCTCCATGGATCCGGCCGGTCCAGATTTCGTACACACGGTCGTCGAGGCAATGAAGCTCGCCTATGCCGACCGCGAGATCTATTATGGCGATCCTGATTTCACCGACGTACCGCTTGAAGAGCTTCTGTCGGACGCCTATGCCGCCGAGCGCCGCAAGCTGATCACGAACGAAGCCTCCTTCGATCTGCGTCCCGGCCGTGTTTCCGGCTTCGAGGCACAGTACGATGCCACCATGGCGCTGCTTGAAGGCGCCAAGACGGGTGCTGTCTACGAGCCGACCATGGCGCATCTGAGCGAGAAGCGCGGCGACACCGTGCATATCGACGTCATCGACAGCGAAGGCAACATGGTATCGGTGACGCCCTCCGGCGGATGGCTGCAATCCTCCCCGATCGTTCCCGGCCTCGGCTTCTGCCTCAATTCGCGCGCTCAGATGTTCTGGCTGAAACCGGGTCTGCCGTCGTCGCTCGCCCCGGGCAAGCGCCCACGCACGACATTAACGCCTTCCATTGCTCTCCATGAAGGCCGGCCGACACTCGCTTTCGGTACGCCGGGCGGCGACCAGCAGGACCAGTGGCAGCTCGCTTTCTTCCTGCGCTATGTCCATCATGGCATGAACCTGCAGGAAGCAATCGACCAGCCGCTCTTCCACACCGCGCATTTCCCGGGCTCCTTCTATCCGCGCACCCGGGCGCCGGGCGACCTGACGGCCGAAGCCAATTTCCCCGCGGTAGTCCTCGAGGCCTTGCGCCTGAAGGGCCATCAGCTAACGGTTGCCGATCCATGGACCGTCGGGCGCCTGACGGCGGCGCGGCGCGATGCCGACGGACTGTTGCGCGCGGCCGCCACGCCGCGCCTGATGCAGGCCTACGCGGTCGGGAGATAATCGCGATGACCTGGTCCATCGTTGCCCGCGAACCGGAAACTGGCCATCTGGCGATCGCGGTCGCCACCCGCTTCTTCGCTGTCGGCGGCGTCGTGCCGCACATTCGCGGCCGCGTCGGTGCGGTCGCGACACAGGCCTTCGTGAGCCCGCTCTACGGCACCGATGGTCTCGCCATGCTCGCCGCCGGCAAGTCGCCGGAGGAGATCATTCCGGCTCTGACCGGGCGCGACGAGGGGCGGGAGCAGCGCCAGCTGCACCTCGTTGATGCCAAGGGCCACAACGCGGCCTTCACCGGCGCCAAGTGCATCGACTGGGCCGGCCATCTGGTCGACGACAACGTCTCGGTCGCCGGCAACATGCTGGCGGGACCGCAGGTGATCGCCGAAACGCTCGCCACCTTCAAGAAGACGGCGGGCCGGCCCCTGGCCGAACGGTTGCTCGAAGCCATGCAGGCCGGCGAGGACGCCGGCGGCGACAAGCGCGGCAAGCAGTCGGCGGCGCTCGTCATCTACCGCGATCAGGATTTTGCCTGGCTCAATCTGCGCGTCGATGACCACGCCGATCCCTTGGGCGAACTCAACCGGCTCTACGCCGTCGCAAAGGAGCGCTACCTGCATGTCGCCGAGACCATGCCGACCCGGGACAATCCGAGCGGCATGATCGACCGGCGCGCAATCGACGAGCGGATCGCAGGGCTGGAGGCGGAACGCGTGGCGGCCGGAAGACCGTCCGCCTCGTTCGCCACGCCGCTCAAACCCGCGACCTGATGCAAATGGAAGGTGAGCCCATGACAACCGCAGCCGCCGTCAAGCCCGCCGCAGGCCTGGCACCCGTCCTGTCGGTCTCCGGCCTGACGACGTCGTTCAGGGTGGACGGCGCCTGGCGGCCGGTCGTGCGCGACGTCTCCTTCGACGTGATGCCAGGCGAGACCGTCGCCATCGTCGGCGAAAGCGGCTCAGGCAAGAGCGTTACGTCGCTCTCGATCATGCGGCTGCTTGCGAAAGGCAGCAGTCGGGTCGAAGGCCGCATCCTGCTCAATGGGAGGGATCTCCTTTCGCTCTCCGACAAGGAGATGCGCGGTGTCCGCGGCAAGGACGTCGCGATGATCTTTCAGGAGCCGATGACCTCGCTGAATCCGATCTTCACCATCGGACGGCAGATTTCCGAGGCACTGACCTGCCATGGCAATCTTTCGGCGGCGGAAGCCAGGGCTGAGACGATCCGTCTGCTCGAAAAGGTCCGGATCCCGAATGCGGCCTCGCGCTTCGACGAATATCCCCACCAGTTTTCCGGCGGCATGCGCCAGCGGGTGATGATTGCCATGGCGCTGGCCCTGCGTCCGAAGTTGTTGATTGCCGACGAGCCGACGACCGCGCTCGATGTCACCATCCAGGGCCAGATCCTCGATCTCATAAAGACGCTGCAGGAAGAGGAGGGTATGTCCGTCCTTTTCATCACTCACGATATGGGCGTGGTAGCAGAGATTTCGGACCGCACCGTCGTCATGTATCGTGGCGAGGCAGTTGAAACAGGAAAGACGGAAGACGTTTTCCACCACGGCCAGCATCCCTATACCCGCGCCCTGCTTTCTGCAGTGCCGCGTCTGGGTTCGATGACGGATCGTGCAAGCCCGCTTCCATTCCCGGTAGTCGACGCTGCGACCGGCCAGCTGAAAGAGGCCGCAGAGGCTTGCCGAACCGTTGACGATAACAGGAAGCCGGTCCTCGAAGTCAAAGGGCTCGTCACCCGCTTCGACATTCGCGGCGGCCTGCTCGGGCGCAAAACC
>Ga0102588_1001089_pt1 | contig 22596 bp, 26 predicted proteins | sample AraplaMF_Col_mMS_FD_76854 | JGI IMG/M metagenome (GOLD analysis project Ga0102588, IMG submission 76854) | Arabidopsis root microbial communities from the University of North Carolina, USA - plate scrape MF_Col_mMS (SPADES assembly) (version 2) | ecosystem: Host-associated > Plants > Roots >...
CGTCATCGAACGCGCCGGCTGGGTGAAGAAGCGCTACCCGCAGGTGCAGGTCATCGCCGGCAACATCGTCACGGGCGAAGCGGCGCGCGCACTGCTCGACGCCGGTGTCGACGCCGTCAAGGTCGGCGTGGGTCCGGGTTCCATCTGCACCACGCGTATCGTCACCGGTATCGGCGTGCCGCAGATCACCTCGATCGACCTCGTGGCCACCGCGCTGAAGGGCGAGATTCCGCTCATCGCCGACGGCGGCATCCGTTACTCGGGCGACATTCCGAAGGCGCTCGCCGCCGGCGCGTCCACCGTGATGCTCGGCTCGATGTTCGCCGGCACCGAAGAATCCCCGGGCGAGGTCGAGCTGTTCCAGGGCCGCTCGTACAAGAGCTATCGCGGCATGGGCTCCATCGGCGCCATGCAGCTGGGTTCGAAGGACCGCTACTTCCAGGACGAAGCCGACGCCGACAAGCTCGTGCCGGAAGGCATCGAAGGTCGCGTGCCGTACCGTGGCCAGCTCAGCAACATCATCCATCAGCTGATGGGCGGCCTGCGTGCATCCATGGGTTACATGGGCACGGCCAACATCGACGAGATCCACCAGAAGGCCCAGTTCGTGAAGGTCACGGGTGCCGGCGTGCGTGAAGCGCATCCGCACGACGTGCAGATCACGAAGGAAGCGCCGAACTATCGCCTGGACTGACGCCGCCAGGCGCTCGCTTCAGGTGATGAAAGGACGCCCGCCACAAGTGGGCGTTCTTCTTTTTCAGGGCCGCCGCGCCGTGCGCGAGGCCCGTCCGATCAAACAAAACCGCAGGCCGCCACGATGACCGACATCCATAGCGACAAGATCCTCATCCTCGACTTCGGCTCGCAGTACACGCAGCTGATCGCGCGTCGCATCCGCGAAATCGGCGTCTATTGCGAAGTGTGGGCATGGGATCACGCGCCCGACGAGATCCGCGGCTTCGCGCCGCGCGGTGTCATCCTTTCGGGCGGCCCCGAATCGGTCACCGAAGACGATTCCCCGCGGGCGCCGCAGGTGGTCTTCGAGCTCGGCGTGCCGGTGCTCGGCATCTGCTACGGCATGCAGACCATGGCCGAACAGCTCGGCGGCAAGGTCGAAGCCGGCCATCATCGCGAGTTCGGCCCCGCCACGGTCACGTTCGCCAGCTGCGGCCTGTTCGACAGCGTGATGGACGACGGTGAAAACCTCGGCGTGTGGATGTCGCACGGCGATCGCGTCACGTCGCTGCCGCAGGGCTTCCGCTCCACGGCCTCCACGCCGAGCCTGCCGCTGGCCGCCATGGCCGACGACGCGCGCCGGTTCTACGGTCTGCAGTTCCACCCGGAAGTCACGCACACGAAGAAGGGCATGGAAGTGCTGCGCCGCTTCGTCGTCGATCTCTGCGGTTCGGCCACGCTGTGGGATGCGAAGCACATCATCGACGACGCCGTGGAGCGCGTGCGCGAGCAGGTCGGCAGCGACCGCGTGTTGCTCGGCCTCAGCGGCGGCGTCGATTCGTCCGTCGTGGCGGCGCTGCTCGAGAAAGCCATCGGCGATCAGCTCACCTGCGTCTTCGTCGACACCGGCCTGCTGCGTTTCCAGGAAGGCGACCAGGTCATGACGACCATGGCCGAGAACATGGGCGTGCACGTCATTCGTGTGGATGCGAAGCAGCGCTATTTCGACGCGCTGGCCGGCGTCGAAGACCCGGAAGCCAAGCGCAAGATCATCGGCCGCCTGTTCGTCGAGATCTTCGACGAGGAGTCGGCCAAGCTCGAGAACGTGAAGTGGCTCGCGCAGGGAACCATTTATCCCGACGTGATCGAGTCGGCCGGCAGCAAGACGGGCAAGGCCCACGTCATCAAGAGCCACCACAACGTCGGCGGCCTGCCGGAGCACATGAAGCTCAAGCTGGTGGAGCCGCTGCGCGAGCTGTTCAAGGACGAGGTCCGCCGCATCGGCGTGGAGCTGGGCCTGCCGCGCGACATGGTCTACCGCCACCCGTTCCCGGGCCCGGGCCTCGGCGTGCGCGTGCTCGGCGAAGTGAAGGCCGAATACGTCGACCTGCTGCAGCGCGCCGATGCCATCTTCATCGAAGAACTCCGCAGCCACGGCCTCTACGACCGCGTGAGCCAGGCATTCGCCGTGTTCCTGCCGGTGCGCTCGGTGGGCGTCGTCGGCGACGGCCGCGCCTACGAGTGGGTGATCGCGCTGCGCGCCGTGGAGACGATCGACTTCATGACGGCCCACTGGGCGCACCTGCCGTACGACTTCCTCGATAAGTGCTCTACTCGGATTATCAACGAGTTGCGTGGCATTTCTCGTGTGGTTTACGACATTTCGGGCAAGCCGCCGGCGACGATTGAGTGGGAGTAAGTACCCCGACTCGCCAGACGCGGAATGAACGGCACCGCGCCTGCGTGCCGCGCTGACTTCTTTGTACGGTATACTTCCGTACAAAGGAGCCAGCCATGACCATCTCTACCGCTCGTCTTGATCTCCGATTGGAATCGCGTGACAAGGATCGCATTGCAAAGGCCGCCGCGCTGCGAGGCGTCGCGGTATCGGCTTTCGTGCGCGATGCGGTCTTGCGAGAAGCCGATACGGCCATCGCAGCGGATACGTTGGTCACGCTTTCGGAAGACGAGTCGCGTCGCTTTCTTTCGGCGCTAGATGAGCCGTTTCATCCGAATGCCCGCCTGTCGAAGGCGATGGATGCTGCCGCGCGACTGCCGCGTCGATAGCGCGTGGCGCTGTTCTTCAGCGTCCTGGATGGGCGCCTTCACGATCGCGCGAATTTCAGCTGCGGCGTTCCAGTTCTGGACGACTACCTGCGGCAGAAGGCAGCGCAGCATTACCGGGACGGTATCGCCACGACTCACGTTCTGATCGACGACGTTCAGCCGAACAGGATTCTCGGCTACTGCGCGTTGTCTGCCGCCCAGCTTCTTCTGAGCGAGCTCGACGAGAAGGATCGAAAGCGATTGCCGGCCTATCCTGTGCCTGCACTTCGCGTCGGGCGACTGGCTGTAGCGCAGGACGAACGTAAGAAGGGATATGGTCAACTGCTGCTCGGACATGCGGTGAACACGGCTCTCGCCGTGCGTCAGACCATGGGCGTTCGGGTTGTTATTGTCGACGCGAAGGACGACGTTGCGGCGGCCTTTTATCGAGCTCACGGGTTCGGCAACACGTCGGCCAACGCGTTGACGCTCTACCTGTCACTCGGAAAGATGAGCGCATGACCACCGGCCCCATCATCCTGTTCGACGCCGAATGCGTGCTCTGCTCGGCCAGTGCCTGGTTCGTCCTCAGGCGCGACCGGCGTGCGCACTTCAGGCTTGCGTCGATGCAGGATCCTGCAGGCGCGGATTTATGCAGGGCGCACGGCGTCGATCCGACCCGACCGAAAACGATGCTGGTGATCGATGGCGCCCGTGTGTGGAGCGATAGCGACGCCGTCTTCGCAGTTTGCGCGGGTCTCGGGTATCCGTGGCGTGCATTGGCCGTGCTCCGCTATCTCCCGAAGATCCTCCGCGATCCGCCGTATCGCTGGGTCGCGCGTCATCGTTATCGCCTGTTCGGGCGACGGAACACGTGCTGGATTCCGCCGGCAGGCTATAGGGAGCGGCATTCTGGCTGGGCAGGATTACCTCATCGGCGACGCGTTCAGCATCGCCGATACGGCGCGCGCGATTCGCGTGGGCTGTGCGGGATGGTCGCTGCCGGTGGCGTCTGGCCGATTCCCCGACGGTGGGAGTCATCTGGAACGGTACGCGCACGCGTTTCCATCCGTCGAGATCAACACGTCGTTCTACCGTCCGCACCGGCCGGCGACGTATGCGCGATGGGCGGCGAGCGTGCCCGAAGGGTTTCGCTTCTCTGTGAAGATGCCGAAGGCCATTTCGCACGAGCTGCGGTTGAAGGATGCGGGTGGCGCGCTGGCGCAGTTCGTGTCGGAGATCGAACCACTTGGCGCCGCGCTGGGTTGCCTGCTGTTGCAGCTGCCGCCCAGCCTGCCGTTCGACCCCGACATTGCGGAGCTCTTCTTTGCGGAGCTGCGTGAGTACACCGCGGTGCGAACGGTGTGCGAGCCGCGCCATGCGAGCTGGTTTACGGACGAAGCAAGGCGTGCCCTGCGAAACGCTGGAGTCGGATGCGTGCTGGCGGATCCGTCGCCGATTCCGGGCGTCGTGCCTCTGGGGGACCCGTCGATCCTCTACGTTCGTCTGCACGGGTCTCCGCGGATTTACTACTCCGGGTACGACGACGTCTTTCTGAAGGCGCTTGCGAGCAGGCTGGTCGACGCGGCGCGGGCAGGTACGGCAGTCTGGTGTGTCTTCGACAACACGGCCGGAGGTGAGGCGGTGGAGGATGCGTTGAGGTTGATGGGGTTCCTGTCGGCAAGCAGCTAAAGCGTGACGGCTGTGAGGGTTCGCGAAAACCGATTGCATCGCCGTCGATCCCGGCTTTCACCGGGATGACGATGACGAGGGCCTGCGACGCGGAAGCTCGGGCGTCCGCAGCGCAGGCCGACCAGTCAAGCCTTCGCGCGCGGCTTCATGCGGAAGCTGACGCCCATGCGGTTGATGGCGTTCATCGTCGCGATGGTGAGGGTCAGGTCCACGAGGTCTTTCTCGCCGAACGCTTCGAGCGCCGCCGCGTACGCCTCGTCGGAGGCATGCGTTTCGCTCACGCGCGTGACTTCCTCGGTCCACGCCAGCGCGGCGCGCTCCTGGTCGGTGAAGAGGTACTCGGCCTCGTGCCATACCGGTACGAGCACGACCTTTTCCACCGACATCCCCTCGGCGAGCAGATCGCGGGTGTGGATGTCGATGCAATGCGCGCAGCCGTTGATCTGCGAGACGCGCAGGAATACGAGGTGGGTCAGCAGGCTTGGCAGCGCCGTGCCCTTGGTGACGAAGTGGTGAAGGCCGCCGATGGCTTTTGCTCCTTCGGGGGATACCTGGAACCAGTTAGCGCGAGACATGGGTCATGTTTCCTTCGGGACGTTGTTGGGGGAGGTGTCGGCCACGCGGGCCGTCCTAGGGAAGACGGTCGAGCCCATGCCGTTGTGACATGTCAGCGAGATTGGCTTCGATGTCTGTCCGGCAACGCCGATCGCCGCTACGATCGCCCTTTGTCCTTGTCAGCCACGAATCCCTGGAGCCTGCATGAAGCTTTACTACGCCCCGAATACCTGTTCGCTCGCGTCGCACATCGTGTTGCGCGAGCTCGGGCTGCCCTTCGATCTGGTCAAGGTGGACATCCGGGCGAAGCGCACGTCGGATGGGCGCGACTATCTCAGCATCAATCCCAAGGGCTATGTGGCCGCGCTGGAACTGGACGGCGGTGACGTGGTGACCGAAGGTGCGGCCATCGTGCAATACCTGGCCGATCTGCGGCCCGAACGGGGGCTGGCGCCGGCCGCTGGCACGATGGCACGCGTGCGTCTGCAGGAGTGGCTCGCTTTCATCACGAGCGAACTGCATGGCGGGATGGGGCCGCTGTTCAACCCGTCACTGCCTGACGACGCGCGGGTGCTTTTCCGCGAGAAGCTGTCGCGTCGTTTCGATTATCTGCAGGGCATCCTGGCCGTGCAGGATTACGTCATGGGCGACACGTTCAGCGTGGCCGATGCGTATCTGTTCACCGTGCTGGGCTGGTGCGACTACGTGGGCATCGATATCGCTCGATGGCCCGCGCTGCCGGTTTTCGTGGCGCGCGTCGGCGATCGACCCACCGTACAGGCTGCGCTGCGTGCCGAAGCTGGCGAAGAGGCAGTGGAAGTCGTCTGATCGTCAGGCGTTGACGTCCTCGCTGGGCATGCGTGTGGTGGGCTCGCGAAAACCGAATGCATCGACGTGGATCCCGGTGTGCACCGGGATGACGGTGAGGGGTAGCTGCCTTGCCATCAGGTCGGTGCGTGGGTAACGCTTTGCAGGCCTAGCCACGCCGCCATTCGGCGGAGCTCCACGTTCAGCGCCTCGACGGTGTGATCTGGCGCATCGGGTTCGATCGTCGCTTTCTGCACGATCAGCGTACCGGCCTTGCGATCGGCTTTGAGGTCCACGCGCGCGACGAGTGCGCCGTCCAGCAGGAACGGCAGCACGTAGTAGCCGTGTTCCCGTTTGTGCGCCGGCGTGTAGATCTCGAGGCGATAGCGGAAGCCGAAGAGGCGCTCCGTGCGCGGGCGGTGCCAGACCAGCGGGTCGAAGGGTGAGAGCAGCGCGGCGCCGTCGGTGCGGCGGCCCGCGCGCGCGTCCTTGTGCAGATAGGCCTGCTGTCGCCAGCCGTCCACGCGCACGGGGATCAGTGTGCCGTCCTCGACCAGTTGCCGAAGCGGCACGGCGACGTCGGACGCGGGGATGCGGTAATAGTCGCGCAGGTCGTCGGCGGCGGCGATGCCGAGCGCTTCGGCCGACCGCGCGAGCAGTGCGCGGTGGGCATCGACATCTCTCGGTGTCGGTACGGCGAGAACTTCCGCGGGCAGCACGCGTTCGGGCAGGTCGTAGACGCGTTCGAAACTCGTGCGGCGATGCGTCGCCGTGACCAGCCCGGCCCAGAACAACCATTCGAGCGCACCCTTGGCATCGCTGCGCGACCACATGCCGGTCGTCGCCTTCGTGCTTTCGATGTCCGAGGCGGCGATCGCGCCATCGGCTTCGATGCGCGCCAGCAGCGCGTCGGCTTCCGCGCGTCGCTCGGTGGCATACGACTGTAACGGCGTCCAGATGCCCTCGCCACGCAGCGCGCGGGCCATGCGCCAGCGCAACAGGGGCTGGCAATCCAGCGGCAGGAACGACGCTTCGTGGCCCCAGTATTCGAAGAATCGGCTGCGCTTTCCGGCAAGTACCGCGTCGAGGCGCGCACGATCGTACGCGCCAAGGCGCGAGAACAAAGGCAGGTAGTGGGATCGAACGAGCACGTTCACACTGTCGATCTGCAGCACGCCCAGTCGCTCGATGGCGCGGCGAAGGCGGGCTGCGGCGACATCGCCCTCGCGGTCCGGCGCATTGAAACCCTGCGCCGTCAGCGCGATGCGACGAGCCTGGACGAGGCTGATTTTCGGTATCGACACGAGGGGTTCCGACAGGATCGTCGCTCGATGGTACGGCATCCGCGGATGCCAACGATCTTCGCTCGGTGTGGGAGCGGCCTTGGCCGCGATGGGAGCTCGCGGCAAGCACCCATCGCGGCCAAGGCCGCTCCCACATTTCGTATCATGACGTCGGTCCTGCGCCTGCGGGATGCAGAAGATCGGCGAAGCCGATCCGGTGCAGAAACTCGGAACGCACCCGGTCGATCACCGCATACGACACCGCGGCGCCATCGCTGGCCGGGTCCACCACCACGCGGAACGGACGCTTACCATGCGGTGTGTCGACGATCGAGACGACCGCATCGGCGACGCCCTGGGGATCCGCATCGACGGGCACCGTGGCGCCAAGTGCCGCGAGCATCCGGTCGGCGAAGCCGTGGGGAAGCGCCGCCTCGTAGTCGCTGGCGCGCACCGTATCCGATGGCGCACCCGCATGGGCGAAGTGATTCGTGCCCTTGGTGAAGGCGCCGGGCACCACGATGGATGTCTCGATGCCGAAGGGCGCCAGTTCTCGCGCATAGCAGACCGCGAGGGCATCCATCGCTGCCTTCGCCGCGAAATAAGGCCCCAGCAGTGGCGGCACGCCGCCGGCGGAACTGCTGCTGCCGATCCACAGCACGAGGCCGCGACGCGCACCGCGCAGGTGCGGCAAGGCCGCGCGATTCACGCGCTGGGCGCCGAGCACGTTCACGTCGTAGAGATGCGCGAGGTCTTCCGGCGTGAAGGCTTCGCTCGGACCCCAGACCATGTGGCCCGCATTGTGGATCAGCACGTCGAGGCGGCCGTGCGCGTCGACGATCGTGTCGACGGCGCGCTGGGCGGACGCGTCGGACTGCACGTCGAGTTCGACGGTGCGCAGGTCGACGTCGTTGGCTTTCGCGTAGTCGGCGATTTCGGTGACCTGCGCGGCGTTCTTGCCATCGAGGCCACGCATGGACGCGTAGACCGTGTGGCCGGCGGCGGCGAGGGCGTTGGCCATCAGGCGGCCGAAGCCGCTCGATGCGCCCGTGACGAGAATGATCTGCTTCATGACATCGCCTCCCGTCAGACCACGCCGCCGTTCACACGGACGATCTGGCCGTTGATCCAGCCCGCATCCGGTCCGACCAGCATCGACACGGCGCGCGCGATGTCGTCCACTTCGCCGAGGCGACCCAGCGGGTTCATCTGCTTGATACGGTCGAGCGTGGCCTGGTCCTTGCCCTCGAGGAACAGCTCGGTGGCGACGGGGCCCGGTGCCACCGCGTTCACGGTGATGCCGCGCGACCCGAGTTCTTTCGCGAGGATGTGCGTCATGGCTTCCACGGCGCCTTTCGTCGCCGCGTAGACGGCGTACGTCGGCAGATAGAGGCCGACCACGCTGGTCGAGAAGTTCACGATGCGGCCGCCGTCGCGCAGGCGCTTCGCCGCCTCACGCAGGCCGTTGAACGTACCCTTGAGGTTGATGGCGATGGTCTGGTCGAACAGCGCGTCGTCCGTCTGCGCCAGCGGCGCCAGCTTCATGATGCCGGCGTTGTTCACCAGCACGTCGACGCCGCCGAACGTCGCCTCGGCCGCATCGAACATCCGCTTCACGGCCTGCGGATCGCTGACGTCCGCCTGGCAGGAAATGGCATGCCCGCCGGCCTTTTCGATGGATTCGACCAGCTTCGCGGCGGCGCTCGCGTTGCCAGCGTAGTTGACGATCACCGTGAAGCCGTCGTTTGCCAGCCGCGAGGCGATGGCGGCGCCGATGCCGCGCGATGCGCCGGTGACGACGGCGACCTTGTCGTTCGAAGTGCTCATGATCGTTTCTCCTGCAAGAGGGGGAGGGGCTCAGTCGTTCGCCCGATACGCATCGGGAATCGTGAAGACCTCATCGGCACGGGCGTAACCGCCATCCTTGATCTCTTCGATGAGGACCATCGTGTGCGGGCGTGCGGCTTCCGAGAAGTACTCGACGAGCATGGCCGTCGTGCGGTGGACGATTTCTTCTTTCTGCGCGCGGCTGAGGGCGGCTTCGGGAATCTTGAAGTTGGCGAACGGCATGGTCTTCTCCAGCGAGGGGATGAAACCGGACGCGGTTCGGCCCGGCGTGCTGACCACGATAGTCGTTTCGAAAATCCGCGCTAGAATGCGGTTTCCAACATCACCGTTTCAGAAAACATAACAATCGGGCAGGGGGTGTCATGGACCGGATCGACGTCATGCGGCTCTTCGTGCGGATCGTCGAGCGGGGAAGCTTCGCGCAGGCTGCCCGCGATCTTCAGCTGCCGCGCCCCAGCGCCACGCATGCCATCCAGCGCCTCGAGACCGATCTCGGCGTGCGGCTGCTCGAACGCACCACGCGCAACGTACGCCCGACACTCGATGGCGCGCTCTACCACGAGCGCTGCGTCCGCCTGCTCGCCGACATCGACGAAATGGAAAGCGTGTTCCACGACGCCGAGCCGAAAGGCCCATTGCGCGTCGACATGCAGGGCACGATCGCGCGCTTCTTCATCCTGCCGGCGTTGCCCGATTTCATAGCCCGTTACCCGGGCATCGCGCTCAACATCAGCGAAGCCGACCGCATGGTCGACCTGATCACGGAAGGCTTCGACTGCGTGGTGCGTGCGGGCGAGCTGGCCGACTCGTCGCTGGTGGGACGACGTCTCACGTCGTTCGCGCAGGTGACGGTGGGCAGCCCCGAATACTTCGCACGGCGAGGCGTGCCGAAGACCCTGGGCGATCTCGACGGGCACCGCATGGTGGCGTATACCGCGTCGTCGACCGGACAGTCGTACCCGATGGAATTCGTCGAGGGCGAGCGCCTGCACGAGATACCGTTGCCGCACGACATCGTCGTGCGTGGCGCGGAGATCTACACCGCGTCCTGCGTCGCGGGGCTCGGCCTGATCCAGGTGCCCCGTTATCGTGTCGCGCATCAGCTCGCTTCCGGGCAGCTCGTGTCGATTCTCGACGACTTCCCGCCGCCGACGATGCCCGTAACGGTGTTGTATCCGCACAATCGCCAGCTCTCGTCGCGCGTTCGTGTCTTCATCGACTGGCTGGCCGACGTGTTTCGCCACGCCGCGAGCGCGTAACGAAGGCAAGCGAAAGCAAGCCACGGTGTCCGTCGGCAAGACGCACGCATAGCGCCAGGCATGTGGTGCGAATTGGGCAACATCGTCGTCCGCGCGACGGATCTACTGGCGCTGCGCGTGGCTATCTACGATGAACGCACGCGGCCACTGCGCCGTGTGACGCGTGCCCGACAACCCTTCGATGTTGACGGTGACTTCGTACCCCATGCCCGCTTGATCCGGCTCAGGCCATCGAGCCGTCCTCCTGGAGGTTCCCCATGAATTCCGTAGCAACCCCCGTGCGCTCCCTCACGTCGGCAGCCAGCGATCCGGTTCCGTCCCGTTACGCCGTGAACGTCGGCGACATCGAAGTGCTGGTCATCAGCGACGGCATCCTGCCGCTGCCGACCGTCACGATGGCGCACAACGCCAGGCCGGCCGACCTCTCGAACTGGCTCGAATACATGTACATGCCGCCGAACCAGTACGACTGGCCGCTCAATGTCATGGTCGTGCGCAGCGGTGAGCAGACGATCCTGATCGACGCCGGCCTCGGCCTGCAGTTCCCGGATTTCCCGCGCGCCGGACAGCTGCCGCAGCGCCTCGCGGCCGCCGGCATCGAGCTTGGCTCGCTGACGGACGTCGTCATCACCCACATGCACATGGATCACGTGGGTGGCCTTCTCGTCGACGGCGTGAAGGAGCAGCTGAGCCCGAACCTGCGTATCCATGTGTCGTCGAAGGAACTGGAATTCTGGAAGAACCCGGATTTCAGCCGCGTATCGATGCCCGAAGCCGTGCCGCCGGTGCTGCGCTCCACCGCGAAGCGTTTCGCCGAGGAGTACAAGGATTTCATCCGCCCGTTCGACGGCGATACGCAGCAGGTGGCACCGGGTGTCGTGGCACGCGTCACCGGTGGCCATACGCCGGGTCATTGCGTGGTCGACCTGAAGTCCGGTGACGAGCGCCTGAGCTTCCTGGGCGACGCCGTATTCCCGGTCGCGTTCGATCATCCGGAATGGTTCAACGGTTTCGAGCACGATCCTGAAACGGCGGCCCGCGTCCGCATCGACCTGTTCCGCGAACTGGCGGCCAACGGCTCGCTGATGGTGGCGACGCCCCTGCCGTTCCCGTCGGTCGGTCACGTCGCCGTCGATGGCGACGCGTTCCGCTGGGTGCCGGTGATCTGGGACTTCTGATCCCGTTCGTCGTGTGACCATCGAAGGCGGTACGTCGCGAGACGTGCCGCCTTCGTCGCGTCAGGAGGTTTCGACACGCGTCGCGTCGGCCGCATCGTAGAAGGCGACCTGATCGTCGAAGGCTTTCCTGAAGGCCGGGCGTGCCGTCGCGCGTGCGAGATACGCGGCGCAGGCGGGATAGTCGGCAAGCCCGTCGAAGCGGTCCACCAGCCTGAGGACATCGGCCATGAGGATGTCCGCCACGGTGAAGCGCTCCGTGAGCCACTCGCGCCCGGTGAGCACGCGCTCCAGGTTCTTCAACCGGCCGGCGAGGAATTCGTCGATCAGCCGGTGCGCGGGCGAATCGGTGGTGTCCTCGAGGAACCGGTAGAACGACCACGGAATGCTCGCGGCCTCCACCGAATTCAGGGCCGCGAACATCCACACGCGGGCCTGGTCGCGTTCCGTGCGATCGGCGGGAAGCAACGCGTCGCTCTTGCCACCGAGGTATTCGAGGATCGCGCCCGTCTCGAAGATCGTGACGTCGCCGTCCTGCAGCCACGGCACCTGGCCGAACGGCTGGCAGTGAAAGTGCTCTTCGGTCTTCGGGTCGAGCGGCGTCGTGGCGATGCGGTAGGGCAGGCCCGCTTCTTCGAGCGCCCAGCGGATGCGCAGGTCGCGCACGAAGCCGCGAGGCGGTTCGGGAACCCATTCGAGCGTGGTGAGGATCAGGTCGGCCATGTGCTTCTCCTGTCTGACGCCCGATGGTAACGGATGATGCGAAGCCTCCGTGTCGCGGTGTCGCGAGCACCCTTCGCCCGCCAGCGGGCTTCCCACACAAGCGGCCTGTGCCAGAATCCATCGCACCATGGCCATCGAACTGGATCCCGGTCTGTTACGCCGCCTGCTGAGGGCAAAGGACCGCATGGACGCCTCGTCGCACGAGGCCTGGCCCGTCGGACGTCTCGCGCAGGTCAGTGGCGTCTCCGAAGCGCATTTCGCGCGTTCGTTCCGCGAGGCGTTCGGCCTGCCACCGCATCGTTACCTGCTGACCCGCCGTATCGAACGCGCCAGCGCGCTGCTGCGCGACACCGACCAGCCCATCACCGACATCGCTTTCCAGACGGGCTGGGAGAGCCTGGGCACCTTCGGGCGGACGTTTCGCGACATCACGGGCGAGAGTCCGGGCGCGTTGCGGGCCCGCGTACGTTCCGAAGCGGGCGCTCTCGAACGTGTGCCGCACTGCATCGTCGGCGCGGCCGGGCGGCCCGGACTGACCATCGCAGTTTCGGAGAAGCGGCGCCGGGAAGCGCAGGGTACAAAGTCGCCACCAGCCAACGAGGAACCGAAATGAGCCAGGGTGTCGATGTCGTCGGAATCTACGTGCGCGATCAGGACGAAGCGCTTGCCTTCTATGTGGACAAGCTCGGCTTCCGCATCCACACCGATGTGGTGAACGGGAGCTTCCGCTGGCTCACCGTGCAGCATCCGGAGCAGCCATCGTTCCAGCTGGGCCTCTTCGTGCCCGGCCCGCCGATGCAGGACGAGGCCACCGCGCAGGCCTTGCGCGCCCTTGTCGCCAAGGGCGCGATGCCGCCGATGGTGATGACGGTCGACGACTGCCATGAGTCGTACGCGCGCTTCGTCGGCAACGGCGTCGAGTTCACGCAGGAACCGTTGGAGCGCTTTGGCAAGGTCGACGCGGGCTTCCGCGACCCGTCCGGCAACGGGTGGAAGATGATCGGCGAAGCGAAGCGGACGACGGCGAAGACCGCCTGACGGAACCGGTCAGCCGGGGATGCGTGCGATCGCCTTGAGTTCCACGTCGAACCCGGCGAGCCAGTTCACGCCGATGGCGGTCCACGTCGGATAGGGCGCTTCGCCGATCTCGTTTTCGCGGATCGCCATGAAGGACTCGAACTGGGCGTCGGGATCCGTGTGGAACGAGGTGACGTCCACGACGTCGTCGAAGGTGCAGCCGGCCGCGGCGAGCACGTCGCGGAGGGGAGACGATGTCGACCAGTTGCCCCTCGACCACGAGGTCGACCGTGACGTCGGGAAAGCGTTCGACCATCACCGGCAGCACGTCGCGAACGAGCATTGCCGCCGCGAGTCGCGGGGCGTTGACCCGGACGGTGCCCGTCACGCGCCCGCGAAAATCCGCGACGCTTTCCAGCGCGGCATCGAGCGACGCGAGCGCGCCCTGCAGATGATCGAGCAACCGTGCGCCGGCCTCGGTGGGCGAGACGCTGCGCGTGGTGCGGTTGAGCAGCCGCACACCCATGCGCTCTTCGAGAGCACGCAGGCTGGCTCCCACCAGAGCGCCGGTCAGACGGGTTGCCAGAGCTCCTTCCGCGGAATGCGTTCCGCGATGAAATCCACGAACGCCCGCACGCGCGTGGCGAGGTGCTCGTGCCCGACGAACACCGCGTGGATCACCTGCAGGTTGCCCGCGTTGTAGCGCTCCAGCACCGGCACCAGGAGGCCGGCCTCGATATCGCGATCCACGTGGTAGGTCGCGAGGCGCGCGATGCCCAGACCTTCCAGCGCCATGCGGCGCATCGTCTCGCCGTTGTTCACCTGGAAGTTGCCGCGCACCTGTACGGGTGCGGACTGGCCGGTGGCCGGATCGAGGAACGGCCACTCGTGGAACGCGCGGCCCAGGTTGAACGTGAGGCAGTTATGACGCGAGAGATCGGCGGGTGTTTCCGGCATGCCGTGACGTGCGAGGTACGCCGGCGAGGCGAACGCCACGAAGCGCGCCTCGCAGAGTCGCCGCGCCTTGAGTCCCGAGTCGGGCAGGGTGCCCACGCGAATCGCCACGTCGGCGCGGTCTTCGACCAGATCCACCATGTTGTCGTTGAGCGACAGGTCGAGTTGCACCTCCGGATACGCGGCGAGGAACGCGGGGACGAGGGGCACGATCCGGCGGGCGCCGAACGATACCGAGGCATTCACGCGCAGCTTGCCCGAAGGCGTGGCGGCCCCGCCATGCGATACCAGCCGTTCGGTTTCGTCAATGTCCGCCAAGACCCGCAGCGCGCGCTCGTAATACGTTTCGCCCTCGGGCGTGAGCTGCAGCGTGCGCGTGGTGCGCACGATGAGCCGGGTGCCGAGCCGGCCCTCGAGCCGCGCGACGATCTTGCTGATGGCGGAGGGGGATAGACCGAAGCTTCGCGCGGCCGCGGCGAAACTACCGGTCTGCACCACCCGCATGAAGGCTTCCATCTCGCCGGCACGGTTATCCACGTTGATGCCTCATTCTTGAATCCACGGAACGAGTGTCTATACCGCCCACGATCTTGTCGCAAGCGGGCGGGCGTTTCATATTACTCGTCATCGCCGGACGCACGCGTCGTCATCGCAGGTATTCGCGATCGCCCGGATCGAATCCCCACCGTCTCTTCTCCCCGGAGCACCCCATGAGCATCCGTCAGTACCTTCCCCACGGCCCCCTCGGTTTCGGTACCGCGCCGCTGGGCAACATGTTCCGCGACATCCCCGAGGACGAAGCGCTCGCCACGGTCGAGGCCGCGTGGGATGCCGGCACGCGTTATTTCGACACCGCGCCGCTCTATGGCGCGGGCCTGTCCGAGATCCGCCTCGGCAAGGCGCTGGCGAAGTACAAGCGCGACGACTACGTGCTCAGCACCAAGGTCGGCCGCGTGATCCTCGACGAGATCGACCCCGACCAGAAGCTCGGTCAGGCGGGCCAGCTGTTCGCCGCGGGTCTGCCGAACAAGGTCGTCAACGACTATTCCGAGAAAGGCACGATGCTGTCGATCGAAGGCAGCCTGAAGCGTCTGGGCGTCGACCACATCGATTTCGTCTGGGTGCACGACGTGGCGCAGGATTTCTACCGCGACGAGTGGCTGGCCATGCTCGAGTCCGCCCGCACCGGCGCGTTCGTGGCATTGGACCGCCTGCGCGACGAGGGCGTCATCAAGGGCTGGGGCCTCGGCGTGAACAAGACCGAGCCCGTCGAGATCCTGCTCGGCCTCGACGCGCCGCGTCCGGACGCCACGCTGCTCGCGGGCCGCTACACGCTGCTTGACCATGCGCACGCGCTGCAGCGCCTGATGCCGGCCGCCGCGGCACGCGGTGTCGACATCGTGGTCGGTGGCCCGTACAGCTCAGGCATCCTCGCCGGCGGCAAGCATTTCGAATACGCCGAGGCGTCGCCGGAGATCGTCGCGCGCGTGGAGAAGATCAAGGCCACGGCCGCGCGGTTCGATGTGCCGATCAAGGCCGCCGCGCTGCAGTTCTCGCTGGCGAACCCGGCGGTCGCCGCGGTGATCCCGGGCGCGAGCAAGCCCGAACGCATCCTCGAGGATCACGCCGCGCTCAACGCCACCATCCCGGCCGACTTCTGGGTGCAGATGCGCGAGCAGGGCCTCGTGTCGCCGGACGCGCCGCTGCCCATCGACCGATAGAAATCGCCAATCCTGCGCGTGCCGTCATAAGGAAACCTATGTCGGCACGCCTTGCTCCGTCTCCCTCTTCCCCAAGGAATTCCCATGGCGCACTCCGCGCTCTTCACGCCCATGCGCGTGCGTAACCTCGAACTCGCCAACCGCATCGTCATCGCGCCCATGTGCCAGTACTCGGCGGAAAACGGGCTGATGAACGACTGGCACCACATTCACCTCGGCCAGCTGGCGATGTCCGGCGCGGGCCTCCTCACGATCGAAGCCAGCGCGGTGTTGCCGGAAGGCCGCATCACCTGGGGTGACGTCGGCCTCTACGACGACGCGACGGAAGCCGCGATGTCGAAGACGATCGAAAGCGTGCGCCGCTGGTCCGACGCGGCGATCGGTGTGCAGCTGAATCACGCGGGCCGCAAGGCCTCGACGGAGCTGCCGTGGGCCGGTGGCCACCAGCTGGCGCCGGATCACGAGCATGGCTGGCAGACCGTCGCACCGTCGGCCATCGCATTCACGAAGGGCACGCACGATCCCGTCGCGCTGGACCGCGAAGGCCTGGCGCGCATCCGCGATGCCTTCGCCATGGCCGCGACGCGCGCGGCGCGCATCGGTCTGGACTTCGTGCAGATCCACGCCGCGCACGGTTACCTGCTGCACCAGTTCCTTTCCCCGCTGTCGAACCAGCGCACCGACGAATATGGCGGCTCGCTGGAAAATCGCATGCGCTTCCCGCTCGAAGTCTTCGACGCGGTCCGCGCCGCGTTCCCCGCCGATCGCAACGTGACCTTGCGTGTGTCGGCGACCGACTGGGTCGACGGTGGCTGGGATCTCGAGCAGACGGTCGCCTTCGCCAAGGCGCTGGAAGCCCGTGGCTGCGACGCCATCCACGTGTCGACCGGCGGCCTGCACGAAGCGCAGAAGATTCCGGTGGGCCCGGGGTATCAGGTGCCGCATGCCCGCGCGGTGAAGCAGGCGGTCTCGATGCCCGTCGTGGCCGTGGGCCTGATCACCAGCGCCGAGCAGGCCGAGGCGATCGTGGCGACCGGCGATGCGGACATGGTCGCCGTCGCACGCGCGGTGCTCTACGACCCGCGCTGGCCGTGGCACGCGGCGGCCGAGCTCGGCGCGACGGTGCGGCCGCCGAAGCAGTACCTGCGTTCGCAGCCGTCGAAGCATCGCCATCTGTTCGGCGTGAATGGTCCCGTGGGTCCGATGCCGACCTGGGTGCGCGACGACGACGGCGCCTATCGCTGATTTTGTTCAATCCATCCGTTTTCGTTTGGATTAGCGTGAAGCCTCCCTTCAAGGAGGCTTCCGCCCATGGCCGCACCGTTTCCGCCGTTCACTCACGAAACCGCCACGCAGAAGGTGCGCCTCGCCGAGGACGGCTGGAACAGCCGGAACCCGGAAAAGGTGTCGCTGGCGTATAGCCCCGACAGCAAGTGGCGCAACCGGGCCGAGTTTGCCAACGGGCGCGAGGAGATCGTGGCGTTCCTCACCCGCAAGTGGGCGAAGGAACAGGAATACCGGCTGATCAAGGAACTCTGGGCGTTCACCGGCGACCGCATCGCCGTGCGCTTCGCGTACGAGTGGCGCGACGACAGCGGCAACTGGTTCCGTTCGTATGGCAACGAGAACTGGGAGTTCGACGAGAAGGGCGAGATGCACCATCGCTACGCGTGCATCAACGATCTGCCGATCAAGGAGAGCGACCGCAAGTTCCACTGGCCGCTGGGCCGTCGCCCGGACGACCACCCGGGCCTCTCCGACCTCGGCCTGTAAGCGTCGCGCGGCACGGAACGGATGGCGCGCCGCGCCCGGACGCGGGATCATGCACGGCTCCACCAAGGGAAACGCCGGGCATGACGAAGGAACCGAAGCGCTGCGCGTGGGCGGGTAGCGATCCGCTCTACACCGGATACCACGATACGGAGTGGGGCGTGCCGCTGCACGATTCGCGCATGCTCTGGGAGCAGCTGATGCTCGAAGGCTTCCAGGCGGGCCTGTCGTGGATCACGATCCTGCGCAAGCGCGAGAATTTCCGGAAGGCCTTCAAGGGCTTCGATCCGGCGAAGGTCGCGCGCTTCGGCGAGAAAGACATCCTTCGCCTGCTGGACGATGCCGGCATCATCCGCTCGCGCGCGAAAATCGAGGCCACGATCAACGGCGCGCGCATCTACGAGGCCATGCGCGAGCAGGGCGAGTCGTTCGACGCGTACTGCTGGTCGTTCACCAACGGCAAGGTGCTGCGCGGCGACGGGCGTACCGTGCCCGCGCAGACGCCGCTCTCCGTCACGATCTCGAAGGATCTCAAGAAGCGCGGCTTCAAGTTCGTCGGGCCGACGATCACCTACGCCTGGATGCAGGCGGTAGGGATCGTCGACGACCACGCGGCGGGATGCTTCCGCCGCTGATCCCGGTCAGGCGGCCTGAGCCAGTTTCGACGCGGCGACCGGCGTGTTGCGGAACGCCACGCCCAGGCGGTTGAACGCGCTCATCAGGGCGATGGCCACGGAGAGGTCCGACAACTCCTTCTCGTTGAATTCGGCGGCGGCCGCGGCGTAGTCCTCATCCGGAACGCCCGTCTGCGCCACGTTGGCGAGCGACTCGGCCCAGGCCAACGCGGCCTTTTCGCGCGTGCTGAAAACGTCGCCGGCTTCGCGCCAGGCGGGGGTGAGGATCAGCTTCTCGAAGGGCACGCCGTGCTTCACGAGGTCCTGCGAGTGCATGTCGATGCAGTACGCGCAGTTGTTGATCTGCGAGACGCGCAGGTAGACGAGGTCCACGAGATTCCTGTCCAGCCCGCTCTGGCCGAGGTATCCGTGGACCGCGATGAGGCCCTTGACGCTGTCCGGCGCCGCTTTCATGTAATTGATGCGCTTGTTCATGCTCGTGACTCCAGAGGATGGATTGACGTGATGACGCCATGGTGCGCTCGCTAAGGACCACCGGAAAGAGCCAAGAACGGTGCCTCGGGATGTACCATCCGCCCATGGACGGGTCCTATGGCATTCAGCTCGATCGCGGCCGGGGACAGTCGCTGTCCGGGCAGATCGCGGACGGCATCCGGTCTGCGATCCGCGACGGGCGTCTTGCGCCCGGCGCGCGGCTGCCGTCGTGGAACGACCTGGCCGCGCAGCTGGGCGTCGCGCGCGGCACCGTGCGCGCGGCCTACGAGCAGCTGGCCGACGGCCAGTTCGTCGTGCCTTCCGGCGCGGCGGGCACCCGGGTCGCGCGTCGCCCGCCGGCGACGCGTCTGGAGACCGAGCCCGTCAGGGGCCAGTCGTCGCTCGGAGCCTTCCCGGCCGGTGCGATCAAACCGATGCCGTTCCAGGTGGGCGTGCCCGCCGCCGATCTTTTTCCCGCGACGCTCTGGTCGCGCATGCTCGCCCATGCCGCGCGGTCGGTCGGGCCACTTGGCTATCCCGATGCGCGGGGAGAGCCAGAGCTGCGCGCCGAGATCGCCGGTTATCTGGCCGTGGCGCGCGGCTTCCCATGCCATCCGGCGCAGGTCTTCATCACCCATGGATACGCGGGTGCGTGCAGCATCGCGCTCCGCGCGCTGAAGCTGCACGGCACCTCGGCATGGGTGGAGGACCCCGGCTATCCCTTCGCGCGCACCGCGCTGGGCTGGGCGGGGGTCAAGCCCGTGCCGGTGCCCGTCGACGACGAGGGCCTGATCGTCGCCGAGGGCATCCGCCGCGCGCCGGACGCCGCGGTGGCGCTGGTGACGGCGGGCCAGCAGGCGCCGCTCGGCATGCCGCTCTCGCTCGAACGCCGGCACGCGTTGCTCGACTGGGCGCATGCCGGCGACGGCTGGGTGATCGAAGACGACTACCTCGGCGAACTCCAGCTGTCGCGCCATGCGGTCCCCGCGCTCGCGTCGATGGACACCCGCCGGGTGATCCACATCGGCAGCTTCAGCAAGACGATGGCACCCGCGTTGCGCATCGGCTACCTGGTGGTGCCGCTGGACCTGATCGACGGCGTGAGCGAGGTCGTGGGCACGCTGGAGCCGGCGCCGCCGCCGACCCTGCAGCACGCGTTGACCGCCTTCATGCATGGCGGCCATTACCTGCGCCACCTGCGTCGCATGAAGCGCGCCTATGCCGAACGCCGGGCCGCGCTGTCGGCCACGCTGGAACGGCTCGGCGTGCCGCACGACGCAAGCGGACTAGCCGTGATCGCCCGGCTGCCCGACGGCGTCGACGACATGGCGGTGGTGCGGGCGGCGCTCGAGGTGGACCTCTCGCCCGTGCCGCTGTCGCCGTGGTACGGCGGCGACACGCCGCGCCATGGCCTGATCCTGGGCGTCACCAACGTGCCCGTGGAGCGGGCGGCAGGCCACGTCGAACGGCTGTGGGACATCGTCCGGCGCCAGCTGCCGTAGAATCCGCGCTTCGCTTCACCGGAACCCGACCTTGCTCCCGTCCGAACCCACATCGCTGGCCAGCGACCCCGCGTTCTCCGACGCCGATCGGGCGTGGATGGCGCGGGCACTGGAGCTCGCCGCCCATGCCCGCGACGCCGAAGGCGAAGTGCCCGTGGGCGCGGTGCTGGTGATGGACGGGCAGGTGGTCGGCGAGGGCTGGAACCGCAACATCGCGCTCAACGATCCCACGGCGCACGCCGAAATTCAGGCCTTGCGCGCGGCAGGGCAGGCCGTGTCGAACTACCGGTTTCCGGGCGCGACGCTCTACGTCACGCTGGAGCCCTGCGCGATGTGCGCCATGGCGATGGTGCACGCGCGCGTCGGCCGGGTGGTGTTCGGTGCGACGGATCCGAAGACGGGCGCCGCCGGCAGCGTGTTCGACACGCTGATTTCGCCCCGCCACAACCATCGCGTGGACGTGGTTGGCGGCCTGAACGCCGACGTGGCCGGCGACATGTTGCGCGCGTTCTTCCGCGCGAGGCGCTAGGCGCTAGGCGTCGGCCCAGGGCGCGAGCGCATCGGCGCACGAGCGTTCGATCTTCAGCGAGATAAGCGCATCGGCGCGCGTGACGCCGAAGTTCACCGAGGCGATGGGCAGGCCGCGTCGCGAGGCTTCGAGCACGAAGCGGTAGCCGGAATACACCATCAGCGACGAGCCGACCACGAGCATCGCGTCGGCGCGCGCGAGGTGCGCCCACGCCGTGTCGACGCGTGCGCGCGGCACGTTCTCGCCGAAGAACACGACGTCGGGCTTGAGGATGCCGCCGCAGATCGTGCACGGCGGAATGTGGAATCCGGAAAAGTCGACACCGTCGAGATCCGCGTCGCCGTCCGGCGCGATCGTCGCCTGCAGTTCGAGCCACGCGGGGTTGGCGTCCATGAGACGTTTCTGCATCGACTCGCGCGTGGTGATGTCGCCGCATTGCATGCAGCGCACCCGATCCAGGCGCCCGTGCAGGTCGACGACGTTGATGCTGCCCGCGCGCTCGTGCAGGCCGTCGACATTCTGCGTCAGCAACAGCTCGATGCGGCCGGCACGTTCCATCGCCGCGAGCGCGCAGTGGGCGACGTTGGGTGCGACGGCGGCGAAGTGACGCCAGCCGATCATGCCACGCGCCCAGTAGCGCGCCCGTGCCGGCGGGCCGCTCATGAACATCTGTAGGGTCATGGGCGGGCTGCGCTTCCACGCGCCCCGATCGTCGCGGTAGTCGGGAATGCCCGAATCGGTGCTGATGCCCGCACCGGTGAGCACGAAGAGCCGCGGATGGGCGTCGACGAAGTCGCGCAGCGGGCCGCCGGAGGCGTCGTGGGTGGCGGAAGGGGTGCTCACGGGGGCGGACTATAGCCTATCGGTGTCGCGTGCTCGCGAAGGGTCGCAAGCACCTGCGACGCGTCCCGCGCGAAGCGCCGGATGGCGCGGTCCCGCTGGGCGTCGCGTCCGCGTTGCAGGTCGCGCTCCAGTGCCAGGCCGATCCGCGCCAGATCGCTGGCTTCGGCCATGCCGAGCGCACCCGACACGCGGTGCAGCCAGGCCCTCAACGCGGAAACACCGGGCGCCTCGAGCAGGGTATCGAGGTTCGCGAGATCGCGGCTCAGGGCCTCGTCGAGAGCGGCGATGACCTCGCGCAGCGCGGCATCGCCGCCGAGCGTGTCGCGCAACGACGCGACGTCGATGCGCGGCGCGGGGCGGGGCAGGTCGAAGCCTATTTCCACGATCGCGCGACTGCCGATGTCGCCCCCGGATTCCACATGGATCATGCCGCCGAACGAAGCGATCGCCGCCGATGCGTCGCGAAGACGTTCGCCGTCGCGCGTGGTCGCGACGCCTTCGTCGGCGACGGTGACGTGCAGGATCTGCGAGCTCGTGTCGTCGCCCACCACGTCGACGTGCAGCGCGATGCGCCATGTGCGCCGCGACAGCGAGCGGTCGAGCAACAGGCGCAGCGCATCGCCCAGCGGAACGATAGGGCCCGTGAGATCCGGTGCGAGCGCATGATCGATCTCGAGCTCGAGGCGCATGCCCCGCGCGCGTGCTTCGCGCGCGTAATGACGACCCAGTTGCGCGAGCAGTTCGGGCAGTGTGGCGCAGTGGCGCAGGCGCGCGCGAAAACCGATGGCGCGGCAAACGGATAGCAGCGATGCGATGGGGCGACGCGGTGGCATCGTGGGGCGCGATGTGCTCAACTTCTCCCCCCGTCGACGGTGCGAAAGACCCGCCCGCGACGGACTGGACACGCAGTATAAGGATGGATCGCATGGTCTACCGCGTCATTCTGGCGGACGATCACCCCGTCGTATTGAAGGGACTCAGCCTGGCCCTCGCCAGGGACAGCCTCGCCACCGTTGTCGGCGAGGCGCAGTCGCCCGAAGAGCTGCTCGCCGTGTTGGCCGACACGCCGTGCGACGCGCTCATCACCG
>Ga0102588_1001091_pt1 | contig 22559 bp, 22 predicted proteins | sample AraplaMF_Col_mMS_FD_76854 | JGI IMG/M metagenome (GOLD analysis project Ga0102588, IMG submission 76854) | Arabidopsis root microbial communities from the University of North Carolina, USA - plate scrape MF_Col_mMS (SPADES assembly) (version 2) | ecosystem: Host-associated > Plants > Roots >...
AGATGGATCTGTCGATGGCAATCGGCTTGGTCTAGTTTCCGCCCAGTTATGTCGTCCGTTGGCGGACCGCCGTCATCGATGTAGCGCGTGGCGCACGTCGGCGCTTGAAGCTGTAGTCGATGGCCTCAGCAGTAGCTGAGCCCTCGGGCACCATCTGCCGCTGCGCGGCGAGCCGGTAGTACAGCGCACCGGCTGGCCGTTCTCATCAGCAAAGTCACACCAGATCGAACATCTCTTCTCCAGCTCGATGGCCTTCCGGGTTGCCAGAACCAAGCCAGTACTTTTCCCCGTCACGAGCTGAATATCTTTTTTGATTCATGGCAGGAGTACGCCAAGAATGCTTCGCTGGATTCGGGCAGGCTTTGCCCGGCCCTGCAAATCGCTACAACGGCCCGCTTTATCACCGGATCCACCAAGGGGATCCACACGACATTGGCTGGCAACGCGCACGACAGTACGAAGGACGGAAGTATCGATATGCCGAGGCCGGCCTGCACAAGTCCGATGGCGGTGGTTACCTGCGCTACTTCATAGACGGGCTTGAACGTTTCTCCGATTTCGGCGAAACCCTGCTCGACGAGTACGCGCAGTCCGCTGCCTTGGCGTAGCAGCACAAGAGGTTCATCGCACAGATCGGACCATTGCACTTCACGCAGTGAGGCGAGCGCGTGACCTACCGGGCAAGCGAGCATCAAGCGATCCTGGCAAAGAGCCGTGGTCGAAAGATCCTGCGCGTTCAGATCTGAAGTGCATATGCCGAAGGCTGCCTGCCCGCTACGCACTGCGGCTGCAACGCTGTCCACCGGTAGATCGAGTATCTCCACCCTGACCTGCGGGAAACGCTTCTTGAAACTCGCCAGGAGGTATGGAACCAGCGTGGATGCAAGCAGAGGGGAGGTCGCGACGGCGAAACGATGCGCGCGCCGGTCGACGAAACCACGAAGGCCCTCGAACGCGCTCTCGAGACTCTCGAATACGCGTTCAATCGATGGCAACAACTCCTGGCCTGCCTCCGTGAGTGCGATCTTGCGTGTCGTCCGGTCAAACAGACGAACAGCGAGTTCGCCTTCCAGCGCACTGATCAACATGGACAGGGCCGAAGGCGTGAGATACAGGCGTTGCGCCGCGCGCGTAATGCTGCCCTCGTGGGCAACCGCGACAAATGCGCGCAATTGCCGGATGGTCACTGCCGACTGCGGAAAAGACGGCATGCGCACGCTCACCTTGTTCGCACCCGCTATCCGTCAGAAATCCGTGCGAATCGACCACAGCTCGGGAAAATGGCGATGCTCCGTGACGTGCTGGAGCCAGCCCACGCCAGCAGAGCCGCCCGTTCCCGCCTTGAATCCAATCAGCCGCTGGACCGAAACGAAATGCCTCCAGCGGTACTGGCTGATCTGGTCGCTCAACGCAACCAGTGCTTCTGCGAGCCGATAAAGGTCGTTGCCGGGGGCGGGGTCTTCGTAAACCTTGCTCCAGGCTTGTTCGACGGAAGCATTCACGCTGTAGGGTTGCGACCAATCCCTCTCGAGCGCCGCCTGGTTGATCGCGTGACCACGCCTGGAAAGAAGCGCGATGGCTTCGTCGTAGAGGCTGCGCGAGTGCAAGGCGGCGTGAATGCCGGGCCAGACATGTGGCATGTTCCTGAAGGCACTTGCGAGCCTCGCGCTCTTGTTGCCCAGCACGAACTCGACGTGCCGGTACATGAACGAAAGCTGGCCCGAGGCCGTGCCCAGGTAATCGCGAAACTCGTTGAATCCCGCAGGCGAGATAGTGGAAAGCACGTCCCACGAGCTGGTGATGTACTGCGCATAGGCCTTGGCCCGCGCCAGGATCTCGCATGCGTTTTCCACGCAATCCTTCGCAAGTTGCCGTTGCGCGTTGTACAGCTCGAAATGCAAGGCCTTGAACAGCAACTCCTTGACCTGCCCCATGATGAAGAAACATGTCTCGTCATAGCCGGGGCTGCGGGGGTGCTGCAACGACAGCAGCAGATCGATGCTCTGGTAGTCGACGTAGGGGTTGCTCGTGCCTGCGAAGTCGACGAGAGGTGCGCCTCCGGTCGACTGGGCGGTTTCGGCCCGGGTCGTGTCCGTCGTCATGGGCATCGGCCGGGCTTCAGCGGAGGCGTTGACGCCGCTGATGTCGACGATGTGCGGGAATTGAGGGCGATAAGCGGGCATCGTGTTTCTCCAAGGGTTCAGGGGCGGGTGAGCAACGCCAGGGCCGCGTCTCCGAGCGGCGTGTCGCGTTGGGCGAGATCCAGGATGACGTCGAAGTGATTGCGCGACGGCACTTCGAACGCGCTGACGCCAGTGCCAGTGTCAGAACCTGATCGCGCTCGGTCGACGCGCGACGCGAATTCCGCGCCTTGACGCTTGAACTCGCTTGTCTCGAATTCGCCCCAGCACACCAACGCCGGCGGAAACCCGTCCAACGGCAGCAAGCCAGGACTGACGAGTGCCGCTTCATCGGGATTCAGCGACAAGGCCGCGTCGATCGATGTGCCGATGAGCGGCTCGAGCACGTAGATGCCCGAGACCAGCACCGCCGCCTGCGGCAATCCAGGTGGGAGATCCGGTTCGCTCGACCAGCCCCGAAGGCAGCACATGGCCGCGAGATGGGCACCCGCCGAGCTGCCGGCGACCACGATGCGTTGTGGGTCGAAGCCGAGTGCGGCGCCTTGCGCATGCAGCCAGCGCAGGGCGGCCCTGCACTCCCTGACGATGTCCAGCACGCTGGCTTCCGGGGCCAGCGTGTAGTCGATGGCAGCGAACGCGATGCCTTCGGGCACGCAACCATTCGCGGGAAAAAGCGAGGACGCCTTCGTCAGCTCCTGCCAGTAACCCCCGTGAATGAACACCAGCAACGGCGGCAAGGTCGCTGCTACAGGCGCAGGAAAGAAGTCAAGCCGATTCGATGCCTTCTCGCCATAGGAGAGATTCAGCACCACCGCATGGCGTTGCATGGCCTCCTCGCTCCGGTCCCGGTATTCGTCCAGGAACGGTTGGTAGTTGCCGCCGATGCAAGAGCTGGGGGAGTATTCCCGCTCCCGGTCAGCCAAGGTCATGCGGTATTCGATGTCCGTGCTCATTGTGGTTGGAACCCCGTGCGCTTGACCATCGATGCAAAGCTGGCGTCGGCGGCGTGCATCATCTTCTTTACGTCTTCGGGTGCGCCCTGCACCGCGGTGGCGCCGAGGGCTGTCATCTTCTCGGAGAAATCCTTCGAGCCCACGACCTTCGAAGCTGCAGCAGCATAGGCTTTCACCAGTGCGTCGGATGTTCCCGCAGGTGCGTACAGCGCGGTGAATCCGACGGTCTCGTACCCTGCGATGCCGAGTTCGCCGTAGGTCGGTACGTCGGGCAAGCTCGGCGAGCGCGCCATCCCGTTGATCGCGACGATCCGGATCTTGCCTTCCTTTGCGGCCGGCAGCGTCGCGGCGATGGAGCCGATGCCCGCTGGAATCTGGCCTGCGATCAAGTCCTGGATCAACGGCGCTTCGCCGCGATAGGGCACCGATACGAGCTGTGCCGAGATCTCGGCAGAAATCATCGATACCGCAAAGTCCGGCGCGCTGGCGGGTGCGGGGACGCCGACATTGCCTTTGCCGGGATTGGCCTTGGCCCAGGCAGCAAAATCCTTGAGGCTCGGCGTAGAACTCGGCACGCTCCTGGTACTCACGACAAGCACGTCGGGGATGAGCGCGACGAGCGCCACAGGAGAAAAATCCTTGGCGGGGTCGTAGCCGGGCTGCCGTACTGTCAGCGGAATCATCGAAATGGCGTGGCTGTTGGACAGGAAGATCGTGAGCCCGTCGGGTTTCGCCTGCTTGAGCGCCTGGGCCGCGATCTGTCCGCCCGCGCCCGGCTTGTTGTCGACGACCACGGGCCGCCCCAGCTCCCGCTGAAGGCCAAGGGCCAGGTGGCGGGCGATCATGTCGGTGCTCCCGCCCGGAGAGAAGCCCACCAGTATCCGGATGGGGGAGTCGTTCTGCGCAAATGTCGAAGTCGGTGCAAGCGCGAATGCAATCAATGCCGATACGCTCAGTTGCTGGACAAGCCGGGCCGCAAATTTCATCTGATTTTTCTCGGTGGGTTTAGGTCGAACAGGGACAAAGGCAAGGGGCTCAGGACAGATCGAAGATCTTTCCGGGATTGAGCAGATTCAGTGGATCGAACGCCGCCTTTACCGAACGCATCGCAGCGATCTCGCTCTCGGTGCGACTGAAGCAGAGGTATGGCTTTTTCAACAGCCCGATCCCATGCTCCGCAGACACGCTGCCCCCCATCTGCGCCACGAGATCGAAAACGAAGTGCTCCACCATGCGTTCGGCCTCTTCGGGAGGGGCGTCGATCGATCTCGCATCCGTCGTCAGATGCAAGTTGCCATCGCCGAGATGGCCGAAGCGCACCGTTCGGTGGCCGGGCCACCGTTGCGACATGGCTGCCACGCAGCTCTCCGCAAAATCGCCGAGCTTCGACACCGGCAGGCTGATGTCGAAGCTGATGGGGTGCATCCGCGAATGGAACTCGGCCGGGATCTCGCGGCCGCGCCAGAGCGCGCGCGATTGCGCGCTGGCCTGGGCAATGACGGCATCCGCAACCGCACCTGCTTCCATCAGCGAAGCCAGGACGCTCTCCAGCTGAGCGGTCGTCGACGCGTCCTCATGGCCATCGATGTCGATCAAGGCGAACAGAGGGTAGCGCTCGACGAAGGGAGGCGCCATGGCGTTCCAGGCGATGGCGAGCCGATGGAAGTCTTCCCACATCAGCTCGAACGCCGCGACGGCGCCCGGAAAGCTGGTCTGCAGCCGTCTCAATGACACGATCGCGCTGTTGTAGTCAGGGAGCGCGAGAAAAGCGGTCGTCCTGGAACGCACCTCGGGACGGAGCTTGAGTAAGGCGCGCGTGATCACGCCAAGAGTTCCCTCGGCGCCCACGAAGAGCTGTTTGAGGTCGTAGCCGGTGTTGTTCTTCAACATGGGCCGCAGCATGTTCAGGATGCGGCCATCCGCCATCACGACCTCCAGGCCCAGCATCTGTTCGCGCATCATCCCGGACTGGATGACTCCCATGCCGCCGGCGTTGGTCGACAGGTTGCCGCCGATCTGGCAGGAGCCGCGCGCACCCAGATCGATCCCGAACGAGAGACCCTCTGCCTGCGCGGCCTCCTGTACGGCCTGGAGCGTCGCGCCTGCTTGAACCTCCACGCAGGACTCCTGCTTGTCGATCGGGCCTATGGCGCTCATCCGCGCCAGCGAAAGCGCAATGCCGTTGGCCACGGGCCTCGCACCGCCGGCCAGACCAGTGAGCCCTCCCTGCGGCACCACGGGTGTGTGGAAACGATGGCACAGCCGCAGGACGCTGGCGACCTCTTCGGTGCTGGATGGCATGACCAGTGCAAGAGGCCTCACTGGCACCATGCCGCTCCAATCCGTCGCGTGATGAGGTGGAACGGCGTCGCCGACTCTGACGGCCGACGCTCCCAGGAGATCGACCAGCCGAGCTGGAAAGTCATTGTTCATCGCTGCAACGCAGGACATGGAAAGAACACACGAGAGACGGATGGCGCAAGTTCAGGTGACCGCCTTGCGCACCATGTACCGGTCGCTCTTCCACGCGCCTGTAGCCATCACATCCTTGATCTGCGCCACGGCGTCCCACACGTCGGCAAAACGCAGATAGAGCACCGCAAATCCGAAGCGCAGGATGTTCGGTGCACGGAAGTCGCCGATGACGCCTCGCTCGATGAGGACCTGCATGATCGCGTAGCCGTGTTCGTGCGCCAGCGACACCTGGCTGCCACGCAGGGTCGCTTCGCGCGGCGTCGCCACGGTGAAACCGTCCAGCTCCTGGTCTACAAGCTCGATGAAGAGCTCGGTCATCCGTTCGCTCTTGCGACGCAGAGCGGCCATGTCGACGTCGTCGAATGCATGCAGGGCTTCCTCCAGCGCGATCAGCCCCAGTTGAGGCGCCGTGCCGACGAGCATCCGGTCGATGCCCGTCGCCGGTTGATACTGCTGGACGAATTCGAAAGGCTTCGCGTGGCCGTGCCAACCCGACAGCGGCTGATCCAAAGCCTCCTGATGGCGTTCGGCGACAAAGACGAACGCCGGAGCGCCCGGGCCACCATTGAGGTACTTGTAGCCGCAGCCCACCGCGAAGTCGGCACCGCAGCCATTCAGGTCGCAGGGCATCGCCCCGGCCGTATGGCACAGGTCCCATACCACCAGCGCGCCTGCCTCGTGGGCGCGCGCGGTGATAGCCGCCATGTCGTAGAGACGCCCCGTGCGGTAGTTCACGTGGGTGAGCGAAACAATGGCGACGGTCTCGTCAATGGCGTCGAGAACATCCGAAGCCTCGACCGCACGGAACTGCGCTCCCATCAGCCTGCTCACGCCATCGGCGATGTATGCATCGGTCGGAAAGTTGTCCTTCTCTCCCAGGATGACATTGCGCCCCGGCCTCATCCGCAGAGCCGCACACAAGACCTTGAACAGGTTCACGGATGTCGAGTCGGCAGCGATGACTTCGCGCGGTCCCGCGCCGATCAGGCGGGCGATCTGGGAGCCCACACGTTGCGGGGCGGGATACCAGGCGGCGTCGTTCCACGAGCGGATCAATCCATCCCCCCACTCCACCTCCACGGCCTCGCGGAGCCTCTGCGGAACGCTCTTGGGAAGGGCTCCCAGCGAATTGCCGTCCAGGTAGATCACGCCTTGCGGCAACTGAAAGCGTGCACGGTGCGCGGACAAAGGGTCTTCGATGTCCAACCCGAGGCAGAACTCTCGCGTCAAAGGGATCGATTTCGTAGGTTCAGGGGTGTTCATGAGAAAGAAAGTGTATGCAGCACGATGCGCATTTGTTAGGCTTTGTGGCGCCTTAATGCCGCCTCTCGCGACTAATCAACCCAAATATCTCTTCACGATTGGATAAATCATGCAAATAGAGCTGGATCGAATCGACCGCCTGGTGCTGCGGGAGCTTCAGTTGAACGGCCGCCTGACCAGCACGGAGCTGGCGGAGCTCACTCATCTTTCGCAATCACCGAGCTGGCGGCGCGTCCGGCGGCTGGAAGAAGCAGGGGTCATCGCGGGCTATCAGGCAAGGCTGGACCGGCGAGCGCTTGGGTGGGGAGTGCTTGTGTTCGTGACGATCAGCATCGACAGCCAGGACGAAGCGCACTCGATGCTGTTCGAGCAAAGCGTGAAAGACATCCCGGAGGTGATTGCCTGCTACGGCGTGTCCGGTCCGGAGGACTTCATCCTGCTTGTCGTCGCACAGGATCTGGAGCGCTACTCGACGCTGATGCAGCACAAGCTCAGGCGACTGCCGGGCGTGAAGATGCTGCGCAGCAGCTTCGCCATGCAGGAAGTGAAAGCGGCGATCGGCGTTCCGATTCCCGAATAAGGAAATTGCCGATGCGGGCCGGGATGGGAGCGGCTCGTTACTGAGGGGCCTGCCCTCGCGGCAGCGCGCGACGACCGGCGGGCATGGCGACGCCGGCGGCTGGTCTCGCCCGCGTCATGCGCCATGCATCGGGCACGCATCGAGACAGCATCCACCCGTCTCGCCCGACATCACGGTGAATGCGACGCGTGAGGCGAGACAAACCTTGGCGACTTTGCAGAAACGCTGAGCAATCCTTCAAAGTATTTCGCTTGTTCTGGCGCCTGCAAGACGGCCAAATCCGACCCATCGCAACCAAGGGTCCGGAGCAGGAAAAAGGAAGCAGCGCGTGGCCCCGGCTCCGCCGCCTGGCGGGGCAAATTCCCATGCCGCCGGTCGACTTCGTCCCGATGCGCTCTGTGCCGACGCAACACATCCGGTGCGATAGGCACCAACCCTTTTCAAGAAAGCAGCTCCATGAACCGCAAGTACCGCAAGCAAGATGCCAAGGCCTATGCCCGCGAACATTTCCGTGGCGTCTGGGCCGCGACCGTCACGCCATTCCGCGAAAACCTGTCGTTCGATGAAGGGGGATTCCGCCGCAATCTGCGCCATTGGGTGCACACGCTGCGGCTGGGTGGACTGTTCGTCACTGGCAAGCAGGGAGAGTTCTTCTCCATGTCGCTGGCAGAGCGCAAACGAAGCTTCGAGATCGCCGTCGAGGAAGCTGCGGGCCATTGCGGCATCGTGACTTCCTGCTCGGATGTCAATCTGGACGTTGTGCTTGCCCTGGCTCGCCATTCCCAGGACATCGGCGCTGACTACATCGTCGTGCACAGCCCCGTCCTGCACTTCCACCAGGACGTCGAAGAAACGGTCTACGAGTACTACCGCTACCTCAGCGAGCAGCTGGACATCGGCATCGCCTTGTGGAATCACCCGGATTGCGGCTATGTGATGAGCCCCGAGCTGTGCGCGCGCATCGCCGAGCTGCCCAACATCGTTGCCATCAAGTACAGCGTCGATCGCGCGCTGTACCGTGAACTGACACGGCTGGCCGGCGACAGGATCCTCGTCAGCACGGCCTCGGAAGAGGAGTGGCTCGAAAACATCGTCGAACTCGGCTGGCAGCTGTACCTGTGCTCCACCCCGCCGTTCCTGTTGCAGACCGCGGTCGACCAGCGCATCAATGCCTACACACAACTCGCATTCGAAGGCAAGCTGGCCGAGGCGCGTGCGATACGCGACAGCCTGGAACCCGCACGCACCGCTTTTCGTTCGGCACGCCCGAGCGGCACACCCCAGGCGTACACGAAGTATTGGCTGGAGTTGCTGGGCCAGGTCGGAGGCCCGGTGCGCCGGCCTCTTCTGAACTTGACCGAAGGGCAGAAGGCAGCAGCACGCGAAGCGTTCGCCCGCAGCGGTCTCAAGCAGGCCTGAGCCGGACCATGGAAGAAAAGGAGCACTGAATGCAGCGCATCGGTTTGATCGGCTATGGCGCCATCGGTCGCGCGCTGCATCAGCTTCTGCTGTCACATGCAAAAGCTTCGGTGGAAGTGGCTGCCATCCTCGTCTCCAAGCCCGAATCCGTTCAACCGCATGTCCAAGGTTCATCGCTCGCGGTAACGAAGAGCCTGGACACCATGCTGAACGCCGCTCTCGACATGGTCGTGGAATGCGCGGGCCATCAGGCGGTGGACACATACGCAGCCCCCGTCCTGCATGCAGGCATCGATCTGGTGCTGGTCTCGAGTGGTGCTCTCGCGGATGCCTCGCGCGAACAACGGCTGCGCGACGCGGCCGCCGCTGCGGGCCGCCAGATCCTCGTGCCGTCGGGCGCAATCGGCTGCATCGACTGGCTCGGCGCGGCGCGCACGGCAGGACTCACGCGGGTGGTTTATCGCGCGTCCAAGCCGTCGCAGGCGTGGACTGGCAGTGTTGCGGAAAGAAGCGTGGACCTCGCTTCGCTCGCAAGCCCGACGGCTTTTTTTCAAGGCAGCGCGCGCGAAGCCGCCGCCCTCTACCCTCGAAACGCAAATGTTGCAGCCACCGTGGCGCTAGCCGGTTTGGGCCTGGACGCAACGCAAGTCGAATTGATCGCAGACCCGGGTGCGTCCGTCAACGTGCATGAGATCGAGGCGACGTCGGCGGGCGGGAGCATGGTCACTCGGATCGCCGGTCAACCCGACGCCGGCAACGCACGCACCTCCGTCATGACGGCGCACAGCGTGCTCAGGACCATCCTGAACCGTAGCGCCGCCATGGCGATCTGAGCGCCCTCTATTTCCATGGAGACCCCATCTTGAAAACCATCAATTTCCCCAAGTGGATTGCCGAGAACCAGCACCTGCTCAAGCCTCCGGTCGGAAACCAGCAGATCTGGAAAGACACGGACCTGATCGTGACCGTGGTCGGCGGACCCAATCAGCGGACGGACTTCCACGACGATCCTTTCGAGGAATACTTTCACCAGTTCAAAGGCAATGCACACCTGTTGGTGGCAGACCGCGGCAAGTTCGAACGCATCGACCTGCACGAGGGCGACATCTTCCTCCTGCCCGCCCATGTTCGCCACTCGCCCCAGCGTCCCGAGCCCAACAGCCTGTGCACGGTGATCGAGCGCACCAGGCCGCTGGGCACCATCGATGCCTTCGAGTGGTACTGCGCGGAATGCGGTCACCTGGTGAATCGCACGGAAATCCAGCTTCAGAGCATCGTCAACGACCTGCCGCGCGTCTATGAAAGCTTCTACGGCGCGGCGCCGGAGCAGAGGCGCTGCCCCTCGTGCGGCGCGGTGCATCCGGGACGAGATTGGCAAGCGTGGCACACGGCGCGCGGCGCTTGAGTGCCGCGCTTCGGCTTCAACGTTCATCCATTCAACACTCATTCATCCGGCAGCCGTGGGCCTTCCATCTGCCGAGCACACCATGCCTACCTATCCCGATCTGAAACTGTACATAGACGGACAATGGCGCTCCGCGTCCGAGACGATGCCGGTCATCAACCCCTCGGACGAATCCACCATCGGTGCGTTGCCCGTTGCGCGGCAATCCGACCTCGACGATGCGCTCGAAGCCGCGGCAAAAGGCTTGAAGACATGGAGCCGTACCGCACCGCGCAAACGCGCTGAAATCATGATGCGCGCCAGTACGCTCCTGCGCGAGCGCAATGAAGAGATCGCCTACGCCATCAGCTCGGAGTTGGGCAAGCCGATCAGGCAGGCGCGCATGGAAGTGATCCGTGGCTGCGAATTCTTTGAATGGGATGCCGGCGAGGCACAGCGCATGTATGGCCGCGTCATTCCAAGCGAGCCTGGGATCCGGTACATGACAGTGCATCAGCCCATCGGTACGGTCGCAGCCTTTTCGCCATGGAATTTTCCGATGAGCCAACCTGCTCGAAAGGTGGCAGGCGCCCTGGCTTCGGGTTGCTCGATCATCCTGAAGGCGGCCGAAGAAACCCCGGGCGGTGCTGTGCACATTGCACGCGCCTTCCATGATGCTGGGCTTCCGCCCGGTGTCCTGAACCTGGTGTTCGGCATTCCGGCCGAGATTTCGAGTTATCTGATCCCGCACGACCAGGTGCGGATGGTCGCCTTCACGGGTTCGACGGCCGTCGGCCGGCACCTCACAGGACTCGCCGCACGGCATGGCAAGCCGGTGCTCATGGAACTGGGCGGCCATGCACCGGTGATCGTTTGCGACGACGTGGACCCATACAAGGCCGGCGTGCTGTCGGCCACGAGGAAGATGCGCAACGCGGGGCAGGTGTGCACTTCGCCAACGCGCTTCTTCGTCCACGAGAAAGTCTTCGATCGTTTTGTCGATGCTTTCGCCGCGCATGCGGCGGCAATCGTGGTTGGCAACAGCATCGAGGAGAAAACCGAGATGGGGCCCGTGGCCAGCGGCCGGCGAATCGAAGCGCTGACGGCCTTTTCGGAAGACGCGGCTGCCAGAGGCGCAAGAACACTTGCCGGGGGGCACCGGATCGGAGGCAAGGGGTACTTCTTTGCGCCAACGGTCCTGGCGGACGTTCCTGACAACGCGAAGGTTATGCAGGAGGAGCCCTTCGGGCCGATCGCCATCATCAACAGGGTCTCCACCCTGGATGAGGCCATTGCAAAGGCTAACTCGTTGCCGTTCGGCCTTGCCGCTTACGGGCTCACGCATTCAGCGGCCAACGTGGACCGGATGATCGACGGAATCGAGACGGGAAATCTCTCCTTCAATACCTTGGAAGCATCAGTTGCCGAAACGCCTTTTGGCGGGGTCAAGGCCAGCGGATTCGGCCGTGAAGGCGGCGCGGAAGGTCTTCTGCACTACACCGTTGTGAAGACCGTGTCTCACAAGATGGCGCTCTGATACGGCTGCTGCGCTTGAGCAGCGTCTTTCAATCGGCTCCTTCGTCAACGACGCCAGGCAAACACGAGGGTGCCGCTGGTTAGCGGCGAGAAGCTTGTGCGGCCTGAACGCCGAATCGCACAACAGTTTTCGACTTTTTTCCCCACCATGCTCTGGAGCTTTTATGCAAATTAAATGGATTGCGCCCGCGTTGGCCGCACTCACCCTGGCTGCTTGCGGCAAGAAAGAAGAAGCCGCGGCATCCGCAGCAACGGCTCCGGACGCAGGCGTGCTGATCGTCAGGATCGGACACGCCGGCCCGACCAGCGGTCCCATCGCCCACCTCGGCAAGGACAACGAGCTCGGTGCCAGGATGGCGATCGAAGACCTGAATGCAAAGAAGCTCAAGATCGGCGACAAGGTCGCCAGGTTCGAGCTGGTTCCCGAAGACGACGCTGGCGATCCGAAGCAGGGCACCGCGGTGGCCCAGAAGCTGATCGACGAAAACGTCAAAGGCGTGGTCGGCCACATGAATTCGGGCACTACCATTCCCGCCTCCAGGCTGTACAGCGACGCCGGTATTCCGCAGATCTCGCCTTCGGCCACCAACCCGAAGTACACCCGCCAGGGCTTCAAGACCGCTTTCCGCGTCGTGGCTGACGACATGCAACTCGGCAGCACCCTGGGCAAGTACGCCGTCGAAACGCTCAAGGGCAAGAACATCGCCGTGATCGACGACCGCACCGCCTACGGCCAGGGCGTCGCCGAGGAGTTCGAGAAGTCGGCCAAAGCCGCTGGCGCGACCATCGTGGGCCACGAGTTCACCACCGACAAGTCGACCGACTTCAACGCCATCTTGACCAAGCTGAAGGCTGCCAAGCCCGACGTGCTGTTCTTCGGCGGCATGGACGCCGTCGGTGGCCCGATGCTCAAGCAGGCCAGGCAGCTCGGAATTGACGCGAAATTCATGGGCGGCGACGGAATGTGCAGCACCGAACTTCCGAAGCTCGCCGGGGATGCCACGGGCGAGGGGGCGGTTGTGTGCGCCGTGGCAGGGGGCGTCGATGACGGCGCCAAGCAAGCACTGGAGGAGTTCAGAACCAGATTCAAGGAAAAGAACGGTGTAGACGTGCAGATCTACGCACCGTATGTCTATGACGCGATAGGCGTGTTGGCCGATGCGATGGTCAAGGCCGGCTCGGCGGAGCCTTCCGTTTACCTGCCTGAACTGAGCAAGGTGAAATACGAGGGGTTGACCGGAACCATCGCCTTCGACGAAAAGGGGGACATCAGGAACGGCGCGCTGACCTTGTTCACGTACAAGGGCGGAATCCGCTCGCAGATAGCCGTGGTTCGATGATTAGATGGGTCGGGCACGGTGCCGAGTGCAGTGGCCAACGCCGATGCACACGCTGGTGAGCGCCGCACCAGTGGCGAAGCCCGACCGGGCAAGCTGCATTCCTTCCACGATCAGCACCAGGACATCGGCGCATGCGATGGCGGCGCCGAGCCAGCGCTTTACCGTCCTCGCAACGGCCACGGATTTCGGGAAATGGATGTCGGCCATGCGGAGGTCCGGTGGAGGTGAGGAGGGGGGCATTGGACCTCCAGGGCGGCTGGCTGTAGAAATAGGCCGCCCATGAAGCGCTTTTGACTTCCATTTCCATCACGGCGTGATCTTCTTCGCGCAATGACTCGCCGTCGCGGCGCAGGGTTCGCACTGCGACCCGCGCAAGATGCATCGGTGAACGCCTGACCGGCCGATCGGATCGGCGGTCACTGCTTTGATGCGGCCCGTCGCCCGGTGATATCGCCGGTCGTCACTGGTTTCGCGTGGCCCCGGTCTGGCGGATGGCGCTCAGGGCCTGGGCCAGCCGTACATGATCAAGGTCGATACGAACCAGGGCATGGTGCGGGGCGCGGGTCGAGCGTCCGGCTACGGGGCCGGTGTCGCCTTGCACCATCCACCCGCATGATCGAGGTTGTCTCCTCGTTCAGCCCTGCGGGTTGCCGGCCAGACGGGCAACACGCGAGCGGGCCCTTGTCGTCCGCCTCGGGGGCACGCTGCCGCCGATCGATCGCGCATCCAGCGCGCCATTGCCTTGAGCAAGCTTTCAGGAAGCCGCAGTGCGCTCCGCGTAGCTTCCTTCGTTGCGGCAGGCCACCACGGCGCGCAGGCTGGCACTACAGGCGCGCAAAAATAGCGTCGCAGTCAGCGCGTTCCTTGGGTTCGATGAGGTCCCGCCAAGGTGGTGCGGATTCAACGGCACTTGACGTCGTAGTCCGAGACGCTCGGGAAGCCGTCTTCGCCGACGGTGGTCAAGGTCAGCTTTAAAGTCCTGGCCACGGGTTTGTCTCGTCCCGGTGCTGCCTCTCATGGGCGATGCCCGGGCGGGGCTGCAGAAACAGGGGCGGTCGTTTGCGAACCCGCGCGAGCGCCTTCAGCGACCACCGCCAGCAGGGCCGCCGGGCCGGCCCGCGCCTCGCGGTTCCTCCTACAACCGTGAGAGGGACCAGCCGACGAGCTGCGGCGTGCAGTCTGCCTACCTTGTCGCGAAGTCCTTCCCGAGGGTGAGGGCCCCGATGATCGGCGTCGTTGCGTTCGGTCCAAAAATTGCGATGAGAACAATCGTCATGGACAACATGCTGGATCTGATTCAGTGGCCGGCTTTTCTGGCGTCACTCGCTGCGGCCTGGCTGGTTGCATCCGATACGAGGCGGCGCAGAAACTGGGGGTTCTGGGTGTTCTTGCTCAGCAATGTGCTGTGGACGGCGTGGGGCTGGCACCGCTCTGCTTATGCACTGATCGCGCTGCAGGTCTGCCTGGCGGCCCTCAACATGCGGGGGCTGCTCAAGACAGAGCCTTCGGGGTAGGCGTTCCACATCTCTCATGCTGCGGCTTGTTGAACTGCCGGGCGAGCACTGTGAATGACGCACTAGGAACCCACATGCACCGCAGACATCGGGACACGAAGGTGCGCATCGGCCGCCGCCTCCTGGCCGCGCTGCTCGCGGCAGCCGTGGTCAGCGCTGTCAGCTTGCTCTTCGCCTATGGCATGCACGCGCCGAAAAAAGCACCCGGCGATGTCCCTGCCCGAGGCGCCGCGACGCTGCCGCAGGACACCGCGGGTCCGTCCACTTTGAAGTAGCTGCATGGTTGCCGGGCCGGCCACGTGCATTGCCGGCAAGGACCTATTCCACGGAGGAACCATGTTCGCCGCCGTGCGGGGTGGTGCCGGCCCGACGGTCTTGCTCATGCGTGGCCCCTGGCCCCTTGCGGAGCGCATTGCCGGCCCGATGCTCATCCGAGCAGATTCGCCCGTCCCGGCGACCCAGCCTGAGCGATATCTCCCTTCAGGTCCAGTCCTCGAAAGCAAGCAGCGCCGAGTTCAGCTCCGGCCTCGCCGATGCCGGTCGGGTCGAGCGCGGCGCTTGCCGTTGAGCAGCGAGTGAAGCATCGCGAAACCCGCCGCCACGACAAGCCGCCCAGCGAGCGCCACGATCAGGTCCTTGCGCTCCAGAGCCGCGTGCGCCTCAGAAGGCTTGCGCAGGCCCCTGGGTGCTCCTTCTACGTCGTCCGTTCCTGCTTCGGCCTTGTGCGCTGTTTCCTGGGTGGCGGCTTGCGCCTTGGCCGCCGCCACAGAACCGTGCGCATGGGCGTAGACCTTGGTGAACTCGGCGCCGAGCAAAAAGATCTGCGCCGCGTAATAGACCCAGGCCAGCAGGACGACGAGGGAGCCTGCCGCTGCAAATGATTCGTTGACACCGCTCTTGCCGAGATACAGACCGATCAGCACCTTGCCGATCTCGAACAGCACCGCCGTGACGGCCGCGCCGGTCCAGACATCCCGCCACGCGATGGGGGCGCTTGGCATGAACTTGAAGATCATCGCGAAAAGGACCGTCAGGATGCCGAGCGACACGAGCAGGTTGAGGCCCTGCAGCATCACCTCCCATCCCGGCACCAGGGTCGCGCTCCAGGTGCCGAGCGCGGCCAGGGCGGCACTCACCACGAGGGAAACCATCAGCAGGAAGGCCAGACCCAGGATCAGTCCGAACGACAGCACGCGCGCGCGCAGGACGCCCCATAAGCCGTGAGGCTTCGCGCGCTCCGGCACGTGCCAGATGCGATCGAGCGCACTTTGGAGCTCCGCAAAAACCGTCGTTGCGCCCACCACGAGCACGGCGATGCTGATTGCCCCGGCGATCAGCCCTCGGGAGGGCTCGCTGGCACTTCGGATCAGGCCTTGCACCGCGAGTGCGCCTTCCTCGCCCACCAGGCCCGAGAGCTGTGCGGCGATCTGGCCCTGCACGGCCTCCGTGCCGAACAGCGCGCCTGCCACCGCGATGACGATGACCAGCAGCGGCGCCATCGAAAACATCGTGTAGTACGCGATCGCCGCTCCCATGCTGGGCGCCAGATCGTCGATCCATGCACTGATCGCCTCCTTGCACAGAGGCAGGAGGCGGACTTTGCGAGGGTGGCTGCCTGAAGCATCGGGTGCTGAGAGACGCGCTCGTGTCATCCGGTGCCCTTCGCTGTGTATGGCGCGTGGCGCTGAAATCGGTCCATGGCGGCATGATGCGCAGTTCAGGCGGCCGTTCAGTAGGAAAGCGGCGGCAGTGGGCGTCGGGCAGTGGACGGCCGGCCGTACAACGTTCCCATTGGCGGACGGATGGACGCGAACGAGGCGAGCGTGTTGATCGGCGCAGCACTGGCGGACATCGGTGTGGTATGCGTTCCCGACCTGCTCGCGCAACCTTACTTGTTTCCCACGAATCGCATCCACTAAGATCAGTTCGATGAAGCAAGAGGGCGGGCGCGGGGCGCGCCGGATGGAAAATATGGAACGCGGGGCGCGTGCCGATGCAGGCGCGCCGGCGGCGGCCGACGAGCTCGATGGGGGATCGCGCGGCGCGCCTGAGTCGAGTCTCTCGCGCCTGCTTGGCACGCTGGGGCTCTTCTCCACGGCCAGCCCCTCGCTCACGGTCGAAGAGATCGCCACCCGCCTCAAGGTGCCCAAGAGCACGGCCTACCGCTACATCCAGGAGCTGTCGAAGGTGGGCCTGCTGGTGCGGCTGGACCGCAGCATCACGCTGGGTCCGCGCATCATCGAGTTGGACCGTTGTATCCGCGAGTCCGACCCGGTGATCCGCGCGGCCGCACCGCCCATGCGCGAACTGGCCGAGCAGACGGGCCTGGATGTGTTCCTGTCCAAGCTCTATGGCCACTCCATCATCACGGTGCACACCGAGTTCAACGACCCGCTGCCGCACCTGCGCTATGGCCGCGGGCGGCCGGTGCCGGTGTCGCGCGGCGCGAGCGCGAAGGCCCTGGTGGCCTTCCTGCCGGCCGCGCGGCTGCGCAAGCTGCACCAGGAAATGGCCGGCGAGGCGGCCGACACCCCTCCGTGGGATGCGTTCTACGAAGAAGCCCAGCGCATCCGCCGCGAGGGCTACTGCCGGACCTCGGGCGAACTCAACGAGGGCAAGACCGGCGTCTCTGCGCCGATCTTCGGGCGCGGCCGGCTCGTGGTCGCCAGCGTCACCGCGCTGGGCAGCGATGCGCGGCTGGCGCTTTTCGATGCGGAGGCGATCGCCGAGCTGGTCAAGCGCACCGCGCACATGATCAGCGTGCGCCTGTCGGCCGACGGGCACCTGTAGACGCGCCAGCCAGCTCGTTCAGAAGACGATGTTGGCCTTCTTGACGATGGGCGCGGCCGCGGCCAGCGAGCGGCGCCAGGTCTCTAACGCCTGTGCAGGCGTGCTCACCACCGGCTCTAGGCCCAGCGCCACCATGCGCGACTGCACCTGCGCATCGCCCGCGATGGACTGCAGCGCCGCCGCCAGCCTGGCCACGACCGGGGCCGGCGTACCCGTGGGAGCGAACACCGCGAACCAGCCGGCGTTGCCCATGTCGCGCACGCCCAGCTCCTCGAAAGTGGGCACCGCGGGCAGCGAACTCACGCGGCGCAGGCCGGTCACCGCCAGCGGGCACACCGAGCCGGCCGCCACCATGGCCTCGACGGCGGCGACGGTGAGGAACACCGCATCCACCTGGCCGCCCATCAGGTCGGTGATGGCGGGCGACGAGCCCTTGTAGGGCACGTGCAGCAGCTCGACGCCGGCCGATCCGGCCAGCACCTCGCCCATCACGTGGGCCGAGGAGCCCGCCCCGAAGCTGCCGTAGCTGAGCTTGCCGGCCTTGGCCTGCTGCAGGAAGGCGCGCAAGTCCCTGGCCGGGCTGTCGGCGCGCACGGCCAGCACCAGCGGCGCATTGGCCATCACGCTGACGATGGTGAAGGCCTCCTGCATGCTCTTGCCGGGCGCCACCTGCTGCTTCGAGGCGAGCGCGGCGATCACATGCGTGGAGTTGCTGCCGAACATCAGCATGTGCCCGTCGGCCGGCGGCTGCAGCACAGTGCGTGCGGCGATCAGGCCATTGGCGCCAGGCTTGTTGTCGATCACGACCGTGCCGCCCAGTGCGCCCTGCAGCTTCTGGCCGATGAGGCGGGCCACCGTGTCGGTGCCGCCGCCGGCTGCGAAAGGCACCACGAGGTTGATCGGCCGTTCCGGCCAGGTGGCGGCGCATGCCGGGCCGCTGCCGCAGGCGACCAGCGCGGCGAGTGTGCCGAGAACCTTGCGGCGATGGACGAGAAGTTCGCGATGGAACGAAGCTGAAGTCATGGTGTGGCGGGAAAACTGGAGAAGAAGAGGGCTGTGCGTCAGTCGACGCGGATCTGCCGCGCCTTGACGATGCGGTCATAGGTTGTGCGGCCCTCGGCGATGCGGGCCGCCATCTGCCCGGGCGTGCTGTAGACGGTCGTGAAGCCCAGGTTGCCGAATGTTTTGGTCACAGGCTCGGAAGTGAGTGCGGCCCGCATGGCCGCGTTGAGCCGCGCCACAATCTCCGGCGGCGTGCCGGCGGGCGCCAGCAGGCCGAAGAAGCCCTGGATCGTCATCTCGGGCAGGCCGGCCTCTGAGGCGGTGGGAATGTCGGGAAAGGCCGGGTCGCGCCGCTCGCCGGTCATGAACAGCGGCACCAGCTGGCCGGCGCGCAGGGCGCCGATCAGGGGCGAGGTGACTTCGTCCATCAACTGCGCCTCGCCGCGGATCACCGCGTCCTTGGCCATGATGGCGCCCTTGTAGGGCACGTGCACCACGGGCGCGCCGGTGGCGGCCAGAAAGATCTCGCCCAGCAGGTGGTTGCTGGAGCCCGCGCCGGCCGAGGCGAAGTTGAGCTTGCCCGGCTCGCGCTTTGCGAGCGCCACGAATTCCTGCACCGTGCGCACGCCCAGGCCCGGATTCGTGGCGAAGACAAAGGCCTGCGTGGCGCCCAGGCTCACCGGCACCAGCGTGGCGACGTGCTCCTGGTTGGGGTAGATCGCCGGTGCCGCGGTCAGGCTGCTGCCGCTGCCCCACAGCAGGGTGTAGCCGTCCGGCCTGGCCATGGCCGCCGCCTTGGTGCCGATGCGCCCGCCCGCGCCCGCGCGGTTCTCGACCACCACGGGCTGCTTGAGCTCCACCGACAGTGCCTGCGCGACGGCACGCGCCGAGATGTCGGTGGAGCCGCCCGGCTCGAAGGAGACGATGAGCGTGATCGGGCGCGAGGGCCAGGCGTCGGCACGGGCGACAGTGCCGCCGAGCAGGCATGCAGCGGCCAGGAGGGAGAGGGCGGCGCGGCGACGGATGGAGAAAAGGATCGGCATGGCAGGGCTCCTTGGGAAGATGCGCAATGGCGGCCTCAGTCCAGCGACACGTTGGCCTCGCGGGCCACGCGACGCCACTTGTCCAGTTCGGCCTGCAGCCTGGTGCGGAACTGCGGGCCGTCGGCCGCCGTCACCGCCACACCGCGCGCAGCGAGGCGCGATGCCATGTCGGGCGTGCGGATCACCTTGTCCAGCGCGGCGGCCAGGGTCGACACCGCGGCCGGCGGCGTGCCCGCGGGCGCAAACACGCCCATCCAGCCTTCGGCCACCAGCCCGCCGTAGCCCAGTTCCTGCAGCGTGGGCACATCGGGCAGGCCCGGCAGTCGGCTGGGAGACGGCGTGGCCAGGGCGCGCAGCTTGCCGGCCTTGACCTGCGGCAGCACCACGGCGGTGGTGTCGAAGGTGAAGTCCACGTCGCCGGCCAGCAGCGAGGTCATGGCCTGCTGGCTGCCCTGGAAGGGCACATGCGCGGCCCGCGTGCCGGTGGCTTTCAGGAAAAGCTCGCCGATCAGGTGGTTGGTCGCGCCCATGCCGAAGGACGAATAGTTGAGCTTGCCAGGCTGCGCTTTGGCGGTGGCGATGAGTTCGCGCACGTCCCGCACCGGCGAGCCCGCGGGCACGGCCAGCACGAAGCTCACGGTGCCCACCTCGGTGATGGGGACGAAGTCTTTCAGGAGATCGTAGGGTGCGGTCTTGCGCGTGACCGGGTTGATCAGCAGTTCGGCGCCCGTGCCGAAGAGGAGCGTCTGGCCGTCGGGCTTGGCGCGTGCCACCGACTGCGCGCCGATGGTGCCGCCGGCACCCGCGCGGTTGTCCACCACGACCGACTGCCCGAGTTCCGGCGCCAGCTTCTCGGCGATCAGCCGCGCCGCGCCGTCGGTGCCGCCGCCGGGCGGAAAGGCGACCACCAGGTGGATGGGTGCCGAGGGAGAGGCCTGGGCGCAGGCCAGTGCAGGCAGCAGGCCGGCGAGGGCCGCCAGGCAGGGCAGCAGGAGGCGTCGGAGCATGGGCATGGTCGTTCCTTGCGAGGGTGGCGAAGACGGGCTCAGTGCGCGACTGCAGCTGCCGCTGCCGCACGCTCGCGTTCGCCCTGCGCGGCCGCGGCGGCCTCGGCCGCGCGCACGCTGGGCCGGGCGCCGCAGCGCGCCAGGTAGGCCTCCAGGTGGGGCCAGCGCTGCGTGTCGATGGCATGCGCGCGCGTCCACATGGCGATCGTGTAGCAGTGCGCGTCGGCGATCGTGAAGGTGTCGCCGGTGAGGTGGGCGCGGCCTGCCAGCTGCTCGTCGATCCACTGCAGCTTGGCCTCGACGATGCCGCGCGCGACGGCCTTGTACTCGGGCGGCGTGACGGCCTTGAACAGCGGCATGAAGCCGCCCTTGTGCAGATCGGCCGCGATGAAGCTCATCCACTCCAGCACGCGGTAGCGCGGCAGTCCCGATGCGGGCAGGAGCGTATTGCCGGGGCACTGGTCGGCCAGGTACTGCATGACGATGCAGCCCTCGCTCAGGTGCTGGCCGTCCGGCATCTCCAGCGTGGGCACCGTGCCCTTGGAGTTGACGCTCAAATAGTCGCGGCCGTCGGCCAGCCGCTTGGTCTTCATGTCGACCCATTCGAGGGCGAGGGGCAGCTGCAGTTCGCGCGCGACGATGTCCACCGCGAGCGAGCAGCCGCGGACTTCGTGATAGAGCTTCATGGGTTCTCCGGATCGAGGGGTGCCGGCGGCTCAGGCTGCGGCTTGGGTGGCGAGCTCGTCGCGCTCGGCGGCCAGCGCCGCCTGCACGCTGGGGCGCGCCGCGATGCGCTGCAGGTAGCCGTGCAGGTGCGGCCACTGCGCCAGGTCGATGGCGTGCAGCTCGGCCCACATGACGATGGTGAAGCAGTAGGCGTCCGCCGCGGTGAAGCGCTGCGCATGCAGGAAGCCCCGGGTGGCCAGCACCCGGTCGAGCCAGGCGAAGCGGCGCAGCAGGTTCTCGATGGCGATGTCGCGGTAGGCCGGCGGCGTGCTGGCACGGAACAGTGGCGTGAAGGTCTTGTGCAGCTCCGAGCTCATGAAGCTCATCCACTCCAGCACGCGGTATCGCTCCATGTCGAGGCTGCGAGGCAGCAGGTGGTCCGCCCCGTGTCGGTCGCACAGGTACTGAATGATCACGCCGCCCTCGGTGAGGAGCTGGCCGTCGTCCGTCTCGAGCGCCGGCACCTGGCCCTTGGGGTTGATGCGGTGGAGGTCGCCGCCGTCCTTGAGCTTCTTGGCCCGCACGTCGACCCAGACGAGCTCGAGCGCGAGGCCGATCTCGCGCGCCACGATGTCGACGGCCAGCGCGCAGGTCCTGGGAGTGAGATAGAGCTTCATGGCGGGAAGGCGCTTTCTGGGGAGGGAGGGGCGCGCCTGCGCGTCGGCAGGCCCGAGGCGAACGCCGATGCGGGCGCTCTTGCGGTGCCGGCCCGCCGCTTGCGCGGCGTTCTGGTGCAACGGCGCCCCGTTTTGTTGCATAGGGTCGAAGACATGGTCATTAAATTATTTCTATGCGATAAATATGCCATTCGATTCGGGCCGAGCGCGTCGGTAGAACTACTCGGATCGCTGGCAAATGTTGGGTTTGGTGCTACTTCGACGATCTCAAGGCCCTCTTCCTCTCCTTGGCGACTGTCATGAATCGCAACTTATCACTATGCAGTAAATAGCCGCCTCAACGTTGCTAAACCTTTCTGGAACGCCGATTGCTTGCTCAGGCGTCACATGGGCGAAAGTTGATCCTAAGGGAAACCACTAACAGTCGTTTTATTTGCTGAATTTCGCTTATTCAACAAAACAGCATATTATTCGGTGACCGATGAGTGTTCGGTGTCGTCAGTCGTCCATTGCCGCCCAGGTGCATCCCCTCTGGTTCCTGGTGCCGGCCCCGTCTTCGCAGGGGTGCCTAGGAATCGCGCAATGAAAAGAAAGTCCGTTCTGCAGGTCTGTGGTGCCGTCGCCTTGGCGGCGGCATGCGGACTGGTGTCGCCGCTGGCTTCGGCCCAGGGCAGCTGGCCCTCGCGGCCGATCCGCATCGAAGTGCCCTACCCGCCGGGCACGGGTCCCGACGTCATGGCGCGGCTCGTGGGCGAGGGGCTCTCCAAGG
>Ga0102588_1001093_pt1 | contig 22545 bp, 21 predicted proteins | sample AraplaMF_Col_mMS_FD_76854 | JGI IMG/M metagenome (GOLD analysis project Ga0102588, IMG submission 76854) | Arabidopsis root microbial communities from the University of North Carolina, USA - plate scrape MF_Col_mMS (SPADES assembly) (version 2) | ecosystem: Host-associated > Plants > Roots >...
AGTCCGGGGCGGTTTTTTTCTGGGGGAGGCCGCCGGGCGCGGGAGGTGGGTGCTGCCCGCGAGCCCCCGTCCGCGCCCCACCGCGCTTCCCACATTTGCTTCATCGATATCCCGATCTCCCGTGAACGTGAGTTCATCAAGCGATGTGAATCGCCCTTCACCTGCCTCTTCAAAACGCGAAGTCCATCGCAAAAAGTCCCCATGATTCAATCACCTTCCACCAGTTCCTCAGAAATGGCTGGAAATGGTCATGAACGTAGCCTTTCTCCTTGATTCACAAGAAAAAATTCCTTGACAGTCTCAGGGGGCGAGACTATCGTGGGCCCCAGTGTGAAATCGTGGGATTTGGTGGGGCGGCCAGCAGACATGTTCCAGGGCGAGACAGCCATCACGGTCGACGACAAGGGTCGTCTGACGATTCCGACCTCGTATCGGGATCAGGTGGCGGTCGCCTGCGCGAATCGTCTTGTCGTCACCTACAACCCCTTCGAGACCGGGTGCCTCTGGATCTTTCCGTACGCGGAGTGGGAACAGGTGCGTGACCAGGTCAACGCGCTGCCCAGCGTCAAGGCCGTTCACCGCGCGCTGCAGATGAAACTGGTGGGTGCCGCGGCCATCGTCGAACCCGACGGAGCGGCCCGCATCCTCCTTCCTTCCAGTCAGCGAGCGGCGGCGGGCATAGAGAAGAAAGCGATCCTGCTCGGCATGGGCAACAAGTTCGAGCTTTGGAGCGAACAGGCTCACCTCGCGAAGATCCGCCAGACGATCGGCGAGGACGAGATCAGCGACGACATGGCGGAGCTGCGGTTGTGACGACGAACTAATTCGAGGTTTTCGGTGAAACGGGAGCGGGATGTGGCGATGGCGGGGCGCGATGTGCACATCCCTGTGATGCTCGATGAAGCGGTGGAGGGTCTCGCTGTGCGCGAGAACGGGCGCTATCTGGATGGAACTTTCGGTCGCGGCGGACACGCCCGGGCGATCCTTGCCCGACTCTCGAACGACGGCCGCCTGTTCCTCATGGACCGCGATCCGACCGCGATCGCCGTGGCCGAGGCCGGCCTCGCCACCGACCCGCGCGTTTCCCTCCGGCACGACAACTTCGCCACCATGGGCGAATGGCCCGCGCTCGCGGGCGGCCTCGACGGCATCCTGCTCGATCTGGGCGTGTCGTCGCCGCAGCTCGACGACGGCAGCCGCGGTTTCAGCTTCATGGCCGATGCACCGCTCGACATGCGCATGGACACCACGCGCGGCTTCAGCGCCGCCGACTTCCTGCGCGAGGCCGACGAAACCGAGATCGCCGACGTGCTCTGGACGTTCGGCGAAGAGCGCTTCAGCCGCCGCATCGCGAAGACGATCGTCGAGCGCCGCGCCACCGCGCCGATCGAGCGCACCGGCGAGCTCGCCGCGCTGGTCGCCGGCTGCGTCGGTCGCCGCGAGCCGGGCAAGAACCCCGCCACCCGCACGTTCCAGGCGCTGCGCATCCGTGTGAACGCCGAACTGGAATCCGTGGAGCGTGGCCTCGACGCCGCGCTCGAACTGCTGAACGTGGGTGGCCGTCTCGCCGTGATCAGCTTCCACTCGCTGGAAGACCGCACGGTGAAGCAGTTCATCCGCTCGCACGAAGGCCGCGTGCAGGGCAGCCGTCGCGGCCCGCCGGCCGAAGCGAAGCTCGCCCGGCTGAAGCCGGTCGGCAAGGCCATCTTTCCGTCCGACGCCGAAGTCGCCGCGAACCCGCGTTCGCGCTCCGCCGTGCTGCGCGTCGCGGAGAAACTCGCATGAAGGTCTTCGGCGCGATCTGCCTCTCGATCCTGCTGCTGGCGGTCATCGGCAGCGCGATCGGCGTGGTGTGGACGCGCCACGAGAGCCGCGTGCTCTTCGTCGAACTCTCGCGCCTGCAGTCGCAGAAGGACGACCTCGGCGTCGAATACGGTCGCCTCGAACTGGAGCAGGCGACGTACGCCGAACCCAGCCGCATCGACGCCGACGCCCGCGGCAAGCTCGGCATGTTCACGCCGAAGCCGCAGGATATCCAGCTGGTGCGCCGATGAGGGCCCGCCACGGCAAGCCCGTCGTGCCCAGCCGCCGCCGCGGCCAGGGCCCGAGCCCGCGTAAGCGCATGACGGTGATCGTCGCCGTGTTGTGCGTGGCCGCGTCGGGCCTCGTCGTGCGCGCGTTCGATCTCCAGGTGGTGCGCAAGCAGTTCTACCAGGATCAGGGCGACGCGCGCTTCCTGCGCGAGATGCCCATCGCCGTGTCGCGCGGCACGATCTTCGATCGCAACGGCGAGCCGCTCGCCGTGTCGACGCCGGTCGCCTCGATCTGGGCGAACCCGCCGGAAGTGCTCGAGAACGAAGAGCGCATCCCCGAGCTCGCGAAGGCGCTGCATGTCGACGCCGACGAGCTGAAGCAGAAGATCGCCCAGCGCGCGGACAAGGAATTCATGTACATCGCGCGCCAGATGCGTCCCGAAGACGCGCAGGCGATCGTCGACCTGAAGATCCCGGGCATCTCGGCGCAGCGCGAATACCGCCGCTATTACCCGTCGGGCGCGGTGAACAGCCACATCCTCGGCTTCACCAACATCGACGACCACGGCCAGGAAGGCCTGGAACTGGCGTTCGACGAATGGCTGGCCGGCAAGCCCGGTGCGAAGCGCGTGATCCGCGACCGCATGGGGCACGTGGTCGAAGACGTCGAGCTCGTGCGCGAGCCGCAGCCGGGTCGCGACCTCACGCTGTCGATCGATCGCCGCATCCAGTACCTGGCTTACAGCGCGCTGAAAGACACGCTGGAAAAGAACAAGGCCGACTCCGGCTCCATCGTCGTGATGGACGTGCATACCGGCGAAGTGCTCGGCATGGCGAACCTGCCGTCGTTCAATCCGAACGCCGTGCGCGGCAGCACGCCGTCGGAGCGCCGCAACCGCGCGGTCACCGACGTGGTGGAGCCGGGCTCCACGATGAAGGCGTTCACGATGGCGGCCGCGCTCACCAGCGGCAAGTACACGCCGACCGCGCCGCTGATCGAGACGTCGCCGGGCACGTGGATGATGGGCGGCCACCCCGTGCGCGACACGCATAACTGGGGCACGCTCACGCCGACCGGCGTGATCACGAAGTCGTCCAACGTCGGCGCCGCGAAGATCGCGATGACGCTCGACACCGATTTCCTCTACGGCATCTACAAGTCGTTCGGCCTCGGCAACAGCACCGGCAGCGGCTTTCCCGGCGAAGCCGCAGGCTACCTGCCGGTCGGCCGCACGTGGAAGCCGATCGAGAAGTCGCGCCTCGCCTACGGCTACAACCTCAACGTCACCCCGCTGCAGCTGGCGAGCGGCTATGCCGCGCTGGGCAATGGCGGCGCGTTGCGTTCGCCCACCTTCATCAAGGGGGCGGACAACGATCCGCAGCAGATCGTGACGCCCGACGTCGCGCACCAGATCGTGCGCATGCTCGAAACCGTGGTCGCACCCGGCGGCACGGGCTACGGTTTCGCTTCGGTCGCCAATTACAGCGTGGCCGGCAAGACGGGTACGTCGCACAAGAATTCCGTCGGCGGTTACTACTCGAACAACTACATCTCGCTCTTCGTTGGCATGATCCCGGCCAGCGCCCCGCGCCTGGTCACGGTGGTGGTCATCAACGACCCGAAGGGCGGCCATTACTACGGCGGTTCGGTGGCCGGTCCGGCCTTCGCGCGCGTGATGGAAGGCGCCGTGCGCCTTCTCGACATCGCGCCGGACAACGTCGGCCGCTGGTACGCCGGTGGCCCGAGCCAGGGCGGCCTGATCGGCACGACCAACGCGCCACCGCCGCAGGCGGACGACAGCGCGGCGGAAGAGGTGGTGCCATGACGCTGCGCCTCGCCGACCTGCTCGAAGGATTCGCCGACGCCACGGGTGCCGGCGATCTCGCCGTTTCGGGGCTCGCGATCGATTCGCGCGAGATCGAGGCCGGCAACGCGTTCGTCGCACTGCGCGGCACGAAGGACCATGGGATCGCGTTCGCCGCGAAGGCCGTCGCCAACGGCGCGGCCGTCGTGCTCGCCGAGCCGCCTTACGACGCGCCCGCCATCGACGTGCCGGTCATCGCCGTCGATGGCCTGCGCGAGAAAACGGGTGCGATCGCGGCGCGCTTCTTCGCCGATCCCTCGGCGTCGCTCGAGCTCGTCGGCGTCACCGGCACCAATGGCAAGACCTCCACCGTGCAGCTGATCGCACAGGCGCTGGCCTTCCTCGGCCGCAAACCGGCCACGGTCGGCACGCTCGGCGCGGGCCTGCACGGCGCGATCGCCGAAGGCGAGCGCACCACGCCCGACGCCATCCGCATGCAGGCGCTGCTCGGCGAGTTCCGCGACGCCGGCGCCACGCACGTGGCGATGGAAGTCTCGTCGCACGCGCTGGAGCAGGGCCGGGTGAACGCCATCGCGTTCGACGTCGCCGTGTTCACCAATCTCACGCGCGACCACCTCGACTACCACGGCACGATGGAAGCGTACGGCGCCGCGAAGGCGAAGCTGTTCGCCGTCGACGGCCTGCGTGCGGCCGTCGTGAACATCGACGATCCGTTCGGTGCGAAGCTCGCCAAGGGCCTGCCCGAGGGCGTCGAAAAACTGCGTACCTCGATGGCGTCGGAAGCGACGGAAAAGGACGCCGAAGTCCGCGCCGACATCGTCGTGACGTCCGCGAAGGGGCTCTCGTTCAACCTCAATACGCCGTGGGGCATGCGCACGGTGCGCAGCGCGCTGCTCGGCCGCTTCAACGTGGCCAACCTGCTCGCCGTCGCGGCCGTGCTCGGCGCGCTGGGCGAGCCGTTCGACCGCATCCACGCCGCGCTGGAATCGCTGCAGCCGGTGAACGGTCGCATGAGCCGGCTCGGTGGCGACGGTCGCAAGCCGCTGGTCGTGGTCGACTACTCGCACACGCCGGATGCGCTGAAGCAGGCGCTGCTGGCGCTGCGTTCGCATACCAAGGGCAAGCTGATCTGCGTGTTCGGTGCCGGTGGCGATCGCGATCAGGGCAAGCGCCCGCTGATGGCCGCCATCGCCGAGCGCCTGGCCGACGCCGTGATCGTCACCGACGACAACCCGCGCACCGAAGACGGCGACGCGATCGTCGCGCAGATCGTGGCGGGCTTCGTTCACCCGGAAACCATCATGGTGGAGCGCGACCGCGCGCACGCCATCGCCCTGGCCCTCGCCGACGCGAAAGCCGACGACGTCGTGCTGATCGCCGGCAAGGGTCACGAAACCTATCAGGAAGGTCCGGAGGGAAAGCGTCCCTTCGACGACCTCGCCGTCGCGAGCGAAGCGATGGCATCGAGCAAGAAAGGAGTTCGCGCATGATGCGCCTGTCCGCCGTCGCCCTCTGGACCCGTGGCCGCCTTCAGGGCGCCGATGGCGACGTGGGTGGCTTTTCCATCGACACCCGCACGCTGAAGCCGGGCGACCTGTTCGTCGCGATGCCGGGCGAGCATGTCGACGGGCATGAATTCGTCGCCGCCGCGGCCGCGCGCGGCGCCGTCGCCGCACTCGTGACGCACCCCGTGGATGCGCCGATCGCGCAGGTAATCGTCGACGACACGCAGCTCGCGCTCGGCGACCTCGCCAGCGCCGTGCGTGCGCAGCGCGACGTGCGGGTGGTGGGTATCACGGGTTCCAACGGCAAGACCACGGTGAAGACGCTCACGGCGTCGATCCTGTCGCGTCACGGCCGCACGCACGTGAACGCCGGCAACTTCAACAACGAGATCGGCATGCCGCTGACGCTTCTGGCGATGCCGGAAGACACGCGCTACGCGGTGCTCGAGATGGGCGCCGGGAAGCCCGGCGACATCGATTACCTCGCCGCCATCGCACGGCCCGATATTGGCCTCGTCAACTCCATCGCCGCCGCGCACCTTGAGCGGATGGGCACGATCGAAGGCGTCGCCGAAACCAAGGGCGCGCTGTACCAGTCGCTGCCCGCCGATGGCGTCGCGATCGTCAACGCCGACGACGAGCGCTTCGCGGGCTTCTTCGCGAACCTCGCCGGCTCGCGCACGATCCTGCGTTACGCGCTCGACCACCGCGCCGACATCGGCGCCGACATCGTCGAAGAACGTATCGACGGCACGCATTTCGTGCTGTCCACGCCGCACGGCGACGGCGACGTGCATCTGCCGTTGCCCGGTCGCCACAACGTGGCCAACGCGCTCGCGGCCGCCGCCATCGCCACGGCGCTCGGCGTGCCGGTCGACACGATCGTCGATGGCCTGGAGCAGGTGCCGCACGTCGCGGGCCGCCTGAACCTCGAGCCGATGCCGGGCAACTGGACGCTGATCGACGACAGCTACAACGCTAACCCCGGCTCGGCCGCCGCCGCGATCGACACGCTGGCGCTGGCACGCGGCGAGCGCTGGCTGATCCTCGGCGACATGGCGGAACTCGGCCCGGAAGCGGTGAAGATGCACGCCGACATCGGCCGCCTCGCGCACGGACGCGGCATCGAGCGCCTGCTCGCCACCGGCGCGAAGAGTGCGGCGGCGGTCGAAGCGTTCGGTGCGGGCGCGCAACATTTCGCGACGCAGGAAGGCCTCATCGAAGCCGCCTGCGCGCAGATCCACGAGGGCGTGACCTGCCTCGTGAAGGGGTCGCGTTCTTCCGGCATGGACCGGGTCGTGGCTGCGATGAAGAAATACGCTGAAGGAGCATCCCATGCTGCTTGAACTGGCGGAATGGATGGCTCGGCACTTCACGTCGCTGCATCTTTTCCAGTACATCACGTTCCGCGCGATCATGGCCGCGCTGACCGCGCTCGCCGTGTCGCTGCTGCTCGGCCCCGCGCTGATCCGCAAGCTCGCCGCGCTGAAGGCGGGCCAGGTCGTGCGCAGCGACGGTCCGCAGACGCACCTTTCCAAGGCCGGCACGCCCACCATGGGCGGCCTGCTGATCATCTTCGCGGTGGCGATCGCCACGCTGCTGTGGGCCGACCTCGGCAATCGCTACGTCTGGGTGGTGCTTGCGGTGACGGTGCTGTTCGGCGCCATCGGGTTCTACGACGACTACCGTAAGCTCGTGCTGAAGGACAGCCGCGGGCTCGCCAGCCGCTGGAAGTATTTCTGGCAGTCGGTGTTCGGCCTCGGCGCGGCGGTGTTTCTCTACCAGACGCACCAGCTTCCCGCCGAAACCGCACTCTACCTGCCGCTGTTCAAGCAGGTGGCGATCCCGCTCGGCGTGCTCTTCATCGTCGTCGGCTACTTCATCATCGTCGGCTTTTCCAACGCGGTGAACCTCACCGACGGTCTGGACGGCCTGGCGATCATGCCGAGCGTGCTGGTGTCCGGTGCGCTGGGCATCTTCGCCTACCTCGCCGGCAACAAGCTTTTCTCCGAATACCTCGGCATTCCGGCGATCCCGGGTGCGGGCGAGCTGGCGATCTTCTGCAGTGCGCTGGCCGGCGCGGGCCTCGGTTTCCTCTGGTTCAACACGTATCCGGCGCAGGTCTTCATGGGCGACGTCGGCGCGCTCGCGATCGGCGCCGCGCTCGGCACGGTCGCGCTCGTGGTGCGCCAGGAGATCGTGTTGCTGGTGATGGGCGGCGTGTTCGTGATGGAGACGGCCTCGGTGATGCTCCAGGTCGGCAGCTTCAAGCTGCGCGGCAAGCGCATCTTCCGCATGGCACCGATCCACCATCACTTCGAACTGAAGGGCTGGCCCGAACCGCGGGTCATCGTCCGTTTCTGGATCATCAGCGTCGTGCTGGTGCTCATCGGTCTCGCCACGTTGAAGGTGCGCTAAGCGATCATGTTCGGTTTCGGCAACAAGCAGGCGAAACGCCGTCAGGGCCCACGGGGAAGCTTCGATCTCCCGTTGCTCGTGGCCGCGCTGTCGCTGGCGGCACTGGGTGTGGTGATGGTCACCTCCAGCTCCATCGCCGTGGCCGACGGTTCGCACCAGGGCGCCTTCTATTACCTGAAGCGCCACCTCGTGTTCCTCGTGCTCGGCGCCTGCCTCGCGGGCGCGGCGATGCGCACCGAGCTGAAGACGCTCGAGAAGCACAGCTTCCTGCTGCTCCTGCTCGGCATCATCATGCTGCTGATGGTGTTCCTGCCCGTGTTCGGCATGCGCATCAACGGCGCGCGCCGCTGGGTGAACCTGCTGGTCACGAGCTTCCAGCCCGTCGAAGCCGTGAAGCTCATCCTCGTGGCGTATCTTGCGAGCTACCTCGTGCGCCATCGCGAAGGCGTGGAATACGAACTCTTCGGCGTGGTGAAGCCCGTCGCCGTGGCCGGCTTCATCGTGTTGCTGCTGCTCGCACAGCCCGACTTCGGTTCCGCCGCGCTCGTGGTCGCCACCACGGTCGGCATGGTGTGGCTCGCCGGTGCGCGCATGCGCAACCTGCTGCTGCTCGGCACGCCACTGGTGCCCGCGTTGATCTATGCGGCGACCGCCGAGGATTACCGCATCAAGCGACTGACGTCGTTCCTCGACCCGTGGAAGGATCCGTTCAACGACGGCTTCCAGCTGACCCAGGCGCTGATCGCCGTGGGCCGCGGCGAGTGGACGGGCGTCGGCCTCGGCTCCAGCGTGCAGAAGCTGTTCTACCTGCCCGAGGCGCACACCGACTTCATCCTGGCGGTGCTCGCCGAGGAGCTCGGCCTCGCCGGCATCATGCTGGTGATCTTCCTGTACATCGTGCTGGTCGGCCGCGGCCTCTACATCGGTCTGAAAGGCGTCGAGCTCGGCCATCGCTTCTCGGGCTACGTCGCTTACGGCATCTCGCTGATGATGGGTTTCCAGGCGATGGTCTCCATCGGCGTGAACCTCGGCGTGCTGCCGACCAAGGGCCTGACGCTGCCGCTGATCAGCTCGGGTGGTTCGTCGGTGCTGATGACCTGCGCGATGGTCGGTGTGCTGCTGCGCGCCACCTTCGAGATCAACCGCGCCGAAGACGCCCGGCAGACCGCCGTGCGCCTGCCGGCCAACGCCGTGCCGGATGCCGCCGCGCCGGCCGGAGGTGTCGCATGAGCGGCCCGGTGCTGATCATGGCCGGCGGTACCGGCGGCCACATCTTCCCGGGCCTCGCGGTAGCGGACGAACTGCGTTCGCGCGGCGTGCCGGTGGCATGGCTCGGCGCGGAAGGCGGCATGGAAACGCGCGTGGTGCCGGCGCACAGTCTCGATCTGCACACGATCGCGGTGGGCGGCCTGCGCGGCAAGGGCATGGCGACGCGACTGATGGCGCCCCTGATGCTCGTGCGCGCGCTGCTCGCATCGCTGAAATTGCTGCGCACGCTGCGCCCGCGTTGCGTGCTGTCGATGGGTGGCTACGTCGCCGGTCCGGCGGGCGTCGCGGCACGGCTCGCGGGCATTCCGCTGGTGGTGCACGAGCAGAATGCCGTCGCGGGCTTCACGAACCGTAAGCTCGCGGGTTTTGCGAAGCGCGTGCTCACCGGTTTCCCCAACGTACTGCCGAAGGGCGAATGGGTCGGTAACCCCGTGCGCGCCCGCATCGCCGCATTGCCGTCGCCCGCCGAACGGTTCGCCGGTCGCGATGGCCGTCCGCGCATTCTCGTGCTGGGCGGCAGCCTCGGCGCGCGCACGCTCAACGTGGTGCTGCCGAAGGCGCTGGCCCATCTGCGCAACGACGCGAACCTGCGTCACCTCGAGCCGGAAGTCGTGCACCAGACCGGCGAGCGCGGCCTCGAGGAAGCCAACGCCGCGTACACCGAAGCCGGTGTCGCCGCGACCATCGTGCCTTTCATCGAAGACATGGCCGGTGCCTACGCATGGGCCGACGTGGTCGTCTGCCGCGCCGGCGCGCTCACGGTCGCCGAGCTCTGCGCCGCGGGCCTCGAAGCGATCCTCGTGCCGTTCCCGCATGCGGTTGACGATCACCAGACCGTGAACGCGCGCGCGATGGTCGATGTTGGCGGCGCGCGCATCGTCACCGACGCGATGATGAATCAGGCGACGACGCCCGAAGCGCTCGCGACCGTTCTTTTCGACATGCTGCTGGATCGCCAGCGCATGCTTTCCGCGGCCAACGCGTCCCGCACGCTGGCCAAGCCCGACGCCGCAGCAACGATTGCACGTCATTGCATGGAGGTTTCCGCATGACGCCCGGTCGTTTGCGTTCCCACGAAGATTTCATGACCTCGTTCCGCCGCGTCCATTTCATCGGCGTGGGTGGCGTGGGCATGAGCGGTATCGCCGAGGTGCTGTGCAACCTCGGTTACAGCGTTTCCGGCTCCGATCGCGCGTCGTCGACCACGACCGACAGGCTCGCCGGCCTCGGCATCGAGATCCACGTCGGGCATGAAGCGTCCAACGTCGATGGCGCGGATGTCATCGTCACGTCGAGCGCCATCCGTGCCGACAATCCGGAACTGGTCGCCGCGCACGCCGCGCGCATTCCGGTGGTGCCGCGCGCGGAGATGCTCGGCGAGCTGATGCGCTTCCGTCGTGGCATCGCGATCGCGGGAACGCACGGCAAGACGACCACCACGAGCCTCGTGGCCAGCGTGCTCGCGGAAGCCGACTACGATCCGACGTTCGTGATCGGCGGGCAGCTCAACGCCGCGGGCGCGAACGCGCGCCTCGGCACGGGCCAGTACCTGGTCGCGGAAGCCGACGAATCCGACGGTTCGTTCCTGATGCTCTCCCCGGTGATCGCGGTCGTCACCAACATCGACGCCGACCACCTCGAAAACTACAACAACGATTTCGCGCAGGTGAAGAAGGCCTTCCGCGATTTCCTGCACCGCCTGCCGTTCTACGGCATGGCCGTGCTCTGCATCGACGACGACGAAACCGCGTTGCTGGCGCAGGACACCTCGCGCCGCATGCTCACCTACGGCATCGACAAGCCCGGCGCCGACGTCTCGGCGTCCAACGTGCGCCAGATCGGCTTCGAGATGCACTTCGACCTCCACCTGCCGGGCATGGCGGGCACGCTGCCGGTAACGCTCAACCTGCCGGGCCGGCACAACGTGCAGAACGCGCTCGCCGCGGCCGCCGTTGGCTGGCAGCTCGGCGTGGACGCCGAGGCCATCGCCCGCGCGCTCGCACGCTTCGAAGGCGTCGGTCGTCGCTTCCACCGTCGCGGCGAGATCGCCCTCGAGCAGGGCAGCGCGCTGCTCGTCGATGACTACGGCCATCATCCCCGCGAACTCGCGGCCGTGTTCGCCGCCGCGCGTGGCGGCTGGTCGGATCGTCGCCTCGTGGTCGCGTTCCAGCCGCATCGCTACAGCCGCACGCGCGACCTGCTCGACGATTTCGCCAATGTGCTCGCCGAAGTCGACGTGCTGGTGCTGACCGAGGTGTATCCCGCCGGCGAAGCGCCGATCGCGGGTGCCGACGGCAAATCGCTGGCCCGCGCCATCCGCGCGCGCGGCAAGACCGATCCGGTGCTGGTCGACCACCCGCGCGACCTTCGCGCCACGTTGTCCGCGCTCGCCCGCGATGGCGACCTGATCCTGCTGCTCGGCGCCGGCGACATCGGCGCGGCGGCCATCGAGCTGGCGAACGCCGGCAACCTGAGGAACCCTACCCGATGAGCACCACCCGTTTCCCGCGCCTGGTCACCGACGCCGCCGACTTCGGTCGCGTGGCCGTGGTCATGGGCGGAAACTCCGCCGAACGCGAGGTGTCGCTGAACTCCGGACACGGCGTGCTCGAGGCACTGCGCGCCGCCGGCGTCGATGCCCACGCGATCGACGGTATCCCCGCGCTGCTCGACGCCGTGCGTGCCGGCCACTTCGCGCGCGTGTTCAACATCCTTCATGGCGCGGGTGGCGAGAACGGCGAGCTACAGGGCGCGCTGCAGTCGCTCGGCATTCCTTACACCGGCTCCGGTGTGCTCGGATCGGCGTTGTCGCTCGACAAGGTTCGCGCCAAGCAGGTGTGGATCGCGCTCGGCCTGCCCACTCCGAAGTTCATCGCGCTGCCGCGCGGTGCCGACGTGCACGCCGCCGCGCGCGAGATCGGTTTTCCGCTGATCGTGAAGCCGGCGTGGGAAGGCTCCAGCGTGGGTATCACGCGCGTGTTCGACGAAGCCGGCCTCGATGCCGCCGTGGAACTCGCACGCCGTTACCCGGGCGACCTGCTGATGGAAACGCTGATCGAAGGCGATACGACCGAGGGTGGCGAGTTCACCGTCGGCGTGCTCGGCCGCGAGGTGCTGCCGACCATCAAGATCGTGCCCAACAGCGCCTACTACGACTACAACGCGAAATACGTCGCCGAAGACACGCAGTACATCGTGCCGGGCCTTTCGGGTGCCGCCGAAGACGACATGCGCGCGCTCGCGCTGCGTGCCTTCGATGCGCTCGACTGCTTCGGCTGGGGCCGCGTCGACGTGATGCGCGATCGTCATGGCAGGAACTGGCTGCTCGAAGTGAACACCGCGCCGGGCATGACCTCGCATTCGCTCGTGCCGAAAGCCGCCGCCGTCGCGGGCCTCGATTACCAGGCCCTGTGCTGGCACGTCCTTGAAACCTCCATGCAGCGGGAGGGCGCGAAGGCATGAAGGGAGCCGCCGCCACGCGGATCGTCGCCTGGGGTATCGCCATCACGCTGGTGGTGCTGCCCGTGGTCGGCGTGATGCAGGGCTGGTTCGCCGCCGGTCGCTGGCCGGTGACGCAGCTGAAGGTCGAGGCGGAGTTCGCGCACGTCAGTGCGGAACAGATCCGCAGCGCCGTGCTGCCGCGCCTTGGCAAGGGCTTCTTCGCCACCGATCTCGAAGACGTGCGCAAGTCCATTGGCTCGCTGCCGTGGGTCGAATCGGTCGAAGTGCGCAAGCGCTGGCCGGACACGCTGCTCGTGCGCATCTACGAACGGCAGCCGTTCGCGCGCTGGAACGAGGATCGCCTGATCAGCCGTCAGGGTCTCGTGTTCGACGCCCCGGGCGCCGACCAGATGGGCGACCTGCCGCGGCTGCGCGGTCCGGATTCGCGTCTCGCCGAAGTGGTCAGCTTCTACGCGCAGGCGCGCAAGTCGTTCGAAGGCCGCACCGGCCTGTCCATCGTCGGTGTCAGCCTGAGCGATCGCGGCAGCTGGAGCGCCACGACGGACAGCGGCGCGGAAATCGTGATCGGCGATCGCGACCAGGCGGACCGCCGCCTCGCGCGCTTCCTCGACGTCTACCCGCAACTCGTCGCGGGGCGGCATGGCGGTTTCGCTTATGCCGACCTGCGTTACACCAACGGATTCGCCATCCGGTGGCCGGAACCGGAAACCACGGCCACACCCAAGGTCGGAACCTGAGCTAAACCATGAGAAACAAGAACGACAAACAGCTCGTCGTCGGCCTCGACATCGGAACGTCGAAGGTCGTCGCCATCGTCGGCGAGTACGAGCCCGGCGAGCCGATCGAAGTGATCGGCATCGGCACGCACGTGTCGCGCGGCATGAAGCGCGGCTCGGTGGTCGATATCGAATCGACGGTGCATTCGATCCAGCGCGCGGTGGAAGAAGCCGAGCTGATGGCCGGTTGCGACATCCGCTCGGTATACGCGTCGATTTCGGGCAGCCACCTCGAAACGCGCAACTCGCACGGCACCGCGGCCATCCGCGACCGCGAGGTGATGGCCGCCGATCTCGACCAGGTGCTCGAGGCCGCCAGCGCGGTCGCGATCCCGGCCGACCGCAAGGTGCTCTACAAGGAATCGCAGGAATACCGCATCGACGGACAGGACGGCATCCGACACCCGGTCGGCATGAGCGGCGTGCGCCTCGAGGCCAGCGTGCACCTGGTCACCGGCGCGGCCAGCGCCGTGCAGAACATCTCGAAATGCATCCAGCGCTGCGGTCTCTCGGTCGACGAACTCGTGCCCGCCGCGGTGGCGAGTGCGAAGGCCGTGCTTACCGAAGACGAGCTGGAGCTCGGCGTGTGTCTCGTCGACATCGGCGCAGGCACGACCGACATCGCCATCTATACGCAGGGCGCGATCCGCTACACGAAGTCGCTGCCGGTGGGCGGCGATCAGGTGACGAACGACATCGCGTACGGCGTGCACACACCGACCGCTCACGCGGAAGAGATCAAAATCAAATACGCGTGTGCGCTTGCCCAGCTCGCGCACGCGGAAGAAACCATCCAGGTGCCGAGCGTCGGCGACCGTCCGCCGCGCCGTCTCGCGCGGCAGGCGCTCGCGCAGTCGGTGCAGGCGCGCTACGAGGAAATCTTCGAGATGGTGCAGGACGAACTGCGCCGCTCTGGATACGAAAGCCTCGTCGCCGCGGGCATCGTGCTGACGGGCGGCGCGTCGCGCATGGAAGGCGCGCTGGAGCTGGCCGAGGAAATCTTCCACAAGATGGTTCGTATCGGCGTGCCACAACACGTCTCGGGCCTGGGCGATGTCGTGTCCAGCGAGCTGCACTCGACGGGCGTGGGCCTGCTGCTGCACGGCTCGCGGTCGAGCGGCGGCGCGCGTCACGCGGGTTCGTCGGTCGGCGGCAACGTCGGCAGCGTGGTGGAGAAGTTCCGGAGCTGGTTCACCAAGAATTTCTGACGTTTCGCTTCAACCGGATAGACGGTGCCCGACGGAAGGGGGGCGCCGGGGCAAGAGGAAGGCCCGCAACCCGCGGCCGACAGGAGTCGGACTCGGGACATAAACCAAAAAAAAACCAAAAGTTCTGCGGAGGACGGGAAATGTTCGAACTGATCGAAAAACTGGCACCGAATGCGGTCATCAAGGTCATCGGCGTGGGTGGCGGCGGCGGTAACGCCGTGGCTCACATGGTCAACTCCAACATCGAAGGCGTCGAGTTCGTCGTCGCCAACACCGATGCACAGGCGATGAAGAGCTGCGGCTCGCGCACGCACCTGCAGCTCGGCGGCAACGTCACCAAGGGCCTCGGCGCCGGCGCGAATCCGGAAGTGGGCCGTCAGGCCGCGCTCGAAGATCGCGAACGCATCGAAGAAATGCTCGAAGGCGCCGACATGGTGTTCATCACCGCCGGCATGGGCGGCGGTACCGGCACGGGCGCCGCGCCGGTCGTGGCGCAGCTCGCGAAAGAGAAGGGCATCCTGACCGTCGCGGTCGTGACCAAGCCGTTCCCGTTCGAAGGCCGTCGCCGCATGCAGGTGGCGCTCAAGGGCATCGAAGACCTCTCCCAGCACGTCGATTCGCTGATCACCGTTCCGAACGAGAAGCTGCTGTCGGTGCTCGGCCGCGAAGTGACGCTGCTGAACGCCTTCAAGGCGGCCAACGACGTGCTCCAGGGCGCGGTCCAGGGCATCGCCGACCTGATCACGGCCCCGGGCCTGATCAACGTCGACTTCGCCGACGTCCGTACCGTCATGAGCGAGATGGGCATGGCGATGATGGGCTCGGGCACCGCCCGCGGCGACGATCGCGCCCAGGCCGCCGCCGAAGCGGCGATCAACAACCCGCTGCTCGAAGACGTCAACCTGGCCGGTGCCTGCGGCATCCTGGTCAACGTGACCGCCGGCCCGAACCTCACGATGCGTGAGTTCGACGAAATCGGCCGCGTGATCCACGACTTCGCCTCGGAAGACGCGACCGTCGTCATCGGCACCTCGCTCGATCCGGAAATGCAGGACGATGTCCGCGTGACCGTGGTGGCCACGGGCCTGAACCGCGGCGTCGCGGCGAAGCAGCCCGTTCGCCAGCCGGTGCAGCAGCAGGTCGAAATGCGCCAGCGTCCGCGCCCGGTCGTGTTGCGCACGGGCACGGGCAACGAAGTGGTCGACTACGCGCAGTCCGACGTCGTCGCTTCCGTGCGCTCCGAGCCGGCACAGCCGCAGAAGGGTGCGGAACCGGCCATCGACTACCTCGACATCCCGGCTTTCCTGCGTCGCCAGGCCGACTGACGAGTAGACACGCCAGGGCACGTTAAGGAAAACGTGCGGACGATCCTGCAGGACGCGAGGATCGACAGGTGCTCCGCCGCCGCTCCCGTCCGGGTGGCGGAGCACCTCCGTGTCCCCGATGGAAAAGCTTCAAGTGATATCAATTACTTGCAAGTGCCTGACTCATACGGCATTTCAGTCGCAGGCCAGATGAGAACGTCTCTCAGCCGATGCTGAAGGGATGGTGAAAGGAATCGTGAACTGTACTGTCTGGTTTGTTTATTCCGAGGTTAAGACTGTGTTAGCATGTCGGTTACTTTAGGCTGCTGCCAACAAGGTTTGACCCAACATGATCAAGCAGCGCACGCTCAAGAACATCATTCGCGCCACGGGCGTCGGTCTCCATACCGGCGACAAGGTGTACATGACGCTTCGCCCGGCGGCGCCGAACACGGGCATCGTGTTCCGCCGTACCGACCTCAATCCGCCGGTCGAGCTCAAGTCTCGCCCGGAGAACGTGGGCGACACGCGTCTGTCGACCACGCTCATCAATGGCGACGTCCGCGTCTCGACGGTTGAGCATCTGCTCTCGGCGATGGCCGGTCTCGGCATCGACAACGCGTACGTCGACCTCTCCGCGCCGGAAGTGCCCATCATGGATGGCAGCGCAGGTCCGTTCGTGTTCCTGATCCAGTCCGCCGGTATCGAAGAGCAGGACGCCGCCAAGCGTTTCATCCGCATCAAGAAGCCGGTGATCGTGCAGGACGGCGACAAGTGGGCCAGGCTTGAGCCGTTCGACGGCTTCAAGGTCGGTTTCTCCGTCGAGTTCGATCATCCGCTCTTCAACAAGCGCAATTCCCAGGCCGAGATGGATTTCTCGACGACGTCGTTCGTCAAGGAAGTCAGCCGCGCCCGCACCTTCGGTTTCATGCGCGACATCGAAATGCTCCGCGAGCGTAACCTCACGCTCGGCGGCTCGATGGACAACGCCGTGGTGCTCGACGACTACCGCGTGCTCAACGAAGACGGCCTCCGTTACGACAACGAGTTCGTCAAGCACAAGATCCTCGACGCCATCGGCGACATCTACATGCTGGGCCATAGCCTGATCGGCGCGTACTCCGCGCACAAGTCGGGCCACGAGCTCAACAACAAGCTACTCCGCAGCCTGATGGCCGACGTCAGCGCGTGGGAAGAAGTCAGCTTCAAGGATCCGGCCAAGGCGCCGATCTCCTACGCCCACCCCGCCCAGGCGGTGTAAGGCGCGGCCCGCTGCGGCGGGCCACCACGATACGGAAAGGCTGCGAGTGATCGCGGCCTTTTTCGTTGTGGCGGGGGTGACACCTCGGCTTCGCCATCGCGATCGCTTGGCTCGACCGGACGCTGAGGCCATCTGGCGACGAGCGACCTACCGTCGGGTGGGAGCACGCTCGCGCGCGAACGGGTGCTCGCGGCAAGGTCGATTCGCGCGCGAGCGCGCTTGTGTCTTTGGATTTGGGTAGATTCGAAGTTGAGAGCGGAGTGTGGCAGGCCGTCAGCGCGCGGTGCCGTGAGCACGTGTGGGAGCCTGGGCCGCCACACTCCGTCTTCCATGCCAAGCCCGAACAGTTGCCCGAGTTAACGGCTCGAACATCACAAGCGTGGGCAAATGGAAGCGCTCTCGATGTCCCACCTTCAAGGAATGAGACCATGACGTTTTATCTCGGTATCGATGTCAGCAGCAAGTCCCTTGATGTCGCCCTGACCACTGCCGGCGCGCCCGCGCAGTGCTCGCAGTACGCCAACACCCCGGCAGGGGTGAAGAAACTGCTCAAGGCGCTGGCTGCTCATCCGGTCCAGCACGTGGTGCTGGAGGCGACCGGCGGCTACGAAATGCGGGTGCTGGAAGCGCTTGCGACGCAGTACCCGACGACCCGCATCGCCTCCCATCGGGGAGCCGCCTTCGCCCGCAGCCTGGGCCGTTTCGCGAAGACCGACCGGACCGACGCGATGGTGCTGGCGCACATGGCTCAGGCCATCCCGCCGCAGCCGTACGTGCCATTGGATCCAACGCAGCGTCATTTACGCGGGCTGGTCAAAGGCCGCGACCAGCTGGTCAAGCAGCGTGACGACAATCGGCGCAGGATCAAGCAGGCCGATGCCGCTCCTGTGCGCGCCGCCCTGGAGCGGGTCAACGCACTGCTGGAGAAGGAAATCCGCGCGCTGGAAGCGCGGCTGCACGAGGCCGCCGACACCTGTGACGCCAAGCGCGCCTGCCAACTGGCCCAGGTACCCGGCGTCGGCAAGGTCACCGTCGCCACCTTGCTGGCCTTCCTGCCGGAGTTGGGCCGTTGCACCAATCGGCAGGCCAGCGCCCTCGTCGGCGTGGCGCCCTACACCCAGCAGAGCGGCCGACGCGACGGACCGCGGCAAATCGCGGCCGGCCGCCCCTTCGTCCGCCGTGTCCTGTACATGGCCACTCTTGCCGCCATCCGTAGCAAAGCCTCGCCGTTGCGCACGCACTACCTTGCGCTCAGGGCCCGTGGCAAAGCCGCCAAGGTCGCCATCGTCGCCTGCATGCGCAAGCTGCTGATCACCCTCAACGCGATGGTGAGGAACGACACGCCGTGGCAGGCCAATGCCGCGGCGTGATGGGCCAACCGAAAAAGACAGTTGCTCCCACAGAAAGGCCTCACCGGCGGCGCGCCGGGATCAGGAGGGAGCCGATCGTATCGGCGATCCCGCGGCAGAGGGCCGCCCGCGACGGCGTGACTTGGTAAGACGATTGCGGCACCCTACCGGCGCACCACGGAACCTCTGTCAGGGAGCTGCGATGAACAAGCCACCGGTCGTCCTCGTCACCGGCGCCGCGCGGCGGGTCGGCGCCGTCATCGTCCGGACGCTGCACGCCGCGGGCTGCGATGTCGCCATTCACTACCATCGTTCGGCCGACGAAGCGCGCGCGCTCGCCGACGAGCTCGACGCCACGCGTGCGGGCAGCGCGGCCATCGTCGCCGGAGCGCTCGGCGACGCGGACGTTCCCGCCCGCCTCGTCGAAGAGGTCGTCGGCCGGTTCGGCCATCTCGACGGGCTGGTGAACAACGCCTCGTCGTTCTATCCCACGCCGATCGGCACCGCGACCGCGCAGCAATGGGACGACCTGTTCGCCGCCAATGCACGCGCGCCCTTCTTCCTGGCGCAGGCCGCCGCGCCCGCGCTGCGTGCCAGCAAGGGAAGCATCGTCAACATCGTGGACATCTATGCCGAGCGCCCGCTCGCGCAGCACCCGATCTATTCGATGGCGAAAGCCGCGCTCTGGATGCTGACTCAATCGCTCGCGAAAGACCTCGCGCCCGACGTACGCGTCAATGCGGTCGCACCGGGCGCCATTCTCTGGCCCGCGTCGGGCAAGCCGGAAGAGGCCGCGGAAGCGCTGATCGCCAAAACGCCGCTGGCTCGCAAAGGCGAGCCAGCGGATGTCGCGGAAGCGGTGCGGTGGTTGCTGCTGGATGCGAGCTACACCACCGGGCAGCTCGTCCGCGTCGACGGCGGACGAGCGCTTTCGATCTGATTACTTCTTCGGGCGGAACGCCGACTCGATCAGCGCCACGTCGAAGCCCTGCCCCGGGTTGCCTTCTTCGGTGTAACGGTAGAGCGCGGCGGAGTACACGCCATGCATGGCCGTCTGGAACAGGCTGAGCGCGATCAGGCCGACGACGGCGGCGACGCCGACGGCGACCATCAGGGCGAACGACTGGGTGCTCGCGGCGAGGAAGAACAGCACCGCGCTGACGAAGATCAGGCAGAAGGTGAGCACGCCGCCGGCGAGGCCGATGCCGGCGTTGCCGATCAGGTTCTCGCCCCACGTCTTCTTCAGCAGCGAGGCGCTGCGCTTCACGGCATCGACCGGACCGACGTCCTGCGCGGCGAGCACCGGCACGACGAGGAACGTCGCAACCGTCCAGCCAAAGCCGAGCATGCCGACGACGATGCGACCGATCAGGCCGAAACGTTCCTGCAGCGCGCGGAGGATCATGCCCACCGTCGCGGCGATCAGCGCGTAGCCGATGATGTTCGGCAGCTTGGACGTGGCGGCGCGCATGCCGTCGCGCAGGGTCGGGTCGCCGCCGTCGAGACGGATCAGCGCGGCCGATGCGAGGGCGACGTTGAAGAAGATCACCACGCCGTACTGCACCACGTAGAACAGAAAGCTGACCAGCATGAACAGCGGCGACGCATGGTGCCGCTCGCCTTCGAAATCGGCCTGGTGCGTGGCGATGAGCGTCCAGACCGGCCAGGCGAACGTGGCAACGACGATCAGCGAAGCCAGGCCCGCCAGCAACGGAAAGAGCATCAGCTCCTTGTCCTGGCGAAGGATATTGGCGCTGGCTTTCATCAATGCCCAGCTACGTGCGAACTTGCCCATTTCCGTGTTCCCCTGTTGGTCCGATGTGGGAGGCGTTTTAGCATCTTGCCCACCGGGCTGCTACTGGAAGAAGTCTGGCGATACGGCGAGCACCCTTCGCCCGCGAGCGGGCTTCCCGCGTGGGTAGCTCAGCGGATGGCGTCGGTGCAGGCCTCGTCCACGGCCAACGGTTCCGATGCGGCCGGGAACGCCGCCCACAGTTCGGCCATCGTCCGGCCGTCCACCGGGTGGCGCAGCCCGGGCGCGATGTCCGCCATCGGTTTCAGCACGAAGGCGTGGCGCAGTTCGCCGCGCGGGAGCTGGAGGTGGCCCTCGCCGCTCAGCACCAGGTCGTCGTAGAGCACGATATCGACGTCGAGGGTGCGGCTCGCGTAGCGGTCGCCGCCGCGCACGCGGCCGTGGCGATCTTCCAGTGCGTGCAGCCAGTCGTTGAGTGCCTCGGGGCCGAGGTCGCTGTCGAGTCCCACGGCGAGGTTGAGGAAATCGGGCCCGTCGAAGCCGACGGCCGCGCTGCGGTAAACCGGCGAGATCGCCAGCGTGCCGAAGCGGGCGCGCAACTCCGCCACGGCAAGCGCCAGCCAGCGATCCGCGTCGATGTTGGAACCGAGGCTCAGCCAGGCGCGCCCCATGTCAGCCCGCCTCCGCGTCGATCCGGCGCAGCGCCGTCACGCCTTCGCGCACGTCGCCGCCGGACGGTTGCTGGAACGGGCGCAGGCCGAATGCGGGAAGGATGGCGATGAGGTGGTCGAAGATGTCGCCCTGGATACGCTCGTAGTCGAGCCAGACCACGGTATTGGTGAAGCAGTAGACCTCGAGCGGAATGCCCTGCGGCCCTGGATCGCGCATGCGCACCATGCGGGTCATCGTGTCGTGCACGTCGGGATGCGCCTTGAGATAGGCCTCGGCATACGCGCGAAACGCGCCGATGTTGGTCTGTCGACGCCGGTTCACCGGCAGCTTGCCCGGTTCACCCAGCGCCTCGTTCCAGCGGCGGATATCCTCGCGCTTGCGCTCCAGGTAGGCCTTGAGCAGCACCATGTCGCCGAAGCGTTCGATCTCGGCGTCCTCGAGGAAACGCACGCATGCCGCGTCGACGAACAGTTCGCGCTTGATGCGACGGCCGCCGGATTCGGACATGCCGCGCCAGTTCTGGAACGATTCCGAGATCAGTTTCCAGGTAGGCACGGTGACGATCGTGCGGTCGAAATTGCGCACCTTCACGGTGTGCAGCGTGATGTCGATCACGTCGCCGTCCACGCCCGCCGAAGCCATCGTGATCCAGTCGCCCACGCGCAGCATGTCGTTGGTGCTGAGCTGGATACCGGCGACGAAACCGAGGATCGTGTCCTTGAACACGAGCAGCAGCACGGCCGACATCGCACCGATGCCCGACAGCAGCAGCCCGATGCTCTGGTGCGTGAGCTTGGTGATCACGAGCACGAACGCCACGATCCACAGCACCAGCTGCAGCAGCTGCACGACGCCCTTGATCGAGCGTTTGCCCGCCGGCGTGGCGCTGTAGAGCGATTCGAAAGCGAGCAGCGCGCGCCCCATCGCCGCGATCACGCAGACGATGATCCAGCAGACGGCGAGGTTGCGCACGAGCGCGACGAGGGCATCGTCGGCCGGCAGGAGCAGCGCGATACCGAAATACACGACGATGGCGGGCAGCATCCGCGCCATCCAGCGGAACACGCCGAATTCATAGAGCGCGTCGTCCCAGCGCCAGCTCGTATGGCGGGTGGCCGCACGGACCACGCGATGCAGAAAGAGGCGACCCAGCAGGCCCACGAGCCACGCGATGACGAGCAACCCCGCCACCAGAACCAGCCGGCGCAGTTCGGGCGACGATACCGTGTCTTCGAGCAGCGACACGACGGCTTTGGCGTCGATCATTCCGGCCGCGTACCGCGTTCGATCCGTACGCCCACGGCGCGGGCGCCGCGCACGGCGCCGGGCTTGGACAGTTTCAGGCGCACCCACGTCACGCCGAACTCGTCGCGGACGATCTCTGCGCAGCGCTCGGCCAGCGTTTCGACCAGACCGAAGCTCGACGATTCCACATAGGCCTGCAGGCGCTTCGAGATCGACTTGTAGTTGAGCGTGTCGGCGATATCGTCGCTCGCCGCCGGACGCCGGTTGTCGAAGGCCATCTCGAGGTCGAAGGAAAGCGTCTGCCGGATACGGCGTTCCCAGTCGTAGATGCCGATGACCGCGTCGATGCGCAGGTCTTCGATGAAGACGATGTCCATGGGGGCGAGGCGGTGAAGTGGGTCGTACAGGGTCCGTGACCGGGGGCGATTTCGCAAGCGGCCGCTCGGTGGGAGCCAGCCTGCTGG
>Ga0102588_1001103_pt1 | contig 22303 bp, 14 predicted proteins | sample AraplaMF_Col_mMS_FD_76854 | JGI IMG/M metagenome (GOLD analysis project Ga0102588, IMG submission 76854) | Arabidopsis root microbial communities from the University of North Carolina, USA - plate scrape MF_Col_mMS (SPADES assembly) (version 2) | ecosystem: Host-associated > Plants > Roots >...
TGCCACGTAAAACCATCCTGAAACGATCGCCCTGCATTGTGGCGACCAATAAACTTGCCGTCACAACGAAAAAACGAAAACCGCGTTCTTCACGGTCGAACCGCCTAGTGAACCGGCAACTGGACCGGGTTCACTGTCGGGTCGACACTCTGGCCATTTCGGCTTATCCCGGACGAAGAGCAAGAAACCGGGGCAGAAGAAGACGCGAAGCGGTTCGTTAGTGATTGCAAGTGGTCGCGATTAGGAATTCAATGACGTCCTGAGCTTGCCAGAATTCATTGCTGACGCCAATAGACGCTCCGTTGAGTGTCGTTCATTCTCCTGTCAGCGTAAGATATGCGAAGCCGAAGTCCCCGTTAAACTTACCTGACCGAGAAATACCGGCTTCACTGGTTTCCGACAGAGCACGAAACAGCTGATCGCTGGTGCTGACACCGCGAAGTACAGGATCTTCAGGATCGACTGGTGCCAGAGCAAGCACGAGTTGCGGCAAGGCTTGCCGCGATTGGATCTGAAGAGGACCTACCTCGAACCGATTATCATCCGTGTTTCCAGAAGATTCGGCGCTCAACGGAAAGACTACCCCACCGTCGTCTATAAGGTAGAGCGCCAACGGCCGACCCGAGAGCCCACTTACTTTTCCCCTAAGCGCGTCACCGCTTTTGAGATTATACGATTCAAGATCAACCTTCAGAATTGCTGGACGTGCCATTGTTTGCAGGAAAGACACAAGTCCACATTGGGACGCTGTGATCGACTGACCATGAAGATTTGGCTCAGACGCGAATGTGCGAGTGAACTCGGCGTAGAGGTGCTCGAACACAACAGGGTTGGAGCCAATCGTTTCAATGGCGATGGTATGCTTTGGCGATGTGGATGCCTGGGCAAGGAAACAAGGGCCTCCATTGAAACTCTTTACCCAGTCGAGTTGCTGTTCTGCCTTACTAACAGGCGGCGTGGCCGGTTTAGGGTTAACGGGTGGCTTGATCTCGGCAACGTTCCCGCCCGCGTCGTTGGCCGCCTTTTTGGGAGGATTGGGTGGTGGACTATCAGTGGGCGGCTCCGGCAGCGGATTGCTGCCGGAGCCCGGGGCGCTCGGCAATTCCGCTGGAGACTTTGACGCTGGAGGCTTCACATGCTCGATTGGTTCGGTGCGATCCTGGACTCCAGCATCCTTGATTGGCTGATCCGCTCGCTGCGTCTCGGTCGGGGTTCCCAAAGGAGCTTGTTTCGGCGTAACGTCCTGCGTCTTTCTATCTTGCGGCTGAACTTCAGGCTTGATCTTGGCCTCGACGCTTGGCGGGTGGGCACCATTGTCCGGAACAGGCGAAACATTTGATTCTGATATGTGGGGTCGTTCAGGCGGCGGCGTGTTGGCCACCGGCTCCAACCCTTGATGGCCGCCAAACAGCAAGTGAAGCCCAATCCCCGTACCCGTACCCGTGATACTGACTAAGAGGGCTGCTAGCAAGAAGACCTTACCCCGACCAATCGGTCTTGCCGGTATTGGAGTCCCAGTGACGTTATCATCATGCATGTTACCGCGCGACGATCCGACAATAACGGGAATCGCTGCGAGCGGATCCGCGTCTTGATCGCTGGAAGGGTCAGGACTGGCCGATAACTTCTGTGCCTTCGGCTCGTCGAAAGCTTCATACGCAGCGTTTTTTATCCGAGTTGGCTCGGACACGCCAATTGGAGAACCCTCGTTTGGAAAGGAGCCTGGGCGTGAGCTTGTCGCTGCCATTAGACCTGCAATCTCAAGCATCGAGATGTTGCGGGCAGCTGGATCAGGCTCGAGCATGCGCTCGAGAACTGGACGCAACTCGGGGTCGACGCCGGACAAATTCGGGATCGCCCGCCGCTTCTCGATGATCTCGTACTGCGTCCCGTCCATCGCGATCGGACGCCCGAGCACTGCATTTGCCGCAAGCAGGCCGAGGCTGTAAACGTCAGACGCCCCCGTAATGACACCACCAAAAAGACCAAGCTGTTCAGGTGACACGAAGTTGTACTTACCGGCGAATTTCCCGCCAAGAAGCGTTCCAGTATCGAGATTACCCGCACGCGCGATACCAAAATCGATTATCTTGGCATCCATGACATTGCCATTGGCAAGGATCACGTTGTCAGGCGAAAGATCGCGATGAATGACGCCCGCGCGATGGGCGGTATCCAAACCCGACGCCAGCCTCGATACAAGCGACATTGCCTGCCCCGTATCCATGGGATGACCATCAACTACGTTCGCGAGCGACGGACCATCGATGTATTCCATCACCAGGTAGGCGCGATTGATTATCGGATCGATGCTGAAGACGCTGTAGCGAACAATCGCTGGGTGATGGAGACTGTTTAGGATTCTTGCTTCTTTGAAGAACAGTTCCGTGATCGTCTCGTCCTTGGCTAGCTCCCGGAGCACCACCTTGATCGCCACAGGATCACCAGTAACGACATTGTGGCCGCGGTAAACTTCGCCCATTCCACCCGAAGCCAGTTTCTCGTCAATCTCAAACATGCCGTTGAGCACGGTTCCGCGCGCCACATCGTTCGAGGAAGCAATCTGTGTCGTGCCACGTTCGCTCATCACTTGCCGCCTAGATATGATTGAAGTGGTAAATCAAGAGGGGAAACGGCGTTCCAGTGCTTCGCGAACTGGACGACGATGACGGTGACGTTATCGCTTCCGCCCCGCGAAATGGTGAGATCGATCAGCCCCTGACTGGCCTCTTTTGATCGTCGACCCATCATGATCTGTCCGATTTCGAGATCGCTCAAATGCGCTGTCAGACCATCGCTGCAAAGAAGGAACGCGTCGCCAGCCTTCATCTCCGTGTCGATATATTCGAGGTGGGGCGTGGGCCCGACACCGATCGCATGTGTTATTGCATTCCGATGCGGATAGGTCTCCGCCTCTTCCGCTGTCAGCGCACCACTATCGATGAGCCGTTGAACCTCAGTATGATCGCGGGTCAGCCTTGTCAGGAGGTCACCTCTGAGGAGATAGGCCCGGCTATCTCCACACCAGTAACATCGTGAAACGTTGCCATAGGCAAGAAGCCCAACGAGGGTCGAGCCAACGATCTTGTTTCCGAGTCTCGCTCCGTGAGCAAGAATTTGAGCATGAGCATCTTGAATGGCCGCACGGAAATTGTTCTCAAGGGTGATGGCCGAGCTTGTGTGCTTGATGTGTGAGCTAAGGACCTGCACGATCGTTTCGCTGGCAAAGTCGCCTGCATCGTGCCCGCCCATTCCATCAGCGACGACCCAGAGTCCATTTTCCGGATCTGCGTATTCGCGATCCTCGTTGATCTCGCGGACGCAGCCAACATGCGAGATCGCATGTGATTCAACATGAAAGACAGCCGATTTCACATGCGCCTCCCTGATCAGCGTTGCCTGGAGTAGCTTCTGCTCCGCACTCAAATACGGGACTCATCACTCAGGCAGTGCCTGTCCACTCATCATACGCGTGTAAATCTCTGGACTCGGCATTCCGACCGTGACCAATACCTGGGGAACAACAAACTGCCCTCCGCTCGTCCAGAACATCGCTTGATTTTTCGTAGCGACCAGGCGCTCTTCCTCGCAGAATCGCTCAAGATCCGCGGTGATGTTCGCCGGGTCGATAGTCATGCAAAAGACACCGCGGATTTCTCGGATTGCGGCTTTCGCAATTGGTTCACTCAAAGGCTCGTCTAGATCGCGCAGCAGCTCAACAGGCTCTGGGACGTCTTGCTCGCTAAGAGCGGATAGCAAGCGCTGATGGACATTCGAGAACCATCCAATCGGAATAGCAAACGCGGGAGGATAGCACTTCCCAGACTGAGCGTGGGCCAGAAGGACAAGTGGAAAAAATCGGCCCACGGCATCGACAGATGGCATAATCGAACCGACGGTATCGGCTCCGAGAATATCGGCGCCCACCCTGAAGTTCCAGATTGGATGTATTACATAATAATCGTGCCATGCGGAGCCCAACCGCTCCCTGCTAATGGCGATCCCGCTCTGCAGCCAAGCTTCAAGGCGCGACAGGAAAACCGTCGGCAGATTGAATGCCACAAAGTCGCGTTTGGCCGGATATTTCCCGTATAGACTTACGGGCATGGCCCCTTCCCTTTCCCGTCGTTTCTGCGATCCACGCCCAAACCCTCACCTAGAGGCCCATGGGACATTTGAATTCTGACAAAGCAGGCAACAGGAATGGATTGTTGATCTGCCCAAGCTCAAATTGATATGAGACCTCACGACCGCCGATGACGAAGCGTGCATTGATAGCGTCCCCACTTGGAGAGACACTGCCCTCATTGAGAAGGCGGAGGAACGCCCATTGTCCCGTCTGAGCAAGGTCCGATTTCCGGCCAGCCATTTGTGGGTATAGTGAGATGCTTGCGGCCCCCTCTCCGGGGCCTGGCCATGTGACATCGACGGGTGGGTTGGCCATTTGACGTGACTGCACCACTGTTCCGTTGATCACCAGGATGGCGTATTCGGCACTGCCAGACAGCGATTGCGGCTTCACCTTCATTTGAAGGGCCAGCATCGGAGACCCGGATGGGAAGAACGCATCCCGGATCTGGGCAGCTCTTTGAAATTCCAGCAGCGTTGCATTCGATAGATCCTGGCCAACACGGTCTGCCTTCTTCCAGCTCCAATCGCTTCCATTCATGTCAACCAATTGGGATAGTTTCTCGTCGAAGAACTTGTCAATCGCTCCGGCAGGACCGAAGAGGCGGACAAAATCAGCCAGCGGGACATCACGCTCGCTTTTGGCAGAGAACGGGTATCGGTTGTCGATGACAGCCTGACATACGCGGGTGACGCGATCGTTCAACTCCTGATTAAGCTGCGCAATTGTCGAGCCCGCAGCATCACCCTCGAAATCGCCGACGGCGCTCTCCATCATCTTGGCAAGTGGCGGCGGCAAACGCGAGATATTTTTCTTGAGGTCGGCGATTTGCGCCGGGAGAACAGCCATCATCTTGCCAAGCTGTGATGGTGTATCAGCCACCAGCAGCGTTCGGCTGATTTCGCTCAAGGTCTCGATCAACATATCAATCGGCCGCTTGCCTTCGTCGCCCTCGACCAGTTGATGGTAGGGCCGGAAATAAGCCTCGATACTTGCCCCTGGGATCTGTGCCTCGCTGCCGTTTTTACCCATCTGCTTTTGCGATTTGCCAAGCGCGACATCAATGCCGATCCGGGACCAGGCCGAAACCCGGCTTTCAAGCCGTTGCGCTGCAAGATTTTTGCCCTTGGATGCAGCGACCGTCAGCGCTTCATTCCCATCGCTTTCTGGCTCATCACGCTCTTCCGTCAACCGGGTCTCATCGCTGATGGACTGGAAAAGGCTAACGATTGGCGACGATGAACCTGCAATTATTCGCAGGGCGGTGTATTGCGGCTTGTCCGCCGACATCCTTTTCAGGCGAAACTTTGCGAGTGCGTCCTCCCAGCTGGCGATAAAGTCTTGCCGATATTTTTCCAGCAGCTCGGGTCCCAACCGCGACAATTGCGCCTCGACATCAGCCTTTTCACCGACTTCACCAAGAACCCACTGCTCGGCAATCAGATTGTCGGCCACCGCTCCGAGTTCGTTGAGGAAGAAGTCGTGGAAGCCCGCATATGTGAATAGGCCAGGCACCCGGATAGTATCGAGGCCCTGTCCGTCCATTGTTTCAAACACTCGATCTGGTTCGGTGCCTGCCTTGGCATCAAGACGCCAGTCACTAAGCCCTTCAGCGAGACTCGCACTTTTGATGAAGGTATAGGCGCGGTCTGAGACACTCATGCGGGTAAGCGTTTTCTGGGCCGCCTCCACCAGTGTTCCATTTAGAGCGACCTCCGGATTATGCGTGTCGTCAAGGGCAAGCATAGCCTGCAGATGACTATCGAGCTCCTCCCGGGTCGATCGGTTACTCGGGCCGGGGTAGAAACTGTTCCAATCATCACGCATCCAGGTCAGAACGAGATCGTCATCGGTCTTCGGCGCTTTCCCTCCCAACATGAGATAGACCTTCAGCGCTTCGTATATGAAGACCGGATCATTGATCCCATCTTCAATTTGCCGTTCAAGCCTAAGGATCAATCTGGCTCGCAGGGTTCGCTCGAGCGCTGCGCGATATGCCTCCTGAGCGGCAGAGTTCAGCCGGCCTCGCTGGCTCAATCCAAGCCCTTCCAGCCAGCCCGACGATTGGTCCCTGTTGGCGTAGCCCGCCTCCATATTGCGCAACTGATGCAGAGGCGCGAGGATCGTCTGCAGATCGGTGTCGTTAATTGGTTCCAGGCTTAGCGCGGGGTTGTCGCCGGATCTGTAGTCGGAAATGGTCGAATTCGTGCTCGCAACGAGTTGGCGGTTTTTGGCAAAGCTCCAGACAAACCCGGCAGACAGCCCAACCGTAAGTAACGCCGTCGCTGCCATCATGCCGACACGCATTGACGTTGCACGGCGCACAGCACCCATGTCCTTGGAAACCCACCCCGCCTCAGGAAAAATCACTTTCGTAAAAAGGTCATGAATGAAGTAGCTCTTTCCGGTCGCGGACATGTAAGCTGAGGTCGCCGATCCGAACTCAGCTCCCATCGCACCGAGCATCTGGTCAATCGGGGTGCCCTGCTGGTTGCCGGAAGCAAAGTAAAAGCCTCGAAGCTGTGCCCGGGCATGGTACCGGGTGGGCTCAAAAATGGACGACAAGAACGCAGCAATCGGTTCGCGCAGTGCCGCAACCTGCGCCGGAAAACCAAATGCAAGGATGCGCGCCACGGGATCGGGCTCCGCTTGCAGGCGATCGGCGGTGACCTCTCCGAGGCGCATGACGAGATCATCGAGTTCGTGCGGCACCTGATCTACGAAGTTTTTCTTGCGGTCTTCCGATTGAAAGGTGGCACCCCAAACCTGTCGGCGTCGCTCTTCCGGGAACGCGCCGAAATACTCGTTAAAGCCAGCGATCAGGTCAGCCTTGGTGAAGAGGGCATAGACAGGAAAGTCAACCTTCAGAATCTCATAGAGTTCAAGAAGCCGTTTGCGAATGGCAGCGGCATGCTCGCCGCGCTCGGCTGGAGTTAGCGTGAGAAGGTCCTGGATGCTGATGGCGATAATCACGCCATTGATCGGTTGCTTTTGCCGCTGCGCCTTGAGGAGGGAAACAAAGGAGAGCCAACTCTTCCGGTCAGAAGCCTCGTTCGAATCCTGCGTTGTGTAGCGGCCAGCAGTGTCGATCAGTACTGCGTCTTCGGAAAACCACCAATCACAGTAGCGCGTACCTCCGACGCCTGCGATTGCATGCTTACTACCATCACTCGAAAGCGGAAACTTCAGGCCGGAATTGACCAGCGCCGTCGTCTTTCCCGTTCCCGGCGGTCCGATAATCAAATACCAGGGCAGCTCGTAGAGAAAATTTCGTCCCGGGAAGGTCTTCTTCAAGGTCGCTATGGCATCTGTCATTCTCTCGGAAAGCTGTGCGCCGTCGTCATTGACGGTATCGGTCGTCTTAACGGCCCTTTCCAAGGTGGCTTCGGCATGCCGCGCCCGCAGGAAACGCCAGGACAAATACCCAAGCAGCACCAGCCAGAGCAGAGCAATCAACGTGACGCGAACCAGAGAACGTTCGAAGGGAGCGAACTCGCCGAAAGCAAGAAGAGGAGCAGCAAACCAGATCGTGGCTGACAACAGCAGAGCCGCGACAAAGCTTATCGCAGTGATGATACACAATATGACTTTATCGCGCTTCATGGTGACACCTTCGGTTCACCAGAGCTGCCGCTTTCGATCTCCTTTGGAATAGCGAGCTCGACACGCCTGTTTTTTGCACGTCCCTCTTCGCTCGCATTCGACATCACCGGCTCGTCCTCGCCTCTGCCCGCGACATCCAATCGACCGGGATCACTGAGGAAGGCTTGCAGTACGTTGGCGACCGCCTTGGCTCTCTCGACGGACAAATCAAAGTTTGACTTGAAGCGGCTGGAGGCCTTCGGTTTCACATTGTCGGTGTGGCCGACCACATGAATGCTTCCCGGCTCCTTGTCGAGTGCGGCACCAATCCGACTGGCAAGCGAGCCAAAGGCGGATTTGACTTCGGCCTTGCCAGATTCAAAAAGCAGCAGGTTGCTGATCCGGATGACAATCGAATCGCCGACTGGATCAGCGGCCACCAGGCCCTGCTCGATTTCGGGGGCGAGCACACCTCTGATGCGCTGCAGCTGTGTCAGTGTCGAAGCAGTTGGCCGCGGCTCTGCCATAGGCGAGAATGTCAAGCGGCTGAGCAAGATTTCCCCATCAGGATGCAGGCCAACGAGCATTTCAGCGGACTCATCGGCCTCCTGCCCAAGAAGAATTCGCAAGAACATGAACAAACCAGCTAGGAGCGCGAGAAGAACGCTGCCGATGGCCCACAGAGGCAGGCCGTCAGCAAGTCCCTTCACGCTAAGGGCAAGCCCGCGCCATCGCGGCGAGATCTCGCCGTCCGCGGACGGCCGGACACTTCGCAACGTCGTGTAGACGTCTCGTCGCACTCTCTGAAGCTCGATATCACCACCCTTGGCGCTTCGGTATTGGCCCTCAAAGCCGAGGGATAGACATGCGTGGATCAGTTCGAGCAGGTCATAGTAGACGACCGGATTGGTACTGATCTGCCGTACCTTGTCAAAGAGCCCGGTCCCCGAAGTCCTGACCCCGAAGAACTGCGCGAGCATGCTGTATTGCAGCCACACGTGTTTTTCTTCGGAAGGCAGATTCTGGACAATGTCATCGGCGGTTGCACAGAGCGCATACTTGGCAATCGTCGCCTGATCCTGTGAGACCCCTGCTGACAGGATGGTTTTCTCGAATTGTTGGATGCTTGTCGCAACGTGCTGCATGAGGGGAACCGCATCGAGTTCGACAATCATCTGCTGGAGACGACCTAGAAGAATGAGCAACGGTGTCGCAGCTTGAGTAATGGGATTGGCAGACTTCATCCGCAGGTCGGCGGTAGAACCGAGCGCCAACTGCAATGGAATGCGCTTGCGAGTGACTGGGCTGGAAAGCTTCGGAACCGGCCCAGACATCCAATCGTCGGCTCCGTCCTCGCCCCGCCAAGCGCCCTTGGGCGGTGCGGGACTACTTGGTTTGTTCGCCTGGAAACCGGCGTCCGGACCTGTATCGGGAAACGCTTGTGGAATGCCCGGCAAAATGACAGTCGACTTGCCACTTGGCTGGCTTGGACGGAATTCATTTCCGAAACGGTCACTGTCCGGCGAGGAACCGCCGGGTCTCGGGCGGATGACTGTCTTTCCGTTACGGTCGGTGGGATCGTCAGGATTACTCATCTCAGTCGTCCGTAATTGCCCAGAGATCGAGTTGCAGGTCGGGCCAGTTGCCAGCAAAGTGCATGGCAACACCGCTTGCCGTACTGAACTCGGGCCAAAGGGGCGAAGCCTTGTCCAGATAGAAGTAGACATGGTCGGTGATCGTGCGGATTTGCCGCGGTGGTGTGGGCATGTGCACGATATTTATACCTGGCAGATGTGTTTGCACGATCTCCCGCATCTTCGTGTTGGGACCAACCTTGCAGAGGTCTGGGAAACTCTGCTGGATCTGGCTCAAAGGCATCGCGGCCGACACTTCAACAACAAATCGGGCATTGCGAAACAGGTTTCGGTTGGTGACGTTAGCGAGAAATGCGTTTGGCCGCACTTGTGTGAGGTCGAGACGCATAGCCCGACCAATGTCGAGGCTCAATTGACGCTGGATGGTTTCGAGCACAGGCTCGAAGACCTCGCTCAGCCGATCATGGTCGTAACGGGGGAAATCCGGCGCCATCCGGTTGCCTGAGAACGTGCACAGTTCACCCGCGAAACGCACCAGATCAACATAAAGCCGCTCTGGATGCAGAAATTTCGACGCGCGACTATGGCGCAGCACGTTCACCTGGCCATTCAGCAGCTGAAGCATGAAATAGTCATAGGCCTGCAGGCCGCCGCCGGAGCTGGGATCGGCGGCATAGCGGGCAAGCGACTCGAGCCTTGTTTCGACCCATCCCACGACGCGATCAAGCCAGCCGGTTGCGACAGGATAAGCCTGGCATGAAAGGATTGGCGGCGTCGTTCGTTCGTCCAGCACGATCGTCTTGTCCCTCACCTCGACAATGCGACCGATCAGGAGATTGTTGTAGCCAGGGCGCGCTGTCTCCCGAACGGCAAACTCGACACGGGGATGCGCAATTTCCACGCTCCGGCTGACATGCATGCCGGAGGTGGAATCGACGAACTCCTCGAGGTCTAGTGTGTACCTGCTACCACTGACAGCCGCTGGCGCGTCAACCTCGCGACTATTGGGAATGGAAATCGGTATTGTCAGCCAGACATACTTCCGTTCCAACCCTTCAGGTATATCGATTGGCGCTGGAAGCGGACTCGATCCCGGCATGTCGAAAGGCAACCCGTCCTGAAAAACTCCAACGGCCCGCCGCAGCCCGAACTTGTTTTGCTGCGCAAGGTCGCGATCGATCTCCAGCTCGATAAAACCCCACGGGTAGGGTGTGATGAAACCGACGCGACCCTCGATCAGCTTTTCAACAAAGCGATCGTGCTGCTGCAAATGATGCTGATGGAGAAATAGACCTTCCGACCAAACAACTTTGCTGTGCCACGACATGCAGAATTTCCCCGCTCACCAGCCGTTGAACCTACTAAATCGCGTAAACAGTAACTTTTCAACTAAAGTATTGATGGCTGATCGATATAGTTCGTATTTCCATAAAATACTTGAAGCAGCAATCAGTTGCTTTTTATGAAAAGTGTCCATCTGGACTGAGCTTTGGTATCAACTTCCGAGAATTTCGCAGCCTCGGTTCCCCTGACCCAGCAGTCTTTGGTGCCGCGAATGAGAAACCGCTTGCCACCGACGCAGCCCTGCACGGCTCCAGCCACAACCGCTTGCCCGAAAACGTCCTCGGCATAAACATAGACATAACGGCTAACGAGCGGTTTGCGTATCACGTCGGCGCAACGATTTGCGCCGACCGTCCACCAGCCCTCTGTCTGAAAATCATCATTCTCTTCGTAACCGATCGCCACGTTGATGACATCCAGGGTCTGATTGCAGATCGAAAACTCGGCGTGCGCCGCTGCCGGCGAGGTAAGAGCGAAAACGGCAGCAGCGACAATTGCAAGTGGCTCCCACGAGCCTATGTGCTGAAAAAAGGTGCAACTTGATGCTCGCACTGCCCACCTCCACATCGCGTAGCCCCTCGACGCACAGTCATTTAAGGGCGGCGATCCAGATTTTATTCTTGCTTTCACGGATAGACAAGAATTGCGCGCGATGCGTATATTTCTGCAGGATCGTTTGGTTCTGATGGGGATGGATCATCGAATGAAAGTTGCCAGCGCCCTTGCCTTACTGCTCTTGCCCCTCCTGACGGGCTGCACGACCAGCGCACCGAAATCAGCCACCCCCGAGAAGATCGGACCAGCCCCCTCGCAGCCTGGCAACTGCTTCTATCGCGGGGCGGATGGCAATGTCTTCATATCCGCTTGTTAGCCTTTATATAAGTATGTCTTTTTTGCATGCCTCTTAGTCGAGGTGGGGCAGGTCAGCATAGCTTTGCAGGTTCCGTGCTCAGCGTGTGTTGAGGCGCGCTCCACATCGGACGTCGAAGGTGTTAGTCTTTCGTATTCGCAGGAGGCCCAATCACATGTCTACTGGCTTAAGAGAAACAGCAGAAGCACTCGTTTGGCTCACGGGAACCAAGACGAGCTGCAAAGTCGCCGATATTCTCGGTGAGTTGACAACGAGGCAGTTGGGCGACCGTGCCCTGCTTGAGTTTGCCGGCGTTACTAAACTTCATTCTCTTCCTCGGTCACAGAGTTATCTCTCCATATTTTTGAATGGCAAGGGGCCCGACCAGCGGTTCGCGCTATCCGATCTGCTGAAAGATCCTGGTGTTCGGGGCGTCGTGAAACGCCATTTCAGTGCACCATCGAATCTTTGTCGCAACGTGATTACCATCGGGCAGCGCGCCTACACGGATCAAGATTGGAAAAATTCGCTAGGAACCTACTTCATCTATTATATTGATATCGGCAACCGCCCTAATCTATTCGGCCAACCAACTCGGCACGTTATCGCCTGGGGTGAAGATACGTATCGATGGGCACCTGATGATGAGAAGCGATTTACCCAGTGCATTCATCAGGCGGCGTCTCGATTACAAAATGTAGCCACCGATCAAATTCCAAGAGCTGCCCCGTTCAAGATGCTTGCATCGGAGGCAATCGTTGATACATCGACGGGGTTGCCGATCAATGCGCCCTCACGCTCGGAATTATCCCAGGCGATACCGAAGAAACTGTTCATTCATCGATCACCGTCGCAGCCAATGTGCAGAGGGCAGTGATCTTGTAAACGAGCACCAAATCAGCTCAGATCCGCACTATCGCCCCGAACAAATAGTTTGAGTTGGATGGGCACATCGTCTGGAACTCGGCGTCATCGGTTGGCGACGCACTCGAAGACGGGCGAGGGAAACGCCCGCTCATAGAGTTGAGGCTGTTGCCCCTTCTTATATAGCCCGGGAATGTAAAGTTGTCTTACTTTGATATGTTGTGGGGGCGTCCACGTTTCGTCGGATGCAATAGCTACTTGCCCGTAACCGCTGTAGGCGCACAATGGCACGGATAGGAAGGCGCTTACCAGTCGATCTACGCGCGACCAATCATACGGAATGGCCAGGAAAAGTCGCGCTGCATAGGCGAGCGTGACACCGCTGTTCCTTGCAAACTGCTCGATTATCTTGAAGTTCTCAAAATCCAACCACCAACCGCCACCGACTTGGGCATCTCGCGAGGCAGTACCATTCGCAAAGCGAAAGTAGCGGTTCCCCACTCTCAAATACTCGTGCTGCGGCCTCAACATGCCACCGGTGCCTTTGGCATGATTGTGTTCAAACCACGGTTCGGGCTTGAAGCCTTGGGCGATTACTTTCCAGTGCGGTTGCGAAAAGCATGCAAGGTTTTCCGGCTCCATATCATCATCCTCATACGGACGTGAACTGCTAATGCGGCATTCAACATCATTTATGGATTTCGGTATGGGACGTCAGCTTGCCGCCTCGGCAAAATTCAACTCACCGTCTACATGCAAAGCGAAATATCCGCGGAGAGTTTCTTCGTCAGGCAGGAATCCTGAAAGAGATGTCATTATTACAAACTGCGGAAATTTTGTCTAACCTTGTTTCTATTTGCTGACCACGCTCTCATATGCTTCGGCGAAGTAACTCAAAAACACGTCGAGGATGCCGTTGGCACTAGCCTCTGTCTTAGCGTCCCAACGCGAGACGAACGTCTCCCAAGCCTTCGCCTTCCGGCTCGTAAACGGTGTCGCGCTAACTTTTGCCTCGACGGCCTCGGGCGAGAGATCCGCCAGGAGGCGCGACAACGCCTTTTGCATGGCTGCGTAGGTCGCGAGCTCGTGTTGCTTCAAGTCCGCGAAGGATTGCTGGAAGGATTGCTCGGCTCCAAGATATCCAGCGCGACCGCCGCCCAGCATGACCTGCAATGCCTCGATCGCGTCCGGCATGAACTTCAGTGGATTATTGTCGAGCGCGCCAATCATTGTCCGGCCCGAGGTCCGAACCATCGCTTTGGCGGATGCCCGCGCGCGCAGCAACTGCGATGTCTGTGTCGTTATCATTACCATAAGTGCGCCGAGCTCGCGAAATAGATCCTCGGCATTTCGATTGGACAATGCTCCCGTAGGCAGACCGGCACCCTCACAAAAGGCCGCCATCAGCCTTTCAGATGAGGTCGATTGCCCACGCCAGCGCTCTGTTGCAGGCGCTGCTTCTTGAGAGGCGGACTGTATCCTCAATGGCGCTTTTTGGTTTCCTGGCCAATCCAGATTGCTGATTGCACCGGCGCTGATCGACCCCTGATGAGTGTTAGTGGGCGGCGCTGCAAAGCCTTCAAAAACATCATCTCGTTCCTTCGAGATCTGTCTTGAGCGCGGTAAGTCCAGGTGAGAATCGACGAAATCCGACGAGGCTGGACCACGACCGGTAGGCTCGAAAGGACTCCTATCCTGTGTCGGAGGCGATGACACACCACTCCCCCAAATATCGTCATCGTGATCATCTCTCCAAGAGCTCTCCTCGGGACGGTCTGTGTGCTGCGCTATTTGAACGGCGATGATATAGTCCCCGACGGACAGTACATCCCCATTCCTTAACTGGTATGGACTTTTCACGCGCTGGCGAGCGCCGTTGACAAAGGTGCCGTTGCTGGAAAAGTCGTTGAGTATGTAGTTGGTTCCCTCTCGGACGATTTCGCAATGTCGGCCGGATATATGGCGCTGAGGGTCCGGAAGGGTCCACTCCCGGAAAGGATCTCTTCCGATCTCAAATCGTTGATCTGCAGTCGAAAAGCTGGTCGGACCACCATCCAGAAGCCGATCGACATTGGTTATTCGCAATGTAATTCCGACCATCGTCAGGCCTTTCAACGCTTCCCGTCTCACCCACGAAGTACGCTAGCGCGTTATTCCGATCCCGGCGACAGTATCATCCTTGATTTTTCGCAAAGATTCTACGTATGTTTAGGTAATATCATTCTTAATTTACGCCAGAGACCTAAAAGCAGGACTACATCCAATATCCTCTGAACGCACCTCATGGCATGTGGATCTGGAGACATCATGATGATGGCGACCCCTCGGCAGGAGAAGCGCGCGGCTGTTTTAACAACGACCAAGGGAACGGATTTTCTTGTCGTGACCCGCTTCGACGGGTCGGAGGGAACCAGCGAGCTATTCGACTATTGCCTCGAAGCGCAAAGCGAGACTGAGGACATCGACTTTGACGAGCTTCTCGGAAAACATATGACGCTGACCCTGAAAAGCATCAAGGGAACCGAGAGGAAGTTCGATGGAATCCTCACCGAAGCCCAATGGCTCGGGGTAACGGATCATTTCAATACCTATCGGCTGACGCTAAGGCCCTGGTTTTGGATGCTTTCGCACCGATCGGACAATTACATCTTCCGAGACAAGACTGTTCGCACAATCATCAAGGAGGTTCTTGCCAGACACAGCTTCGCATCCTTCGACGATCGAACGAGCGGTGGTTTTCCGATCCTGGAATACTGCGTGCAGTATGGCGAGACAGACTTCGCTTTTCTTGCCCGTCTTATGGAAGAGTTCGGGATCACCTATTTCTTTGAGCACGAGGAAGGGAGCCACAAACTTGTCCTCGTCAACGACAATAGCGGCTTTGAGCCTGTAACCGGCAACAGGCGCCCGTACCGTTCATTGGAGGGGCAAGACAGGAGGGTCGAGGAATGTTTCAACCACTGGGTCCCAGATCGGCAGTTTCGAGCCGGGAAAATCACCTTGAGGGATTACAACTTCAAGACACCCCGCGCCAAGATGCAGGGCGAACGGTTCGGAACCGGCAATTACGAGCATTCCGATCAGGAAATGTTCTCGTATCCGGGCCGCTTCGACGCCCAGGGTGCCGGCAATGAACTTGCGACGCTGCAAATGCAGGCTAAGGATGCGTTGGACAAGCGCTGCACAGCGTCTGGAAACTGCGTCACTCTGATGCCCGGATTGTCGGTAACCATGACGGATCATCCGGTGTCCAACCAATGTGGCGAGTACTTGGTCCTCAAGGCTCTCCATACCTTCTCCTCGCAAAGCTATCGTTCCGGGACAAACGGCGGCGGCGAGGAACGCTACGAGGGGCGCTACGAATTACTTTCAAGTGACGTGCCATTCAAACCCGGCCAGGTTACCCGCAAGCCCCGCATCTACGGACCACAAACGGCAATCGTTGTCGGCGGTGACGGAGAGGAGATCGATTGTGATGAGTATGGTCGTGTCCTGGTACGGTTCTTCTGGGACAGAAACAACGATCAGTCGATGCGGTGCCGTGTAAGCCAGAGTTGGGCATCAACGAAGTGGGGCGGAATGATCATTCCGCGTATAGGGATGGAAGTCGTCGTCGAATTTCTGGACGGAGACCCCGACAGACCGCTGGTCACTGGCTGCCTTTATAATGCCGACAACATGCCCCCGAACGAGCTTCCGACCTACAAGACCAGGTCGGTGTTCAAGAGCGCTAGCCATAAAGGGCGCGGGTCAAACGAAGTCCGTTTCGAGGATGAAGGCGGGGACGAGGAAATCTGGGTGCACGCCCAGAAATATCTGAACACAGTTGTCGAAGAAGACGAAACACGAGCGGTTGGTTCAAACCGCGATACCAAGATCGGCGCGTCGGACTCCGAGGAGATTGGTGCGGATAAGGATCTCGAGATCAACGGGAAACGGCGACAGACGATCAAAGGCGCGGACCATCTGACCGTCATGAGTGCTCGTGCAAGCAACATCCAGGGCAACGACATCCTTTCGGTAGGAGCGAGCTTGCGGGTCGAGGCAGCCGTTTCCCAGCATTTCGAAGCCGGTACAAGCTTTTACATCAACTCTGGCGCCTCGGTGGTGATCGAGAGTGGTGCAACAATTTGTCTGAAGGCCGGTGGAAACTTCATCACCATCGGCCCCGCCGGTATTCAGATCGAGGGCACGATGGTCCTGTTGAACTGCGGCGGAGCGTCGCCAATGTCAGGTTCGGAAGTGTCCACTCAAGCGCCCGAACCGGCGAAGGGACCACACGCAAAACGATATGAGCGGTCATTCAAGGAATAGTGCATCGTTGGCGTGCATTGTAGTGAAGGAGGACGTTGCGTGACAAAGCCAGCAGCCCGACTTGGGGATATGCATACGTGTCCCATGGTAACGCCGGGGGCTCCTCCGATTCCGCATGTGGGCGGCCCCATCATGGGACCTTGCTATCCTCCCGTGATGATCGGCAACCAGCCGGCGGCAAGAGTTGCCGACTTGTGTGTTTGCGTCGGTCCTCCCGATGCGATCGTTCAAGGCTCGACTACGGTCCTTATTGGGAACCAGCCGGCGGCGCGGATTGGAGACATGACGTCTCACGGTGGCGTAATCGTAGTGGGGATGCCAAGCGTTCTGATCGGAGGCTAGATCGGCGATAAGTTCGTCAAGCGTTGAACGCTGCACAAATGCGGAAGGACGTGCCATGAATGAGGTTCTCTGCGTCGGGGCGGTCGTGATGCGAGCCGGCTACTTCAGCAAGGCGATTACTATTGACAGAAGACCACTAAGCAGCTCGAAAAGCTGATCGGCTATGAGGCTGGCACCCTATCAGATGGTTGGTGGTTGCTTTTCATGAATGAAATTCCAACGACCGATGATTTTGCCATGCGCGGTTATAGCCAAATGTCCGGTGGCCACGCGTACGGGCATCTTCCGTCGCACGATCCGAGATCATCCGTTGAGTATCTTAAGCAATCTGGCTTTGACGTTGAGAAAGTCATGCGGCTGGCAGAATCCACCTTCACAAACTCTGGACCCGAACGCCTTACGAAAGTTGTTCCAAAGCGGCGAGCCAGTTCATATCCCCCCGGGCTAGGAATAGCGCAATGGGAATTGAAAGCGAGCAGACCGAAACCCTTCAGCGTTGAAGCATTCGTCGGCCCCGGCGAGTGGTACCAGGGCAACTGCGGAGGTCCATCGGTCGGTCCGGCGGTTGCACCAGCGCGCTATAATTGGTGGCCATTATCCGGTTGATGCAATGATCGCGGAGTTAGCCGTTCGTTTCCGTAGAGCGAAAGGAATGTGGCGCCGCTTTGCGCCCCTACGAAGGTGCGTTTCCGATGACGCTTTCAATCGCTGCCTTGAACGAAAGGAATGCCGGCGGAGCCAGCTGAGGCTTGGGTAACTCAGGAGGACGGCTAACCCGATTGCTGCTGCGCATCATCTGATCTGCCCAACCTTTGACAAAGCCAACGCCCCTGCCGGTCAGAAAAGGATTTGCGCGCATAACCGAGCTACCAAGGAGCGTATCCAGAGGAGAGTTGTCGTCGGACTGAAGAACAAGAATCGCGCCTTGGGAGCCCAGGAAGTGGGCAAGATATAGCCGTCCAGCGGTTGCGACCTGTCCCGCTGCCTCAAGGTCAGCCTTATTCTCCCGCGCCAGATTGGCGATCATCTCACGGGACAGCGTGGGATCGCTGCGAAGCGCAAGGAGGGAATCGCGATCAAGTGATTGGCTCAGATCTGGTCGATAGGTCTTCATCATGCGGACCCATGTGGACTCTATAAACTGGCCCAGTCCCGTTGCAGTAGACAACGGATTCTTGATATCCGCAGCCCCACCGCTTTCGACATGAACGATCCGGTCGACCAACACGTCGACTGCATCCAAACCACTGTCATTCGCGGCCGTGCTCGTCCGCATCGGATCAACGGGCTTGCCGTTCTCATAGACCTCAAAATGGAGATGTGGTCCGGTGGAACGGCCGGTCGCCCCGACGAAACCGATGAGATCCCCGGCGGCGACCACCTTGCCAGGAACAATGCCCGGCGCAAACCCGTTGAGATGCGCATAGCCTTCGGCTCGCCCACCATCCTGATCGATCTGAATGAAATTTCCGAAGGTGCCCTTTTCGCCTGAGAATGATACCCGTCCGGCATAAGCGGCCCTGACGGGCGTCCCGACAGGCGCAGCCCAGTCGACACCGTCATGCATAAGGATCTTGCCTAAAATCGGGTGACGCCGCGGTCCAAAGGTTGAGCTCATGACTCCAGCAACCGGGGTGATCATGCCGTTTGCAACTTCGACCGTGCCTGATGTGCCGCCCGGCTCGAAGCAAGCCAATTCCTTTCCGTCAGAAGGAAGGAAGACGAAACAGTGAATCGTGACGTTCTTCCCTTCAATGCCAGCGTAAAACACCCTGTTTTGGCCAGCTGGCGTCTCCCGTCCGTTGCTTGAATAGACAAGCGTCAGTTCGTCGCCGGTTGCTGCAAATTCCCCGAGATCGTGCCCTCGAGACAGATACATGATCGCCTCGCCGATGACGGAGCTCTCAATCCGATTTCTCAACCCGACTGAGTAGATCCCATCGAGCAGGCGGAACCGCCGATCGGTTCCATCGGCTGCCGTGCTGTCGAGCGACTTCAAGAGATCGGTATCGACCCACGGATCTGCCGCCCCAACGAGCGCGCCATCATCATTGAGGGCAAAAGCAGCTTGAAATTGTCCTTCCTGATAGAACGCAATCTGAACAAGCCTCCGGTCGCCCGGCGCTTCGCCTTTGTCACGCAGATAACGAAGGGCGACAACGGCTCCGGAGTGCAGGACGTCACTGCCCATTGCGGCCTTGAATTGGCCAGCAATCGTCACAGCCTTTGCTGCTACGACACCATTTCCTATCAGAAAGTCTTCTGCTGGCGTTTCGCTGAGCACCCGGCGCAAATCGTCTTCTCGGCGCGGCTGCCGAAACCGGTTTGCGATCAGGAGAATGGTCGAGGTATTGTCTGTAATATCGGTCTTTTGAAAGCGCCCATCGCTCCCCTCAAGATTGGCGTCATCAATATCACTCCAACCGCCGTTGTTAGGGGCGCTGGCAGTGGTTGTCTCTCCTGGGGCCAGCTCCGCCTCGCTTGTGTCAGGGGGGACATCCACGCTCTCCGATGAACTCGCCTGCGCGGCGCTCGGCGTTGCTTTTTGTGCCTGGAAGTATGTAAAATCTTCTGGCGTTGAAGGAATTGCAGTCATAAGTTTTTGGCTGGCGAGTATGATTGGCTCCCGGACGATACTCACCTTGTCGGGCAAGCCCAGTTGCCGCAGCGCTTCGGGCGTTAGCTGTTCCTTTACGCTGGATTGTAGCCCCTCCCCGCCGATTTCCAGTCGAAGAGGATCGCCTGGAATTTCAAGGATCATCGATGCGTAGGCGGGCAGCGGTTCCGGTACCTCGGCGGCCGGTCGCTGAGACGACGTTTGGATCCCTTTTTCGTAGAAGAGGAAGAATGCTGTTGCGATGAGCAGCGAAGCTATAGAAATGGCAAGGAGGGCACAAGCTCGCCGACGAATCTGCCTTTGGCGACGCTTTCGTGCGTCAGCATCCTTTTTTTGACGAAAGCTCTCATCGATCTTGTGCATTGCCAATCGTCCATTTCAGGCAACCGCGACAACCGCGGCCTAAAACACCTTGGCCCAGGCATTGCTTCCATCGTGCAGGGGCCTTCCTGGTCAGGACACCTCATAGGTGAAGTCGTTGTTCTCGACGCCGATCGCAACGGCAGTGGATTCCAATCGGTCGATCGATCGGGCGAGGAAAACCTCTGCCAGCCGCGGTAGCAGCTGATTCATAATAATGTTATCGATCATGCGTCCTCCGGAATCCGGCTCGTTGCAACGGGAGACAATGCGCGCAACGACGGCATCGGAATAACTGAATGTCGCATCGTGATTATCCCTGATCCGTCTGCCGACGTGATCGAGCTGTAGGCGCACGATGCTTCCAAGCATGGCCTCAGACAATGGCACGTAGGGAATGACAACGATCCGGCCCAGGAGAGCAGGCGGGAAATATTCAAGCAAGGCGGGGCGCGCCGCCTCGCTCAGGCTTTCTGCGTCGACGGCCTTGCGACCGTAGTCGGTCATCTCCATGATCGCATCTGTTCCGACGTTTGACGTCAGTATGATCAGCGTGTTTTTGAAATCGATCTCGCGCCCTGTCCCGTCTTCCATCCGTCCTTTGTCGAAGACTTGGAAAAAGAGTTCATGCACGTCGGGATGCGCCTTTTCAACCTCGTCGAGCAGAACGGCACTATAAGGCTTGCGCCGGACCGCTTCAGTCAGGCGCCCTCCCTCTCCGTAACCGACATAGCCGGGAGGAGCACCCTTCAGCAACGAGACTGAATGAGCCTCCTGGAATTCAGACATGTTGATGGTGACGATGTTTTGCTCGCCTCCAAAGATCGCCTCCGCAAGAGCCAAGGCAGTTTCAGTCTTGCCGACACCGGATGGACCACACAACATGAACACCCCGATCGGCTTGCCGGGATTGTCGAGCCTTGCACGGTTGATCGCGATCCGCTTGGCGATCAAAGTTAATCCATGCTCCTGTCCGATCACGCGACGCTTTAAAATCTCCGGCAGCTCGATGACCGATTGGATCTCACCCTTCACCATCCGACGGACGGGGATGCCCGTCCAGGCCGAGACAACGGCCGCAACTGCCTGTTCATCCACATAAGCATAGACCATCCGATCATCGGGACTGATGGTCTCCAACTCGGCAAGCATCTCGGACAGCGGTCGCGAGCTCTCGTCGTTCGACTGATCTCCCGATGCAGCCTGCAAACCTTTTGCGACAATCGCATCCACGATCGTTCGCTCACGTTCCAAGGCAGCTTCCTTGGTTGAGAGCAGACCCTTCCGCTCAGCGATTGCCGCCTGTAGCTCCCCTATTCTACGCGCGCTATCGCGACCAAGCTCCTTGTCGCTTTCCAGGGCCAGAAGTTCGTTCTCAACCGAGTGTATAGACGACTTTAGATCCTCGATTGCAGCTGGAAGGGTCTTCTGGCTGATTGCGACGCGTGCACAAGCTGTGTCTAGAAGGCTAACAGCCTTGTCGGGTAACTGGCGTGCCGGGATATAGCGGACCGATAATTCAATGGCGGCGACCAGGGCTGCATCGGAAATGCGCACATTGTGGTGCCTTTCCATAGCGGGCAGGATCCCGCGCAGCATGTAGCAACACTTTTCGATCGAAGGTTCATTGACGGCGACCCGTTGGAACCGTCGTGTCAGGGCCGGATCCTTCTCGAAATACTGCCGGTATTCCGACCAGGTTGTTGCACCGATGGTGCGTAGGGTCCCGCGGGCCAATGCCGGCTTGAGTAGGTTCGCGGCATCCCCCGTACCGGCCGCACCACCAGCGCCGATTAGAGTATGAGCTTCGTCGATGAACAGAATAATTGGGGTTGGCGAGGACTGAACCTCATCGATCACAGACCGGAGTCGCTGCTCAAACTCTCCCTTCATCGAGGCCCCGGCCTGCATCAAACCGATGTCAAGTGCGAGGAGACGAACATCTCGCAGTGCCGGAGGGACCGCGCCCGACACGATCCGTTGTGCGAACCCCTCCACGACGGCGGTCTTGCCAACGCCAGCCTCGCCGGTAAGGATCGGGTTGTTCTGGCGTCGGCGAGACAGGACGTCGATGATCTGCCGGATCTCCTCATCGCGGCCCAGCACGGGATCCAGCTTTCCCGAGGACGCTTGCTCAGTCAAATCAACGGTAAAGCGAGCTAGGGCAGTGAAACCTTTCGCGCCCGGAAGAGTGTCGGTTTCTCCCGGAGATGTTGGCGCGCTGCCGTCTATCGGTCTCGCGTCGCGTTCTACGGAGCGCTCGGTCAACGACGCAAAATCCGCGATCAGCCTGTCGGGATGGATCT
>Ga0102588_1001114_pt1 | contig 22169 bp, 20 predicted proteins | sample AraplaMF_Col_mMS_FD_76854 | JGI IMG/M metagenome (GOLD analysis project Ga0102588, IMG submission 76854) | Arabidopsis root microbial communities from the University of North Carolina, USA - plate scrape MF_Col_mMS (SPADES assembly) (version 2) | ecosystem: Host-associated > Plants > Roots >...
AACCTTCGGGTGGGAGCGCGCTCGCGCGCGAATCGAGCTCGCCGCGAGCACCCATTCGCGCGCGAGCGCGCTCCCACCCGAAGGCAGGCAGCGGGGCGGATCAGACGGACGAATCGGGATCCGTCGAGGATTTCGGCGCGCCGGCACCCGTGGGCCCCACGAGGTCCGCGGGATTGCCGCCGGAACGCAACACCAGATCCTGCGGCCGCAGCAGCGGGATCGCGGCGCCGCGCAGGCGGGCGATGATGTCGAAGAGCAGGTCGCTTTTCACATTGCCGACGTCGCGCGGGCTGCCCACGTAACAGGTGGCGGCGAACGTCATCGCCGCACGGTCGATGCTGTCGAGGGTCACGGTCGGTGCGGGCGCCGGTTGCACCGACGTGTGCGCTCCCATCGCGTCGAGCATGTGTTGGCGCACGTCCACGGGATCGCTGTCGAGCGGCATCGGCAGCTTGATCAGCACGCGACCCTGCGGATTGGCCATCGTCATGTTGCGCACCGGCTTCGTGATGAAGGCCGAGTTCGGCACGATGATCGTGGAGCGATCGGATACCTGGATCTCCGTCGCGCGCACGTTGATGCGGCGGATGTCGCCTTCGGCGTCGTCGAGCACCACCCAGTCGCCGACCTTCACCGGACGCTCGGCGAGCAGGATCAGGCCCGAGATGAAATTCTGCACGATCGCCTGAAGGCCGAAACCGATACCGACCGAGAGTGCCGAGGCGACCCACGCCACGTTCTGCACCGAAAGACCCATCGCCAGCAGAGCGATGGCGACCACCACCACCACGCCGACGTAGCCAAGCAGGGTGGTAAGGGAGCTGCGCATCCCCGGGTCGAGGTTCGTGCGTGGCAGGTACTGTTCGGACAGCCAGTTCTTGATCACGCGAACGGCCAGCAGGCCCAGGAAGAACAGCGCGATCGAACTCAGGATCTGGCTCGGTTTCAGTTCGACATCGTAGATCTTCAGCGATTGCAGCTTGCTGCCGAGCGCGAGGATGTCCGACGCGCCGGCACCGAAGCCGGAAACGACGGCGGTCACGCCGAAAAGGAACAGCCCGAGCCGGACGACACCCGAAAGCAGCACGCCCGTCTGGTCGAGCAGCTTCGGGTGCGTGCCGAACACCGCCTGCGCCCGCGCGCTCATGGGGCCCTTTTCGGAAAGCAGCGTTTCGAAGAGATCGTCGACGAGGCGCATGGCCAGGTAAATCGACGCGATGACGATGGCTGTCCAGACGACCTGACCGGCGATGAACGCGGCGAACGCGATGAACCCGGTGAGCAGGCCGATCCACGACGCGGCGATGGCGATCCATGCGGCCGCGATGAACACGCTCACCCAGATCGGCCTCGGCGGGGGCGGCGTGCCGTCGGGTTCGTCGTGATGCGTGCGGCCGAGGCGGAGCAGGGCGAAGGCGGAGAGCGCGGTAAGGACGACCGCCTGCAGGCTCGTCGTCAGCACGGTGATCGACAGACTCGTGCCGATCGTGCGATTGAGGTCGCGCAACACCACGAACAGGACGACCGCGAGCGAGAGCGCCATCGGAAAACGCTGCAATGCGATCGCCGTTTCATCCGGGATCGCGGGCAGGCGCCACGATGGACGACGCGCCGAGAGCAAGGCGCGGCCGAGGCCGGCGACGAAGGCGCCGAAGAACACCATGCGCACGATGGCGCGTACGACTTCGTCGGTATCCTCGCTGAACGTGTCGTTCCAGTTAAAGCCGAGGTAGAGCAACTGCATGCCCAGGCCAGTCGTCAGCATCGACGTCAGGGCGATGCCGAGGATCAGCGCCGATCGCCGCAGCCGTCCGGGCGGCATGCGGTTCGCCGTGAGGTGCCGCACGCGGTGTTCGATGTACAGGCGCACGACCGTCATCAACAACAGGCCGAGCAGCACGCAGGTGATGAGCGCCGTGCGGTTGCCCACCGTCCAGCTGGCCGCGAGGTCGGTCTTCACGCCGTCGACGAACGCGCGCAGGTTGGCCGAGTCGCGCGGAAACGCGGCGGCCGGATCGGACCAGAACGGCCGCGAAAGCGGTGAATTGGTTCGCTTCGAAATCGTTTCCTGAAAACGCGTGCGCCGCAGGTCGGCAAGCTGGTTCGCGGTCTGCTGTGCTTCGAGCGCGATGCCATCGCTCTGCTTGATCTGCGCGTCGACGGCGTCGAAGCCCTTCTGCGCTTCCTTGCGGGCCGCGGCGAGTTCGGGCGCCTCCTTCGTGCCCGCGGCGGGCGGCGGGCCGAGCTGGTCGAGCCTGGCCTTCGCCGCGTCGCGGCTCGCCTGCAGCGAGCCCGACACCTTCTGCGCGGCGCTGGCGACGTCGCCGGATTTTCCGCGGAGATCGTCCACCACGCTGTCGGCGATGCGGTCGTCCTTCATGGTCTTCTCGATCTGGTCGAGCTGGCCACGAAGATCGTCGATCTGCTGGGCGGGGCTCGCGTCCTCCGTCTGGGCGAAGACGCTGCCGGCACCGGCGAGGAGGAGGGCGATGAAGAAAATTCTGAAAATACGCATGGCGTGATGATCGAAGGCGGGTCGCATCAGGTCAATTGCACGGATGTATGCGGTACCCTCGGTGAACGGGGAGTGCGCGGTGCCGTGCCGCATTGCAGCTTTTTCCGCCCGTACGGCCCCGTTATCCTGCCGCCCCTCTCGTCACGCCTGGAAGCCCTCATGCGCAAGATGCTGGTCGCCGGTAACTGGAAGATGCATGGCTCCCGCATCGTCGCCAACGCCCTGGTCCATGAAATCGCGCGCAGCGTGCGCGAGCGGACCGAAGCCGGCGCACTGGAATGCGAACAGGTGGTCCTCTTCCCGCCGTTCACGCACCTGGCCGAGCTCGCGGCGCGATTCTCCGACTCCGGCATGGATTTCGGCGGGCAGGACGTCTCGGAACACGTGGGCACCGGCGCCTACACGGGTGAGGTTTCCGGCGCGATGCTCGGCGATGTCGGCGCGCGCTGGGTCATCGTGGGCCATTCCGAGCGCCGCCAGTACCACCACGAGTCCGACGAGCTGGTGGCACGCAAGTTCGCGGCGGCCCAGCAGGCCCGCCTAACGCCGATCGTCTGCGTGGGCGAAACGCAGGAAGAACACGAGGCGGGCCGCGCCGAGGAAGTCATCGCGCGCCAGCTGGGCGCGGTGATCGAACACAACGGCATCGAGGCGTTCCGCACGGCGGTCGTGGCCTACGAGCCTGTCTGGGCCATTGGCACGGGCCTCACGGCCACGCCGGACAAGGCGCAGAAAATTCATGCGTTCATCCGTAGCCAATTGGGAAAAAAGGATGCTAATATCTCGCTCCTGACCCGGGTGCTTTACGGCGGAAGCGTCAAGCCGGCCAACGCGGCCGAACTTTTCGCTCAGCCGGATGTGGACGGGGGACTGATCGGTGGCGCGGCTTTACTGGCTACCGATTTCCTGGATATTTGCGCCGCGGCGCGTCGATAATTCGCGACACGGCAAACAAGAAGATATGTTCATTCTCTTCAGCGTTTTCTATATCCTCGTCGCCGCTGCGATGATCGTGCTGATTCTCATGCAGCGCGGCGCCGGTGCTGACGCGGGTTCCGGTTTCGGTGGCGGTGCATCCGCCACGGTGTTCGGTGCACGTGGTTCGTCCAGCTTCATGACGCGTGCCACGGCGATCCTCGCCGGTCTGTTTTTCCTGCTCAGCCTCGGCATGGGCATTTACCTCGGTCGTACGGGCAATCCCCAGCCGGCCGCGGATCTTGGTGTGATGTCCGGTGTTACCACGCCGGCCGCTCCCGCCAGCAACGCTCCGGTGACCCCGGCTGCGTCGGACGTGCCCCGCGCGCCCGCCGCCAACGGTGACACCCCGGCCGCTTCGGCGCCGGCAGCGAACAACGATGTTCCGGCCGCGAAGCAGGAAGCCACTCAGGCTCCCGCCGAACCGGCCAAGAAGTAACAGCGACACGCTTTAAAAGTTATGCCCAGGTGGCGGAATTGGTAGACGCACTACCTTGAGGTGGTAGCGGCTTAGGTCGTGGGGGTTCGAGTCCCCCCTTGGGCACCAACAGAGATCCGGACAACCTCAACCGGATCGCAAGAAAACCCGCGGAAGCGGGTTTTTTTGTGCCTGTGATTCGGGTCAGCCGCGTTGAGCGGCGAGCAGGATTCGCTGCCAGTTGCGCGGCACCTTGCCCTGCGGGCCCGGCGTCGGCTGGTCGATGGGGTGATGGTAGGGCGGGGCGAGTTCGGGGCCGCGGACTTCCGCGTCGATCAGGTAGCTGTAGAACCAGTCTTCGCCCGGCTCGAAACTCTGGATGATGGGATGGCCCGTGTCGTGGGCATGCTTCGTGGCGTGCTTGCTGAGCGAATCGTCGCAGCAGCCGATGTGGCCGCATTCGGCGCAACGGCGAAGGTGGAGCCACCAGCCGTGTTCTTCGGTCAGGCATTCGACGCAGCCGGTACCGCTCGGGGGAACGCCCGGACGGATGCCGGGAATGGGTTTGTCTTGCATGCGTTTATCCTGCGAGGCGACGGTCAGAGCAATCGACCGGCACGCCGCAAGGCCGCTGCTTGCATGCGGTCGACCGAGGTTGCCAGAGAGCGTAAAGCAATCCGCAGTTCCAGGGAATTGGGGCATCCGCACGCGAGCAGGGATTCGATGCGTTCGGCCGCGTCCGCCACGTTGAGGTGCTCGTGCTGCAGGGCGTGCCGTGCGACATGGTTGGCCCGGAACTGGGCCTCGTCGTAGTCGTGATGCAGCAGTGCCTGGAGCAGCCCCAGGGCTTCCAGGGAAATGGCCTCGGCTGCCACGACGTTTCGCATCCGGCGATTAGTTGCCGATTAGCGCTCTGCGCGCAATCGGCCATCCGGCCTACCCGAATGGGCGTGCGCTGCGAGGCGAAGCGCGGATCTTCCGCTATGCTCCGCGCAGCTTCCGGACGAGACACCGCCAGTGAACATCGCCGCAACCGTGCTGACCCTCGTGGTCGTGCTGATCCACGTGTACATCGTCGTTCTCGAGATGGCGTTGTGGAAGACCCGCGGACCGAAGGTCTTCGGCATCACCCCGCAGTTTGCTCGCGAGAGCGCCGGCCTGGCCTCGAACCAGGGCCTCTACAACGGCTTCCTCGTGGTCGCATTGGTCCTCGGCCTGGTGCTCCGCGAGCCGTTCGCCACGGCGTTCGTCTTCTATGGCCTTGGCTGCGTCGTGGTGGCCGGGCTCTGGGGCGCGTTGACCGCGAGCCGCCGGATCCTCTACGTGCAGGCCCTGCCGGCCGCGCTGGCTCTGGCCGCTCAGTGGCTGTCCCGCTGAAGCGTGGGACGCGTCGACGTTTGCGGATAAAACGTCGCCCATAATCGGGGCCATCTGATCGCGATGGCGGGCACGCATGCCGGATACGGACCTTCCCCTCGGGCATCCCGAGATCACGCCACCGCCGCGTCCGCGTACGTTCGAGCTCGGCTTCGCGCTGGCGGGGGCGATTTCCGGCGGCGCTTATGCGGCCGGTGTGCTCGACTTCGTGTACGAAGCGCTGGAGCGCTGGTACGCCGCCCGGCGTGCCGGTCTCGCCGTGCCCACGCACGAGGTGCTGTTGCGCGACATATCGGGTGCGTCGGCCGGCAGCATCAACGGCGTGATGTCGGCCATCGCGCTGCCCTACGAATTCCCGCATGTGCACGCGACGACCGACGCCGCGACGGCGGCCGCGAATCCGTTCTACGACACGTGGGTGAACAAGGTCGACATCCGGGGCTTTCTCGGCACGGGGGATCTCGCCGACAAGACCATCCCCATCGCATCGCTGCTGGACACGCGCTGCCTCGACGACATCGCGGCACGCGTGCTCGCGTTCGAGGCGGCGCCGGCGACGAGGCCGTACATCGCCAATCCGCTGAAGCTGGTGTTCACCGTGACCAACCTGCGCGGCGTTCCCTATAGCGTGCCGTTCGCCGGCACGGGGTCGGAAGCCGGGCACGGCATGATCGCGCACGAGGATTACCTGCGATTCGCCGTGGACACCGGGCAGGGCGCGTACGACCGCGTGTGGCAGTACCCGGACGACCTCTACGTGACGTATCCGAAGCGCCTGCCCGACGGCAGCTGGACGGCGCTGATGAACGCCGCGCTCGCGTCGTCCGCGTTCCCGGGCGGCCTGCGCTATCGCGAGATCGAGCGTCGCTGGAGCGACTACACGCAGCGCAGCGTGGTGATTCCCGACGAGCATGGCATGTCGCGCGTCGTGCCGATCGCGCCGCATTTCGACGACGACGAACGTGCCAGCGCCACGTATCGCTTCGTGGGCGTGGACGGCGGCGCGATGGACAACGAGCCCTTCGAGCTCGCGCGTACCGAGCTCGCGGGCACGCTCGGGCGCAACCCGCGGCGCGGCGATCAGGTGAACCGCATCGTGTTGATGGTGGATCCGTTTCCCGAACCCGACGATCTCGGGCCGGAGTTCGCGGCGTCGATCAACGTGCTGAGCGCGCTCACGGCGCTGTTTTCGTCGTGGAAACAGCAGGCCCGGTTCAAGCCGAAGGAAATCGCGCTGGCGATGGACGATGCCGTGTACAGCCGGTTCCTGATCGCGCCCACGCGATCCTCGGCCGACGGCAAGGAGCGCTGGCTGGGGGGGCGAGCGATCGCAGCCGGCGCGCTCGGAGGATTCTCCGGATTTCTGACGGAGGCTTATCGCCGGCACGATTTTCTGCTCGGGCGGCGCAACGCGCAGCGTTTCCTCTCGGAACATTTCCTCGTGCCCGCCAACAACCCCATCGTGGCGGCGTGGGCCGGCGACCCCGCGCTCGCCTCGTTCCTGCGGACACGCGATGGGGAGGTCCACGCGCCGGTGATTCCGCTCGTGTCCGGATGCGGCTCGGATGACCGCGAGGAATGCCTTCCGGCGTGGCCAAAACATGCGCTCGATCCGGCGACGCTGATGCCCGACATCCGGAAACGCCTCAATGCGCTCTACCGGGTCGCGACGGCGGGCTGGAAGGACAAGATCCTCACCTGGCTGGCGTGGCACACCTATGCGCGTCGGAAGATTCTCAATGTCGCGAGCCGGCGACTGGTCGATGCGCTGCGTCGGCATGACCTCTGGTGATCCCATGAAATATGACGAATTCGGGATTGGATCGAGTTAAACGGACAACGTCCTGCCGCCTCGGGACCCGGACCGTGAAAAGGTTTGCGAAAACCGCGACGGGTGTATGGCCGCCATGTGCAAACGGGAGTAGGTTGACAACTCGCTCACTTCAACGCGGTCCCCCGTATGAGCACACCAACCCCCCGCGCGATCGTCTTCGAGGACCATTCCGGCCTGGCGTCCGCTCTGACCGATCTGCTCGAGGAGCGACTCGGCTACGACGTCGCCGCCTGCGCGGGATGCATCGAAGAAGCGATACGGGTGGCTCATGTGGAGCGCTGCGACGTCGCGGTCGTGGACATCGATCTGCAGGGCGTCATGGCATACCCCGCGCTCGACGAGCTGATGCGACGGGGAATTCCGTTCGTGCTCGCCACCGGCGCGATGCCGGTGGATATTCCCACGCGTTACAAGGCGCCGATGGTGTGCAAGCCGTACAGCGCGCAGCAGTTGCGGGAGGCCTTGAGCGAGGCCAGCCGGCCGAGGGCCAGCTGACCGCGCCAGCGTTATCCGATCGACGGTTCGTCGAACAGGCCCCGCTCGCCGCGACGGTCGCCTTCCCGTACGCGCAGGGTGTTTTCCACATCCCGCACGCCGACGGCATCGGCGACGGCATCTTCGGCCAGATGCTTCATGTAGCGCCGCGGCACGTCGCCGGTCAGCCGTACCACGCCACCGGAAACGGCCACCTCGATCTCCGACGCGTCGATGGCGTCGTGCTCGGTCAGTCGCTCGCACACGTCGTCGCGGATGCGTTCGTCGCTGCGTTCGTAGCCTTTCGGCCCCACGCCACGCTGGCCACCGGGATAGCCGGAACCGCTCCACTCGCGGCCATGGTCGCCGCCCCCGCGTCCGAAGTCCCGATGGCCCGGATGGTGTCCGCGTGTGTCGTAGGCGTGATGTCCGCCAAAGTCGCGGTGGCCGGGGTAGCGACCACCGTCGCGTCCACCCGTCCAGCCGCCGCCGCCAAAATCGTCGCCGGGCCGGTAGTCGCGTCCGCCGGCGACATCGCGATGCGCATCGTAGGGGCTGCCGCTGCGATCGCGCTGCCCGTAAGTGCCGCCGAATTCGTCGCCGGGGTAGCGCGCATCGTCGCGGGCTCCCGTCGGGCGGGACCAGGCGGGATCGTCGCCGGGGTGGCGGGTCTTGCCGTAGCGATCGTCGAAGCGGCTCATGGGGGAGCTCCAGCGCGGGGGATGCCGCCAGTGTTCGCGGCCACGCATGCAGCAGGTGTTGCGCTCGCGTCAACGACGCGAGGACGTTCCTGAAGGCCCGGGGATCAGTGGGCCGTCGCGCCCTGATCCGGGCCGGCCGACACGCTGCGTAGCCAGAGGTTCACTTCGTCGAGATCGCTGGCCACGCTCGCGCACAGCCGCCGGAGCTCGGCGCAGGGCTGCTGGAGGTCGGGCACCATGATGGTGGGCACGCCGGCCGCCGTCGCGGAGCGCACGCCTGCCAGCGAGTCCTCGAGGGCCAGGCAGTGCGAGGTCGGCTTGTTGAGGATGCGGGCGGCACGCAGGTACGGATCGGGAAAGGGCTTGCAGCGCTCGCAATCGCCCGATGCCACCAGCGCGTCGAAGCGGTCGCGCAGGCCGAAGGCTTCGAGATGGTGAATGGCCGTGCGATGCGACGACGAGGTCGCGATGGCGCGTGGCAGGCCCATCTCGTCGAGCGTGTCGAGCAGGGCCGTGACGCCGGGTTTGAGGCGGAGGTCGGTGTCGAACAGGGCGCGGTAGCGGGCCTTGGTGCCTTCCCAGACCGCGTCGAGGTCGACCTCGTCGCCGACGTACTCCCGCAGCAGCATGCGGGCGGCATTGCCATGCAGGCCGACCATGCGTTGGCATAACGAAAGCGGGATGTGGATGTCGAGCTCCGCGGCCGCGGCCAGCAGGGCGTCGCGATAGAGTGCCTCCGTGTCGAAGAGCACGCCGTCCAGGTCGAAGACGATCGCCTGGGGTGTCGCCGGAAAACGGACCATGCCAATCCCCGTGCCGCTGCGCCGGGCGTTGCGCCCCGCCTGAGCGGAACATAACCCGCTTTGATGCACCGCGCCATAGCCCGGACGGATAGATGGCGCGTGCAAACGTTTGCGTTCGCGCGGCCTAGCGGCCACCCTTTGCGCATGCACCTTCCCCTGATCGTCGGCCTGCGGGGCCGGCCCCGATGAAACCGCGCCGACTATGGCTGACCGGCATCGCCGGCGCATGCGCCGCGTTGCTCCTCTTCGCCAGCGGTGCATGGGGGGCGTTCGCGCTCGCCTATCGGGCGCCCGGCCCGCGGGCCCTTCGTCTCGTCTGCGCAGGGCTATGGGCCGTGGGGTGCGCCGTCTGCTGGGTGGCGTGGATCGCCGGGTACGCGGGTGGCGGGGCGCTGCTGGTGCTCGCGCACGCGATGTTGCTGGTCTGGTGGGTGACGATGCGCCCCCGCAACGACCGCGTGTGGGCCGACGATGTGGCGTGCCTGCTCACCGGCGAGGTCGACGGCGATCGCGTCGTCTTGCACAACGTGCGCGACTTCGTCTGGCGAGCCGAGACGGATTACGACATCCGCTGGGATACGCGCGCGTTCGATCTTCGCCGCCTCGATCGCGTCGACGCGATCCTGTCGTACTGGGCGAGCGAGGCCATCGCGCACGCGATGCTGTCGTTCGGTTTCGACGATGGGCGGCATGTCGTGTTTTCCGTCGAGATCCGTCGCAAGCGTGGCGAAGCGTTCTCCGAAATCGGCGGTTTCTTCCGGCAGTTCGAACTTATCCTGATCGCCGCCGACGAACGCGACATCGTGCGCGTGCGGACGAACGTGCGTGGCGAAGACGATTATGTCTTTCCGCTGCGCATGCCCGCCGACGCCATGCGCTCGCTCTTTAAGTCGTACGTGCAGGCGGCGAACGAACTCGCGCGCAAGCCGCGCTTCTACAACACGGTAACGTCGAACTGCACCACGATCGTGTATCGCATGGCAAGGCGCATCGACGGCGCGTTGCCGTTCGACCTGCGGCTGCTGCTCACGGGTTACCTGCCGGAGTATTTCCGCGCGACGGGCACGCTCGACCGGCGCCTGTCGGTGGATGAATGGCGAGCGCTGGGCCGCATCACGCAGCGTGCGCGAGCCACGACGCCGGAAGACGACTTCTCCGCCGCCATCCGCGTCGGTGTGCCTGCCGCTCAGTCGCCGCCGTCGGGCGACTCCACGACATAGCCTCGGGCCTTCAGCGCCGCGAGATAGCCGTCCTTGCCGAGGAGGTCGTCGATCGGCACGATCGCGACGCTCTGCGTGTTCGCCGCGGTCGCTTCGTCGACCACCGTCAACCAGCGTTCGCGCACGGCTTTCGGTACATCGGCAAGCCCGATGCGCTGGGCCACGCCGCCTTCCGTCACCGCGTTCATGCAGGTGTCGCGCTGTGTGGCGCGGCGGTCGTCGCGTAACGCGGCCATGTCGCCGGTGGCCCATGCGTTGGCCCGCGTGGTCATGTCGGCGAGCTGCGTTTCGATGTTGTCCACGCTCTGCGTGAAGCACGAGACGTCGTCGAGCGTGGATCGCTTGAACGCCTTCACGGCGGCACGCGGATCGTCGACCAGCAACGTGTATTCCACGGGCACCTGCTTCACCCCGTGCTTCTCGGCCAGCGCGGTGACGGCGCGGGTGATCTGGCCCGATTTGCCCAGACCCTTCTTCTTCACCGCGCTCTTGTAGAGCTCGAGCACGGCGAAGATCGGCCGGTAGCGCTCCACGCCGCGGTCGTCGCCGATGTAGCGGGCCTTGACTTCCAGCCAGCGCGCATAGACGTCCGCGGGCACCGTGTCCTTCAGCGTCGCGCGGTCGGGCAGGTTGCGCACACCGATCAGCGACGGCAGTAGCGCGAGGCGACCGAAGAATCCGGTATTGGGTTTGATCTCGACATGGGGCGGGAGGATAAGGGCGCCCGACTGCGCGAGGGCTTCGTCGATCTCGTCGGTTTTCCAGGTGATGCCGCGCGGCAGGGGCGTGAGCGTGCCGAGCACCAGCAGCGTGTGTCCGCCCCGCGTCGCGCGCCACAGGCCGGGGCCGGGCTGTTCGCCGCTCACCGTGACGGCGTCGAGCGTGGGAATGAGCGAAGGCGGCGTGTCCTGTGCCAGCGATACCGCGTGCGGCGCGGCCAGGAACGCAAGGGTGGCGAGGAGGCGGGCTGGACGATTCATGCGCGAAGTCTAGGGCTCGCGAGGCGATTGAGGAATCGCCGTGTCGAAGGGGCTTCGGTGACGTTTCCGTGAAGGATTGGCATACGCGGCCTTCCGTTGTGGGAGTGAAAGGGAACGGATAATCTTGCGCATCTGCACACGTCGCCGCCTGACCCGTCGATTCAGGGAACCGGCCTGTTCGCCCACGCGAGGTTACCCACCTTCTCCATGGCTCTGGTGATCTACGACATTCCGTTCGCACCGGACCTCGCCGGCCTGTGGCACGTACAGATCAATGGCGTGCCGACGGAGAACTTCGATTCGCGCGTGGCCGCCATCGGTTACGCCGTACAGCAGTCCAGGCTGCTGGGCGGCCAGGGCGGCGTGCAGGTGCTCGTGTCGGTCGAGGGCGCCGACGGCATGTGGCGCGAATTCGAGTCGAACGCCAAGCGGCCGGTCGGCGGGCTGCAATAGCCCACTGCACGTCACGTTGATGCGCGATGCATAGGATGGGTGGAGGAAAGGAGGATCTACCCACCCATGACGCATCGAAAGATCGGTTACTTCGACGTGGAAGGCACGTGCTACGTGGCCAAGCCGGCCCGTTGGCGTGGCAAGTACGTGATCAGCGAAGACGGCGAGGAAGTCGCCGAGAAGCTTTGCACCACCCTGCACGAGAACGAAGAAGACGCCTGCGCGGAGGGGCTCACCCTTGGCGTCGCGGCCGCGCGAAAGTTGATGAAGGAGCGCGAGGGCTTCGATCCGGGCGAGTAGTAGAATCTGCCTGATGACCGATACCGAAGACCGATTCCGCGACGACCTCGCCCGTCTCGCCACCGCGACCATGCCGTTCGGCAAGTTCAAGGGCAGGGCGGTCGCGGATCTTCCGGGCAATTACCTCGCGTGGTTCGCCCGCGAAGGGTTTCCTCCCGGCGAACTCGGACGGCTTCTCGCACTCATGCTAGAGCTCGATCACAACGGCTTGCGATCGCTGCTGGACCCCCTACGCAAGGGGTCGCGGCCTGCATAGCGCGTGCCACGCGCACGTTTTTCCGGTGCCCGAAAGATATTCCGAATGGCCGATGGTGCGCCCCGTTTACGCGGCGTAAGTTTTCCTTGCGTCCCTGTGAACGAAGTGTTCTCAAGACCTCGTTCGCCGCCTCGCGAAGTCCAAGCCCCACTCCCCTAAGGCTTCGGAGACACACAATGAAAACGATCTCCCCCAAGGCGCTTCGGCGTCACGGTCTCGCTTTGTCCATCGCCACCGCGCTCGCGTGCGGTCACGCCGCCGCGCAGGATGCGCCGCCGCCGGCACCCGCGCCGGCCGCGCCCCAGGACACGACGGATGCGCAGAAGACCACCGAGCTCACCGCCATCACGGTCACGGGTTCCGCGCTGCCGCGCATCGACGTGGAGACGCCGTCTCCCGTGCAGACGATCACGGCCGAGCAGATCCAGAAGAGCGGCCTCAACACCGTTTCCGACGTGGTGCGCGCGATCTCGGCCGACAATAGCGGTTCGATCCCCGCCTCGTTCACCGCCGGCTTCGCGGCTGGCTCGTCGGGTGTGGCGCTGCGTGGCCTCACCGTCAATTCCACCCTCGTGCTGATCGACGGGCGTCGCGCGGCGAACTATCCGCTGGCCGACGATGGACAGCGCTCGTTCGTGGACCTCAATACCATTCCATCGAACGCGATCGAACGCATCGAAGTACTGAAGGACGGCGCGTCGTCGCTCTACGGCGCCGACGCTATCGCGGGCGTGGTGAACATCATCCTGCGGCCCGGCTACCAGGGCACCGAGTTCACGGCCGATGTGGGCACGTCGCAACACGGCGGGGGCACCACCAAACGCGCCACGGTGCTGTTCGGCGGCGGCGACCTGAAGAAGGACGGCTGGAATGCGTACATGAGCGCCGAATACCAGCGCGACGAACGCATCATGACGCGCGACCGCGGTTATCCGTACAACACCGCGGACATTCGCCGCAGTGGCGGCAACAACCTGATCGGCGGCCAGCCGTCGCAGAATTCGGGTTCGATCTACGGCACGGTGACGCCGGGCACGCTGTCGCGTCCGGGCGACGTGACCTCGGGCGTGCCCGACCCCGACGGTGTCGCGCAACCGCTGGTGCCCTGCGGGCCGCTCGGCTCGCTGGTGACCGACGATCCGGCGAACCCGGGCAGCTACTGCGCGCAGAACTTCGCACGCTACGCGGCGATCCAGCCCACCACCGACCGCCGGGGCCTGTATGGCCGCTTCACGATCGAGGTGTCGCCCACGACCAAGGCGTACATCGCGGCCAGCTATTACCAGGTGAAGACGACCTTTCCGGGGGCGCCGGCGCAGATCCAGGCGGGCACCCCGCGCAACACCAACTCGATCGCCCTGCCGGCGACATTGCCCGACGGCTCGCTCAACCCGAACAATCCGTTCGCGGCGAACGGGCAGGCCGCGCTCATCAACTACGGGTTCCAGAGCGCCCTGGCAAGCGGCGAAAACAACAACCGCAACTTCCGTCTCGTAGGCGGGCTGACCGGACAATGGGGCGACTGGAGCTACGACACGGCGCTGGTGTTCAACCATTCGTCGCTGGAGACGCGGCTCAACGGCTTCCTCAACTACGACCGCCTGATCGACGTGGTGACCAACGGCACGTACAACTTCCTCGATCCGTCGGCCAACTCGCCGCAGCTTCTCGCGTCGCTGTCGCCGCAACTGCGCAAGACCTCGACGAGCGACCTGCAGTCGATCGACTTCCACGTCACGCGTCCGTTGATGGACCTCGGCGGCGGATCGCTCGGCCTGGCCACGGGCATCGACGTGCGGCACGAGGAACAGGACGATCCGGACCTCAACCCGAACCTCGCGGCGCAGGGCCTCGGCATCGCGCACGTCAAGGGCGACCGCACGGTGTCCGGCGTGTATGTGGAGCTCGACGCGCCGTTCCTGGAATCGCTGGAAGTCGACGTGTCGGGTCGTTACGACCACTACTCCGACTTCGGCAACAACTTCTCGCCGAAGATCGGCATCAAGTGGAAGCCGATCGAAGAACTCGCGTTGCGCGGCACGTTCTCGAAGGGCTTCCGCGCACCGAGCTTCGCCGAAAACGGCTCGAGCGAGGCGGAAGGCTTCGCCACGTACACGCCGCCGGTCGAGTTCCAGGAGCTCCACAACAACAGCGGTTACGTGCAGCCGTACGGTCTCGGGTTCCTCACGCGCGCGAACAAGGACATCAAGCCCGAGCGGTCGAAGAGCTGGACGTTCGGGGTGCTGTACCAGCCGACGCAGGACTTGAGCGCATCGCTCGATTACTACCGGATCAAGAAGACCGGCGTGATCGCGCAGCAGAGTGCGAGTGCGGTGCTGGATGCGTACTACGCCGGCTTGCCGCTGCCCGAAGCCTCGGCCATCGTGCAGGACGTGCCCGACCCCGCCGCGCCCGATGCGCTGCCGCGCCCGCTGGTCGTCGCCGCACCGTACGTGAACCAGAACGCGCTGGAAACGAAGGGCCTGGATCTCAACCTGAAGGCCGGCTTCGACTTCAGCGAGAACGTGCGTTTCACCAGCGAGCTCAACCTCACGAAGATCATCAGCTGGAAGCTGACGCTGGAGGACGGCACGAAGCTGCAGTTCGTGGGCACGCACGGTCCGTACGGTCTGTCGTCGGGTGCGGGCACGCCGCGCTATCGCGGGTCGTGGGCCAACAGCATCCAGTTTGGCCGGGCCACGATCACCGGCACCGTGTACTACACGAGCGGCATCAAGCTGACCGCGCCGGACATCACGTCGGGGTGCTTCTCCACCAACACGGACACCGGTGCGAACGTGCCGGGCGATTGCCGCATGGCGTCGTTCACCGATTTCGACCTGACGGGTCGTTACGACATCAACGACAAGGTGGCGATCACGGGCTCGGTGATGAACGTGTTCGACAAGAAGGCGCCGTTCGATCCGCTCAACTACGCCGCGTTGAACTACAACCCGACGTACGCGCAGAACGGCGTGATCGGCCGCTTCTTCACCCTTGGCGTGCGAGTGAAACTGTAAGTCCCTCCACCGGCCCAACGGCGGCGTCGAGCGAATCCGACGCCGCCATCGTGTTCGCACAGCGTGTCGGTGGCGGTGCGGGGAAAGCGGCCGGAACCCGACGTTCCCCGGGTCCTGCCGGCGGCCACCGCCGGTGCGCTGTGCGACTGCGTCCCGCGAGATGGCTTGACGCAAAGGTTAAAATGCCGTAGTTACCGCATTGGGGGAATTCAGCAAGGGGGCCGAAAAGGCCATGGCACGTCGATTCGCGTTACACCGTTTCTTCGCTTCACGCTGCGCCGCATCGGTATCGTCGGAGGTCGTCGCATGACCGGGCTTCCCGGCGACAACGAATCCAATGCCCTGCCGGACGGCTTCGTGCCGGGCAGCGTCGCGCCTTTCATGATGCGCTACGGCACCGGCTTCCTGCTCGCCATGCAAAAGGCCGCGGTCGACCACGACGCCGCCCATCCGTCGACCGAATCCGAACCCGCCTAACGATCCGCAGGATGCGATGACGGCGCCCGCGCGCCGTCGTCCGGCGTGTCGCCTGCCGGCCCGCCGCGATGAATGGCGCCCACGACGAAAATCGCCACCATGGCGACGATCAGGGTGATCAGGGCGACATTGCGCGATCGGTTCATAAGCGCCTCGGTGGCTGACGTGACGAGTCTCCGCGCCCGAAGGTCAAGGGAATGGAAGGCGCGCGTTAGGGCGCCGTGCCGTAGCGATCATCGGTGCCCATTGTGGGAAGCGCGCTGGCGCGCGAAGGGTGCTCGGCAAAACTCCCCTACGGCATCGACCACTCCCGCCGCCGTTGAGATTCTCAAAAACATAGAACTTTTCTGAAAAATCCGACGAATGCAGGCGTGGCCGGCACCTCAGCGAGAAGACCCGCTTAGACTCGCGCGCCCTGCCTACAGAACGGATGGATCCATGCGAAGGAATGCAAAGGGAGCGCTGCTTGCGCTCGGTCTCGGCGTGCCGCTCATGTCGCTGGCTGCAGACCTGACGCCGTCTCTCGAGTACGCCGTGCGACGCAGGGCGGCGCCTTCCCTTTACTTTGACAGTGTGAAGTCGGCGGCGCAGGCGGCAATGGCGACCGATTGCGAAGAATCTGGCTACGTGGAGTGTGAGTTCTACAAGGCATCTGCATTCGACAACGGCTACTACGTCACCCACTTCTTCTACAAAAAAACAGCGAACGGCACGGCTTACCCGGGCATTGCCTTCAACTATATGTACTACTCATGCGCGAGCCCTCCCGCGCTGTACCTCATCGACGGTACTTATATCCGAGGGCCATTTGCAAACAGGGTCATCTCCCCAAATCCTGTTGATGGCAAGCCTGTGTGCCGATACGCCTTTGATCCTGAGACTGAGCCCGAACATGAGGCCGACCTGGGCGGCGGCGATTGCGAAACCCGGCCCACTGCCGGCAACCCGATCAATGTCGGCCTCAACAACAAGTACCAGGAAGTCGTCGACATCCTCGCCACCGGCGGTTCGCCGCTGTCCTGGTCGCGCTACTACAACAGCGGCATCGTCGGCGAAGAAAAGCAGACCCTGCCGGCGACGGCGCGACTGGGTGCGCGCTGGCGTGGGACGTACGATCGATCGCTCGTACCGGTCGAAGGTCGGGCGAATTCGGTCCGGCTGTTGCGGCACACCGGCGAGCGTCTCGAATTCACGGCATCCGATGGCAAGTACCGCAGTGCCGCCGATCCGCGCGGCCAGCTGACGCGGACGGGCGAGGTGTGGACGTACCGCAGCGCGGCCGGCGAGACGGAAACCTACGACGCTGCCGGACGTCTCCTGTCCATCGACGCAGGTACCTCGCGCGAGGTGCGTCTCGTGCACGGCGACGCGCTGACCGAGGTCGTCGACGGGCAAGGCCGGCGGCTCGTCATCGGCTATGACACGGTCGGCCGCGTGGCCACCGTCAGTAACGGCGCGGGCATCGCGGTGACGTACGCGTACGACGAAAAGACGGAGGAGGGCCTGAAGGCGGATCTGATGCGCGCCACATTTGCCGACGGCACATCGCACGAATACCTTTACAACGAGAGCGGCTTCGTCGCGGGCGATCCTCGCCCGCATGCGCTCACCGGCATCGTCGACGAAACCGGCGTGCGCTTCGCCACGTTTCGCTACGACACCGACGGCCGCGCCGTCGCGAGCGAACATATCGGTGGCGCCGATGCGGTGCAGCTGGCGCGCCAGAGCGACGGTTCCGTCGCCGTGACGGGGCCGCTGAAGTCCGTTCATCGCTACCGCTACGCCGAAGTGCGCGGGGTCAAGCGCCTCGTCGGGGTCGATCAGCCCGGAGGCGCAGGTTGCGCCGCCGCCAGCGCGGCGATCGCGTACGACGACAACGGTATGGTCTCCCGACGAACCGGGTTCGATGGCCGCGTCACGACCTACAAGCACGATGATGACGGCAACGAGATCGAGCGGACGGACGCCGCCGGCACGGCGTCGGCGCGAACGATCACCACCGAATGGCACGCGGACCTGCGCAAGCCGCTGCGCATCACCATGCCCGGGCGCGAGGCGCGCTTCACTTACGATGCCGCTGGCAATGTCACCCGCCGGGAGCTCTGGGGCGCGCTGGATCCGACGCAGCCGGATGCGCCTCTGACGCTCTCGCGCGTCTGGCGCATGACCTACGACACCCAGGGCCGCCTCACCCACGAAGAGGGCCCGCGCAGCGACAGCGACGCGATAGGCACCCTGGCGACCTATACGTATCGTCCCGCCGATGCGACTAACTGCGCGGCCAGTGGCGTCTGCGACTATCGCAAGGGCGATCTGTGGACGGTTACGGACGCGATGGGGCACACCGACGAGATCCTGAGCTACGACAAAGCCGGCCGGGTCCTGTCCCGTCGCGACGTGCACGGCACGGTGGTGACCACGACCTATACGCCACGCGGCTGGCTGGCGTCGACCGACGAGGCGCGCCCCGACGGCACCCACGCCCTGACCTCGCTGACCCACAACGACCGCGGCGACATCACGTCGATCACCGATCCGGACGGCGTGATCTTGCGGTTCGCCTACGACAAGGCCGGTCGGTTGATCGAGATCGCGAACCCATCGAACCACCGTCTACGCTTCACGCTGGACGCGGCGGGTAACCGCACGGTCGAAGAGGGCTACGACAGCTTGTTCCTCGCCACGCAACTCAAGCGCACGTTCGATGCACTGGGCCGGATCGAGACCGAAACCCGCGACAAGGGTGCCGTCACGCGATACACCTACGACGAGCTGGGCCGGCCGACCGGCGTCACGGACGCCGATGGCCGTAGCGACAGCTCCGCCTACGATGCCCTTGGTCGCCTGCGCCAGACCATCGACGACGCCGGTGGCCTGAAGGCCACCACGACCACCGGCTTCGATCCGCTGGACCAGCTCACGGCGGTGGAAGACGCCAAGGGCGTGACCACCCGTTACCTCGCTACGGGCCTGGGCGATATCGGCAGCACCGACAGCCCCGATGGCGGCACGACCACCGACGAGCACGACGCCGCGGGATTGCTGCGCACGCATGAAGGTCCGGATGGCGTGGGCAGCTTCACCGTCACACGCGACGCATTGGGCCGACCGCTTACGGTGACCTATGCCGACCGCGCGCTCGACACCGTTTACCGCTACGACACCGCGGATACTTCCTGCGCAGCCGACGAGCGCTACGCCATCGGCCGGCTGTCGTCGGTCGGGCAGGGCAGTACGCGCACCGCGTACTGTTACGACGCGGCAGGGCAGGTCACGCGAAAGACTCAGCAGACCGAGGGCACCACCCAAACGGTGAGTTATCGGTATTCGCTGGCCGGCCGTCTCACCGAGGTCGCCCTCGATGGTGGCACGCGAACCGTCTACGGCTACGACACCGACGGCTCGCTGACGTCGATCACTGCCACACCGGCAACGGGTGCCCCGGTCGACATCATCACGAAGGTTGCCTATCGCCCATTCGATCTGTTCCAGTCATGGACGTACGGCAACGGCAAGACGCTGGACGTCACCCGCGACGCCAATGGCTGGATCACGGGGTGGGGCGGCATCGATCCGCAGACATCGATCTACTCGCTGTTCCGCTCGCCGGCCGGTCGGATCGATGCGCAGGTCGCCCGGCCGTACGCGTTTCGTTTCGACTACGACGGGCTGGGTCACGTCAGCGAGGTACGCCACTACACCGGCGGGCAGGTGCTGCGTCAATTCGGGTATGACCCTACCGGTGACCGCACCAGCATGACCGTTGGCGGGCAGAAGCAGAGCTACCTGTACGAAGCGTCCAGCCATCGCCTCACCCTGGCCGACGGTAAGGCTCGCCGCTACGACGCGGCCGGCAACACGATCGGCATCGGCGATGCGACGCTGGACTTCGACGCGGCGGGCCGACTGGCCTCGGCCAGCGAGCAAGGCAAGGCGCTGGTCACGTACGGCTATGACGCGCTCGGGCAGCGACTCGTTCGCAGGGCCATTGCGGCGAAGGAGACGACACGTTTCGTCTACGACGAGAACGGCCGCTGGCTGGCGGATTACGACGAGGCTGGCGAGCTCACGAGGCAAGCGGTGTGGCTCGGCGATTACCTCGTCGCCATCGTCGATCACGGCGCTGTCCTCTTCGTCGAGCCGGATCACCTCGGCGGCCCCCGAGCCATCATCGACCCGCAGCGCAACCTCGCCATCTGGCGTTGGCATCCGACCGACGATCCGTTCGGCACGGCCGCGCCGGATGAAGACCCCGATGCCGACGGCTCGCGGTTCGTCTTCGATCTTCGCTTCCCAGGTCAGCGTTACGACGACCTGACCGGACTGCATTACAACTACTTCCGCGACTACGACCCGGGGACGGGGCGGTATGTCGAGGTCGACCCGATCGGGTTGGCGGGTGGGATCAATCCGTATCTGTATGCGAACGGGGCGCCGTTGTCGTACAGCGACCCGTCGGGTGCGGTCCCATTGCCACTCGTGACGGCCGCCATCGGTGCGCTGGGTGCGGCCGTGGGTGATGGAGCGGTGCAGCTCTATGGGATGTACAAGAGCAACTGGTGCAAGAAATTCAACTGGCGAGAGCTCGGAATATCGACCGTTGGAGGCGGGGTCACGGGATTGCTACTCCCGTTTGCGCCGGGCGGTGCCATTGGGGCGAGTGCCGTGTCTGGTATTGGAAACTACGGGACATACGTGGCGAATGGGGGGGATGCACTGAACTCGAAAGGCCTCTGGGCAGCGGGTACCGGCGTTGTGGGCGGAGCCATTGGAGGACCGGTTGGGAAGATCACCTCCTGGGGTATGCGCGGAACAGCTGCCAGCTCAAATATGGTGTCAGCGAGTACGAATGCGGCGAACGTCCGGCTGAATACGGGCGTGGGACCCACGATACGCGGACTAGGCGCCGGTTCCGCAGCGTCGGCACCGAATCCTTCCGATTCCTTCGGACCGTGCGGATGCGGTGATTGATGGACGTCCTAACGACAAATCGTTCGCACATGTGGGCGCATCTGATTCTCTCCACGGTTTGCCTGCTGATCGGGGGAGCAATGATTCGCTACTCATGGTCGTTGCAACCCTTGATGATCGCTTCTGGAGCATACGTAATCGCGTGGTCTTTAATCAGGCTCGCGCGCGCTATGCGCGTCTATTCGACGTCGCTATGCGAGCTTGGCCTGAGCCAATATGTTTTGACCTTTCAGGTTAAGCCATGGAAAAGAATTTCTGCCGAATGGGTCGACCTTTTCACACTCGAGTCTCGAGGTGATTTGCGCATCATTACGACGAGAGAGGACCGATTCGTCATCGATGCGAGCTCATTCGCTTCCGGTGTCGACGTTGATCAATATGTGGGGGACCGCATTCGCGCCAAGATCTCGCAAGGCATCAATCGAGATATCGTGCAAGTAAGGACAAGCAAAATTCTGGCCGTTTCATGCTTCATGGCTTGCTTTCTCGTATCGGGGTACTCCACTTGGCTTCTTTTGACCGGTGAGGTATTCGGCCAGCGCGTGGCTGGCGGCGTAATTCTTCTACTCCCGGCACTTCTGATTGGTCGGCTGATCGAGGCATTCTCGGTACGACTCACGGTGGAAGGCGTTGAGCAAATGCAGACTCATAGATTGGGCCTTCTTCAGAAGAAGGTCTTTATTAGTTGGTCCGAACTGGATGCTGTTCGTCGAGATGGAAATGTCCTCCACATAATCGGGGGTGAAAAAACTGTACGAATCAATCTGTCCGCATTCTGGAACGATGAGGACGCACGCCAGTTCGTCTATCGAAGAATCAGGTCATAGTGAGTCGCTCGCTTGAACTGTGCTTCGATGGACACGGCTGGATCACCGGCTGGGGTGGCATCGATCCGCAGACGTCGATCTACTCGCTGTTCCGCTCGCCGGCCGGTCGGATCGATGCGCAGGTCGCCCGGCCGTACGCGTTTCGTTTCGACTACGACGGGCTGGGGCACGTCAGCGAGGTACGCGCCTACACCGGCGGGCAGGTGCTGCGTCAATTCGGGTATGACCCGACCGGTGACCGCACCAGCATGACCGTTGGCGGCCAGAAACAGAGCTACCTGTACGAAGCGTCCAGCCATCGCCTCACCCTGGCCGACGGTAAAACTCGCCGCTACGACGCCGCCGGCAACACGATCGGGATCGGCGATGCGACGCTGGACTTCGACGCGGCCGGCCGACTGGCCTCGGTCAGCGAGCAAGGCAAGGCGCTGGTCACGTACGGCTATGACGCGCTCGGGCAGCGACTCGTTCGCAGGGCCATTGCGGCGAAGGAGACGATACGTTTCGTCTACGACGAGAACGGTCGTTGGCTGGCGGATTACGACGAGGCTGGCGAGCTCACAAGGCA
>Ga0102588_1001115_pt1 | contig 22166 bp, 26 predicted proteins | sample AraplaMF_Col_mMS_FD_76854 | JGI IMG/M metagenome (GOLD analysis project Ga0102588, IMG submission 76854) | Arabidopsis root microbial communities from the University of North Carolina, USA - plate scrape MF_Col_mMS (SPADES assembly) (version 2) | ecosystem: Host-associated > Plants > Roots >...
CGTCCTCGGATCGGATAGCCGTCTGCGCCGTCGCCTTTGTTGAGTTCGAAACGACGCGCGTTAGCGCTCCATTTTGAGCCTTTGATCGAAAGCCTCAATAACCATATTTACCAGTTCCTGATGGATTTTGCGGCGTGAGTGCCCATCGCCGTCCGAGCAAATGGGCTCGTCGATGTCTGCGGATTTGGCCATCTCGGCCGCGTCCGGCTTACACACTCCGAACATGCTATAGTGGCTTGCATTCCTAAACGCGGAATACATGCCCCTCGGAATGACCCTTGCAATTCCCGAGGCAAGCACGGCCCGGGGGATCGTTCCAGGTTGGCCAAGGTTTACGATCTCGACGGGGATCGAAACCCTCGAAAAAGATTCGATCTTAAAGACGTCTACCGGAGCAGGGTCGATTGCCATTGCAAACGCGATGCGCCTATCCCGATTGTCGCGATCAGCAAGTTTCATGTCCATCGCATGAAGGTCGACGCCACTTTGTTTTACCCATCCGCAAAGCGAAGGATTGAGAGCATCGTTGTCACAGTAACTCCCCAGACGGATTGGATCGATACGACCACCAGCCAAAGCCAAGGCTGTATTCCCGCCCATCGAAAGCCCAAGCACACCCGTCTTTTCGGGCTCAAGGTGGCCTTCGAAAACCGTTTGCTTTTCCAAAGCGTCGAGCGTTGCGCTGATATCCGCAGGCCTTATCCAAAGCTTCATCGTTTCGGCTGCTGACCGGTTAACTCCTCCGTTCCCGAAATGAAAAGGAGCTGCCACGATGAACCCCTGCTTGGCCAATGGCGCTGCAATCCAACTCATCGCTTGGGGAGTTCCCCCCAAACCAGCGCCATGAGATAGCAAAATCAAAGGGTGTCTTCCGTGCGCGATAGGGGCGTCGAGCATCGCGTCCGTTCCGTAAAAGAACTGACTTTCGCCGAGCGTGACAGGCTTGCCACCAGCGTCGGCCGGATACCAAACGGTCACGGGAAATTCAGTGCCTCGCTCCTTGGAGGGCGCTGTGATCTGCCGCACGCCGGCGACTGCACTGTCTGCGGCTGAGCGCTGCGCTAGCGCCATTGAAAGGACGCTGGCGCAGAACATTGCAACGATTTTGATTAGCATTTTCCTCGAAGCTCCTCATAGCCGTGGGTTATGTCGGAACTTGTCGCGGATTGAAGAGCGACGCGCCCAAGATCACGATTTCGCACGTCCAAGATCGCGATTTAGGTATCGCGCATCGGCGTTTGAACTCACGCGGGGGCTATCGAATGGAAGCTTCTTTGGGCAGACCGGGCGCGGTAGAACTCTCACCTCCAGCGCTCCGATAACGGCTCGGAGTCATGCGCGTGATCCGCAGAAATTCCCTATTGAAGTTTGACTTTGTGCCAAACCCGGACTCCAGCATGATTGTCGTTATCTGATCGCGTGTCGTCACCAGCCGCTGTTTGGCATCGCTCACTCGATATTCATTCACCACCTGCGAGACGTTGCGGCCGCAGATTCTGTTCAAAGCGCCGGAAATCTGGCGTGCTGGAATACCTGAGCGCCTTGCGAGACGCTGTAAGGTCAGGTCTGGGTCACGATAAAGATGTTGCTCCCGCATCAATGTATCGATGTGATTTGCTATCGCTTTATCCTCCATAGGATCCGAAGGAACCTGCTGTGCGGATGAGGGATGGTCGAATTCCTCCGAAAGCGCATTCCCCTCATCACCGGGACGGGCATTGTCCGCAACAGTGGCGGCGTAACCGGCAATGGCCAGCCATAAAACGCCCGCAATCGTAAGAACCATTCGGCCCTGCTCGCCCTTTCCAAGGAAAAAATCAACCGCCACTATGGCGTCGATGAAGGACGTCACGACCAGCATAACCGCCACTGCGACAAGCGCCTTGTGAGCAGTCCACTCATCAGCGATGCGTACAGAGGAAAGCGCGTCCGGCCCCTCTTTGGCAATCTTGAGAAGTGCAAGGCCGTAGCCGAGGTAGGTGGCAAAAAGAACGATATCGATTGGAGCACGCCATAGGGTGACCAGAATGGCAACTAGGATCGCGGGCAGCAGGTGTGGCAGGATATCATTGGACGTTGCGAGCCTATCGCGTCGCAGCTGGTTGAACGCGGCAAAGCATAGAGCTGGGAGGATCGCCGCCACGACCGGCTGAATGAGACGCGCGGGATACCAACCCAGGTTCCAATTCAACCCCGACAGGATCGCCTGAGCGGCAAACGTTGCAATGAGCAGAGAAAACAGACCGAGTTTATATTCCGCCTGCCGCATCGTCCGAAGGAGGATGAGGCAAAGAAGAAGGGATATAACAAATGGCAAAGGTATCGAAGGCATCGCTGAAAGTGACACTTTTTCCTGTACCAGCGACGATACAGGATAGATTGTTTTCTTCAATGACCGCAAAGGCGCATTGTTGCCATCTCTGTCACGGCGGTATTACTCGAAACAGCAAGACGCGCGTGTGCGAGGCAAACGGCGCTTACGATCGACTTCACTTTTCTCGATGACGAGAAGGTATAGGCGATGTCGCGCGGTCAAGATCAATCTATCATCCCTTCACCCTGAAGGTAGCCTTTTTCCCGGGGATCGGGCATGAGAATGGCGGCGACGAGCGCAATGACCATCATTGCGGTCACGTACCAGAAGAACCAACTCTCGTGACCGATTGACTTGAACCAAAGCGCGAAATACTCCGCCGTTCCGCCGAAGAGCGCATTGCCGATCGCATAGGCGAAGCCGACACCTAGTGCTCTCACCTGTGCCGGGAACATTTCCGATTTCACGATACCGCTGATGGACGTGTAGAGACTGACGACTGCAAGGGCGCCCGTGACGAGGAAAAAGGCACTGTATGCGCTTGTGGTGCGTCCTATGACGGTGAGAAATGGAACGGTCGTCAGAATGGAAAGACCGGCCCATAAAAGCATGGAATTGCGCCTGCCGATCCTGTCAGACATGGCGCCAAAGAGCGGCTGCATCAGCATGTAGACGAAAAGGACCGTCGTCATCGTCAGGCTTGCGACCTCCTTGTCGAAGCCGGCGGTATTGACGAGGTATTTTTGCATGTACGTGGTGAACGTGTAGAAAATCAGCGATCCTCCGGCAGTGTAGCCGACGACGATGAGAAACGCGCGCAAATGGTTGCGCAGGAGGCCACTCAGCGTCCCCGCCTCCTGCATCGTGCGGGTCTCTTCAGTCGACGTCTCCTGGAGCGAGCTTCGCAGATAGAGCGCGATCACGGCTGCCACACCGCCGATGGCGAAGGGAATGCGCCAACCCCACGCACGCAGCTGCGCCTCGTCAAGGAACTGCTGTAGGATGACAAGGACGAGCACGGCGAGCAGCTGGCCGCCGATCAGGGTGACATATTGAAATGAGCCGAAGAAACCGCGGCGACCGGCAAGCGCTACCTCGCTCATATAGGTCGCGGTCGTGCCATACTCGCCGCCCACAGAAAGCCCCTGGATGAGGCGCATGAGAAGGAGCAGAAGCGGCGCGAAGACGCCGATCGAGCTGTAGGTTGGCAAAATGGCGATAACAAAGGATCCGCCGCACATCATCGTAACCGAAATCAGCATCGCACGCTTGCGGCCCACCCGGTCGGCAATGCGACCAAACAACCACCCCCCGATCGGTCGCATGAGAAAGCCCGCAGCAAAGATAGCAGCAGCATTCAGCAACTGACTGGTCGCGTCGCCTTCCGGGAAAAACTCCGACGCGAAATAGAGTGCTAGGAACGAGTAGACATAGAAATCATACCATTCAACAAGGTTGCCCGAAGCACTCGCCATGATTGCAAAGACGCGTCGCCTTGTATCTGTTGCGTCAGGCGAAAGGGGAACTGAAGTCATGGCCTCTCCGAGTTCGAAATATGTTGCCGAAGCGGGCTTCTCAACCACTCGTTGATTAATTATTATCAGTTGCACAATGCCACACGTCAGGGGAGAGCGAAACCATTATTTTGCCCGGTACCTGGTGCTGACACAGACTACTACTCCAAGTAATCGCTCTGATCTTCCTCCGGTCGCTCCTCGCGCCAACGGCAACGCGGGCTTCGGTCCGGCATCGCCTTTCTCAAGGGTGACATTCCTCCACCCCGCACGAGCGCGTCCACCAACGGAACGACAATTGACGCCGCGGCTGACTGACGCGGAAAGTTTGCCACAGGGCCGAAATTCTTGGACGTAGCGCGTTCGGCGACAACATCAACGCACACCGTGAATGCCTTAGAGTGTCACCAGCTCGGGAGATTCCTAGACGACCGATATAATTGTCACCGCCAAGTTCTGAAGAACCAGGCGATGGCCGCGACAACCGAAGAACGTTGTTAAATGGGGGACGGAAATCGTCCCTTTTAACGTAAGAGCTGATCATCTCGTAGGCACCTCGCGTCCCGAACCGACGGCGCGTCCGAAATACGGCCGCCGCTCCGTTTCGCTTGCTCTTAGGGAATGACGGAGCCTCAACAGGTCCTTGCGGGCTACGAGGCCGACGAGCTGGCCGTTATCGGGATCGACGATTGGAATGCGGCCGGCATCGGTTGCCAGCATCAGATCGGCAACGTAACCGACCGTGTCATCGGGGTGAGCAAGCGGCACGGAGCTATCGGACACCAGATCGGCGAGCGGCTGACTGCGCTCCACACGTTCCTGCTGCCAGCGCAGAGCGTCACCGCGCGACATCCGACCCTTGAGGATGCCTAGGTCATCGACTACCGGATAGACCCGGTGCGTCTTCGATCGCGTGGTTAAGAAATCGATCGCCTCCCCGGCGGTCATATCGGCCCTGAGGCTATCGACCTTGGAGATCATGATGTCACGCGCGCGGGCAAATTCGAAGGGATCAATGCCATATTCACGGGTGATGTGCTGGCCACGGCGGGCGATCTTTTCCGTCAGGATCGAGCGGCGCAGCAGGAGAACGGTGACCGCGTAGGCCGCCACCGTTGCCGCCAGCAGCGGCAGCAGCGCCTGGACATCGCCGGTCAGTTCGACGGCAAAGAAAGTGCCGGTCAGCGGCGCCCGCATCGTGCCGCCCATCATCGCCGCCATGCCGAGCAACGCCCAGAAGCCCGGATCGCCCGGCAGAACAAGTCCGACAAGCCAGCCGAGCGCACCGCCGAAAATCAGGAGCGGCGCCAGCACGCCGCCTGAGGTGCCCGATGACAGCGCCACGAGCCAGATCGCCGCCTTGACCAGCAGGATGGTCAGCACCGCTTGTGGCAGCAGGCTGCTGTTCAGGAGACCATCGATGATATCGTAGCCGACGCCGAGAACTCGCGGTTCTATGAGCCCGCCAAGCCCGATGATCAGCCCGCCCAGCGCCGGGCACCACATCCAATGGATGGGCAGCGCTTCGAACAGCTCTTCAATCTTGTAAAGAAGCGTTGTCAGGATGCCCGACTGCAGGCCGGAGAGGATGCCCATTCCGGCGCAGAGCAGCATACCCCACCAGGGCAGATCCATGTGGAATTGTCTTGGAAAGAGAGGACCGGCTTCGAACAGGAAAGGGCGCCAGCAGATCGACACACAGGCGGCGACGGCGACAGGAATGAAGCTGCGCGGCTTCCATTCGAACAGCAGCAGTTCAACGGCCAGCATGATCGCGGCGATCGGCGAACCAAAGATCGCAGTCATGCCTGCCGCGGCACCGGCGACCAGCAGCGTCTTGCGCTCGGCCGAACTCAGGTGAAAGCATTGGGCAAAGAGCGAACCAATCGCGCCGCCGGTCATGATGATCGGGCCTTCAGCGCCGAAAGGGCCGCCCGTTCCGATCGAGATTGCCGAGGAAATCGGCTTCAAGATCGCCACCTTTGGCGACATCCGGCTGCCACCGATCAGGATCGCCTCGATTGCTTCAGGAATGCCGTGGCCGCGGATCTTCTCCGAGCAAAAACGAGCCATCAAGCCAATGACAAGACCGCCGAGAACCGGGATTACCACCATCCAGACCGAGCGCGGTACCGCTGCCAACGAGACGGCATGGGTACTAAGGCGGCCGAACCAGACGAGGTTGGTCACCAGCGAAATGAGGCTGACCAGGACCCAGGCGGCAAAAGCGCCGCCGGTGCCAACGATCAGCGCCATGCCGATCAGAGCGATGACGCGCTTGTCGGTGGTGAAGTCTCCGGCTTCGCGCCGCGAAAGGCCGCCCATGAAATCATGCGGCCGGTGGGTATTTTGTGGGGACATGGGGGTTCCTGTTGACAGGCTGGCAATGAAGCGCCAGATATATCGTATTACGATCTAATGCAAGTCATGCTTTGAGGAGCAGGCCGATGCCCAAGGAAGCCCTGTCAGAGATCGAATATGAGGCACTTGCCAATCTGAGATACCGGATCCGCAAATTCCGCCAGTTCAGCGCCGGGGCGGCCAGCCGTCTCGGCCTTTCACCACCGGAGCATCAGGCGCTTCTCGCCATCAAGGGGTTGGGGATCCGTGGCGAAATGAGCGTTTCCAGCCTCGCGGAAAAGCTGTTTCTGGCGCGTGCCGCGGCCACGGAACTGACGGAAGGATTGAAAGCCCGCGGCTTTCTGACCGTCGTCATCAAGCCGAAGCGCCGCATCGTTGTTCGATTGACAGATCAGGCGGAAGAGCTATTGCGTCGACTGACGCCTGCCCATCTTTATGAGATCCGGGAAATGGCGCCGGAGTTGATGCAGGCGCTGCGCGCGCTGCAGGATCACCGGCGGATGGAGATGGCGGCATGGATGCAGTGATCTTGCCGGTAGCAAGCCAATGACGGCAGGGGATTGATGGCCAGGAAGCAGATAGACGATCTGACGGATGCCGATTACGAGGCGCTGTCCAACCTGCGCCATGCACTGCGCCAGTTCATGGATTTCAGCGCCTCGGCTGCCCACGAAGAAGGATTGCCGGCGCAGCAGCATCAGTCCCTGCTCGCCATCAAGGGCCATCACGGCGAGGAAGCGATGTCGGTCGGCCTGCTTGCCGAGCGGCTGCTGATCGCGCCGCATTCGGCAACCGAACTCGTCGGCCGGCTGGTTGCGGCGGGGTATGTGGCGCGCACCCTCGGTCCCAACGACAAGCGCCGCCACACGCTTGCGCTGACCCAGAAGGCCGAAGCGGTCCTCAAACGGCTGACGGCTATTCATCTGAGCGAGATTCGCGAGATGGCGCCACGGCTGATCGCCATCCTCCACGGCCTCCAGGATGGAGTTGAGCTAAATGGTCGCGCGAACATAGGTAGTGAGAAAGGCAATCCGTTTGAAACATGGATGTCGAACGTAAAGAGTCGATAGCCGTACTTCTTACCAGGGGATGCGATGCGAGAAGCCTCACACATCAGGGCGGCACATATATACCGCGATGTCTGTCTCCGAGGTCTTTGCATGGAGGCCGCTGTCGACCTGGTTGTCTAATCGCATCCCGTTAGTCAAGGTGGCCTGGGCAAGCGAGATCGTCCGATCGTGTCCGCCAGGAGGTGTGTAGCTCGGTGGTAGCGAAGCCGCTCGCGATCGCGCCCCCAAAAGCGCCGTAGGGAGCGGGCGGCGTAGCGGGCGGTCATATGGCGCGTTCTCGGTGTTCGCTCAGTGCTTCATTTTGACGTGAGGCAATCGTATGTCGGGAACATGGTTGTCTCCGCGGTCGGTACAAGCCCGCCGCATCATGGTCCTCGCAGGCAAGGTCTTCCTATGTTTTATGCGCAGTCTCTGGGAGCTGCCGCCACGTGAACGGAATGACCCGACCTACGTCCACGACAGGGACGCCTCGTCGCGTCAGAAGGATGACGCGCTGAGAGAGTCATCGGCTGTCAGAGCTTCATTATACGATGGCGCTGGCCGATGGGTTGAAGATTTCCCCTGTCTTGAGCATGGTATGCATGATGACCGCGAGTTTCCTGGCGACAGCCACTGCGGCGCGCTTGAAGCCAAGCCGTTCGCGCAACTTGAGCCCCCAGTCTTTGAGTCGGCTTTCAGTCCTGGCGCCGGTTCGTGTCAGCATCACGGTCGCGGCTTCGTAAAGCAGCGCGCGCAAATGGTTGTCGCCTCTCCGTGAGATATGACCATCATAATCGACCTCGCCCGACTGATAGCGGCGTGTGGTCAGCCCGAGCCAGGCGCCGATTGAACGCGAAGTCCGGAAGTTTTGCGGATGCTCGATGGCAGCGACGTAAGAGATCGCCGTGATGGCACCTATGCCGGGAATTGTCGTCAACAGCATCGTCGACTGGCTCTGCCGCGCCGCTGCGAGCAGTTGGCGATCAAGAATTGCAGCACGCTTGCGGATGTCGCGCCACGCATCGAGCAGCGGCAAAATGATCCGTGCAAGGTTGTCATTCCCAGCGAGAAGCTCTCTCACATTGCCATCGAATATCCGACCTTTTCCTTCGGGGACAATGAGACCGAACGTCTTCATGACACCCCGGATCTGATTGCCGAGTTGCGTTGAGATGTGCACGAGCTTATCGCGGGCCGCCACCAAGGCGCGGGTCGTCATGGCGTCGAACGACTTGACGCGAACCGCTTTGTAGAAGCCGGCTTCGGCCAACTGGGCCAAGCCATCCGCATCATTGGCGTCAGTCTTGTTGAGCGTCTCGTTCAATACCTTTTGCGCGTGCCGCGCTTCTATGCAGATCGCCGGAAACCCCTCGTTCGTTAGCGCATGATAGAACCAAGTCGACAACGGCCCTGTTTCGAAGACGACACGCCTGGCATGCGGCGCATGCTTGCGGATCGTCTCTGCCAGGAGCTTCGGGTCCGAAGGACACTTTCCTCGCCAGATCCGCTTTCCGTCCTCTCGGATCGAAATCGCGGTATCTTTCAATGAAACATCAAGCCCGATATATTGATTCATGGTTGCTCTCCGTTTGATGTTGGGCCCGGTTCGAATCGAGAGCCCGTTTTTCCATCTTATCGGGGGCAACCACCCCAGCCAGCCATCATCTATAGAAATAGCCTGGGACGATCGCGCCGCGATTACCCCATGTTTTATCATGGCGTGATGGCCGAAGGCGCTCCGGCGACCTGCATCGAAGCATAGCAAGCGCAAAAGGTATTGAACGAGACTTCGCTTTAGAGGGACGTATTCACTGAGCCCGGATACCTTGTCTTCAGCGCGTTGCTCACCTCAGATCGTTCACGATCCGCGTTTCGACGACCGCGCGTCATTCACACACCGAACGGGAACGTTTCCGCCACCCGTCGAGCGCGCGCGGCCGGCGGCGCCTCGACTTCGCGGTCTGCACCGCCTGCCGGAAGACAGGCCCGCATATCGAGACCAGTCTACAGGCGGACGAAATCATCACCGCAATCAATGTTCCCTTGAAGCGGCGGTTCGCGCGCTCGAAATATCTGAAGATCAGAGATCGCGAATCCTACGGCTTTGCCAGATGTGGTCGTATCGGGAGTATTGCCAATCCTGGCTGGAATACCAACGCTAGGAGCCGCTCGGGAAGTCCTCATTGATTTCATCCATCTCCAGGACGATGTCATATGGTGCCTTGGCTTCGGCCAGCAACACGTTCATATGACCGGGTAGACGGCCCGCGACTGAGTGAATGGCAAAGCGACATTCTTCCCAGCCGCCCGAAGCTTGCGTGTCAACTCTGACACGGCCCGCTGTGCTTGAGCAACAGCCATACCGTAGCCCGGTACGATAACAACGCTCTCCGCATCATTGAGTGCTGATGCCACACCTTCGGCATCAATCGCAACCTGCTCGCCTTCTATTGCCATCGTAGGTCCGGCGTTAGCACCAAAGCCACCCAATGATCACTGAGATGAAGGAGCGGTTCATCGCCTTGCACATGATGTAGGAAAGAAAAGCGCCCGATGAACCGACCCCTGCGCCGGTGACGATCAGGAGATCGTTACCGAGCGTGAAGCCGATCGCTGCAGCGGCCCATCCGGAGTAGCTGTTCAGCATGGAGACCACGACCGGCATGTCAGCGCCGCCAATGCCCCATGATCAGATGATACCCGATGAAGAAGGCCGCAAGGGTCATGACGACGAGCGTCCAGGCTTCGGCGCCGTTGACGTACTTCAAGAGCAGCATGATTGAGAGGATCGCGGCGCCTGCATTGAGGAAGTGGCCGCCAGGAAGCTTCGTCGCCTTCCCATCGACCTTCCCGCGTGGACGACCATAACTGCCCGCGCGAGCCCTGCCACTGCAATCATTGTGCCGATAGCATGTGTTTATTGAGCGTCCGGAACGCAGGCTCAAAAGTGCGCGTCCTCAAGGCCGCAGAGTGGATCCACCGGATTCGTGCCCACGAAGGGCTTGCGACCAAGCATGCAATCAACGACGATGTAGGCCGGTACCCGTGGCGCATCGTAGAGATGATATGGATGCCCGAAGGAGATCATTATTGACCGATACATCGCCTTGAAGAGACCCCCGCCCCCATACGATGCCAGTCGACCCGCACCAACAGCGACTCATCGCCCACCTCATAGATCACGAAATCGAAATCATTACGGGTTGGCGCAATGTCGGGTCGGTCAATTGTGACTTCGAAACCCTCCTTCTCCAAAAGCTCGGGAAGTACAAATTTCAGCGGGATAAGCGGATGGATGATTCCTCCGTCGACCAGCAACACGGGCTTTGTCTTGGCCGGGTCGAGCGGAAAGATGCCTTGGACGTCCTCCACTATGGATTTTACTAGCAAATTTGTCGATCACCGCCCTCCCTAGTGTCTACCGACACTACGCTAAGCTCCTAGGTTGATGTTTCCTATTTCGCGCTGTTCCGATCAGCCGCGTTCAGCGCCTTGACGGTGACCGCTGCAATGAGACCAGTCAGCACAATCCCGGCAAAACCGATTACCAATGCCAGCACCCGAGCCGAGAAATGTTTGGGCGTGAAATCGCCGTAGCCGATGGTAAGTCCTGTTACGAAGGTGAAGTAGAGCGCTTCACCGATCCCCCAATCCTCAATGCGCCAAATTGCAATGCCGCATACAACCATAACGGTGATGATCCCGGACAAAATTGGCCACACCACGCCAATCTGCTCGATGAGGGCGTTGAAGAACATGCGCCTCATTTGCTTTGCGTTCTGCCCATCGCCTGTTTTTGCTGTCACGACCTTCGACCTTTCTACGGTTAGTGCCATAGGAGCCGCGACGGAGGGCGCACGGCCCGTCCCACCTCCTTTTTGCCTGGAGCGCTTGATCGTCTGCACAGCGGACACTCGGGCAGCGTCGAGGGCAAGTCGATCGGAGCATCCCGAGCAGCACCGATCATTGTTGCCACATCCGCATCATCACCAGACGTGGCAGATACTGTTCTACACCATGTCTTTCCTGGTCAGGCTCCTAGCAGTTATACACACCGGCTGCGCACCGCCGCGACGAGCGTCTCGCCACGCCGGCCACACTGACCGGGGTCAGGGGACGCCCGACTCTTGCCTCCGCAGGCGAGACAAAACTATGAACACTTGGGATCGAAAGCCCTTCGCCCAACTCGAGCCCCGCAAGTCCCATGACGGCGGCGATCAAAAGAACGCCCAGTTTCCTGAACACTGTCATTTTTTTCCTCCTACGGCAAAATGTGCCGGTAGTTCATCGATATCGTTGAGTTCCTTGAGATCGGCCTTTTTGGCGCCGGTTGTGTTGTTGAAGGAAAAATCGTCAGCGGCAACGTCAGCGTCGCTTGCTTTCCAATCTCTGATCTGGATGCTGTACTGTGGTGCTCGGTCAACCTTCACTGCGGTGACCACATATCGGCAGGGATAAGGGTGCCCGCCTTGGGCGATCCATATCTGCCAATCGACGTCCTTGTTGCGAAACGCGAGATGATCGCATTCCGTACCGCCGATCACGCCGCTGCCGAGATCCTTCACATCGACCACGTCGGCGATCAATTCATCGAAAACATGGGGAAGCAGCAGGTCAGCGCCGGGAATGGGCTTATCAAGCTTCTCCCTCAATTCATCGACTAGATGTTCGACCGTACCGGGCACATCCACCTGAGTGTAGAGATTCAGGTTCTTTCCCAAAACGGTGAGAGTCTTTCCGTCGAAGACCATTTCGACATCGGCAAAGCCCCCGGTCCGGGCGACGCGGATCTTGTCGGGCCGGCCGAGCTCGATCTTGCCCGAACTCGCAAGCAGCAACTTCTGGTGTTGCTTGGTGACAACCTCGAGATTGCTGTCATATGCAAATGAAATGGCCTTCTGCGCATCCAAATAGTCCGACATCGACTTCAGCAGGGCCTTGGCTTCCGCCTCGCCGGCGGTTGCGCCCGATGGTGATCCCAACACAAAGATCAGTAATAACGCTGATGGAAGCGCAACCACACTCGGCCACATGACGTTTCGCGTTATCCTCTTCATAGAAGTTCGCCTCCCTTGCTGTTTGAAACGATGCCCTGTCTGCCTCGGCTGTTGTAAATCGGACTCGGCCGCCCATTTCCAGCCGCAGGCTCCCAGCCCGAACGACGCAAAAGCATACAGGCAACACGGTCTCGGAACGGAACTCCGGACCAGTGCCTCATGCGCAGACCGCCGACCGCGGTGCCAATCTCTCGCTTCTTTGGCGCGGTTCTCGACGCCTCGAATGCGTCCCTGTAGCCGCGGGAAATCGTGCGCAAGCCGCGCCCAATGTCGTCGCAGGCTTCGTCGGGCAGGTTCGAGTTGGGCGCCCGAGGCGGCTCCCATTCAAAAGCACGATAGCGTGTGGCTCGGCCACTTCCTTGGCGTCGAGGTACGCGATCAACGGCCGCAGCACTAGCGCATCCTGCCCTGAGAAGAATTGGCTAATCCGGCTAGATTTTTGCATCGGATCACGCAACATAATTACCTCCGCCGAAAAATATTCGCTGGAAAAGTAAACCTGCCTGCCGAAACTCTACATTGACCTCAGATCAGTAACCACTACTCGCTATATTAGTAAAAATCTATGTATATCTGGGCCGCTGGAAGTCTTTTCACGATTGGAAAACACTGGCGACCACTCTCGCGGGATCGCGATCAGCGGTTTGCACGGACCGATACTTTGGCGTCAGCGCCCCACAGGACATCACCCACTCGATGCCTTCGTACTTGGATCGACGCGCTATTGACCCGACAACACGAGGGTCTGCACGGGAAGCAGCATCGCTTGCATCCGTAGAATCATCGCATAGGCCGACGGTATCCACAACATGTAAGAACGGCCATCGGAACGAACCGATATTCTTGTCGGCAAGCGCATCATGATTGTTTGTATAGGCAATCGCGATGCTACTGCTGCCTGCCGGTACGCTGACGGTCTTCCTGCAGCCGCTGTTCGAAGGAGGGCTCGATGAACGGTCCCTGGCGTCGCGATTTGTTGAACGTCGATGAGTTGGTCTGAAGGTCGTAGCTGCCCGGCGGCGATCACATCCTGGACCTTAGTCACGACCAATAGAATGATGGCAAACGGCTTTCCGATACGCCTCGGCAATCATTCCATTCCTCATGACCTGCGCTCGATCTGACCGAAACCCGCAATCAGCGTGCCCTTCCCCGCGCCTGTGGGAACAAGGATGCCAGCCGGTCGTATCATGGTGTTGACCACGTCGCCCTTTCGCAGCGTGAATTGTTGGCCAGCACCAGAAACACCGGCTCGCACGAGCGTCTTGTCCAGCTCCACTATCGATCATACTGGCCAGACGTTCGACCTCGCGCCGAGCAACGGCATCGGTTTTCAGGAGTTGGGACTTCATCTCGTACTCGTCAACCGCCACCTGAAGAAGACCCTCCGCCTCACGGATCTGCGCGTCTGCTGTCGTGAGCTCCGTCCGAGCCACCTTTGCTTCTCTGCAATCTGCCGACGCGCCGTCTACACGGCTGCTTTCTGCTGTGAGCCATCCAGCCGGAAAAGCGGCGCGCCAGCCGCAACCTTTCGTTAACCCCGACCCAAACCTCATCAACGCGTACCACCGTCTCCGGCAGGATTGTCACCGTGCGGAAGATCGCCATCGCGCTCTTGGCAGACGGGTGGAAGTAAAAGATCATTATGATCAGCGAAATTGTGATTACCAAGTAGGCTGAGATACCCCAGCGCAATTCGCACTACATCGTGCAGAGGGTGATTTCCTGACCGATTCGATTTCCTGCACAAAGATAGTCAGCAACGAGCAAAGCATAAACTCGAACACGGATAGATTCCTTCGCCCTTATTGTCACTCTTCATTTCGCTCTCGGCGCACCTTACGACATCAATTGGGTTCCAACGCCATATCGCCGGTCGCTTCACGATCGCGCCCGTAACGCTTTACTAGCGATTGCGCGATCGAATAGAGCGGTGTCGAAAAGTCGGGTGTTTGGATGAAGGCGAGAGAAGACCCGCGGTCCAGAAAAGATGATGTGAGTGAACAGAGAGATCAGCGCCAGAACTGCACCGACTTCCATCTGCACCTTGCTGGTGCGATGTGCCATACGCTCAGGAATGGCGTGAAGCTGAAAGTAGAGATTGCCAAGTCGGGTTGTCCGGGCTCTACGACCCGGAATATGTTCGAGAGCGGCTGGATGGACAGATCGAGCCGTCGAAGTTTCCTCCCTCTGAAAGCTGACGCATCCGCTAGTCCTCAATTTACCCTGTCTGGCTTATAGTAGGTCACTGCGATGCAATACATGTAATGGTCGTATTTCGGTATAAACCGCTACCGCCGCCGCTCGTCAGCGGTGCGCGTTGTCGTTCAATCCCGCGCGCGTGACCGACCCGGCGCACGTATTCGTCGCTCTCTCAGCAACGTCTGGAGAGAGCTAGCCCGGGGCAGAACCGCCAAGCCCTTGCGTATCTGCGATCCGCGCAAGTGCTGCGTCCTCAGGCAACAGATAAACCCTTTCAATCATCTTATCGAGTAGATCCCGTTCCAGTCGCAACGCCGGCTTCCGGGTTTCCGGCAGGACCGCATCCAGATTTTCGATCATAGCGCGTAGGCGCCGTGCGATTTGAAGATTCTCCGTCCCGTAGATCCTGATTTCGCGGCAAGTCAGTTGTACGAAATCCTCCCAATAGGGCGTCGGAAATACGACGCGTAGGCGCCCCTCGGCATCACGTATGTAGTCGTTGCCGAGTTGGCGCCGGCCGACGCTGCGCAGGAGTCGATGGAGCTGATCGATAGCAAGCACGGCTGTGGTCGGGTCGTTTATCGCCTTCGAAAGGGCTTTAGTGGCGATGTCGACAATCACCCTGAAGGCAAAGGTTGGGTCCTGCTCTATCGTCCGCTCCCGCCCGAAAGCGACGGTCCGGCGAAGCTCGTGGTCGGCAACCGTGGCCGCACCCCCATGGAGGCGAAACAGCGGTTGGCGTTGCGACACGAAATCACCGATGCGCGCTCCGAGCTCGATGATGCCGTCTGCCCGCTTCGCTTGGGCTACCAGCGACTTCACGTCAACAGCAAGGATGATGGCGGAGGAAGCGGTATGGGCGACGATCCGCTCAGGCGCTCCAAGCGGATGGTGCGGCGGTGACTCTCCCTCGTCCTTTGATAGGGGAGCAGGGTAGATGAGGTTTAGCACCTCGAAGCCCTGCTCAGCAACGCGATGAATGATGCTGACAGGTCGAAGCAGCCGGGCCGAATAGTCAATGAAATAAAGAAAGGCCGCCAGCGATGCCACGCCAAGAATGCCTGAAAACCAAACAATGAATGACGGAGCGGATGTGTTTACGCGACTTATCACGCCAATCGCAAAGAGCAGCGTGAAAATAAACAAGCCGACCGTGAAGCGGATGACATTGTCGCGCAGGAGTGTCGTGGCGATGATCCGGGGAGTAAGCTGCCCGCTTGCGATCTGTATGGCCACAAGGAGCGAGCCGAAGGTGAAGACAATGAAAGATAGCGCCAAGCTGATGATGGCTTGCATCGCAGCGACCGTGCCTTCGGTACCGAGCGGCCAACGCGGGACCCACGTCGTCCACTCCTCGAGCCCCAGCGCCGCGCGAAAGAGTATCTGCTGAAGAACAAGCGCGAAGAAGGGCACGATCCACAACGATGATCGCAGATAACTCCTGAGCGCGTAAAGCTTGTTCCAGCTCATTTAATCCTATTCCTCTCGGATCTCACCCAGCGTTCAAAGCCCGGCAGTGCTGTTATTTTCGCATGCCAACGCCCCGTCAACGCGTTTAAGCGCCCGACCTAAAGGCACCGACACGACGATCACGTTCCTCCCCTTCCGCCTCATGAACAATACGGTCCTTTGGTGAACCACTAAGGCTGGCAATTAACCCGCCGCATCTTTCGCCGGCAGTACGCCGCCGACACCGCATTGACCAATTGTGGCCACTGTCGGCACTGCAAATCGCAAAACTCAGGGCCCGTCGAGCAAGGTTTGCACTCGCTCGCACGACGTTAGAAGGTCACACAGCATAACAAACTCATTCGGGTCGTGCGGCGCAGCCGCCAGACCGAACCAGTCCGACGCCTCAGGTCTTGGCGCCCACACCAACCGCTCCTCGAGAAGATAGACGCCGTAGACGACGTCAATGCCCCCTCGGGTGCTCAAATTCAGGCCCGGACGCATGCCGTAGGCAGTCAATGCCGCATTCAGCACGATCGCCACCTCAATCAGCGTGGCTCGATAGCCCGGCTGGCGTATGACCTCCGTCCCATGCACGCGCTCTAGCCAAGTTGCGCCCAGTTGAACCACGACCAGCGTGCGGTCCACGATCTGACGTAGGTCCTTCTGAGTCATGATTTTCATGTACTTGGCCGGTTCCAGATGGATATCGACCGCTGCCGAAACCGCACCGCACCGACTGTGGCCGAGAACAACGATGGTGCGCAGGCTGTCCCTCAGATGGTCGACTGCATAGCTGAGGCTGCCCATGACATCGTCGCCCAAACCGTTGCCGGCAACCCTGACAACGAAGAGGTCATTCGGCCCTTCTGAAAAGATAAGCTCCACCGGAACACGCGCATCAGCGCAGCCGACGACAGCAGCAAATGGTTGCTGTTTGGGTGCTGCGCTGTGTCGATGAAGAAGGCCGACATCATGCGGATCGACACGAATGCTCAATTTTGCCGGTTTGGAGTGGGCCGCCCGATCAAGGAGTTCAGCGAAGGCGCGATTTCCGCCCTCTAGTCGTAGCCGGGCAGCATTTGCATCCGACGGGAGCGGCCTATGAGCTGCGTCAAAGGAAAAGCGGTAAGTCACCTCGGCCAACCAGGTCGGATCTCCCGCCGAAGGGGTTTCAGGCAGTTTGCTTACCATGCTGGAGTGCCCTCCCAACAGCGATCGGCTCGTGTGCTGGTACGTGACTTTTCGATCGCTACACCTACGTTATTGCGATTCATGTAGGCATCGATAAAGAAGCGGCTGCGCTATGCCATGGGTCGCCTACCGCGCGGCTGGCATCTCCTCGCCCGGTATCCCTCGCACGACGTCCTGGTCGTTATCTGCCATCCATGCGCTCAGCAAAGTGTAAGCAATAGCGAGAACGGTGGGTCCGATAAAAATTCCCAGGACCCCAAAGGCAATCAGACCGCCGATGACGCCCGCAAGGATAAGCAGTATTGGCAGATCGGCGCCTCTGCGTATCAAGACTGGACGGATGAACTGATCCATCGTTCCAGCCACAACGGTGAATACTAGCATTACGGTCGCCCACACCGCATCGCCCGAATAATACATCCAAACCACCACCGGCACCATTACCAGGCCAGGGCCGATCTGAATTAGACAGAGGATGAAGATCCCTGCGGTCAGCAACCCCGCGAAGGGTACGCCGACCACCAGGAGACCGATTCCTCCGACCGCGGTCTGAGCCACTGCCGTCACCACAACACCGAGCGCGACACTCCGGATCGCTTGTCCGGCCAAACGTATAGCCATTTCGCCCCGATCGCCGCCGAGGCGACCACCGAATCGAACCGCGGTGGCCGCCGCTTTTTCGCCGCCTGTATACATGATGGCTGCTATGACAGTCGTCAGCAGGAAATGTAGAAGCATCGTGCCCAAACTGCCCGCAGCTGAAGCAAACCATTGCGTCAGCGCTCCAGCATAGGGCGCAAGCATGGGGGCGAACTCCTGCAGCCGCGTCGACGCCAGTTTTGCCCAGGCCTCGGTGGCGCGTGCGCCAACCAACGGCACATCGGCTAGCCAAATCGGCGGCTGCGGCAGCTGCATGGAGAGGAGAGTGCGAACGAAGCCGCCGAATTCATCGATGTTTGTGACGATAATGCTGACGGCAAGCCAAAATGGCACGATCAGCACGAGCAGCAGGACCAGTGTCATGATGCACGTGGCGAGGCCCCGGCTACCGCCGACGTGGCGTTGCACCCAAAGCATCAGTGGCCAAGTGGCGATGACCAACGTCATAGCCCAGACGATTGCCGGAAGGAACGGCTGCATCACCCAAAAACTTGCGACAAGGAGGCTGCCGATGAACAGCACCGCTAGCGTCCTGCGAGTAAGGTCATCTCGACGATCTGGAATCATTTTTGTCCCCACACCCGACAGCCGTTGTAACACGTTCTCCCCCGTTTCAGGAGCACAATTAGCGTACGCGTACCGGCGCCCTCGATACACCCCGCGCGCTCGATAGAAGTTACAGCTGCCATCCAACAGACAGGGTAAAAAGCAAGTCAAAGCACCACACTCAATCCGATACCGGGTGGACCAAGCAGAACTCACGTCGCTTCGATGGAGCTAATCCGGTTTGCAGCGCTTGATTGAAGCTCCTTTCCTCTCTTTTATCTAGCCTTACACCGCCGGATCTCGCAAAACGATTTTTAATCGAGAAAGGAGCTCGATACGCCGATGGTTTCGAATGTTGGTCCTGCCACGATGATGTCCTTCCGTGCTTATGCCACCCAATGTCAGCTGGTTTCATTGCGACGGTCATCATCAACGCTGCGTCCGTCAATGCGATTTACAACGCCTTGCTTCGCGCAACCTGACTTACGTCTCGGGGCGGGTTCATTGTTCTCGCGTCAATTTTATAAAAATACGTGTATCCCTTACCTTCTCATGCTATTATTAGTAGTTACTAATTCTCACTTTGCCAGGTCGTCCTGATCGTGGGTTGGTGGGGTTGGTGAACTTAGCGCCATCCGCAAGCAACAAGCACTCGTTCTGATGAGCGGGGCTTAGGGAGGAAGTCATGACACGCTGTGTTTCAATCGCAATAGCACTTGCCTGCATGGGTGTTACAAGTCAGGTATTGGCCGCGGAGGTGGACATGTCGAAACTCACCTGCAAGGAAGTGGGTGCCATGCCTGCCGCAAAAACTATTGGCGTGGCGATGTGGGTAAACGGATACGTCCACGGCAAAGCTGGGAATGCCATGATCGACGGCGACAAAGCCCACGCCAATGCGGAGAAGGTCGTCGCCTACTGCAAGAGCAACAGCAGTTCCACGCTAGTGGACGCGATCGAAGCGGTCTCCAAGTCGTAGCTGGGACAGTGGCGGCACAAATGCCGCCATCTTGGGCAGAGAGACCACGAGCCTCTTCAAACGGGAGATGGACAATGTTTCGATTCAAGCCTCTATTCGCGGGCCTGGTGGCTGGTATATTCCTTGCGGGACTGCCATCCATATCTTTGGCAACAGAGCAGGGACAACAGCGCAGGGCTGCCCGCGATGTCCGCCAAGACACACGACAGGGCGCACGAGCTACGAAGCAGGCATGCCGCTCGGCTAACGACAAAAGTAACGCCGCGTGCCGGCAGGATAAGCGGAACACGAAGCAGACGGGCCGCCAGACGGGCAGAGATATCAAATATTGAACCCGTCGACTTGCAGCCCAAAGCAAGCCCGTAAGGCGCTGCAAAGGCGGTGACTTCGAACCGACGGATCGGTTTGAGGTCGGCGAGCCTGACAGCGCGCGCCACCTCGCACGCAGATAGGAGTGCGGATCGCATCAGCACGCAGTCTCCGAGGGTTGGCGTCTCCACCTGCCGCGAGTGCTTCTCGCGCTCCCCGTCGAAGTGGGTCACTATCGGTGGTGAAATTCTCTGGCATCCATCTCTACGGAAATATGCCGGCAGCTTTGCTGCCAGCACTGCCGACGTCGTTGCTGTAGCGATGGTCGACTTCATCCTCGTTTTCCTACGTTGGTCCTTCAACGTTGATGCGCAGGAAAAAGCGAATTCAATCGGTGAAACGCGGCCGATGACAGCACCAGCTATATGCGGAAAACTCGCCACCGGTGTGAAGGTGACGGGGCTGAGGTGGTCGGGCCTATTTCGCCCTATCGAGCACAACCCTTCCTTCGCACATCGGCGAGCCGCACGGCTTTCCCGATTTCGGATTGATGCCGGGCTATCGGGCCTGCGTAGTTAGTGAAGATCGGTGGGCGTCTCTTCGCTTTCGTTTGCCCTGCGATCCGCAAGCAGCCGATCTAAAGCCCTATGCTCTGGCCCAAACGGGCGCTGGTTCAAAAATGAAGTGACAAGGGTTTTCGTTTCGTGACCGCCCGACGAGGGGTTCCCACGATGAACGACGACCTCTGTATTAGTCACGTCATCGATCCCCAAAAACCACCGATCGCCATTCGCGCTCGAGGCAAATTCTCTTAGATTTTCCAAGTTGAAACTCCTTCCTTGAAGAAGAAACTAGGACTCTACAGCGGGATTGCGACAAAATACTTGGGAGCGTCTATTTTCAGGCCGAGAAATAACGTTCGGTCTCCTTAGACGAGTTGCTGGAGCAGACCTGTGGGAATATCTCGATCGACGGCGCAGCGCCTTAAGATGCTGTGCTCTATGCCGCAAGCCTCGCCTTCGCTCGACCTTTGATCCAAACAGAACACCCCATAACGCGCACACTCAATTAGGAGACCGTAGTGCCAAAGACCGCGGACGCGGCAAGGCTGATCCAAGGTGCTCAGGGCGCGAACCGTGCCCCGTTGCAGCGTTTGCAAAGAAGCACGAAAACGCAACTTCCGATGCAAAACGGATTATCAATCACCATGGCTGTGATCGGGATTCTTGCGATAAACTCGACGCCGAAGCCGCGGTCACTCAGACCGAGCTTGCATCGGCGGACGGGCAGATCCAGGAGGCGCAGGGCGCGCTTCAGGTGGCCGTGGACGAATACGAGATGAAGGCCCAAACTCCTGACAAAGGACTATAGAAAGCCGCAAGGGCTTCGGTGGGAGCCGCGATCGCGAAGCAACAGACCCTTGAAGCCAAGATCAGCGCCCTTTGCCTGCGCAAAAGGCAAAGCTGCTCTTGCCCAGGCACAGGTGGAGCTGGACAAGACGCCGGTACGGGCGGGCCTCGCGGGCACGGTCCAGCACTCCACGCCCCGGCCGGGCGGCGTTGTCAATACGATGATTCGCCCCGCGGGCATTCTCGGGCCGACGGGTGCCGGCAAAGGCACCCTGATTGCAGGCTTCGACCAGATTCGAGGCGCAGGTGATGAAGCCGGGCATGATTGCCGAAGCCACGTGCATCGGGAAGCCCTTCACCGTCATTCCGCTGGTCGTGACCCAGGTTCAGGACGTAATCGCCGCCCAAAATTCGCATCTCAGTCTTGACTGGTAACGCCCAAGACTGAGTTTGAATTCGCCGGTAAGAGTGCAGTCGAGCGGGCGAGGCCAGATAGAGGACATAGTGCTCGGCTGCGTCCGCCAGTGCCAATGCAGCCTCCGACTCCCGCCAGCCGGCATTTATCGCTGAGATCACAGTGTTCCGGGCGATCTTGTCAAATACACGAGAACACTGTGCCTCGCGGCGCAAATCATTAACGTGGAAAGTAGGTGCCGGGAGGTCGGAAGACATGATGTCCTCATTTCGGTCGGGGCAAGGGGTTGAGGACCCAAAACGGCAGCGCCCTGATAATTGCTGCCGAAGTTGAGAAGATGCGCCTTCGAAAGATACGAAGCAAGCTTATTAACGCATGTCGTCTCACATACCTATGAAAGCTCAGCTCCCCGAAGACAGTCGCACCTTTACCAAGCTGCCATCAGCCTCGCATATGGGCCCGAAGCTCTATCTCGTCCAGAATGCGACCGGCGGCTTAAAGATCTGCCAGGATGAAGAGGCCTGAAACAAAGAAAATGAAATATAAAGACGGAATTTATTGCGTGCCATCAAAAAAGTATTTCAAGAATTCCAAATAAAATGGATGGAAAAATAATATATTAGTCATTAATTACTTTTTGGGTTATTGTAGTTCTGCGCAATATTGCGCGTTTTCATTCAGATTGGATATGGACATGCTAGACATGACCTGGCTTCGCCCCGGCCTATGGGGAGCGGCATGCGGCGCGGCCGCACTTGCCATCGTCGG
>Ga0102588_1001117_pt1 | contig 22127 bp, 17 predicted proteins | sample AraplaMF_Col_mMS_FD_76854 | JGI IMG/M metagenome (GOLD analysis project Ga0102588, IMG submission 76854) | Arabidopsis root microbial communities from the University of North Carolina, USA - plate scrape MF_Col_mMS (SPADES assembly) (version 2) | ecosystem: Host-associated > Plants > Roots >...
CCGGAGACGACGAGAAGGTGATCGAGGGATCGGTTGCGAGCCCGCTGACATCGACCGTCAGCGTCGTGGAACCGGAGGTGGAGCTGGCCTCGAGTTCAAGCGCGGGGGTGAGGTCACCGGCAAAGGTGATACGGCTTCTATTGGTGAAATCGAGGCGCCGGTTGAGAATCGTCAGGCGACCGCGCCGCATGGTGAAGCCCCCGGAAACGATGGGCTCCGCCGCCGTTCCCCTGATCGTGACGCTACCGCCCAGTTCGGCATCGATACCGCGACCACGCACGAAAATCTGCGAGGGAGCGTCCAGCTGAAGATCGAGATTGATGGAGTTGGATTTCGCGCGGGCGCCCTGCTGCGACTCGTCGCGCAACTGGGCAAGAACCCCCTTGGGGGCGTTGACGTGCTTGACGTCGATTTCGCGCAGCGAGGTCGGCAGCCTCTCGGGGACGGTGATCGAGGCTCTTTCCAGATGCAGCCTTCCGTTCAGGGTGGGATTTGCGAGCAGCGGACCGCGCAAACCGATGGTGCCGTCGACGGTCGCCACAACGAGCGTTCCATCGACGTAGACGGCTCTGTCGAGCCTGACGTCGATGTTCGCAGGGAAGTTGGAGGCAGGTTGGATTCCGATGCTGCCGGATGCCGAGATGCTGCCACCGCTGGCAAGCTGGCCGGTCAGGCGCGAGATCACGGCTTGGTTTCCGGTGAACCGGATGTCGGCCGCCAGATTGTTGATCGCAAGGTTGCGGCGGACATCGACGATCCTTGCGCCACTGGTCGCAACCGTGCCGTTGATCGACGGTGCGGCCGCTGTGCCACCAACCTGCAGATCAAAATTGGCCCTGCCATCGGCAACGAAGCCCTGGGCGGCAAGCTGCGCACCAAGTACGGCGAACGGCAGGTTGCCGGAAAAGCGCAGGTCCAGCGCGCGATTGCCCGTAATGCCAACGCTGCCACCGCCCCGCAGGGACAGCCCGCTCTCGCCGGTCACATTGGTGTCGATCGTCAGCCGGTTGTCTTGCAGTTTTCCGTTCGCAGTGATGCCGAGCGGCGAAAGCCCGGCGCTTCTGGTCTGGCTGGTGGCGGCGCCCCTCCAGTCAAGGTTGAAGTCCACAGCGGGCAAGGGCAGTCGGCCCGATGCCCTGACGGTGCCCGAAATATTGCCTTCGGCGGCAAGCCCCGGAACGAAAGCGTTGGCAAGCCCGGCGGGAAGATTGGAGATGTCGGCATTGGCCGTCAGCGACTGGGCATTCGGTCCAGTGATGACAAAGTTGCCGCCAGCTCTCATCGACACGCCGCCGCCGCTGAGGTTCGTCGTGAAGTCGACACTGCCGTCCGCAAGCCTTCCGCTTGCGTTCGCCGAAAGCGGCCGGATACCGGATGACCTCGTCTGCGTGGTTGCGACATTCCTCCAGTCCAGCCTGAAATCGATGATCGGGTTGGTCGCTGTTCCCGACGTCCTTGCCGTGCCCGAGATGGTTCCTTCCGCCCCCAGGTTCGGGACGAAACCATTAGCGAGGCTCGCGGGCAGATCCACGATATCGGCATCGACCGAGAGGCCCGCGACTCCGGCTCCTTGGAGGTTTGCCGTACCCCTTGCCCTCAGCAGGGTGCTGCGAGTGCTGTTCAGCGTTGCATCAAAGGAGAGCCTGTTGTCGGCGAGGTTGCCAGTCGCGTTCAGCCGAAGGCCAGAAAGGCCGGCAGCCCTGGTCTGACGAGTCCCGGCGTTGTTCCAATCGAGCTTGAAATCGACGGCCGGCATCGGTAGCGATCCGGACGCGGTTGCCGTTCCCGAGATTGTTCCTTCGGCACCGAGATCAGGCATGAAGTTGTTTGCCAGCGCGGCAGGAAGGTTGCGAAGCGTGGCATCCGCCTGCAGGCTCTTCACGGCCGTACCTTCGACAGTAACCTTTCCTTTCGCCGTGAGGGCGGAGCCGCCATCGCCGTCGAGATTCGTCTCGAAATCGAGCGTGTTGTTGGCGAAGGTGCCCTTGGCGCCAAGCGCGAGGGCGGAAAGGCGTGCTTCCCTCGTCTGAGTGGTTGCGAGGTCCTTCCAGCTGACGTCGAAGTTTGCCGTCGGCTGTTGCAGCGTCCCGGAAGCGGACGCGGTGCCTGATATCGTACCACTGGCGCCGAGGTTCGGGACGAAGGCGTTTGCCAGGCTTGCGGGAAGATTGCGTATCGTGGCGTTGGCCGTCAGGTCCTGGATTTTCGTTCCCGCCAGGGAGACGTTGCCGGAGGCGTTCAACGTCACCCCGCCGTCCGCCCTAAGGTCGCTCTGGATGGTCAATTTTTCATCCGCGAAATTGCCCGTCGCCGTCAAGTTGATGCCAAAGAGGCGGGCTGCCCTGGTGTGGCTGGTGGCCGCGTCCTTCCAGGCAAGGTCGAAGGTTGCTGTCGGTTTCGGCAACTTGCCGGAGGCCGATATCGTGCCTGATATCATGCCTTCCGCGGCAAGATTCGGCACGAAGCCGTTGGCCAGGGCAGCCGGAATGTTGGCGAGCTGCCCATCGAGCTTCAGCGTCTGAGCGTCGGCGCCTGCCACGGTGTAGGTGCCGGTCGCCTTTAGCGACATGCTGCCGCTACCGCGTGCGTCGGTGTTGAAGCTGAGAATATTGTCCTTGAGGTTGCCGCTCGCCGTCAGCCCAAGCGACGAGAGCTTGGCGCTTCTGGTCTGGCTCGTCGCGGCATTCTTCCAGTTCAGTTTGAAATCGAGCGCCGGGTCGGGCAGCTTCCCGGCCGCCGTGACGTTGCCCGAGATCGAACCTTCGGCGGCAAGATCCGGAACAAATGCATTCGCCAATCCGGCCGGGATGTTGACGATATCAGCATCCACCTTCAGCGACTGCGCGTTCGGGCCACCGGTCACGACATTGCCAGCGGCCTTCAGCGATACGCCGCCCTTGCCGCTGAGGTTCGTTTGAAAATTGAGTGTGTTGTCGGCAAAGGTCCCGTTTGCACCGATCGCCAGCGGCGACAGGCCGGCGCCCTTTGTCTGGCTGGTGGCGGCATCCTTCCAATTCAGCTCAAAGTTGGCAATCGGCGCTGCCGGTGTGCCGGTCACGACGACCTTCCCCGAAATTGTGCCTGCGGCATCGAGCTTCGGCACGAAACTGTTGGCAAGGCTTGCGGGCAAATTCCGGATGTCCGCCTTGATATCAAGAGTCTCGCCGACGGTACCGCTCAGGTGGACCGAGCCATCCCCGGTCTTCAGTTCCATCGCATCAAGCGTCACGGTGCCGCCACTGATCGACACTTCCGACGGCGACGCAAGCTCCACCGGAATGTTGCGCGGTTTCGCCGAGAAACGGTCGAGGCGAAGCAGCGTCGTGCCGGCGTTCACCTCGACATTCCCCGATGCGACCAACGGATTGGCATCATAGCTGGCGCCGAGATCGAAGTTCGTCCGGTTCTGTTGCTGCGTGAAATTCAGCTCCAGGCTTTCAGCCTTGTTAGGACCGGAAGCAAGTTCCTCCGCTTTGATCGTGCCCGTTGCGGCAAATGCTTTGAGGTCGGTGACCGCGACGTTGATGTCCGGCCTGACGATGGCAAAGGTGTCACGCTTCAGGCCGCTGCCAGATGCTATGACCTTGAGGGCGATCCTGCCGTTGTCGTTGGCGATATCGACCGATCCCTTCAGGTCGCCTTCTGCCTTCTGTCCGGCAAGTGCCGCGAGAAGGCTGATATCCGGGAAGTCGAATGTCGCCTGTCCGGTCGGCGCGAATGCCGGCGACAGTTCGACGTGGCCGGTCAGGCGGTTGTTGCCGACGTCGGCGGCGATCGACGGCAGCCGGATGTTTCCGTCCACGGCCTGAACAGCGGTGCTGACGTTGATCGGCTGGTTGTCGATCGTGCCCTTGGCGGTGATGTCTGCTTGCGGCGCTTTCGGGTCCGCCGTTCCGGAAACGTTGATGTCGAGGTCTTTGACCTGCCGGCCGGCCATTACCAGTGATGGCCCTTTGATATTGGCCGCTATTGCGAGAGCCGAAACATTGCCTTTCGCGCTTAGCTGGTAGTTCAGTTCGCCCGCGGCGCCCGCCAGCAGCGGCTGAATATCCGGAATACGACCCGAGAGGTTGGCATCGAGCCTATCTTCGTCGAGCACGACCGCGCCGATCGCCTCGAGGGAGTTCGACTTGATGGAGAGGTTCGAGACGTTGAATTTCGAAGGAACCGTTCCTGCAACCTGGCCCTCGATCACGATTGGTGCGTTGAAACGCGTCGCGACCGCAGGCGGCAGCGCGGCCGGCTGGATGGTCAGCTTGGCATTGCCGGTCAACGTGCTGGCGCTCAATTTGTAGGAACCGTTGAGGGCTGCTGTTGCCGAAGCGCTTTCGATCGTGGCACCGTTGAAGCCGAGCGCATCCGGCGAAATCTGCAATGGCAGTGTGATGGTAACGGGGCCTTGAATTGCCCGGTTGATGTCGGGATTGACGAAGGACGTATCACCGGCGGCGAGCGTAATCTGAACGCTTCCGGCGCGACCGGCGAGATTGAAATTGTCGCTCTTTGCCGTCAGCTTCACGTTGCCAATCGTCGCCTGGGGCAACATGGCGGAATCGAGGGAGGCACTGGCGTTGAGGCGGGAGGCCTTGGCGTCGCCGGTCAGGGAAAGATTGATGCCGGAAATTAGAAACCGCGCTTCGCCTTCGGTCAGCGGCCAGCGGAAATCGACGGGTCCCGATGTTCCCAAGAGATTGGCGTTGAGGCTGTTCTTGCCTCTCGGATCCAGCGTGCCCGATGCGGCGATGACCATCGCGCCGGTTGCCAGGTTGCCGGTCTGGATGTCGATCTTGCCTCTGTTGTCGAAGTTTGCAGCGACGTCGATGTTCGTCTGCCCTGCAAAGAGCGGACGGAATGCAGCCGGCAGCAGTGAACTGAGGTCGCCACCACCCTTGAGGTCGAGGTGATGAAGGCTCTCCGGCGTCAGCGTGTGGTGCGCTTCGATCGAGGCGCGTTGCTGTCCGTCGAGTGCTGCCTGCAGCTGGCCTCGCCAATCCGAGATCGGTCCATCTCCGGTCAGGCTGATTTCCACCGCCGGGTTGCCGGGCAGTGCCAGGACACCTGCGAGCAGCCCGCCCTTTGGTTCCGTCAGTTTTGCCTTCACCCGCAACTGGTTGCGATCCGGCATGAAGGCGACATCGGCGATCAGCTTGGCATCCGGAACATCGTGACGGCGGACATTGATCGAGGCATTGCCGCCTTCATTGTCGGCACGCAGGCTGCCGTCCGCGGCAAGTGTGAAGGCCCGCCCGATCAGCGGTTCGGCGAGGCTGATCTCCGGCAGGGCGATCTTGTCTATGTCGAGCTTGATCGGCAACGAGAAGCCGCTGTCGCTTTGACCCTCTGCAGCCGGACGGGACGGAAGCGTGCGCACCGGTTGTCTCAGGATGTGGATTGCCGCGGCTTCGATGCTTGTGGCATGGAACCGGCCGGTTAGGAGCGCCAAGGGATTCCAGTTAATCGCCAGCCTGTCGACCCGAGCGAAGACGCCCCTGGTGTCGGAGAGCACGATTTGGCTGGCGCGCAGCCCGCCAGTCAGCAGCCCGCCGGGATCCTGAACCTTGATGGTCATATCCCGATTCGAAAGGCTCGAGGCGACCCTTTCGGTGACGATGCGCGCGCCAAAGGACGTGAAGCCGAAAACACCGATGGCGATGGCAAGAAGGACCAGCACGACACCAGCCGAATACCCCAGCAGTCGCACGATCCAGTTCAAGATTTTCGCCAGTGTCTGCATGGCCGCGGACATTACTCCGTTTCTATGGCGGCTCAAGGCGCGCGAGGCGCCACGAGCCGCGAGCGGGTTTAGAATGACTGACCGATGCCAGCGTAGATGCCGAAATCCGTGCCACCCTCGTACTTGTTGAGCGGTACTGCAAAATCAAGCCGCAGTGGACCAAATGGCGTCGCATAGCGAACGCCGATGCCTGCACCGGCCCGAATGTCGGAAAAATCGGGCGCAATGTCTGCTGAAACCGTCCCGACATCGATGAAGGGCACTATTCCGATCGTATCGGTAACCCTTATCCGGGTCTCGAACGACGCAGTGACATAGGATGCGCCACCGGTCTCTTCATTGTCGGCGTTGCGGGGCGAGATCTCCTGGTAACTGAAGCCGCGAACCGAGCCGCCACCGCCAGCAAAGAATCGGCGTGTAGCAGGAATGTTCTGGAGATCGTCTGCCCCGACAAGGAAACCTGCGGCAAGCTTGCCGGCAAGAACGATGCGGTCCTCCGCTCCCAGCGCATGATATCCGGTGATCAAGCCCTCGAAGCTCGAGAAGAAGGTCCCGTTGTAGGTCTCGTAGCTTGGCGTTGCCTTGAGCATCCCCCGATAGCCCTCGGTCGGATCGAACTTGTTGTCGCGCGCATCGCGGTCATACTGGAAAGGCAGCGAGAAGGTCAGGTAGCTGTTGTTGCCAAAGGCATCGTCATCGCGTTCCCAGCTCACCTCGCCGGCGCCGGTTATCGTATCCAAGTCCGACAGCTCGTAGGAAAGACCGAGGGAGGCGGTGACGAGTTTTGCAGTATAGGCGTCGGGGTTTTCGGTTTTGGCGAGGACACTGGCCCGCAAGGTCGCGGCCGGTACAAACGCGCCGGGTTTGGTGAAGGTAATACCGGCTGAATAGTCGAGATCGCCGATGTTGGTCGTTTCGCCCAAGCGGCCCACAGACCCTTCGATGCGCAGCGCCTCCGCCTCGCCGAAGAGATTGCGATGACCCCAATAGCCGTTGATGCCGAAGCCGTCCGTTGTCGAATACTGGGCGCCGATGCCGAGATAGCGCCGCTTGCCCTCCGACACCTCGATCGTCATCGGCAATGTGCCGTCTGGCGCCAGTTCGTCAGCCTCGTGGATGGTGACGCTCGAGAAGACGCCCAATGCGCGCAGTCGTTCGCCTGCCTTTCGCAGCGCCTCCGGCGAATATTGTTCACCCTTGTTCAGCCGCGAATAGCGCTGGATGAAGCCCGGTCGAACGGCCTTTTCGCCCGTGACGCCGACATCGCCAATTGGGGCGACCGGGCCACCCTCGGCGGCGAGGACAATGTCAGCCGTGCTCGTCCTGTGGTCGGCTATGACCTTGCGGGTCGTCAACTTCGCCAGCGGCCGGCCTTCGCTTTTCAGCTGCTCGACGATTTTGTCGCCAGCCTTGATGATCGTCAGCGAACCGGCTGTCTGACCCGGAGCAAGATCGTAGTCGGCTGGATTGCGTCGTGCAGCATCGCCGCCGAACTGCACCTCACGGACTTTGAAGACGGGACCTGCGGCAACGCTGATTGTCACCGGTACTGGGCGCGAGCGATTGAAGGTGGGATTGGGCGGCAGGTCATCGATGTTTTGACCATCAACCCTGATCGTTACGATGCCGCCGTAGCGGGCCTTTTCAAAGAGGGCGGCAAGCAGGCGTTCGCGGTCGTCTCTGGCCTTGACGACGACGCCCAGATCGCCCGAGACGGGCCGATCCTTGTCGCCGACCAGACGGGAACTGTTTTCCAATGCTTCCTTGAGATCGGGATCGCTCGCGTCGGTCGTCAGTGTCACATCGTAGCGCACCGGATCGGGCACCTGGTCGCTGGCCGATTCGTCGTCCTTGCCCCACAAAGTGATGCCGAAAAGCTTGAAGGCGAAAGCCTCTGAGACGAGAGCCGGCGAAAACGCAAATGCAGCCGCGACCACCAACATGGTGCCTACGCGCCGATACGCTATACCCGGTTTCGGTGCCGTCCCTCTAATCTGCATCCACCGCTTTTGGTTACACTAGAATTAAGCTTCGCGCCCCCCGGCCGGCGGCAACCTTAGCGGCAAAATTCCTCGACGTGTACCGTTTTAAATCGCTTAGCCGCTGAAATGGTGGAAAAAAAAGAAATCCCGGGCGCCGAACCCGGGATTCGAGATGATTTCGGACCGGCTCAATAGTCGCCGCGGCAATCGTCGATATACCGGCGGCCATACTCGTCGCGATAGTAGCACTGTCCCGGCTGCTCCGCGACGCGGCCGATGAGAGCGCCCGAAACGCCGCCGACCGCCGCGCCAACGGCTGCCCCGCGTACATTTCCCGTCACCGCGCCGCCGATGATCGCGCCGGAGGCTGCGCCGATGCCTGCCCCGCGCTCGGTCGGTGTGCAGCTTGCGATCGACAGGCCGATCAAGGCGAATGCGACAATCTTCTTTATCAAAATATTCTCCTAGGTTGGTCGCCCTCAATAAGAGCTGTGGCCGTCCCTGATTCTTTTTTGTCATGCTAGCCGTCAAACTGTGGCGCAAAAGCAGCGACCCTGCCTTCGGCTTCCGCTTTCGCACAATTGGTGGTGCAATTGCGCGCAAATGCGCCACAACCGAACGCGCTGAATTTTAGTTAGCCTCCCTAAAGTAGTGGTTGATCCCAAAGCGAAAACGTCAAATGATACCGTCCGCGCCTGGAGGAGGCGCGAGGAGGAAATCATGGCGAAAGTGAAACTGACGGTGAACGGCCGGGCAGTCAGCGGTGACTGTGAAGAGCGTACGCTTCTTGTCCATTTTATTCGCGAAAAACTCGGCCTGACGGGAACGCATGTCGGCTGCGATACCAACCAATGCGGTGCCTGTGTCGTTCACATGGATGGCAAGTCGGTGAAGAGCTGCTCGATCCTTGCCGTCCAGGCGTCGGGTTCGACGATCACCACCATCGAGGGGCTTGCAAGCAACGGTGAGCTGCACCCTGTTCAGGCTGCCTTCAAGGAACACCACGGCCTGCAATGCGGCTTCTGCACGCCAGGCATGGTGATGACGGCCGTCGACATGATTTCGCGCCACGGAGGCGATCTGGACGAGAAAACGGTCCGCCACGAGCTCGACGGCAATATCTGTCGCTGCACCGGCTACCACAACATCGTCAAAGCCGTTCTGTCTGCCAACGAGCAGATGCATGGCGCTGCCAAGCAGGCGGCCGAGTAGCTCTCAGGATTGTCTGGCTGACTGCCGAACACGATTCTCTTTGGCGGAATGCCAGGCCCGAAACCCCATTGGGAGGACATTATGGGTGTTGAAGGAATTGGTGCACGCGTCGCACGAAAAGAAGACAAGCGGTTCCTGACCGGCAAGGGCCGTTACACGGACGACATGGTCGTGCCGGGCATGAAATTCGCCTATTTCATCCGCAGTCCGCATGCGCATGCCAAGATCACGAGGATTGATGCCGCCTCGGCAAAGATCATGCCGGGCGTTATCGACGTGCTTGACGGCAAGCAGCTGGTCTCTGACGGGATCGGCAACCTCATCTGCGGCTGGATGATCCATTCGAAGGATGGTTCGCCGATGAAGATGGGCGCGTGGCGCCCGTTGGCGGTGGAGACCGTCCGCTATGTCGGCGATGCCGTCGCCATCGTTGTCGCAGACTCGCTTGCCGAAGCGCGCGATGCCGCGGAAGCCGTCGTCATCGACTACGAGGAATTGCCTGTGGTCGTCGAGGCTGTCGAGGCGCTGAAACCGGGCGCGCCGCAGCTTCATCCGGAAGCTCAGAACAACCTGATCTTCGACTGGCAGCTCGGCGATGGTGCGGCAACCGACAAGGCCATTTCCGAAGCGGCGCACGTCACGGAAATCGAGATCCACAACAACCGCCTGTCTCCCAATGCGATGGAGCCGCGCGCTGCGCTCGGTATCTATGACGCTGCCGAGGATCACTATACCTGCTACACGACCAGCCAGAACCCGCATGTCGCGCGCCTCGTGATGAGCGCGTTCTACAATGTCGCGCCCGAGAACAAGCTTCGGGTGATCGCCCCAGATGTTGGCGGCGGCTTCGGCTCGAAGATCTACATCTATCCTGAGGAGATCGTTTGTCTCTGGGCTTCCAAGAAAACAGGCGTGCCGGTGAAATGGAACTCCGATCGCACGGAGGCCTTCCTCACGGATGCGCATGGCCGCGACCACGTCTCCAAGGTCAAAATGGCTTTCGACAGCGACCATCGCATCATCGGGCTGAAGGTCGACACCATCTGCAATCTCGGCGCCTATATGTCGCTGTTTTCGTCGGCGGTTCCGACCTATCTCTACGCGACGCTGCTGTCCGGCCAATACGATATTCCGGCCATCCATGCCAACGTGCGGACGGTCTACACCAACACCGCGCCGGTTGACGCCTATCGTGGTGCCGGCCGTCCCGAGGCGACCTTCCTGCTTGAACGGACGATGGAAACGGCGGCCCGCGAGCTTGGTATTTCGCCCGCCGAGTTGCGGCGGAAGAACTTCATCCGGGCCTTCCCGCATCAGACGCCTGTGATCATGAACTATGACGCGGGCGACTACGAAGCATCGCTCAATGCGGCGATGCAGGCGGCCGACTGGAACGGCTTCCCGGCGCGCAAGGCCGAGGCTGCCAACCGCGGCCTGAAGCGCGGTCTCGGCATGAGCTGCTACATCGAGGCGTGCGGCATAGCGCCCTCGCAGGCGGTCGGATCGCTTGGTGCGGGCGTCGGCTTGTGGGAGTCGGCAGAGGTTCGCGTCAATGCGGTAGGCACGATAGAAGTGCTCACCGGGTCGCACAGCCACGGGCAGGGGCACGAGACGACATTCGCGCAGCTTGTGTCGGATCGTCTCGGCGTTCCGCTGGAGAGCGTGTCGATCGTGCATGGCGACACCGACAAGGTGCAGATGGGCATGGGCACCTACGGCTCGCGTTCAGGCGCTGTCGGCATGTCTGCTGTGGTCAAGGCGCTCGACAAGGTCGAAGCCAAGGCCAAGAAGATCGCCGCCCATCTGATGGAAGCCGACGAAGGCGATATCGTCATCGAGAACGGTGAGGTGAAGGTTGCCGGTACAGACAAGAGCCTTCCCTGGTTCCAGGTGGCGCTGGCCGCCTACACCGCACACAACCTGCCGGGCGGCATGGAGCCGGGGCTGAAGGAAACTGCCTTCTACGACCCGTCCAACTTCACCTTCCCCGCCGGCTGCTACATCTGCGAAGTGGAAGTCGATCCGGAGACCGGCAAGACCGAGATCATCCAGTTCGTCGCCGCGGACGATTTCGGCAACATCATCAATCCGATGATTGTCGAGGGCCAGGTGCATGGCGGTATTGCGCAGGGGATCGGTCAGGCCCTGCTCGAGGGCGTGCATTATGACGAGAACGGTCAGTTGTTGACGGCAAGTTTCATGGACTACGCCATGCCGCGCGCCGACGACTTGCCGTCGTTCAAGGTGTCGCATCAGGTAACGCCGTCCCCGAGCAATCCGCTCGGCATAAAGGGGTGCGGTGAGGCTGGCGCGATCGGGTCTCCGCCGGCACTCATCAATGCCATCACCGATGCTATCGGCAACAATATGCTGACGATGCCCGCCACACCACAGAAAGTGTGGATGGCAGCGCGCGCGGTCCATTGAGGAGGAACGACGATGTATCAGACCAACTATCACCGCGCGTCCTCGGTCGATGAAGCCGTCAGGATGATTTCGGGAACATCGGAAGGCAAATATGTCTCCGGCGGCATGACGCTCATACCGACGATGAAGCAGCGTCTCGCCGCGCCGAGCGACCTCGTCGATCTCAGGCATATTCCGGCGATGCAGGGAATCAAGGTCGATGGTCGCAAGGTGACCATCGGGGCGGCCACATCGCACGCCGAAGTCGCTGCATCAGCGGCTCTGCGTGCGATTTGTCCCGCCATCTGCGACCTCGCCGGCATGATCGGCGATCCGCATGTTCGTCATATGGGCACGATCGGCGGTTCGATCGCCAACAACGACCCCGCGGCGGACTATCCCTCGGCCATGTTGGCGCTGAATGCCAGCATCGTCACCAACAAGCGCGAGATTGCTGCTGACGATTTCTTTACCGGCTTGTTCGAGACGGCCTTGGACGATGGCGAGCTGGTCACCGCGATCAATTTCGAGGCGCCCGAGAAAGCGGGCTATTCGAAGTTTCCAAATCCGGCATCGCGTTATGCGATGACGGGAGTCTTCGTTGCCAAAGGTGCCGGCGGCGTTCGGGTTGCCGTCACTGGGGCGGGAGCCAACGGCGTTTTCCGCGAAACCGCCATGGAAACCGCCCTCAACGCGAACTGGTCCGCCGGCTCGATCACTGGCATCGATGTCAATCCTGCCGGACTGATGTCGGATTTGCATGCGAGTGCGGAATACCGCGCCAACCTGATCAAAGTGATGGCCAAACGCGCCGTCGCCGAGGCGGGCTGACACAAACGGTCGGATCGCGAGGCGGCGTGTCTGCCTCGCGATTCTTCGCTGCGTCTGGCCAGAACGAGCTTTTTCGAATTAAAATAATTCAAGGCTATGGGCCTTTTGCCGCAGTTGATGGTAAAGCGATGGCAAAGGGTTGACGTGCGTGCGTCGGTTGGCAACAAACGCTCGCACGACACTGGAGCATGACATGGATTTCGAAGCGTTTTTCAAAAGCGAGCTGGATGGCCTTCACAGCGAAGGTCGCTATCGCGTTTTTGCCGATCTTGAGCGCCACCGCGGCAGCTTTCCGCGCGCCACGCGACACACGGCGGACGGCCCGAAGGAAGTCACGGTCTGGTGCTCCAACGACTATCTCGGCATGGGCCAGCACCCCAAGGTGATCGAGGCGATGAAGAATGCCATCGATCACTGTGGCGCGGGTGCGGGAGGCACCCGGAATATCTCTGGCACCACCCACTACCACGTTCTGCTCGAGCGCGAGCTGGCCGACCTGCACGGCAAGGAAGCGGCACTGATCTTCACCTCGGGCTATGTTTCCAACTGGGCGGCGCTCGGCACGCTCGGCGCCAAGATCCCCGGCCTCATCATCTTCTCCGACGCGCTGAACCATGCGTCGATGATTGAAGGCATTCGCTACGCCAAGTGCGACAAGGTGATCTGGAAGCACAACGACATCCATGATCTCGAAGCCAAGCTGGCGGCCGCCGATCCGAAGGCGCCGAAGCTGATCGCCTTCGAATCGGTCTATTCGATGGATGGCGATATCGCCCCGATCAAGGAGATTTGCGATCTCGCCGACAAGTACGGCGCGATGACCTATCTCGACGAAGTGCATGCCGTCGGCATGTACGGGCCGCGCGGTGGCGGCATTGCCGAGCGCGAGGGCCTGATGGACCGCGTGACGGTCATCGAAGGCACGCTCGGCAAGGCATTCGGCGTCATGGGCGGCTATATCGCCGCCTCGACGGCGCTGTGCGACTTCATCCGCTCGTTTGCCTCCGGCTTCATCTTCACGACGGCGCTGCCGCCGGCGCTTGCTGCTGGTGCGGTTGCCTCGATCCAGCATCTGAAGGTCAGCCCGTTCGAGCGGGCGCGCCACCAGGATCGGGTCCGCAAGCTGAGGGCGCTGCTCGATCAGCGCGGCATCCCGCACATGCCGAACCCGAGCCACATCGTGCCTGTGATGGTTGGCGATGCGGCCAAGTGCAAGTGGATCTCTGACCTGCTGCTCGACAATTGCGGTGTCTACGTGCAGCCGATCAACTACCCGACGGTGCCGAAGAAGACCGAGCGGCTGCGCATCACTCCGACGCCGCTGCACAGCGACGCCGACATCGAACACCTCGTCGGAGCGCTGCATTCGCTCTGGGCGCGCTGCGCGCTCGCGCGGCACGTGGCTTAAACGTACATTTCGGAAAAAGATTGGGCCGCCGTCAGGCGGCCTTTTCGTTGAGGGCTACCAGTTCGGCAGCGAGCCTGCGAGCTTCCGCATCGGCGGCAAAGACGTCATCCATCGTCTTCGCTTCCCCTGACGCGATCATCTTGTCCATCACCGCTTCGGCAATATCGGCCATGGCAAGGAAACCGATCCGCTCTTCGACAAACGCGTGAAACGCAATTTCCTCGGCCGCATTCATGATGGCGCCCTGTAGGCCGCCGCGTTCCAGCGCGGTGCGCGCCAGTCTCAGCGCCGGGAAACGCTCTTCATCCGGCGCCTCGAAGTCGAGGCGCGAGAGCTTGGCGAAATCCAGCCGCTCGACGTTCAGTGTCGGTCGGCGCGGATAGTCGAGCGCGTAACCGATCGCCGTCCGCATATCGGGGCTGCCGAGCTGGGCGATGATCGATCCATCCGTGTAGCCGACCATCGAGTGAATGATCGACTGCGGGTGGACGATCACTTCGATCTGGTCCGGGCGAACGCCGAAGAGATGCTTCGCCTCGATCATCTCCAGCGCCTTGTTGAACATCGAGGCACTTCCGACCGAGATCTTCAGCCCCATAGACCAGTTCGGGTGGGCTCGCGCCGTAGCCGCCGTCACATTCGCCATGTCGGCGCGCGACCAGGTGCGGAACGGACCGCCCGAAGCCGTCAGGATGATCCGTTCGACGGCGTGCCGCTGGTCTTCGTCGAGAGACTGAAAGATCGCGCTGTGTTCGCTGTCGACGGGGATCAGCCGTCCGCCGCCCTTTGCCACTGCATCGACGAACAAGTCGCCGGCCGACACCAGGCATTCCTTGTTGGCGAGCGCGATCGTTGCGCCCTTGCGGGCAGCGGCCAGTGTCGGCGCGAGGCCGGCCGTGCCGACGATGGCGGCCATCACCCAATCCGCCTCGAGGTCGGCGGCCTCCGCCAGGCCTGATACGCCAGCGGCAACCGCAATGCCGCTGCCGGACAGTTCTTCCTTCAGCGAGTGATATTTGCCGTCGCTGGCCGTGACCGCAAGCTTGGCGCCTGACGATTTCGCCTGCTGCGCCAGAAGCTGGACGTTCTCGTTGCCCGTTACGACCGAGATCTCATAGCAGTCCCGCCCGCCCAACTGCTCGACAACGTCGAGCGTATTTTGTCCGATCGAGCCGGTTGAGCCAAAAATACTGAGGCGCCTCGGCGCACTTTCGCCTGCCATCATCGATGATTTCGCCAAAACTCTTGCATTGGCTCTGGCTGTACAGGGGATTGAAATGAGCGGCAAGTGTGCGGCGCAGCAGAAATCCTGCGAATCCGGGAGAGGGCGGTCGCCCTCCCTTGCCATGTCTAAGAGGCTGGCGCGAAACCAATCGGCCAGTTGCTGCGTTTCGTAGTCGAGACAGGAGGAAGGCACATGGTTTTCAAGCAACCGACGTTCTATGGCGAACCCTTCGAACCCGAGACTGGAGCTAACCAGGATGCCGCGCTCGAGGAGGCCGTGGCGAATGCCTTGGCTGTGGCTGGTGGGATTGATGCGGCTGATGTGAAGGTGACGCTTGAAGTTCGTGAGGTCGTGCTAACCGGCATGGTTGCCACGGCAGCCGAGATCGAGCGTGCAACCGCCGTCGCGCGCGCTCTCGCGGGAGCGCGGCCCGTGCGCAACGATATCAAGGTAGCGTAGGTCTCCCTCAGCCGGCGAAGCGTTCCATCTGGAAGGCTGCGACCCGATCTGTCTTTGGCGTCGTGATCGGTCCCGCCGATTTATAGGTGGTTGCCAGCAACAGGCCGCTGACGACAAGATATGCGAATGCAAGCAACGTCAGTTTCATACGCATGGCGAGCACTCCCTCCGTATTCCGCGAAACGCGGAACGGGTCGGAAAGTTCCGCCTTCCGAGAGCCGGAAGAAAATATGGTCCGGCAAGGCTTGCACTGGCTTGCTCGACCCGTCTTGTCGTAAAGAAGATCTGGCCGCTCTCGGCGGCCCAATGTGTTCGGCAAGGGAGTGCTTATGCGCAAAGCGATCATCGTCTGGGGCGGTTGGAGCGGCCACGAGCCTGAAGCGTGCGCCCACCGCGTCGCGGACCTGTTGCGCGAGGATGGCTTTGCCGTCGAGGTGACCGGCGACCTTGGCATCTTCGGGTCAGCTGCGATCGCGGGCGCCGATCTGCTCGTGCCTGTCATCACCGGCGAGAAAATCGAGAAGGCGCACGCAGACGCGCTGCTGGAGGCTGTACGCGGCGGTCTCGGCCTCGGGGGACATCACGGCGCGCTGGCGACGTCGTTCAAGGAGAGCGCACCGTTCCGGTATGTCTCTGGGGTGACCTGGGTCTCCCATCCCGGCAACATCATCGATTTCCGCGTCAACGTGACCCGTCAGCATGATCCTGTGATGGAGGGGATTCCCGACTTCGACTATCGGTCCGAGCAGTACTACCTCCACTACGATCCGTCGGTCGAAATCCTGGCGACGACGCGCTTTTCCGGAGAGTATGATTCGGCCGCCCGCAACGTGACAATGCCCGTTGCCTTCAAGCGCCAGTTCGGACAAGGGCGTGTCTTCTATTCCGCTCTCGGCCATGTCGCGAGCGAGTTCGACCACCCCTATATGCGCCTCATTCTTCGCCGCGGCCTGTCCTGGGCCGCACGGCGCTAAGGCCGAAGACGGGTCGCCGGCAGGGCTAGATGTTCTCCGAGATATAGATATCGAAAGGCAGGAACGATTGTCCCGGAACCGCGTCGCCCTCTGATCCTATCGAGGCTGTCATCAAGGTGATCAGATCGTTGCAGAGGTTCCTGACGGGCGTCGCGATCGCCATGGTCACCACGTCGTCGGCGAGTGCCGAGCGCGAGTCCGGTGTCAGTTCGTTGACGACGACGACAAGCTTGCCGGCGAGACCTTCTTCGCGAACGGCGGAGATCGCGCCTTCCATGCCGCCGCCGCAGACATAGAAGCCGACGAGATCAGGGTGCTGCTTGAGGAGATTGATGGTGGCTTCGTGCGTTATTTCAGGGGTTTCGAGGTTGATCAGCGTCTCGAGAACCTCGAAATCCGGGGCGTTCTCTCGAAAATAAGAGCGGAAGCCGATCTCGCGCAGTTCATGTCCATGATAGCGGTGGCTACCGACGAAGCAGGCGACTTTGCCGGGTTTCTTGGCAGCCTTTGCGATCATCCAGGCGGCCGTGCGGCCGACCTTTCGATTGTTCAGCCCGATATAACCCTGTCGCACGCCACTGGCGAGATCGGACAGAATGGAAAAGGCAGGAATGCCCCTGGCCTTCAGATCTTCAACCTCGGCCGTGACGGCCGGATAGTCCGGACCGACCAATGCGATGGCCTGGTTGCGGCTGGCGAGAAGCTTCAGCTTTTCAATGATCGCAGCAGGCGTGGACGCCGTCGCATATTCGATCTGGGCGGTGATGCGAAGCGATGTGTTGGCATGCGCTGCTTGCTCGATTTCCCGGGCGAGCGTTTGGTAGAACGACTGCGTCGGACGCTGCAGAAGAAAGCCCAGCCGATGATGCGGGAGGTCCTGGAATACCCGTTGCCGGAGCAGGCCGACCGCATGGTAGCCGATAGAGGCCGCCGCGTTATAGACCCGCCGTGCCGTCTCCTCCCTAACCCGATGCCGGCCGTTCAGCACACGATCGACCGTCGCGACGCTGACGCCCGAAGCATTCGCCAGATCCTGTATTGTCGGTCGCTTCACCATTCGGTCCTTGCAAGAATCCATCATTGTGATGTGGTCGCAATGATGTCTTTTGATAGAATACATCAAGGCTGCATTGTCGCTTGATGAAAGTCAACATATTCTCGTCTGCATAGGCCGGGAGGGATGGCATGCGGGAGGTTGAGATGGCTGATCAGACGAGGAAGCGGGACTACAGCCTGCTCGGTGAAAGCGGCCGCACAGCCGTTGACATGGGATTGGCCGCCGCCGAGTGGTATCACACCGAGGTTGCGCGCAAGGACATGAAAGCGCTGATGCAGCGCTCCGACGCTCCGGCTATCCTTGACACGATCATCTGGCTGGGCGCAATGATCCTCCTTGGCGGACTTGGCGTCTACTTCTGGGGCTCGTGGCTCTGCGTGCCCTTCTTTCTGGCATATGGGGTGCTTTACGGTTCGGCATCGGATAGCCGCTGGCACGAGTGTGGTCACGGCACGGCCTTCAAGACGCGCTGGATGAACGACGCAGTCTATCAGATCGCCTGCTTCATGATCATGCGCAATCCGGTGACCTGGCGCTGGAGCCATACGCGCCATCATACCGACACTGTCATCGTCGGCCGCGATCCCGAAATTGCGGTAATGCGTCCGCCGGATCTGCTGCGGCTGATCCTGAACTTCTTCGGCATTCTCGATGTCTGGCACGCGATGGTCGACATGCTGCGCAATGCCGTCGGCGTCATCGGCGCGGAGGAGAAGACCTTCATCCCCGAGATGGAACAGCCCCGCGCGATCCTTATCGCCCGCATCTGGCTTGCCATCTATGTCGCGACGATCGCTGTTGCGATTGCGATGGGCTCCATCCTGCCGCTGGTGCTGATTGGCCTGCCCAGGCTCTATGGCGCGTGGCATCATGTGCTGACCGGACTGTTGCAGCATGGGGGCCTCGCGGACAATGTCATCGACCATCGTCTGAACAGCCGCACGGTTCACATGAACCCCATCAGCCGCTTCATCTACTGGAACATGAACTATCACGTCGAGCACCACATGTTCCCGATGGTGCCCTACCATGCGCTGCCGCGCCTGCATGCGATGATCAAGCACGACCTGCCGGCGGCAAACCCGTCGATCTGGTCCGGCTATCGCGAGATGCTCCCGGCATTCCTGCGCCAGCTGCGCAATGAGGACTATTTCCTGAAGCGCGAACTGCCGGCGACGGCGCGTCCCTATCGCGAGGAATTCCACGCCGAGCTTGCGCCGGCTGCCCAATAAACAACGCCAAGCATAAGCCTGGGAGGACGAGATGAGCGGAAATTGGATCGAGGTCTGTGCCGTCGAGGACATCGACGAAGAGGACGTGATGCGGTTCGATCACCAGGGCAGGACGTTCGCGGTTTATCGCAGCCCCGACGATGAATTCTTTGCAACGGACGGATTGTGCACGCACGAGCAGGTCCATCTGGCCGACGGCCTGGTCATGGACGAGATCATCGAATGTCCCAAGCACAATGGCCGTTTCAACTACAAAACGGGGCAGGCGAAGGGAGCGCCGGTTTGCGTCAACCTCGGCACCTATCCCGTGAAGGTCGAAGACGGCGCTGTCTTCATCTCGATCTGAGGAGGCTGTCATGACCCATTTCGTGATCATCGGGGCAGGGGAATGCGGCGCCCGCGCGGCATTTGCGCTGCGCGAAAAGGGATTTGACGGCGAGATCACGCTGATTGGAAGCGAGGCGCTCGCGCCGTACGAGCGGCCGCCGCTTTCGAAGGCGTCCGACCAAGGGACTGCGGATCCGAAATTCATCGCGGAGCTGGAGAGATATGCCGCAGGCGGCATCAGTCTGCTGACCGGCCTGACGGTTCAGGATCTCGATCCTGAAGCAAAGTCCGTTACGCTTTCCGATGGCCGTACCATTGCCTATGACAAGCTGTTGCTCGCGACCGGCGCCCGTGCGCGGGTGCTGCCTGATATGGCCGAGGACAGCAAGCATATCCGCTCGCTGCGCACCCATGCCGATGCGGTGGCACTTCGCAGGGCAATGGTGCCCGGAAAGCATATTGTCATCATCGGCGGCGGCTTTATCGGCCTGGAGCTTGCCGCGACGGCGCGTGCGCTCGGAACTTCCGTAACGGTCCTCGAGGGCCTGGAACGCGTGCTGAAGCGTGGCGTCCCGGAGGAAGTTGCCGGGGTCATCTGCGAACGGCATTCGCTCGAGGGCGTCGATATCCGTTGCGGGGTGGCGATAACAGCCATTGCGGAAGACGACGAAAAGGCCGTTGTCCACATGGTCGACGGGAACATGATCGGCGCGGACCTCGTGCTTATCGGCATCGGCGCCACTCCCAACACGGAGCTTGCCGCCCGCGCTGGTCTCACAATCGACAATGGCATTGCCGTCGATGAATTCCTGCGCACCTCGGCGCCTGACATCTACGCAGCCGGCGACTGCTGCTCCTTCCCCCTCGCGATCTATGGCGGCCGGCGTGTACGGCTCGAATCCTGGCGGAATGCCCAAGAGCAGGGCGCACTCGCCGCCGCCAACATGATGGGGCTTGGCACAGCCGTTTCCGCCGTCCCCTGGTTCTGGTCCGACCAGTATGACGTAACGCTGCAGATCGCCGGCCTCGCGGAGGGCGCCGTTCAGCATTTGCGCCGCGACCTCAGCGACGGCGCTTTCATTCTCTTTCATCTCGATGAAGCCGGCAGGCTGCTTGCGGCCAGCGGCATCGGTCGCGGCAACGTGGTCGCGCGCGATATCCGGCTTGCCGAAATGCTAATTGCGGCGCGTGCGCATCCGGATCCCGCAGCGCTTGTCGCAAGCAGCGTCAAACTGAAATCCCTCCTGGCCGCCTGACCGGCGACCGCATTCTCAAGGTATCGGCGATGGCCAAACAACTACGACCGACTGTGCATGACCTCCTGGCGATGAAGGGCAAGCGGCAGCTCAGCATGCTGCGTGTCGTGTCGTTCGAAGAGGCCGAAGCGGCCGAGGCCGCGGGCATCGACCTGATTTCCGTTCCGCCGGAACTCCTTTTCGATCCGCGGTTTCGCGATGCCGCCCCGGGGCGTTTCGCGATCCCCGGCGGCGAATACGGCCAGAGCGGCGCCACCACCGATGAGATCCTGCGCTCGGCGGTAAAGATGCGGGCGGCCTCGGCCGATGCCATCTATTGCGCCGCCAGCCTGCAGACGATCCGGCGGCTGCGCGACGAGCATATTCCGGTCTGCGGACACACGGGACTTATCCCGTCGCACGCCACATGGACGGGCGGCTTTCGCGCGGTCGGCAAGACGGCCGAAACGGCGGCTCTTGTCTACAAGCAGGTGAAGGATCTCGAGGCTGCAGGCGCGTTCAGCGCGGAGATCGAGGTCGTGCCGGCCGAGGTGGCGGCAGCGATTTCTGAACGCACCTCCATGCTCATGATCTCCATGGGCGCCGGCAGCGGGTGCGACGCCCAATATCTCTTCTCCGAGGACGTGCTGGGCCTAAACCGCGGGAAATATCCGCGCCATGCCAAGGTCTATCGCAACCTGGCGGCCGAATATGACCGCATCCAGGCTGAACGGATCGCGGCATTCCGCGAATACGCTACCGACATCGCCAGCGGCGCCTATCCGGAGGAACGGCATCGCGTGTCTGTCGATGCGGAGGAGTTGGAAGGTTTTTTGTCACGGCTTTAGGTAGCCGGAGACCAAAAGCGTTTCTCTCCTCATCGCCTGACTACCTCGCTGGCACGTGGAAATGATTGCCGCCCAGTGGGTCGAGAAGGCGCGCGTGACCGCCCGCAGGGCAGATCGAGCTATTCGGGTGGGGGATCGGGATATATACTTCGCGATCATCGTGTTGGCGGAGGGGAAGACCGATGCGTGGGCTACGCAAGGCGGCCCACTTCACGAGGCGGTGAAGAGCGGCGACCCGACTGCCATCGCGGCCGCCCTCGACGCCGGGGCTGACATCGAAGAGCAGGACAAAGGGAACCAATCCTCTTTTCCTGGCCATTCGTAGCGAACATCCCGAAGCGGTAGAGTTGCTGATCAAGCGCGGCGCCAACGTGAACAAGGAGTCGGCGATCGGTCTGCCGATCACCGGTGCCGTCCTGAACAACTCCGTCGTTCTCATGCGATTGCTCTTGGCGCATGGTGCTGATCCCAATACCGCAGCGAGGGGTGAGCGAATGCTGCACTTCGCTGTGGCGAGCGGTTGTCTCGATTGCGTCAAAGTGCTTGTTGAAGCTGGCGCAGACGTCAACGCCATATGGGTGCGGGGAGATCCGGCTCGTCTGCCGGCCATCATCACGCCCTACCACCTTGCAAGGCACGACAACCACCCCGAGATCGCAGCCTACCTGTTGGCTCATGGCGTCATTATTCAAAAACCCGAGCCAAACGGTGATCCGACAAAGGGCGCGGCGTTCTTTGTCTCCAACTGCGCCACGTGCCATGCAACAAAGGCGCAGAGCGGGTCCACCGGGTGGCCGAACCTCTGGAAGGTTGTGGGGCGCGACAAGGCATCAAATTTCAACCGCTACTCCCAGACCCTGTTGGCGAGGGAGGGGACTTGGACGTTTGAGGACCTCACATTTTTCTCGCCGGTCCAACCCTCACAACCCCAGGCGTAAACATGGAGATACGTGGAGCGCCTGATGAAACTGATCGACTGAACGTGATCGCATATCTGCGAACGCTCAGCGACGCGCCGGTTCCGTTGCCCTGAACTCAGAGCGGAAGCGTGCAGTACGACACGGTTACTGAAAATAAATGGTGATCCCGACGCGATTCGAACGCGTGACCCTCAGATTAGGAATCTGATGCTCTATCCTGCTGAGCTACGGGACCACTTGAGCGTCATGCATACAAAAGGCTTGGCCGGAAGCCAAG
>Ga0102588_1001128_pt1 | contig 21914 bp, 20 predicted proteins | sample AraplaMF_Col_mMS_FD_76854 | JGI IMG/M metagenome (GOLD analysis project Ga0102588, IMG submission 76854) | Arabidopsis root microbial communities from the University of North Carolina, USA - plate scrape MF_Col_mMS (SPADES assembly) (version 2) | ecosystem: Host-associated > Plants > Roots >...
CCACCGCCGACGAAATGGCCTCCATCGTCAGCAAGAACCTGAAGTAATCGGGAAGGGCCGAAACATGATGTTTTGCCGGGTCAAAGGTATCCTCGGATGGGCGGCAGCCGCCGCCATTGCGATCACCGCATTGGCCATGCCGCAGGCAGCAGCCGCTGCCGGCATGGGATATGCCGTCGTTCCGACGACGACCATCTACCCCGGCGAAACCGTTTCCGGCGCCCAGCTCCAGGAAGTGGAAGTGACCAACCCCAACCTCAAGGGCGACTACGCAAAGTCGATCCGCCAGGTCGAAGGGATGATTTCGAAGCGCACGCTCCTGCCGGGGCGCACGATCTCCGTCTCGGCGCTTCGAGAGCCCTATACCGTGACGCGCGGCTCCTCGACCCGTCTAATCTTCACGCTCGGCGCGATGACGATCTCGGCGGCCGGCTCGCCGCTTGAGGACGGTATGACGGGGCAGCTCATCCGCGTTCGCAACATGGATTCCGGCGTGATTGTCAGCGGCACCGTGCTCGCAGACGGCACCATACACGTGGCCGCAAAATGAAGATGTTTTTTCGCCTGTTCGTAGCCCTCGCGTTTCTGTCTCTGAATGTCCTGGCCGTCACGCCCGCCGCGGCGATGAACTCGCGCATCAAGGACATTGCATCCCTGCAGGCCGGACGCGACAACCAGTTGATCGGTTACGGTCTGGTCGTCGGTCTTCAGGGCACCGGCGACGGTTTCCGCGCTTCCCCGTTTACCGAGCAGTCGATGCGCGCCATGCTGCAGAACCTCGGCATCTCCATGCAGGGCACCCAATCCAACGCGAAGAACACGGCAGCTGTCATGGTGACAGCCAATCTGCCGCCCTATGCCAGTCCCGGCAGCCGCATCGATGTGAGTGTCAGTTCGCTGGGCGACGCGACGTCGCTGCGCGGCGGAACACTGATCATGACGTCGCTGTCGGGCGCTGACGGCCAGATTTACGCTGTCGCTCAGGGCTCGGTCGTGGTCTCGGGTTTCACCGCCCAGGGCCAGGCCGCGACGGTAACCGAGGGTGTGACGACCGCTGGACGGGTGCCGGGCGGCGCCATCATCGAACGTGAACTGCCCTCGCGCTTCAAGGATTCCGTCAATCTCGTCCTGCAACTGCGCAACCCGGACTTCTCGACGGCGATCCGCATTGCCGATGTCGTCAATGGCTATGCTTCCACTCGCTTCGGCGGCCCGGTAGCAGAAGCCAAGGACGCGCAGGAGGTCATCGTCCAGAAGCCGAGAACGGCGGACCTGACGCGCCTGATGGCCGATCTGGAGAATCTTATCGTCGAGACCGACACGCCCGCCAAGGTCGTGGTGAACGAGCGAACGGGAACGATCGTCATCGGCGCGGACGTGCGCGTGTCGCCGGTTGCCGTCAGCTATGGTACTCTCACTGTCCAGGTAACCGAGACACCGCAGATCATTCAGCCAGAGCCGTTCTCGCGCGGTGTGACCGCCGTGCAGCCGCAGACCGACATCGCTGCGCAGAAGACGGGCGGCAAGGTGGCTCTGCTGGATGGGCCTGATCTCAGGACGCTCGTGGCGGGTCTCAACAATATCGGCGTCAAGCCGGATGGCATCATTGCCATCCTCCAGGGCATCAAATCAGCCGGCGCGCTGCAAGCGGAGCTCGTCCTGCAATGATGAAGAATATGGCCTTGTCAGACGTGCTTCAGCGGCTTGCACTGCCTGCGATGGCCGTCATGGCGTTGTCCATTCCCAGCGCCTTCGCACAGGAACAGCCGTCGCCGAGGGGTGAAATGACCTCGCAGGAAGAGATCAAGCAGTTTTGCACCAACATTGCCGATCCCGCTCGCGACCAGCGCTATCTGCTGCAGAAGCAGGAACTCGAGAAGCTTCGCGCCGACGTCGATTCCCGCATCGCGGAAATGAACAAGCGCAAGGAGGAGTATCAGGACTGGCTGAAGCGCCGCGACGATTTCCTCAAGCAGGCTGAAGCGGGCCTGACCGATATCTATAAGAAAATGAAGCCGGACGCCGCTGCGTCGCAGCTGCAGGAGGTCCAGATCGAAGTGGCGGCGGCCGTCATCATGCGGCTGAACCCGACGCAATCGAGCCTGATCCTCAACGAAATGGACCCGAAGAAGGCTGCGGTCATCGCCAACATCATCGCCAGCGCGTCCGATCCCAATACGTCGAAGGACCCCTCATGAACATGCGTTTCCCGGTCGCGATCGTCGCCGTCGCCCTTCTTGCAGGCTGTGCATCGCCGCAGGCTGTCAATGAGATCGGTCGCGCCCCGGCCATGAGCCCGATCGGCAGTGGCCTTGCTTACGGCCAGACGCCGCAGATGGCGCTTTATCCGAAGCAGCCGCGCCAGGTCGCGCAGGGCTATTCTCTGTGGAGCGACTCGCAGGCCGCCCTCTTCAAGGATGCCCGCGCGCTGAACGTTGGTGACATCCTGACTGTCGATATCCAGATCAACGACAAGGCGAAATTCGAGAACGACACCAGCCGCAGCCGGACCAACTCGAGCGGCCTGAACTGGGATGTGAACGCCAACGTCATGGGCTGGAATCCTCAGTCGAAGACCGATGTGACCTACGGTTCGGATACCAGTACCGACGGCAAGGGCAAGATCGACCGGTCCGAAACGCTGAAGCTCATGGTCGCCGCCGTCGTCACCGGCATCCTCGAGAACGGCAACCTGGTGATCAGCGGCTCTCAGGAGGTTCGCGTCAACCAGGAGATCCGCATTCTCAACGTTGCCGGTATCGTCCGCCCGCAGGACGTGAACTCCGACAACCAGATTTCCTACGAGAAGATTGCTGAAGCGCGCATCTCCTACGGCGGTCGCGGCCGCCTGATGGAAGTGCAGCAGCCGCCGCGCGGCCAGCAGGCCGTCGATCTCTTCTCGCCGCTCTGAGGTACACATCATGGCAGAGACAGAAACCGCTGGGGGCCAGTCGAAAAAGGCCACAATAATGACCATCGCCGGGCTTGCGGTCCTGACACTGCTCGGCGCCGGCGGCGGCTGGGTGGTCGGCGACATGGTCGCGCCAAGCATCAAAGGCGCCGAGCAGGCGGAGCAGGCCAAGGCAGCCAAGGACGAGGCCGCGCAGAAGAAGGAAGGCGAGGCGGGCTTGCCTCGCATTTCGCCGGAAGCCAACAACATCGTTCAGCTCGAGCCGATCACCACGAACCTTGCCTATCCCTCGGAAAGCCTGGTTCGCCTGGAAGTCGCGCTGCTCTTTAACGGCCCGCCGGACGTCAAGGTCGCGGAGGATGTCCATCAGGACATCCTCGCCTATGTCCGTACGGTTTCGCTGCAGCAGATCGAGGGACCGCGAGGCTTCGAATATCTTAAGGATGACATCCAGGAGCGTGTTGACCTTCGCGCGCAAGGGCGCGTATCGAAGGTCATGTTCAGGACCTTCGTCGTCGAATGATTCGATTCATATTGCTATTCGCTGCCATGATGGCGGCACCGGAGCTGGCCCATGCGCAGCAGCTCCCATCAAACCTTTTGAACTTGCCGGTCGACGGTTCTGTTGCGGCATGGATCATCAGAACATTCGGACTGTTGACCGTTCTTTCGGTCGCTCCGGGCATCCTGATCATGGTGACGAGCTTCCCGCGCTTCATCATTGCGTTCTCGATCCTGCGATCGGGAATGGGCCTGTCTTCCACACCATCCAACATGATCCTCCTGTCGCTCGCGCTGTTCATGACTTTCTACGTCATGCAGCCGACGTTCGATCAGGCATGGCAGACCGGCGTCCAGCCGCTCCTGTCGAACCAGATCGACGAGCAGCAGGCGGTGGCGCGGATCGCCGAGCCCTTCCGGGCGTTCATGGCGAACAACACCCGCGACAAGGATCTCGCGCTTTTCGTGGATCTGGCGCGCGAGCGCGGCCAGACTGTCGGGACCGGTGAGAAGATCGACTATAGCGTCCTCATTCCGGCCTTCATGATCTCGGAAATCCGCCGCGGCTTCGAGATAGGCTTCCTCGTCGTCCTTCCTTTCCTGGTCATCGATCTGATCGTCGCCACCATCACCATGGCAATGGGCATGATGATGCTGCCGCCGACCTCGATCTCGCTGCCGTTCAAGATTCTCTTCTTCGTGCTGATCGACGGCTGGAATTTGCTTGTCGGCAGTCTGGTGCGATCGTTTCACTGACGATTGCGTTCGTGCTCGTCGATCTTCGGCGCGGGCATGTCTCCGGAAGGCAAGATAGCGCGGGTCGATTACCGAAAACCCTATTTTTTACCTGTGATGATGCAGGGCTGATGTGCTCGGACAGACAAGGTTCACACAAGAGTTTTCCGGAATAGATGGAGACGTTCCTGCTACCGGATTATCTTCCATATGACCCATGAATGCCCCTGGTTTCTTGCTTCGGACGTGACTGTCCGCAGTCGCCTTTTCCCAACTGAGCCGTGGCGGTTCATATGAAGGTCGTCATCCTTGCCGGCGGCCTGGGTTCCAGGCTCGCCGAGGAAACGTCCATACGCCCCAAGCCGCTGGTCGAAGTCGGCGACAAGCCGATCATCTGGCATATCATGAGCATCTACGCTCATCACGGGCTGAACGATTTCATCATCTGCGCCGGCTACAAGGGCTATATGCTGAAGGAATATTTCGCAAACCTCGCCCTTCATCATAGCGATATCACCGTCGATCTCGGCCGCAACAGCATCGAGTATCATGGCGGGTCGGCGCCAAACTGGCGCGTTACCGTTATAGATACGGGAATCAACACGCTGACCGGCGGGCGTATCAAGCGCATCCGGAAGTATTTGCGCGACGACGAGCCCTTTTGCCTCACCTACGGCGACGGCGTCGCCGATATCGACATCACCGCGGAGATCAAGTTCCACCGCAGCCACGGGCTGGACGGGACAGTCTGTGCCGTTCTTCCCCCCGGTCGCTTCGGTGCACTCGAAATGTCCGGAGACCTCGTTTCGAATTTCGCGGAGAAAGTCCGCGGCGACGGACAGCGGATCAACGGCGGCTTCCTGGTTCTGCAGCCCTCGATTATCGATCACATCGAAGGCGATGACACCGTCCTCGAGACCGGACCCCTGGAAAAGCTCGTGCGGCTCGGGCAACTCGCCGCGTTCCGCCACGACGGGTTCTGGCGGCCCATGGACACGCTTCGCGAGCGTACTGAACTTGACGACTTGTGGCGATCGGGAAAGGCGCCCTGGAAGGTCTGGGCATGACGAATTTCTGGGCCGGACGCCGCGTCTTCATCACCGGGCACACGGGCTTCAAGGGTGCATGGCTCTGTCTTTGGCTGGAGCGTATGGGCGCTGAAGTCCATGGCGCGGCCCTGGCCGCCGAGCCTGGCTCATTGCATCAGGTTGTCGCTCCCTGGCCGGGACAGCATCATACAACGCTCGACATCCGCGATAGGGACCCACTGGCGGCGGCGCTGAAGGCCGCGCGGCCCGAGATCGTGATCCATATGGCGGCGCAGGCGCTGGTCCGCCGCTCCTATGCCGACCCGGTGGAAACATTCGCTGCCAATGTCATGGGCACGGTCAACCTGCTTGAAGCCGTTCGCGCATCGGGAACCGTGAGTACGGTGCTCGTCGTCACATCGGACAAGGTGTATGACAACCACGGCGAAGGCCGGCCGTTCTCCGAGCTTGATCCCCTCGGCGGCAAGGACCCCTACAGCAATTCGAAGGCCTGTGCGGAACTCGTCTGCAGGAGCTATCGCGACAGCTTCATGGCCAAGGAAGGTATTCTGGTCGCCACCGCCAGAGCCGGTAACGTCATCGGCGGCGGTGATTGGGCAGAGGGCAGGCTTGTCCCGGACTTCATGCGCGCCATCGATGATGGCAAGAGCATCAGTCTGCGCTATCCGGACGCGGTGCGCCCATGGCAGCATGTGCTCGAACCGCTGAGCGGATATCTTGCGATGGCCGAAGCGCTCGCCACGCGCCAGGACGGGCTGCCCGAGGCCATGAATTTCGGGCCGGACCCGGACAGTTTTGCAACAGTGGCCGACGTCGTCGACGCCCTCAGCGCCGCCTGTGGTCTCGCGAGGGGCTGGGAAATGGCTCCCGGCGCGCACCCGCCGGAGGCCGCGACCCTGACACTGACCTCGCAGCTTGCTGCCGCCTTGCTCGGGTGGCGACCAAGGCTCGATCTGCGCGAGACGATTGACTGGACGTCCGCCTGGTACGCCGCCCATCGCACGGGACGGGAGATGCGTTCGTTCACACTCGACCAGATCGAGCGCTACGAGGCGCTGGCGCCGACGAGTGCGCTCGTATCGGTCCATGCGCGCATGGCCATGGCCGGCTAGGCGGCATGGTTGCAACGAAGATCAAGTGAAGACGACGAGCGCCGGCTGCGGTTTCGAGCCGCTCGGTTGCTCAGGGGGACTGCCAAATGAAGACCGACGATATCAAGCTCAGCATCTGTATTCCGACCTACAACCGGTCGGCCTTCCTGCGTCGGGCGCTGCAATATTATCGCGACAACATCGATTTTCCCTTCGCCTATGAAATCGTCATCTCGGACAATGCGTCTACGGACGATACGTCGACGCTGGTCGAGGAGTTCATCGGCCATGGCCTGCCGATCAAATATTTCAGGCGCGCCACCAACGGCGGTCTTGAAGTCAATGTGATGAGCGCCTTCCATCTTGTCAGGGGCAAATACGCCGTCTACGCCGGGGACGACGATCGGCTGATAATGGACGGATTGACGGAAGCGGTCGGCTATCTCGAATCCAACCCGGTCGTCAGCGCCTGCTATGCCCCATGGTACCAGCACAATGAGATCGAGGGTCGCGACACGCACCTTTTCTTCGAACTCGAACGGGACATGCGCTTTGTTCGCCGCAGCTATAGCGAGGTTTTTGACTTCGTGACCGAGGGGCATATTTTTCCGGAAGCGGCAGTCTTCAGGGTCTCGGCGTTGCGGTCGCTGCCGATTCCGGGCGTGTTCTGCTACTCCCCCTTCATGCATCTTGCCCACTTTCTCGAATTCGGTGATATCGCCTTCCTCAGGAAGCCATTCTATCGTTCGATCATCCAGAGCGCGATCGCTCGCGACCGCGTCCAGGCAGGACACGACGAAGCCATGACGTCATGGGATCGATACCGCGGAGGTCTGGAATACTTTCTGTATACCGGATTGAAGCGCGGCGCGATGACTCTGAGCGGGGATCGCGGCAGTCGCTACCAGCATGTGATACAGCAATTCGTCTTCGTTCGGATGAGTATTGCCCTCAAGCTCTGGCTCGGAAAAAAGAACTATTTGAAGGCCCACGAGATTTACGTGCGACTGGCGGCAAATGGCCTCGCCGGAGCGCCGGATCTCCTGCCTCTGCGGGATATGCTGCCGCGTATGGCGGCGCTGCAGGCACTTGCCTGGACCGCCGGCGCGGTGGCAGGTATCAGCCGTCTTGTCCTCCACGGCATCGGCAACTTCGTGCCGGTCGAACAAATGCTGCGTGATCTCGGCTTGCCGCCGGATGTCGCCGTGATCGACAAGTTGGAGAGCGACGAGAAAGCCGACATTGCGAAAACGCTGGTCCTGGTGCCGGGTGACGTCGAGAGGCAGCAGTATCTGGATCGAGGCTTTATGCAGAACCTCGTTCTGCGCGAATCGGACCTCTCGGCTTCGATCCTGGTCTAGTCATCGGGGTCCGGTCGTCGGCTCCGAAATGTTGCGGCATCTCGCCCTCCGCTTTCCCACATAAGGATGTTCGAAGGTGAACATACAACCGCTCGGCCTATCTGGCGTATTTTCCATCGAGATCGAAAGGCGCACGGATGAAAGAGGCTTTTTCGCGCGCACCTTCTGCGTGCGGGAGTTCGCCGACAAGGCGCTCGAAACGACCTGGGTGCAGGCGAACACGTCATTCAGTGCAGCGACAGGCACCGTGCGGGGCATGCACTTTCAACGCCCTCCCAAAGCAGAGGTCAAGCTCGTACGTTGCGTTCGCGGTTCCGCGCTCGACGTCGTCGTCGATATCCGCGCCGGTTCGCCGACCTATGGCCGCTGGATCGGCTATGAGCTGACGGCTGAAGCGCGCAACGCGATCTACGTTCCGCACGGTTTCGCCCATGGCTTCCAGACGCTGGAGCCGGATACGGAGCTGATGTACTTCGTGTCGGAGTTCTATTCGCCGGATGACGAGGGTGGCCTTTGCTACAACGACCCGTTGCTGGCTATCGGCTGGCCTCTACCTGCCGGGAACGTGTCTCAGAGGGATCTCGCTCACCCGTCGTTCGCCGAGTTCCAACCTGTTGAACCTGCCTGACCGCAAACCAAACGTCTAGCCTGCACGCCTGTTTCGCGCGACGCGGAACTCTTGATAGAAAACGCCCGGTCAAAGCCGGGCGTCTGATTTTCTGAGCGATGGCTGATCGCCTGTTGGCGTCACTCCTTGATGAGATAGGCTCCCGGCGCATTCGCCCAGGGGAAACGGCGCAGCGGCGACTTGATGCCGCGCTCCTTGGCAAACTCATCCCAGGCGATCGTTTCGCCGGGCCACTTGCTCGTGGCGTATTCGTCAAGAACGACGACGCCGCCTGTCACCACGCGGTCCCAGCAGAGATCGAGCGCGAGCTTTGTCGGCTCGTAGATGTCCACGTCGAAGTTGATGAGGCAGAACCGGGCTTCGGGGTTTTCGTCAAGCCAGCGAGGCAGTGTGTGGTTGATGTCGCCGGTCACGATGTTGCCGCGGTTGGTCGGCAGCAAGCCGTCCTCGTTGTGAAGCTTCATGAGTTCCATGAACTCGTCAAGGAAGCTCTCTGAACTCAAGCCGCCCGGTGTCTTCTGAATGCGCGTATCGGTGTCTCCGTCCTGCTCCGCAAGGCTCGGGAACCCGGCAAAGCTGTCGAAGCCGAAGACCTTCTTGTGGGTCGCCGTCGGTGTGAAGACCTCAAGGAACTTGTGCCAGCTGAAGAAGGATTTCCCGTAGTAGACACCGAATTCGACATAGTGGCCGGGCAGATCCTGGGTTAGCTTGAAGAGTTCGTAGTGGGCGAGCTGGCGAATGAACGAGCGGCGGCTGGCGTAGACCGGGAAGAGGTCCATGTAGTGGCGAACGTCATGCGGCCATTTCTGCGTGATGGCGGCGAGCTTGGTGAAGTAGGAATTCTCGCCATCGGAGGGGTAGAAGAAAGTATCGGTCTGCATGTCGGAATAACTCCGTTAGGGTGAGTCTTTGTGCAGTGACGTCTCACCACTGCTTGTCCGGGGCGAGCCGGCCGGTCTTGAAATCGCTGAGATTGCGAGGATGGAACTCGACAACCTCACTTGCCCTACTCGTGATCAGCCCATGCGTAGAGCACGCTTTCCATGAATTGGGGCGAATGGTGGCGGAGCGCCATTTGGTATTGTGGCACCAGATGTTTGAGGCGGTTCGCGATTTCATGAATATCCGACGGGTAGTGGTATACGCAGATCGCCAGCTTTGGCCGGAAGTTCACGATGGTCTCTTGTGCGCCTTCGATGAGCGCCATTTCCATGCCCTCCACGTCAGCTTTGATGAAGCTCGCCCGTTTGCCGTTCAGGTAATCGTCGAGAGACCGGATTTGAATCTGGGCGCCGCCATCGGATACCGAATTGCTTGTCTCCAGTTGCAGGCTTTGCAGCTGTCCGCTGTGCGTCGCCGACGACATTGTAGCATTTCCGGCACCGAGGCCGACCCTATTGAGGTGGATTGCGTCCGGCGGCAGGGCCCATTCTTCCGATAGCCGGGCAATCCTCTTTGACATTGCTTGGAGTTGCCGGGCGCCTGGTTCAAAGGCGTGAATCTCCTTGAACACACCGTAATGTGCCCAGAGGAAACGTTCGATGCTGTCGCCCGTATAGGCTCCCGCATCGACATAGGTCTCATTCTCGGCGCCGCAGAATCTCGGAAGGCAGAAATACTGGTCTTTCTCGAAGACATCCTCGCAATAGCTGCGATCTCCGGTGAGCATTCTCATCAGTATCGACTGCAACACCTGCTGGGAACGCTCGTCCGGGAAAAAGGGTGCGACGCCGGCGAAAGCATCAAGGTGACCTGCCGCGTAATATCCATCGAATGAGCCGTGCGGGATTGCTCGGTCTGCAAGGTAGCGCGAAATCGCCCCGATAGCATGCCGGGCTGTGATGAAAACGAGATCCGGGCGAATGCTCTCGACCTCATCGGAGGTATGAACTTTCACGCCACACACGACACCGCCGGCCTTTGCGGGGTCGCCGTCGAAGCACGCCACGAGGTTCATTCCCTGCTCGATCAGCCATTTCGCCGCCCAGCGCCCGAGGAAGCCGGTGCCATAGATGGCGACGCGCGCGTCTGGCCTGCCAACGATACCGGCGGAGGCCGCCTTGACGGCCTCGACGGCCGGCATCAGTTTGTCCACGGAGAACGTCATGCGTCGTGTCTTTCCTCAGGTATTGCGTAGACCACCGCTCCGGTGCCGCACCATCCGTGCAGGCGCATCAGGAAGCGGTAGCCTTCCAGGTTTTCCATCAGCCACGCGGGTGTGCGCCAGGTGCCGTCGTCATTGTGGTAGGTGGTCGCGGCGATGATCGGGCGATGCCGCGAGATCGTCTGCCGGGCGCCTTTCAGCGCCGGCAGTTCTGCGCCCTCGAGGTGGAGTTTCATGAAGGTCGGCGAAAGCTCGAGGCTGTCGATCGTCGTGGTCGACCGGAAGCTCGTTCCCGTCGCGGCGATCTGGGAGGCGTAGCCGAGGCCATCGTGAAATGGCTGCGTGCGGCTTTCGGCATCGAGCAGGGCGTCGCATACTTTGATCCGGCTCGCGATCTCCGGCGGCAGCCTTGCGATCGTTTCCAGGCAGATGCTCCGGCTCACGCCGTCGGGTTCGATTGCGACGATCGAAGCGAACGCGTTGGCGGTTGCGTTCAGAAATCGCTGGCTGACGTGACCATGGTGCGCGCCGGCGTCGAGAAAGACCTCGTCGTGGTCAAGGCACTGCACCACCTCAGGAATGAAAAACCTGTCGTCCGTTGTCACGGGGACATCGGAGAATATCCATTCCTCTCGCAACCGGCGCCAGGCAAGGAACTGCAGGTGGTGAGCCCGGGACGCATCGTCCGCCCATCGGTCCAGCACCGAGGCTGTTTCCGCGACGTCTTCTGCGTCAAAGGGTGCGGCGAACCAACCGTTCGACAGCGGATGTCGATCGCGGAAAGTCTCGGCGATGTCGTAGAACGGCACGACGTTCGCCCAACCATCGGCCCTCAGGGCCATTTCAAGCGGGCGAAAAGGGCTAGTGACGACACTGACGGCAAGAAGGGCGTTCCTCTTGAATTCCTGAGGTACCTCGGCAGGCGCAACGAGGTTCAGGCCGCGCCAGGCCGGGTTGGAGGAGAGCTGTACCGCGTTTCGATCGACGACCATCGCGATGTCGTAGCCGACGGCTTCGAGATGCGCCCGCGCGAGCAGCCCGAGTCCGCCGCCGCCGTAGAGAACGAGCGGCTGCCTGAGCGCCGGGGGCTGCCGTTCGGCGGGATCGGCCGCAATGTCGAGAAACAGCCTTTTTGCCAACCGGCGGTCGCAGGCTGCCCCGATGACTCGGGCAGCGGCGGTTTGCTCGTTGTTGGCCTCACGTGCCTGCGCTGCGGCTGCCCGCTGCTCCATTCCGTTCTCTCGGTCCTGTTGCTAGGTTCACACCGGCAAAAACCCTGATTCGGATTGTTCCAAATGCTCCCAAATTCACTAGGGCCTGTTATCATGCACTACCTTTCCCGGGGCTTGTCATGGCCCGCATAGTCCTCACCGGCGCAACGGGCTTCGTCGGACGCCAGATTCACAGGTCGCTCGCGGATGCCGGTCACGACGTAAGCGTCGTGCTGCGTCCTGGTTCTGCGGAGCGATTGATCGTGCCCGTCGATCGGGAGGCGTTGCTGATGAGCGCCGACCTCTTTGCCGAAAGCGAGGAATGGTGGAAGACCGCCCTGACTGGCATCGATGCGGTTATTCATTGCGCCTGGTACGTCGCGCCAGGGAAATATCTGGACGCGGCGGAGAATTTCGATTGCGTCAGCGGAACATTGCGGATGGCCCGGAGCGCCGCCGCGGCAGGCGTCCGCCATTTCATAGGCGTCGGCACCTGCTTTGAATACCAGCTTCCCTCCGAGGCCCTCTCTGTCGAGTCCGAACTATCACCCGCGACACTCTACGCTGCATCTAAACTTTCCGTTTACCACATGCTGACACAGTTGTTCAGGAAGCAGGGAACTGGCTTCTCTTGGTGTCGTCTGTTTTATCTCTTCGGAGAGGGCGAACATCCGGCGCGTCTGGTTCCCTACGTTCGTGAACGGCTGGGCAAGGGGGAGGTCGCGAGGCTTTCCGCGGGAACGCAACAACGCGATTTCCTCGATGTGGTCCAGGCTGGGGCGATGATCGCCAATGTGGTTGCCACAGGTCAGTCTGGCGCAATCAACATATGTTCAGGTAAATCGATCACGATACGCCAACTGGTGGAGGCGATCGCCGACGAATATGGCAGGCGCGACCTGCTGGAATTCGGTACGGCCACCATTCATCCATCCGATCCGGCCGCTGTCGTGGGTATCTGCAACGCTATCCTACCCAATCGCTCGCCGGAGGCGAATTCATGAAAGCCCAGTTGAAGCCGCGTATCAATCTCGAAGACCGTACGGCGCTCGAGACGGTCATCCCGCTCTCGACACCGTTTATCGTGTTCGTGGATCCGGCAAGCTCCTGCAACTTCAAATGCACCTTCTGCCCGACCGGTCACCGCGACATGATTGCCGAGACCGGGCGCTATCAAGGTGCAATGAAGTATGAGGTCTACCAGAAGGTCATCGACGACCTCGCCGCTTTCGAAAACCCGATCAAGGTTCTGCGCCTCTACAAGGACGGCGAACCGCTGCTCAACAAGCGTTTTGCCGATATGGTCGCTTATGCCAAGAAGAGCGGCTACATCGAGTACATCGACACCACGACCAACGGCACCTTTATCACGCCGGAGCGCATGGCGCCGATCATCGCCGCGGGGATCGACAAGATCAACATCTCCGTCGACGGCATGAACGTCGAACAGTACATGAAGTTCACGGGCTTCAACTTCAATTTCCCGAAGTTCGTAGAGAACGTGAAATGGCTCTATGACAACAAGGGCGACTGTGAAATTTCGATCAAGATCCCTGGCGAGTTGATCAGCGAGGCGCAGAAGCAGGAGTTCTTCGACACGTTCGGGGATTATGCGGATCGTATCTTTATCGAGAATTTCGCACCCTGCTGGCCAGAGTTCGATATCGAAAAGCACACCGGCGTGCAGATCACCCAGGGCATCTACCAGCAGGAAATCGGCAATACCGACACCTGCCCCTACATTTTCTATGGCTGTTCGGTGAACGCAGACGGTCTTGTCAGCTCCTGCTTCCTCGATTGGGGCCGCAAGCTGATCATTGGCGATGCGCGTACGCAGTCGATGAAGGAGATCTGGAACTCCGACAAGATGAACAGCCTGCGCCTGCAGCATCTCGAAGGTCGCCGCTGCGAGAACCAGACCTGCGGCAACTGCGGACAGCTCACACACTGCCTGCCCGACAGCATCGACGCACATCGCCCCATGCTGCTCGAAAGGTTCAGGGAACTCGTGAAAATCAACCCCGACGTTCCGGCTCCCGGCGGCGTGCGAATGCCTTTCCCCCTAGCCGCGGAATGAACATTCTGCATCTGACGCCGCACCTGGGTGGCGGCGTCGGCAAAGCCCATGCGGCGATATCAGCCGCAAGTTCGCCCGATGTCCGGCGCCGCTATTTTCTTCTCGAAGAGCCGCGCGATCGGCGCTTCCCCGCTCTTGTGGAGGCTGCCGGGGCGACGTTGATGACCGGCGGATCGGCCGAACTTCAAGCAGCCGTCGAGGCCGCCGACATCGTCCAGATCGAGTGGTGGAACCATCCGCGCCTCTATCAGTGCCTCAGCGAATGGAGCCTCCCGGCGATGCGCTCCGTTGTGTGGGCGCACATCTCCGGTCTTTTCCCGCCCCTGCTCCCTGAGCGCCTCGCGGAGATGCCGGATCGACTGCTTTTCACCTCACCTTGTTCGCTGCAGGCGGAAAATCTGCGGGACCTCCCTCTGTCGTCGCGCGCGCGGCTTGGCGTGGTCAATAGCGGTTTCGGCTTCGAGGCCGTCGCAGACCGCGTGCAGAATCCCTCGCAGAATTCCTCTAGGGCCGTCTATCTCGGAACTGTCGATTTCGTGAAGATGCACCCCGCTTTCTTCGAGATCGTCGATGCGGTCGAGCACGAGGATTTCAGCGTTTCGGTCTGGGGCCAGTTCGACCCGGGCGGCGAACCGGCGTCACGCGCCGCCGCCATGCGCCAGCCGGCGCGGGTGTCGCTCGAAGGTGCACATCAGGATCCGCAGTCGATGCTTTCGGAGGCGGGAATACTGGTCTATCTCCTGCGGCCGGATCACTACGGCACGGCTGAGAACGTCCTTGTCGAGGCCATGTCGCTGGGTGTTGTGCCGCTGGTCATGGCCAATCCGGCCGAGATGGCTGTCGTCGAGAACGGCCGAACCGGACTTGTCGCGACCGACCCGGCAGACGCAGCCGTCAAGCTTGCCTGGATGCTCAGGCATCCCGGGCGGGTGGCGGCCATGGGACGGGCAGCGGCAGCGGCCATTGCCCAAACCCATCGCCCATCATTGTCGGCGCATGCTCTGGAGACCTGCTACGGAGAGCTGTTGTCGCAGCCCAAGCGTGTCGTCGATTTCACCGAATTTCTTGGCAGCAACGCCGCCGGTTGGTTTCTGTCGACCCAGGCGCGTCGCGGCGGCTCGCTCGTCATGGCCGATTTCCCGTCGTCGGGCGCGGCATCCAAGGGCAGCCTGGCGCACTTCCTGGCATGCATGCCCGAGGACGCCACACTGAGAGCCCTGGCAAAGTAATCCGCCACTGTTCTGAGCTGCAGGAGCGACTGAAGCCTTCGGGGAGCATTCTGCAACGCTCCCCGACGCTGTCGTCAACCAAAGTCGAAGAGCTTGTAGCCGCCTGTCTCGGTCGCCTTTGCGACGGTGTCTTCGAGGCTAAACGGCTCGTCGCGGGCCGGTCGCGCCGGGACGTCGATGTGATCAGGATCTAGGCCCTGTTTGGCGCGGGCAACGGCCATCTCGTACGCCGTCTCGATGTGACGGCAGAAGCGCTCCGCATCAAACAGAGGTTTGATGTACCTGTTGTCTTCGATAGTCTGCTTTAAGGCTGTGATGCGCTCACGATTTTCGTAGAGCTCCACCGCCAGGTCTTCATAGCCCTGCACGTCGGGCGCCACCAGTTCCGGCAGCCCGATCGCGTTGAGCAGGCTCTCGCTCACCCGCGAAGCGAAATTCGTGCCCTTGAGCGTGAGCACCGGCAATCCGCCCCAGAGCTGTTCGGAGGTCGTGGTGTGGCCGTTGTACGGCCATGTGTCCAACGCCAGATCGGCAGCCTGCTGGCGGTCGATATGCGTCTGGTAGTCGGCGCGCGGGCAAAAGACGATGCGTTTCGTCGGGATGCCCTGTTGCTTGAAGTATTGCCTGAGGTTGGCCTCCGCGGCGGGAGACATCGCCAACACCCAAAGCACGCTGTCGGGTGCCCTTCGCAGGATATTGCACCACACGTCGACGGTCGCTGGCGTGATCTTTCTGCTGCCGTTGAACGATGCGAACACGAACTTGTCCTCGGGCAGGCCGAACTGCGCCCGATCTACCGGGCGCGATCGCGGCCGGTGGACCGGATCGTTCGGCTGATAGGTGTCCGGCAGGCGGATGAATTTCTCGTGATAGTGCGGCTTGGAGGACTCGGGCAGAACGTATCGGTCGCCGATGATATAGTCGAGATCCGTGTCGATCGCGCTGCCCGGAAAGCCGAGCCAGGAGACGTGAACCGGGGCTACGCTGTGGTTTAGAATACTGTAGCGCGTCTCGAAGGTTGGGCCTTTCAAATCGACGAGCACATCGATCCCGTGCTCCCGCATTAGCGTAGCCGCTTCTTCGTCGGACATGCCGACGATCCGGACGATGTTGCCCCAGCGGCTTCTGTCTGCCTTGTTGCGGGCAATGCCCTTCTCGTCGGTATGGCAGTAGAGCGTTACCTCGAAGCGGTCGCGATCATGAAGCTCGAGCACTCGGCGCAGGAGCTTCATGGTTGCGTGATCGTCAAAGAAGTCGTTTGACAGATATCCGACGCGAATCTTGCTCGACCATGTGTGCGGCCGGCTTCTGCGCCCAGCCACATGTGCTTCGCTTATAGGCCTGTGACGGCCCTTCGCCAGCCGGTTCAGCGCCTCGTCGCCGCACCATTGCAGGACATAGAACTCGGTATCGTGCTGAAGGATGTCACGCTCGCCTTTTGCCAGTAGCTCGTCCACCAGCCGCTGATGCCGCTTCACGGACGTCAGATCGCAGACTGCGCGCGCAAAGATCAGATACAGCATGCGCATCGAGACGATGTCAGGGAAGCGCTTGAAAAGACTGCGAGCGAGGAAAGCCTGCGATTGGTCGTGCGGATCGTTCCGGAGCAGTTTGACTGCCAGGCGTGTATGCTCGACGTTGCCGCTTTCAGCGAGGATCTTTCGGAAAGGGCTGAGCAGGTCGTCGCGTCCCCGTTCCAGATAGATCGATGCGAGAATGTAGGCGATGTCGGCGTCGAGGTGCCCTTGCGCCATCAACCGCAGCCCGAGGAGCAATGCATCGTCCTCGTTGCCGCATTCCAGATGGAGCGCGGCAGCCCTGCGCGTGAACTCGATTCCGCTGGAGGCTCCGGCCTCACCGGCCAGCGCAAACGCCCGGGCCGCGTCCGCCTTCATCCCCAGCTGCAGCAGGGTTTTGGCAAGAAGCCCGTATGTCTTCGAATCTTTTTGGGTCTCCAGGAGCGCGTTGAGCGTCTCCAGGGATTTCACGTAGCGCCCGCTTTGGTAGTCTTTCGATGCTGCGGAAAACGAAACCATACTGTTCAAGGTCAACCCCGTTCAATCTTCAAGCTGTGAGCACCAAGCCATGTTCGCGGATGGACGCGCTCCGGCTTTGGTAGCAATCCAATAGATACGCTTGCATACGAAGCTTGCCTGGAGCGGGAGGGCGCTATCCGATGGCTCCCGAGGGGCCGGCCGTCAAATCCGGCGAGGATTGGTCACGATTAATTAACCATTTGTATCTGCTTGCGAATTCGGAGAAATATTTTAATCAGTTTGCAAGATTTACCTGCAAAATTGTTTCTCGACATGACGGGTTTGGTCCTGAAAAAATCGGCCAAGTAGCATGAAGCTGAACCGTCATTGCCGGTAAATAAGTCCGGTAATGTCCTCCATCGTATCTAGTTTTCGGGGACGAATCCATGACAAGCATCAACACCAACAACTCCGCAATGGCTGCTCTGCAGACGCTGCGCAACATCAACGGCAACCTGGCGAAGACACAGAACGCTGTTTCGTCTGGCGAGCGCGTCGGCAAGGCCGCTGACAACGCGGCTTACTGGTCGATCGCAACGACCATGCGTTCCGACAACGCAGCCCTTTCGGCTGTTTCCGACGCTCTCGGCATGGGTGCCGCCAAGGTCGATACCGCCTACACCGCGGTTCAGAGCTCGATCGACGTCGTGACGGAGATCAAGGCCAAGCTCGTTGCCGCCACCGAAGAAGGTGTCGACAAGACGAAGATCCAGGACGAAATCACCCAGCTGCAGGCTCAGCTGAAGAGCGTTGCCGCATCGGCCTCGTTCAACGGTCAGAACTGGGTACAGAACAGCGTCGGCGCAACGATGAGCGTCGTCTCCTCGTTCGTCCGTGACTCCTCGGGCGGCGTTTCCGTCACCACGTCGAGCTACGTTACAACGGCTAACGATCTGCTGTTCGACACGGCCGGCACCAACGGCATCCTCGGCACCAACGGCGCCAAGTTCACGACTGCCTCGATCTCGAGCTTCTCGATCAGCTCGACCTCGACCAAGGGTGACATCGACAACCTCATCTCCGACACCGAAACGGCTCTGAAGAAGATGACCGCTCTCGGCTCGAAGCTCGGTTCGATGTCCACGCGCATCGATCTGCAGAGCGACTTCGTCTCCAAGCTCAGCGACTCCATCAAGTCGGGTGTCGGTCGCCTCGTTGACGCCAACATGGAAGAGGAATCGAGCAGGCTGACGGCTCTCCAGACCCAGCAGCAGCTTGCAATCCAGTCGCTTTCGATTGCAAACTCCGCTTCGCAGAACATCCTCTCGCTGTTCCGCGGCTGATAAGTCCAGGCAATACGGAAAATGTCGGCGGCCGGGGGAAACCCCGGCCGCTAATATTTTAATGCACGGTTAACAGGAGTGTAGCTAACTAACTGATAATTTTGAGAATATTAACCTGCCGCTTCAGTTTTTGTTAACCATCTTGCGATTAGATGTGCCTATCGAAACGGCGAGTTGAACCAGCAAACAAGACGCGTTCAACAGGCATGAAGCTGGTGGCCGTTCCCGGGAAGAGATCCGGAATGTCCCTTCTTTTTCAATCTGCCAAAGGGGCAAATAAGATGACGAGCGTTCTGACCAACAACTCCGCAATGGCTGCTCTGCAGACGCTGCGCAACGTCAACAGCAACCTGGCGAAGACACAGAACGCTGTTTCGTCTGGCGAGCGCGTCGGCAAGGCCGCTGACAACGCGGCTTACTGGTCGATCGCAACGACCATGCGTTCCGACAACGCAGCCCTTTCGGCTGTTTCCGACGCTCTCGGCATGGGCGCCGCCAAGGTCGATACCGCCTACACCGCAGTTCAGAGCTCGATCGACGTCGTGACGGAGATCAAGGCCAAGCTCGTTGCCGCCACCGAAGAAGGTGTTGACAAGACGAAGATCCAGGACGAAATCACCCAGCTGCAGGCTCAGCTGAAGAGCGTTGCCGCATCGGCCTCGTTCAACGGCCAGAACTGGGTACAGAACAGCGTCGGCGCAACGATGAGCGTCGTCTCCTCGTTCGTCCGTGACTCCTCGGGCGGCGTTTCCGTCACCACCACGAGCTACATCACTACGGCTAACGATCTGCTGTTCGACACGGCCGGCACCAACGGCATCCTCGGCACCAACGGCGCCAAGTTCACGACTGCCTCGATGTCGAGCTTCTCGATCAGCTCGACCTCGACCAAGGGTGACATCGACAACCTCATCTCCGACACCGAAACGGCTCTGAAGAAGATGACCGCCCTCGGCTCGAAGCTCGGTTCGATGTCCACGCGCATCGATCTGCAGAGCGAGTTCGTCTCCAAGCTCACCGACTCCATCAAGTCGGGTGTCGGTCGTCTCGTCGACGCCGACATGGAAGCAGAATCGAGCAAGCTGACGGCTCTCCAGACCCAGCAGCAGCTGGCTGTTCAGTCGCTGTCGATTGCAAACTCCGCTTCGCAGAACATCCTCTCGCTGTTCCGCAACTAATAGACGGACGCTGACAGGCGCCGCAAAGACAAGGCGCCGGTTTCCGGCGCCTCATATGGAAGGCCGTACTCGCAGGAGTGCGGCCTTTTTTCTGTTCGTTAAGTATTTGTTAACCAAACCGATGTTTTCTGGCGTCAACGAAACGGTATGTTAACCAAACCTAACAGGCGGTTAGCAGGCATGACGCTGATTGCCGTTCCCGGTGTTCTTCCGGAGTGTCCCTTGATCCATTTTGCCGTAAGGGGCGATTTTTTATGACCAGTATTTTGACGAACGTTGCGGCAATGTCCGCCCTCCAAACCCTCCGCAGCATCAATGGCAGCCTGGAAGAAACGCAGAGCCGTGTTTCATCAGGCTACCGCGTCGCGGAAGCGAAGGACAACGCCGCCTATTGGTCTATTGCGACGACGATGCGCTCGGACAACAAGGCGCTTTCAGCCGTTTCCGACGCGCTCGGCCTCGGCGCGGCAAAGGTCGATACGGCCTATTCCGCCATGGACAGCGCCATCGACATCGTTAGCGAGATCAAGGCCAAGGTCGTCGCCGCAACGGAAAAGGGTGTCGACCGGAACAAGATTCAGGACGAGATCGAGCAGTTGCAGCAGCAGTTGCTGAGTGTTGCCCAGTCTGCGTCCTTCTCCGGTGAAAACTGGGTTGCGGGAAATACAACGAAGAGCGTGGTTTCCTCATTCGTCCGCAATGCGAGCGGTCAGGTGTCCGTCCAGACGACGCCATATGTCCTCGATGACTCCTCCAATGGTAACGTCCTGTTTGGCATGACAGCAACGGGAGCGATCGACACGACGACCGGGATCATCGGAAGCTCCTCGGGCACCATCGGTTCGATTTTCAGCATGAACATCGCGTCTCTCAGCGACACTGATATCGACGTTGCCTTGACCAACATTGAAAACGGCCTCAGCGCGCTGACCAAGGCGGGCTCGCAGCTCGGGTCGATCTCCACCCGTATCGACCTTCAGGAGAGTTTCGTTTCGAACCTCAGCGACTCGATCGACTCGGGCATCGGACGCCTCGTTGACGCTGACATGGAGGAGGAATCGAGCAAGCTGACCGCGTTGCAGACGCAACAACAGCTGGCGATCCAGTCGCTGTCGATCGCCAACAACAGCGCACAGAACGTCCTCACGCTGTTCAAGGGCTAAGAACGCCGCCAGTCACGAAGTGACAGCGAAAGCCGCGTCGCCAGATGCGGCTTTCTCTTTGTTTTTGAAGCGATAATCAAGGTTGCGCGAGGCTTGCGGCGCTGACGCTGTGGCCCTTGCGCCGGCCCGGGGCCTTGGTTACCTTCGCTTAACAGTTGATTTGTTTTAGCGACAAACCGGCCTGGAGGATCCAGCCGGGGGCATGACGCCAGCTCAGTCGCTGCCGCTCGCCGGCCTGTCCCGTTTCCCTATTCAGAGCCAGAAAATGACATACAAAATTACCAGCTCGGCACAGGTGAACGCCCTCGCGGCGCTGCGCATCATCAACAAGGACGCCGCAACGGTTCAGCAGCAGGTTTCGTCGGGTTACCGCGTCGAAACGGCTGCGGACGACGCAACCTATTGGTCCTTTGCAAGCGTCATGCGCTCGGACAGCAATTCGCTGCAGAACATTCACGACGCGCTCGGCGTCGGCGCATCGAAGGTCGATACTGCCTATACCTCGATGGACAGCCTGATTGACCAGTTGGGCGAGATCCGCAAGACGCTGCTGACGGCGAAGGAAGCCGGCGTCGACAAGACGAAGCTTAATACCAGCCTCAGCGAGTTGAAGGGACAACTGCAGACGACGGTTCAGTCGACCAGCATCGCCGGCGAGAACTGGCTTCTTAACCGAGATGCCACGCTTCCGACCTCGCGATCCGTGATCGGCGGTTTCGTGCGCGGCGCGAGTGGTGAATACCAGATGCAAACCATCGATTTTCCGGCGGACCAGACCGTCATGATCGATATGACGGACGCCAATCGCGGACTGCTCACGAAAACGGTAGATGCGAACACCCTGAATTCCGACGGCACTGCGACGGCGCGCAACTATTATCTGCTTAGCGCCGGCTCGACGACGCCGGCGACCGGAACGGAAATAAAGCTCGATAGCAATACGACGTCCGCACAGGTGGACGATATGATCGCAGTGGTCGATTCCCTGTTGTCGACACTGACGGAGACCGCGGCTGGCCTCGGCACGATGAGCGCGCGTATCGGCGATCGCGTTGCCTACACCGCGGACATGTCTGACTTGATCGACAAAGGTGTCGGCGCACTCGTTGACACCGACATGGACGAAACGGCGACCCTTCAGAAGGCGTTGCTTGCGCAACAGCAGATGGGCATTCAGACGATCTCGATCCTGAACACAGCCGCCAGCAAAGTACTGCTACTGCTGCAATAGTGAGGTGAGGCGTGGGTGAGCTTGTTGGGCCTCACCCTTCATCCTCGCGCAAGTTTGATTGCCTAGTTTCGATACAAAGGCGCAGTGCGGAAACCGTGCCTGATGAGTTGTCAGTTCATGATGGGG
>Ga0102588_1001130_pt1 | contig 21876 bp, 15 predicted proteins | sample AraplaMF_Col_mMS_FD_76854 | JGI IMG/M metagenome (GOLD analysis project Ga0102588, IMG submission 76854) | Arabidopsis root microbial communities from the University of North Carolina, USA - plate scrape MF_Col_mMS (SPADES assembly) (version 2) | ecosystem: Host-associated > Plants > Roots >...
CGCCCATTCGCGCGCCAGCGCGCTTCCCACAATAACGGCGCCGGGCTAGCGGTGGAACAACGCCTTCCACCCCTCGAGCCCCAGCCTGTCCAGCGTCTCCATGTTCGACTCGAAGATCGCCGCCGCGTCCGGGAACGCCGCCACCGCCCGGTCGATGCTGGCCTCGCGCAGCAGGTGGAGCGTGGGGAAGGGCGAGCGGTTGGTGTAGTTCGTGATGTCGTCGGCCGCCGTGCCTTCGAACTGGAACGCGGGATGGAAGCTGGCCACCTGGATCTCGCCTTCGAGCTCAAGGTCGGCGACGGTGTCGTCGGCCACTTCGAGGAATTCGTTGAAGTCGAGGAAGTCGCCAAGGACGTAGGGGTGGATCAGCAGCGTGGTGTCCGTCGTTTCCGGATCGGTGGCGCGCAGGTGTTCCAGTTCGCGAACGAGGTCTTCGTGCAGCTGCAGGGGCTGCGTCGCCATGCTCACCATGTAACGGACCTGGCCCTTGCGCTGCACCGCCTTGGCAAACGGACAGAGGTTCAGGCCGATGACGGCGCGCTCCAGCCATTCGCGCGTGGCGTCGATGGCGTCGTCGGGCGAGGGTGGGGCGGAGGAATCCATATCGGTCATCGTGCGGGTACCAGCCATTCGTCGAGCTCGGCCTGGGTGAAGGTGCCGAGCTTGCGGCGCAGGATACGCCCGTCTTCGCCGATCAGGACGCTATAGGGCAACACGCGGCGCATGTTGCCGAACGACAGCGAGCCGCCGGGCGCGTCGTTGTCGGCGAGCACCACGGGGTAGTTCACGGGCCGGTCGGCGAGATACGTGCGCACCGAATTCGCCGTGTCTTCGGCCACGCCGAGGATGGCCACGTTGCGGTCGCGATAGCGCGCCGCGTTTTCGCTGAGCAGGGGCATCTCGCGCTGGCACGGCGCGCACCACGTGGCCCAGAAGTTGATCAGCAACCGCTTGCCGCGCCAGTCGGACAGCTGGTGCGGCTTGCCGTCCACGCTGACGAACGTGGCCTCCGGCGGAAGATCGCCGATATCGGCCACCGTGACGCCGGCCGGCGGCGGCGGGTTCATGCGCCGATGCTCGAGGTACAGCCCGGTCGCCGCCGCCGCGATGGCGAGGGCGACGATCCAGGACGTCGGCCCACGCATCATGGACGCGCGGCGGCCTCGAGTGCCTGCGCGACCGTGTCGTACGTCAGCACCGTCGACAGCTTGCGGCCGTCGCCGCCGTTCTTCGGGTACACGACGTACAGCGGTACGCCGACCGAGTGGTATTGCTCGAGGAACGCGGCGATGGTCGCGTTGACGTCGGTCCAGTCACCCTTCATGTAAACGGTGCCCGTGCGCTTGAGCAGCGCCCTGAACGCGTCGGTGTCGAGCACGGCCTTTTCATTGGCCTTGCAGGTGATGCACCAGTCGGCGGTCATGTCGACAAGCACCGGCGTGCCCGCGGCGCGCAGCTCGGCGAGCTTTTCGGGCGAGTAGGGCACCGAGCCGTCCTGCGCGGCGGTCGTCGCCGGCGAAGCGGCCGGAAGGCCGTGCACGGTCCATAGCGCCGCCACGGCGCCGATGGCGAGCACGGCCGTGAACACCCACGCGAGCGGCCGGCCACCGCGGTTGCGGCCGTACCACCACAGCGCCATCGCGAGCAGCACGCCGCCACCCAGCACCAGCGCGGCCGCGTCGGCGCCACGCTGCTTGGTCAGCACCCACAGCAGCCACACGGCCGTGAGGTACATCGGGAAGGCGAGCGCCTGCTTCAGCGTCTCCATCCAGCGGCCCGGCCGCGGCAGCATGCGGGCGATGGCCGGCACGAAGCCGATCAGCAGGAACGGCAGCGCGAGGCCGAACCCCAGCGCGAGGAACACAAGGAAGGCCACCGGCAGCGACGCGGCGAAGGCGAACGCGATGGCCGAGCCCATGAACGGCGCCGTGCAGGGGCTGGCGACAACCACTGCCAGCACGCAGGTGAAGAAATCGCCCGACGGACCGGAGCGCGAGGCGAGCCCGCTACCGATGTTGCCCAGCGAGCCGCCGATCTCGAACACGCCCGACATCGACAGGCCCACGGCCAGCATCACGTACACGAGCAGGCCGATGGCGAGGGGCTGCTGGAACTGCGCGCCCCACTGGAGCCCGTGGCCCGCGGCGCGCACGCCGACGATGACGAGGCCGAGCGCGGCGAAGGCGACGAGCACGCCCGCGGTGTACCAGAGGGCATGGCGCCGTGCCGCGGACGGGCTTTCGCCACTCTCCAGCACGGTGATGGCCTTCAGCGACAGCACGGGCAGCACGCAGGGCATGAGGTTGAGCACGAGGCCACCCAGCAGCGCGAGGCCGATGGCGGCGAGGATGCCTACCGGGGCGTCGCCGCCCGGGGTCAGGCCCGGCGGCGGCGGGGTCGGGGCGACCTCGGCCGGCGCGGCGGGGGCCGCCGGATCGCCGCCGATCGACGCGGGGCCCGCGCCGCGGGCGACGGGGGCCCGGCGCCTCATGGCGGGGTAGCAGACGCCGTTCTCGAGGCAGCCCTGGTACGCGACGGCGAGCACGACGGTGCCGGTGTTGCCGGCGCCGGTCAGCGGTACCGGCACTTCCACCTGGTCGTAATAGACGATGCTGTCGCCGAAGTTGTCGTCGTGATGCGCGGTGCCGCTCGGCCAGTCCGGCTCGCCCGCGGACACGCCGGCGGGCGACGTCACGGCGATCTGCGTCTTGTCGCGATAGAGGTAGTAGTTCTTCGGCATCGACCAGCGGAGCAGCAGGCTGGCGTGGTCTTTCACCAGCGCCTCGAAGCGGAACGCCTGATCCGCCGGCAGCGGTTCGGCGTCGGTGCCGGGCACGGCCGCGGGAGCGCCGAGCAGCGACGCGGCGCTGGCCGCCGGGGCGGCGGGCGTGCTGGCCGGGATCGTCGACGGCCCGCCGATGGCGAGCTTCAGATGCTCGGTGTTCGGCGGATAGCAGATCTTCGGCTCCACCTCGTGGCAGCCCTGGTATTGCACATCCAGCGCGAGGGTCTTCGTCGCGGGGTCGGTGAGGGTGTACGGCACCGTCGCCAGGATGTCGCCGTGGTAGATCTCGACGTCGCCTAGGTATTCGTCGTGTTTCTTCAGGCCGTCGGGCAGGGTGGGCTCGGCGAGTTTCACCGCCGGATCGGTCGCCTTGATCTTGATCCGGCCCCGGTAGAGGTAATAGTCGGGCGCGATCGTCCAGTGCAGCTTCACCACGCCGGGCTGGCTGGCGTCGCTGGTGAGGTGGAAGGCCTGGGTGACCGGCAGCAGGTCGTCGTCCTGCGCGAACGCCGGAAGGGTGGCGATCAGGCCGAGGAAAGCGACCAGGTTCCGCGCGAGGCGGGCGAACGACGTCATGGCGACTCCATGGATCTTGGGCGGCGACGAACCGCGAAGGGCGTCGGACATTATGACCGGGGCACCCCGGATTCGCTTGCACGCACGCTCGCTTCGAGCCAGGCCAGGTAGGGCGCGTGGCCGTCCACCAGCGGAAGCGCGACGACCTCCGGCACCTCGTAGGGGTGGTTCGCCACCACGAAGGCCTCCACGGCGGCGAACGCCTCGCGCAGCGTCTTCACCACCAGGAGGTCTTCGGCGTCGGTGACGATCTCGCCCTTCCAGCGGTAGGTGGACCGCAGTCCCGGCAGGTGGTTCACGCAGGCGGCGAGGCCGGCTTCGACCAGGCCACGGGCGAGGGCGGCAGCGGGTTCACCGGGTGGGCAGGCGATCAGGATGGCGATGGGTTCGGACATGCGTCGCATTGTGGCCGCCCCGGCCGTCTTATTTGAACCCGGGCCCTTGAACGGTTTCCTGAAGACGCCATCTGTCGAGGCAGACCGAAGGCCTTCCGATTCAGGCGGGCTTCTGGCTAAAATTCTGGCACTCACCCTGGTCAAGTGCTAACAGGGTGGACCAAATTCCTTACCCGTCAAACACATGTTTGGAGAAGTCATGAGCAAACTGCGCCCGCTGCACGACCGCGTCATCGTCAAGCGCCTCGAAGAAGAGCGTGTTTCGGCCGGTGGCATCGTCATTCCCGACAGCGCGACCGAGAAGCCCACCCGCGGCAAGGTCATCGCCGCCGGTACCGGCCTGCTGCTCGCCAGCGGCCAGCTCCGCCCGATGGGCGTGAAGGAAGGCGACGTGGTGCTGTTCGGCAAGTACGCCGGCCAGGAAATCAAGGTCGACGGCGAAGAGCTGGTCTTCCTGAAGGAAGACGACATCGTGGCTGTGCTTGAAGGCTGACGGGTGACGTGTGGCCTGACGTTGGCGCTGGGTTTTTGCGCTGTCAGGTAACACGTCGCAAGATTTAGAAGCTCACCTTTCCTTATTCAAAAATTTTTGAGGCAAAAATTTTTATGGCAGCTAAAGAAGTCCGCTTCGGCGAAGACGTACGCGCTCGCATGCTGAAGGGTGTGAACACCCTCGCGAACGCCGTCAAGGTCACCCTCGGCCCGAAGGGCCGCAACGTCGTGCTCGAGAAGAGCTTCGGCGCCCCGACCGTCACCAAGGACGGCGTCTCGGTCGCGAAGGAAATCGAACTCGCCGACAAGTACGAGAACATCGGCGCCCAGATCGTGAAGGAAGCCGCTTCGAAGACGTCCGACGTGGCCGGTGACGGCACCACGACCGCGACCGTCCTCGCGCAGGCGTTCATCCAGGAAGGCCTCAAGGCCGTTGCCGCCGGCATCAACCCGATGGACCTCAAGCGCGGCATCGACCAGGCCGTCACGGCCGCCGTCGCCGAGCTGAAGAGCCTGTCGAAGCCGACGGCCGACGACAAGGCCATCGCGCAGGTCGGCACGATCTCCGCCAACTCCGATTCCAACATCGGCGACATCATCGCGACCGCGATGGGCAAGGTCGGCAAGGAAGGCGTGATCACGGTCGAAGAAGGTTCGGGCCTCGAGAACGAGCTCGACGTCGTCGAAGGCATGCAGTTCGACCGCGGCTACCTCTCGCCGTACTTCATCAACAACCAGCAGTCGCAGCAGGTTGAACTGGACGACCCGTTCATCCTCATCCACGACAAGAAGATCTCGAACGTCCGTGAGCTCCTGCCGGTGCTCGAGGCCGTCGCCAAGGCCGCCAAGCCGCTGCTGATCGTCGCCGAGGAAGTCGAGGGCGAAGCCCTGGCCACGCTCGTCGTCAACACGATCCGTGGCATCGTCAAGGTCGCCGCCGTCAAGGCGCCGGGCTTCGGCGATCGTCGCAAGGCCATCCTCGAAGACATCGCCATCCTCACCAACGGCGTCGTCATCTCCGAGGAAGTGGGCCTGCAGCTCGACAAGGCCACGATCAACGATCTGGGCCGTGCCAAGCGCGTCGTGATTACCAAGGAAAACACCACGATCATCGACGGTGCCGGCGAAGCCGAGCGCATCCAGTCGCGCATCGGCCAGATCAAGGCGCAGATCGAAGAGACCTCTTCGGACTACGACCGCGAGAAGCTGCAGGAGCGTGTGGCCAAGCTTGCCGGCGGCGTTGCCGTCATCAAGGTCGGCGCCGCGACGGAAGTCGAGATGAAGGAAAAGAAGGCTCGCGTCGAAGACGCCCTGCACGCCACGCGCGCAGCCGTCGAAGAAGGCGTGGTCCCGGGCGGCGGCGTCGCCCTGATCCGTGCACTGAAGGCCCTCGACGGCCTGAAGGGCAAGAACACGGACCAGGACCTCGGCATCGCGATCACGCGTCGCACGCTCGAAGCCCCGCTGCGCGCCATCGTCACCAACGCGGGCGACGAAGCGTCGGTCATCGTGAACAAGGTGAAGGACGGCTCGGGTAACTTCGGTTACAACGCCGCCAACGGCGAGTTCGGCGACATGATCGAGTTCGGTATCCTCGATCCGACCAAGGTCACGCGTTCGGCACTGCAGTTCGCCGCCTCGGTGGCCGGCTCGATCATCACGACCGAAGCGGCCGTGAGCGAGCTGCCGAAGAAGGACGAAGGCCACGGCCATGGCGCCCCGGGCGGCATGGGTGGCATGGGCGGCATGGACTTCTAAGTCCTGCTTTCCCGTAGCTCCACGAAAAGCCCCGCGAAAGCGGGGCTTTTTTTGTGGGTCAGGGATGTGGAATTGTCCTCACCGTCGCCCCGGCGCACGCCGGGGCCCACCGCCTCGGTTGCCGTCTGTACGTGAGCGCCGCATCGATGGGCGATGAGGTGTGCCCGTGAAAGCCGATGCAGCGATAACGCGCCGCCGATCGCATCGCGGTGGATCCCGGTTTTCACCGGGATGACGGTGGGGGGCTTGCTTGACATTCCCGTGGCCGTAGCACAGCATCGAGATTCGTCTGGCCATCCAGACGGCTCATCGGACCATCTTCACGAGGCATCCGTGACTTCGAACCCGCAGCACATCGCCAACACGCCTTCGACGACGACCACCCTGTGGGTCGCGGCGTGTTGTTGCCGTTGCCGGTCGTAATTCTCTAGCGCCAGCGTAGCGCTGTCCCGCCTTAGCGGGACCAAAACCTTCTTTTTCTCCAAGCCTTCGCCCCCGTGGCGAGCTAGCGTCGTTCGCGTGCGTATCGCGAACGGCGCCGTTCATCCATCGCTATACCTCCAAGGATCGCACCCCATGCAGCCCGTCCCCGCTCGTCGTCTCCTTTCCGTCTTCATCGCCGCCAGCATCGGCGCATCTGTCGCGACTGCACAGGAGACACCGCCCGCACAGCTCGACACGGTCGTCGTCACCGGAACGCGGTCGGTGAATCGCAGCCAGGAGAGTTCGCTTTCGCCGATCGACATCGTGACGGCGAAAGATCTGCATTCCGTCGGCGATACGCAGCTCGGTGCGGTGTTGTCGCGTCTCGTGCCTTCCCTGAATTTTCCACGTGCACCGGGCAACGACGGCTCGGGCATCGTACGGCCCGCGGCGTTGCGCGGCCTTTCGCCCGACGAGACGCTCGTGCTGGTGAACGGCAAGCGCTGGCACACGAGCGCGTTGCTGAATCTGCAGGGTGCCCTGGGCCGCGGCTCCGCGCCGGCCGATCTGAACTCGATTCCGATCTCCGCCGTGGATCATATCGAGGTGCTGCGCGACGGCGCGTCGGCGCAGTACGGTTCCGACGCGATCGCGGGCGTGATCAACATCGTGCTCAAGGGCGCCGCGAAGGCCGGTAGCAACGAGGCAAGCGTGACGGCCGGTCGCTACAGCGCCGGCGACGGCAGGCAGTGGCAGGGCGAGGCAAGCCTTGGCGTGCCGCTCGGCGGCGACAAGGGCTGGGCGCGGTTGAGCGTGGTGCAGGGGCACGCCAACGCGACCAATCGCGGAGGGCGCGATTTCCGCGATCCGACGTCGCCGGTTTACGGGCAGAAGACGCAGCGCATCGGCGAACCCGACATCAGCACGCACCAGGCGTTGCTCAACGTGCAGTACGCCCTGACGCCGCACGCGGACTTCTACGCCTTCGCGAGTACCAGCAGCCGTGAAGGCACGTCGCCCGCGCTGTTCCGCGCCTACAACAGCGCACGCAACGTGCCGTCGATCTATCCGAACGGATTCCTCCCGCTGAACGACGTGCGCTCGATCGACAGCGCACTTGTCGCGGGCGTCCGGGGCACGACGGCGAGTGGCTGGCGCTGGGACATCAGCGGCAACTACGGTCGCGACCACGTAAGCATCGACCCGATCCATACGCTCAACGTGGATCTCGGCGCGAACAGCCCGACGCGTTTCAACGCTGGTCGACTGATCTCGACGCAGAAGGCGTTCGATGTCGACATCGCGAAGGACATCACCGTGGGCTGGCTGCAGAACCCTGTCACGCTCGCCTTCGGCGTGGAATACCTCTACCAGCGCTATGGCATCGAAGCCGGCGATGCCGCTTCGTACTTCGGCACCGGATCGCAGGGATTTCCGGGTTTCCAGCCGGCCGACGCCGGTTATCACGCGCGGCACGACGTCGCCGAGTACATCAGCCTCGAAAACCAGATCACCGACAAGCTGAGCGGCTCGATCGCCGTGCGGCACGAGGATTACACCGACTTCGGCAACACCACGTCGGGAACGGTGTCGGCACGCTACGATTTCACCGATACGTTCGCCCTGCGCGGCACCGCCGGCACGGGGTTCCGCGCCCCGTCGCTCGCGCAGCAGTTCTACACCACCACGTCGACCAATGTGATCGGCGGCGTACCGACGCAGATCCGCAACTTCGCGGTGAGCGATCCGGTGGCACGAGCGCTGGGCGCCGAGCCGCTCAAGGCGGAGAAATCACACAATTACACGCTGGGTGCGACCTACCTGCCCGGCAACTGGACCTTCTCGCTCGACGTGTACCAGATCACGATCGGTAACCGTATCGTGCCGTCGGAGAACCTCGTCGGCGACGACGTGCGCGCGTATCTCACCAGTCAGGGATATACGAACATCCAGGGCGGGAGTTACTTCACGAACGCGCTGAAGACGCGCACGCGCGGCGTCGATTTCAGCAGCGGTTACCGGCTGGATCTGGGTGAGTCGGGCATTCTCCAGTTCACCGCCGCGTACAACCGCAACCACACGTCGATCCTGTCCATCGCGCCGAATCCACCCCAGCTCGCGCAGAACGGCCTCGAGCTCGTGCGCGTGGGGCACATCGCGCAGGGCTACATCACCGACGGCGCGCCGCGCGACAAAATCGCCCTCGGTGCCGACTACACGCTCGGTCGCTGGGGCTTCCATGGTTTCCTGACCCGCTATGGCCAGTTCCGCCAGAACCAGGATCCCGTGAGCAACCCGGGCTACGACCAGACCTTCCCGGCGCGCTGGCTGCTCGACCTCTCGACGAGCTTCGCGGTCGACGGCTGGACGTTCACCGCCGGTGTCGACAACCTCACGAACGTCTACCCGCAGAAGTACAAAGCGGGCAGCGATGGGGCGGTGGGCGGTACGTGGCCGTACCCGGATTATTCGCCGTTCGGCTACAGCGGGCGTTACCTGTACACGCGCGTGGCGTACCGCTGGTAAGGCACGAATTTCGTAGGAGCGCGCCCCGCGCGCGACAGCTTTTCGCGATGGATAACATCGGTGGCTCACTGCGAGAAGCTGTCGCGCGCAAGGCGCGCTCCTACAAGTGCGTTATTGCTCCGCGCCCGAGGCGGCTGCTTCTTCCGTAGCGCCCGGCTGATGCGCGACAGCGCCCGCATCCACCGTCATGTACTGCGCCACCAGCGGGTCGAGTTTCCGCTTCATGCGCAGCATCGCCACGTTGCCCATCGAGACGTCCGCGTATTTCTGCATGGCGTCGTCGATGGTGGCCTCCGTGCCCGGCGCCCGCGTCAGCGATGCCAGCTTCGGTGCCACCACCTGCGTGAGCGCGAAATACGCATCGTCATGCACGCCCGCCTGCTCGAGCAGTTTGCCCGGCAGCATCCAGGCGGCGAGGTCGGCGCGCTCCGGGGCAGGGCCGTCGTCGTGGGCGTCGATGAGCACGTAAGGCACGGTCTGCGCGAACATGCTCTCGCCATTGACGAAGCCGAGCTTGTCGTACGCCGCGGTGAGCGCGGGCAGGTGATCGCCATAGAACAGAAGCAGTGTGGGGCGTTCGCGCTGTTTCAGGAGTTCGGCAAGGCGGCCCAGCTCTTCGTCGGCGTGACGCATGTGATAGATGTAATTGCGCATCTGCAGCTTCACGTCGGCGGCGAGCTCGTCGGGCACCTTGATCGCATCGCGCTCTTTCTCGTCGACATGGCTGGGCTTGTCGTACGGACCGTGCGCTTCCATGCTGATCGCGAACACGAAGCGCGGCGGCCCCGAGTCCTTCAGCTGGTTCATGATTTCGTCGGTCATGGCGCTGTCGGCCATGTATTCGCCGTCGCGGCGGGAGTCCTTCGGGAAGTCCGCCTGCGAGACGAAACGATCGAAGCCGAGCGAGCGGAACGCGGTGTTGCGGTTCCAGAACGAGGCATCGTTGCCGTGCACCGCGATGGTTTCGTAGCCGTGCGAGCGCAGCGTGCGAACCATGCCGGGCACGACATTGGCATGCATCTGCAGGTAGGGGAACTGCAGCGTCGGGAAATAGCGCAGCGACAGGCCGGTCAGTACTTCGAACTCCGTGCGGATGGTGCCGCCGCCGTACGTCGGCACGTGCAGTCGCCCCGTGCTCGCATGCCTGGCGAGGCGATGCAGGTTCGGTGCGAAGTCCTGGTCTTCCATGCCCTTGACGATGGCGGGGTCGAAGAACGACTCGCTCTGCACCACCACGATGTCCGGCGTCTGGCGGTTGTTCGTCGCCGCGGCCGCCATGTGCCGGCGCAGGTCGCTATCGGTGTCGGCGATGAAGCGCGTGGCCTCGGCGCGATCCACCTTCTGGCCCTTGCCCTCGTTGATCAGGCGGAACTGCATGATCGTGGTGATAGCGCCATTCCAGGCCGCGTTATCGGCGGCCGACCAAGGCTGCATGCTGAGGCGGTCCTTGTCGTACACGGCGGTCCAGCCCGGCACACCGGCCAGCAGGGTGCCGATGAGCGCGGTGAGCGCGAGGCCCGAGGCGAGGCGACGACCGTGCGTGCGGCGTGCGAACAGCGGCGGCTCGTACCGGGCCAGCACGACGATGAGCGCGATGGTCGCCAGGATCGCAAGGTAAGGCAGGGGATTGGATGGCAGGTAGCCGCCGAGGAGATGCAGGCCACCGTTCTTCAGCTGGCCCACCATGCGGAAATCGGCGGGCAGCAGCGGCGCGCCCAGGTTCTTCATCTTGATGGTGCTGACGACGAGCACGGCGCCCTGCACCATGAAGGCGATACCGAACGACAGCCACGCGCGGCGCGTGAGAACCAGCAGCAGGGTGGCGAGCAGCAGGCCCGGCACCGCGTTGACGACCATATGCCACGGCCGGCTTGCCCACTCCGACGAGGCCACGCCAGGATTGCCGTCGAGGATGCCGGTGTAGAGAACGAATGCCACGGCGAGGCAGAGCGGCAACGCCACCCGGCTCGTCACGTCGCGCCAACGCTTTGAATCGAAAGTCATAACGTCCTCTGACTGGCCCCTTTGCGAGGTCATGGGACTGTAACGCAGCAGACATGAACCGGTTGTCAGACCGTCATGTGAATCGTCATGAGATTCGCCTGGCCCGGCGGCGCGCGGGCGTGCGTCGCCGCGCAAGCGCGGTACCGCGCGGCTCAGGCACAATGACCGCCTCATGAACGCCTCCGCACCGGCTCCGCGCGAAAGCCCTGAACTGCGCGCACTCATCGACGCCCGTTATGCCGACGTGATGGCGGCATGCCGCGCGGCGCGCATCCCGCTTCACGACGATGCGGGCGTGGCCGAGCGCATCCGCAGAACGCTCCTGGCGTCGGACTTCGCGTTCGACGTGCTGCGGCGCCAGCCGGATCTTCTCGCGCCGGCCGGTCTGGAGCGGTTGCGGGCGAACGGCGATGCCGGCACCCGCGGCGCGACGATGGATCTTCCCGCGGACGAGGAAGCCTGCATGGCGATCCTGCGCCGCTTCCGGCACGCGGAGGCGCTGCGCATCGTGTTCCGCGATGTGAACGGACTCGACGACGTGGATGAGACGCTGTCGTCCACGAGCGCGCTGTACGAGACGCTGCTCGAAGTGGCGTTGCGCTGGTCTGGCACCGCGATGCATGCGCGGTACGGTCAGCCTCGCGATGGCGCCGGCGTGGCGCAGCGCATGGTGGTGCTCGGCTTCGGCAAGCTCGGTGGCAACGAACTGAACTTTTCGTCCGATATCGACCTCGTGCTGGCCTATGCGCATGGCGGCGAGACGGATGGACCCCGTCCGCTCGACAACGGCGAATACTTCGTGCGCGAAGCGCGCCAGCTCGTGCGCCTGCTCGCCGAGCCCACCGTGGACGGCATCTGCGCGCGCGTCGACCTCCGCCTGCGGCCGTTCGGGCAGGCCGGGCGCCTCGCGCTGCCGTTCAGCGCGATGGAGCAGTATTACCAGCGCGAGGGCCGCGACTGGGAGCGTTACGCGTGGATCAAGGCGCGGCCGGTCGCCGGCGATCGCACCGCGGGGCGCGAGCTGCAGGACATGCTGCGGCCCTTCGTCTACCGCCGCTATCTGGATTACACGGCGTTCGCCGGTTTGCGCGAGATGAAATCGCTGATCGACGCCGAGGTCGCGCGCAAGGATCTTGCGGGAAATCTCAAGCTCGGCCCGGGCGGCATCCGCGAAATCGAGTTCATCGTGCAGCTCACGCAGATGATCCGCGGCGGTCGCGATCCGTCGCTGCGCGTGCGCGGGTTGCTGCCGGCGCTGAAAGCCTGCGAAGCGCGCGGTTACATTCCCGCGGCGCGCGCGAAACTCCTGCGCTCGGCCTACGTGTTCCTGCGGCGTCTCGAAAACCGCGTGCAGATGCTGCGCGACGCGCAGACGCACGACATTCCCGACGACGCGCTCTCGCGCGAACGCCTGGCGCTGGGCGGTGGCTACGCGAGCTGGGACGACCTCGCGCTCGAGCTGGCGCGTCATCGCGACGCGGTCTCGGCCGAGTTCGCGGCGGTGCTGGTGCCCGAGGCGGGCGGTACCGCGACCGCACCCATCGCCGATGTCGCGATCTGGAGCGCGGCGCGCGACGAGACGCTGACCGGCGCGGCGATGGAAGCCTCCGGCTTCGCGCCCGGCAACGACGTCGCGGAGGAGCTGGTCAAACTGCCTCGCGCGTCGGCGGTGCGATCGATGTCGGCGCGGTCGGCCGAGCGCCTGGAGCGCCTGATGCCGCAGCTCATCGGCGCGGCGCGCGGCAGCGTGGCGCCCACGGCAAGCCTGCTGCGCCTGCTGCGCCTGGTGCAGGCCGTGGCGCGTCGCTCGTCGTATCTCGCCTTGCTCGACGAACAGCCGAACGCGCGCCGACGCGTGGCCAGCGTGTTCGCCGACAGCGCCTTTCTCGCCGAGCGCGTCATCGCGCAGCCGCTGCTGCTCGACGACGTGCTCGATCCGCGCATCGACAAGCTTCCGCTCAAGCGCGCGGACATTTCCGCCGAGATCGCACGCACGCTGGGCGCGCTCGACGAGCGCGACGCGGAGCGCGAGCTGGAGCGCATCAACGAATTCCGCTCGAGCATCGCATTCCGCCTCGGGCTGGCCTTCAACGACGGCCGCGCCGATGCGACCGCCACGGCGCGTCGCCTCGGCGGTCTGGCCGAAGCCGTCGTCGGCGCGATCCTCGCGCTGGCGACGCGCGAACTCACCGCGCAACACGGTCGCCTGCCCGGCGACGGCAGCGGCTTCGCCGTGCTCGGCTACGGCAGCCTGGGGGGCGAAGAGCTGGGTTTCGCGTCGGATCTCGACCTGGTGTTCGTCTACGACGGCAAGCGGGCGAACGCGATGAGCGACGGACCGCGCCCGGTCGACGGCACGCGCTGGTACCAGCGCCTCGCGCAGCGCGTGATGCACTGGCTCAGCGCGCAGACCCATGCGGGCAAACTCTACGACGTCGACACGCGCCTGCGGCCGGATGGCTCCAAGGGTCTGCTGGTCGCCACCGTCGACGCCTTCGAAACCTACCAGCGCGAACGTGCGTGGACATGGGAGCACCAGGCCCTGCTGCGCGCACGCCCCGTGGCCGGCGACGTACGCCTCGGCGACGCGCTCATGGCGATCCGTCGCGAGATCCTCGGCGCACCGCGCGACGGGAACCGCGTTTACGCGGAGGTCGGCGCGATGCGTGCGCGCTGGCGCGCCGAGCGGGACCGGTCCGACGCTGCGCGCATCGACCTGAAGCAGGGCGTCGGCGCGCTCATCGACATCGAGTTCGTGCTGCAGGGCATGGTGCTCGCGCATGCGGCGGCGCACCCCGCCATTCTCGACACGCCCGCCAGCAGCGCGCTGATCGACGTGCTGCGCGACGTGGGCCTGCTCACGCAGGCGCAGGCCGATACGCTGCATGTCGCGCACGCCGATCTCCTGCAGATGGGGCTGGCGTGCACGCTCGACCTGCGGTCGCGCATCGCGACCCGCACGCCCGAGCTCGACGCGTTGTGCGCCGGCGTGCGCCAGGTGACGGAAGCACTGGGCTTCGATTTCGAGAAGCGCGACGCCACGGCGGTGCAGGGTGCCTGACGACGCGGCCGGCGTTATGCTGTCCGGCCGCTCATGGACGCGATACCGATGACCCGAACCCCGTTGCTGATCGACACCGACCCCGGCGTGGACGACGCGCTGGCCATCCTCATGGCGCACCAGCATGCCGATGTCGCGGCGCTCACGGTGGCCGCCGGCAACGTCGGGCTGGGTCACACGGTGCGCAACGCGCGGACGCTGGTCGAGCTGATCGGCGCGACCACGCCCGTGTTCGCCGGCTGCCCGTCGCCCCTCGTTCGCGCGCCCGATGAAGACGCCGCCTTCGTACATGGCGCCGACGGCTTCGGCGACGTGGGCTTCGCCGAGCCGACGCACCCGGCGCAGGCGGAGCACGCCGCGCTGGCCCTCATCCGGCTCACCACGGAACGCCCCGGCGAACTCACCCTCGTGGCGCTCGGGCCGCTCACCAATCTGGCGCTGGCCGTCCGCCTCGACCCCTCGCTGCCGACGCGCGTGAAGCGTCTGGTCATCATGGGTGGCGCGGTGACCGGCCACGGCAACACGGGCAAGGTGCCCGCCGAATTCAACATCGGTTTCGATCCCGAGGCGGCGCATGTCGTTTTCGAGGCATTCCCGATGTTCGACCTGGTGGACTGGGAGGCCACCGTGCGCCACGCGTTCCCCGACGACGTCTACGAGGGCTGGGTCGCCTCGGGCGACGCGCGCGCCACGTTCTTCGAGAAGATCTTCGGCACCGCGCGCCGCTTCAACGCGGAGCACGAGCGCACGGGCTTCATCGCCGCCGACGCGCTGGCCATGGCCGTGGCGCTCGATCCCGACATGATCGTGCGCGCCGAGACCCGCCACGTGGCCATCGAACTCGACGGGCGCCTCACCCGCGGCGCCACGGTCGTCGACTGGCACCGGCGCCTGGGCGGCCGGGCCAATGCCCGGATCGTGCTGGAAGTGGACCAGGACCGGTTCGCCGACCTGATCGCCGGGGCGCTTGGCGCGGCGTGACCGCACCGGCGCCCGGTTGCACGGGGGGCGGCGGCTCGTTACAATGCCGCTCTTTTCACCCCGCTATTTCTCAGGTTCAAGCCATGAAAGAGAACATCCATCCGAATTACCAGCAGGTGGTCTTCCAGGACCTGTCGTCCGATTTCGCGTTCCTGACGCGTTCGACGATGTCCAGCAAGGAAACCGTCAAGTGGGAAGACGGCAACGAGTACCCGGTGATCAAGCTCGATATCACCAGCCACTCGCACCCGTTCTACACCGGCAAGCAGAAGACGCTGGACGTCGGCGGTCGCGTCGACAAGTTCCGTCAGCGCTACGGCAAGAAGTAATACCGCGAATTCCGCGCGCCGCTCGCGGGGTGGCGTTTCGCGAGGATCGAAGACACGGGGCGAGCCCAAGGCTTGCCCCGTGTCTTTTTGCGTGCGCGATTTACACGCCCGGCTAACGGACGTTCGAATGGGCTCTGTGCGATAATGGGGAACTTCGGTCGCAAGCCGCGGCCGGTACGACGCCTTCCCCAGGGCGTCGTTTTTCCACCATAGGTAAGCCGTGGTCCATCAGGGGCGGCGGCATCGCTAAAGATAGAGGAGCTCGCCGTGTCCGACGCCAGAACCGTCAAATTGGTCGATGAATCCAACAAGCCCGTGAGCGAACTGCCGGTCATCGGCGGCACGCTCGGCGCCGAGTGCGTCGACATCGGCACGCTGTACAAGGACACCGGTTACTTCACGTACGACCCGGGTTACGGCAGCACCGCCAGCACCAAGAGCGCCATCACGTACATCGACGGCGACAAGGGCGTGCTGCTGTACCGCGGTTACCCGATCGAGCAGCTGGCCGAGAAGTCCACCTTCCTCGAAACGTCCTACCTGCTGCTCAACGGCGAGCTGCCGACGAAGCCGGAGTTCGACAAGTTCTCGAACGACATCACGCATCACTCGATGATGCACGAGAACCTGAAGGACTTCCTCAAGGGCTTCCACCACAACGCGCACCCGATGGCCATGCTGGCCGCCTCGGTCGCATCGCTCTCGGCCTTCTACCACGACGACCTCGACGTCGAGAATCCGGAAGACCGCAAGCTCGCCGCCATTCGCCTGATCGCCAAGATGCCGACCATCGCGTCCGCGATCTACCGCCATTCGATCGGCTGGCCGAACCGCTATCCGCGCAACAACCTCGAGTACGTCACCCGCTTCCTGCACACGATGTTCGAAGTGCCGAGCGAGACGTACCACGTGAATCCGGTCGTCGCCCGCGCGCTCGACCTGCTGTTCATCCTGCACGCCGACCACGAGCAGAACGCGTCGACGTCCACCGTGCGTCTCGTCGGCTCCACGGGCGCCAACCCGTACGCCTCGGTCGCCGCCGGTATCACCGCGCTCTGGGGCCCGGCTCATGGTGGCGCGAACGAAGCCGTGCTGCTGCAGCTCGAAGAGATCGGCACCGCCGACAAGGTCGAGACCGCGGTCAAGCGCGCCAAGGACAAGAACGATTCGTTCCGTCTCATGGGCTTCGGTCATCGCGTCTACAAGAACTTCGATCCGCGCGCCAAGATCATCCGCGAGGCGTGCCATAACGTCCTCAACGAGCTCGGCGTCAACGATCCGCTCCTCGAAGTGGCGATGAAGCTGGAAGAAGCCGCGCTGAAGGACGACTACTTCGTCGAGCGCAAGCTCTACCCGAACGTCGACTTCTACTCGGGCATCATCTACAAGGCCCTCGGCATTCCGACCGAGATGTTCACCGTGATGTTCGCCATCGCGCGCACGTCCGGCTGGATCTCGCACTGGATCGAGCAGCACGAGACCCCGGGATCGCGCATCGGCCGCCCGCGCCAGATCTACACCGGCGCCGACGTTCGCGATTACACCCCGAGCGACAAGCGCTAAAAGAAAAAACCCCGCGAGAGCGGGGTTTTTTTTGTCTTGCTGGACGATCTGGCAAATGCGAACTGTGGGAAGCGCGCTCGCGCGCGAAGGGTGCTCGCCGCAAGCACCCATTCGCCCGCGAGCGGGCTTCCCGCATGAGCCAGTCGTCAACTCGACGCGTTGAACGCCTCGATATCTTCCTCGGCCAGCAGCTGCTGCACCATCGACGCCGTCGCGCGTCGCATCGGTCGCTCGTCCACCCGATCCAGCGGCGCCTGACGAAGCGCATCGAGCGGCAACACCGTGATGTCGAACGGGATGCCGTCGGCGCCGAACAGCAGAACCGGATAATCCGTCTGGTCGTCGTTCGCGTTCGACCAGCGCAGGCGCCGGGTCTGTGTCTCGAGCGGGATGCCCTGCTCGAGAAGGAAGAGACCCGGGGCCTCGGGATCGTCGCTGAAGACGTGCAGGCATACGGCGGAGTGTTCGTCGGCGGTGCCTTCGAGAACGGCGCCGACGAGGCGGGCATCGAAGCCCCGCATGAAGCGCATCGCCTCGACAGCCGCTTCCCGCCGCGTGCGCAGCGCCTGCGGCTGCGTGTCGGCATGGAAGATGCGCTGGTGCTCGCGCAGGGCGTCTTCGATTTCGTTGTTGCGGGGCAGGGCCTGCGTGTCGACGATGCCGAGCCGCTCGGCCGCTTTCAGTTTCGCGTGGTGGAAGTCACGAATGCCATGCTCGCTCATCAGGCGTGCCGCCTCCTGGGCGACGAGGACGCGATTTCTCTGCGTCCGGTCCTGCGCATGGATCCTGTGGTGCTCGCCTCGTGCCATGACTCACCCCCGTATGGTGTGTTCGTGTGCCTGGCGCACGCTCGCTCGCGCGGCGCGCGTCAGAAGATGTCGTAGGCGTGTTCCTGCTGTTCCTCCTGTTGCTTCTGCGTCGCCTGTTCGCGAAGACGATCGACGTCTTCGACCTTCATGATTTCGCTCATGCCGCCACCATTCGTGGGGAGGCCGGAATACGGATCGACCTGCACCGTGGCGATGCCGGGCGGCATCGCGAGCATGTGCGAGGGCTTGTCCTTGAGCACCGCGCCCATGTAATCCATCCAGATCGGCAGTGCCGCCTTGGCGCCGAACTCGCCGCGGCCCAGCGAGCTGAAGTCGTCGAAGCCGACCCACACGGCCGACGACACGTCGCCGTTGAAGCCGACGAACCAGGCATCGCGATGATCGTTGGTGGAGCCCGTCTTGCCGGCGAGGTCGTCGCGGCCGAGCGCCTTCGCGGCGGAACCCGTGCCGCGCTTGATCACGTCCTGCATCAGCGAGGTGACGAGGTAGTCGTTGCGCACGTCGATCACATGCGGCGCGAGCTTCGGTGCCTCCGATGCGCTGGCATGCGCATCGGCCGGGAGCACCGCGTCGCCCGTGCCGCTGCCCGCGGTGCCCGCCACGGCGGGGCGTGCGGGAATCAGGGCCGTCGACGGCTGGGTGGGCGGGCCGGGCGGCGTCGGGTTGAGCAGGCGCTCCTGGCACTCGGCGCACGCGCGTTCCGGGTTGGCGACGTAGACGGGGTTGCCGTCGCGGTCGTCGATGCGCGAGATGAAGTACGGCGTGACGAGGTAGCCGCCATTGGCGAACACGGCATAGCCGCGCGCCATGCTCATCGGCGACACCGAGGCGGTGCCCAGTGCCAGCGAGAGGTTCTGCGGCAGGGAATCCGGCGTGAAGCCGAAGCGCGTCATGTATTCGCGGGCGAAGCGCAGGCCGATCGCATCGAGCAGGCGCACCGACACGAGGTTCTTCGACTGCACCAGCGCTTCGCGCAGGCGCATCGGGCCGCTGAACTTGTTGTCGTCGTTGGCGGGCGTCCACATGCCGTCGGGGCGCGACGGATCGGGGAACGCGACGGGCGCGTCGTTGACGATCGACGACGGCGTGAAGCCCCGCTCGAACGCGGCCGAATACAGATACGGCTTGAAGCTGGAGCCCGGCTGGCGTGCCGCCATCACCGCGCGGTTGAACTTGGAGCGCGTGAAGCTGAAGCCGCCGACGAGGGCGCGCACGGCGCCGTCTTCGGGATCGAGCGAGACCAGCGCGGCCTGCACGGCCGGAATCTGCGTGAGGCGCCATTCGAGCTGAGCGGGTTCCGGCGCTGGCTTGCCTTCTTCGGTGGCGACGTCTTCGTTGACGTCGTCCTTCGCGGCATGGAACAGACGCACCACGTCGCCGCGCTTCAGCACCGCGTCGACGCGGGTGGGAGCGGCACCCGAGCGACCCTCGTTGACGTAGGGGCGGGCCCAGGCCATCGATGCCAGGCTAAGCGTGACCGTCTCCTTGGGCGAGAGGTACACCTTGGCCTCCTTTGCGCCGGTTTCCGTGACGATGCCGGGGATCATGCCTGCGACGCTCGTGTAGCCGGCGAGAACGCGGTCGTAGTCTTCGGTGCCCGCCTGCGCGGAGAGTTCCTCGTGACCCTCCGGGCCACGGTAGCCGTGGCGGCGGTCGTACGCCGACAGGCGATTGCGGAGCGCCTCGTTCGCCGCCGCCTGGCCGTCGCTCGGCACGGTGGTGTGGACGATGTAGCCCTCGGTGAGCGCGTCGTTGCCGAGCTTCTCGAGCACCTGCTGGCGCACCATTTCCGCGAGGTACGGCGCATCCACCTCGATCTGCTGCTCGTGCGGGAAGGCGTCGTTCGGCTCGTCGATGGCCTGGTCGTACTCGGCCTTCGTGATGAACCGGTTCGCCAGCATCTGCCCGAGCACCCAGTTACGGCGCGTCACGAGGCGCTTCGGGTTGTTGAGCGGGTTGACCACCGAGGGCAGCTGGAACGTGGAGGCGAGCGACGCGCTTTCGGCCACGGTCAGCTGGTCGAGCGTCTTGCCGTAGTAGTACGCCGCAGCCGCCGCGAGGCCGTACGAGCGGTGTCCGAGGAACATCTTGTTGATGTAGAGCTCAAGGATCTGGTCCTTCGTGAGCTCGTTTTCCATGCGCAGCGCGATGAACACTTCGGTCAGTTTGCGCGAATACAGCTTCTCGGGACTGAGGAAGAAGTTTCGCGCCACCTGCTGGGTGATGGTCGAGCCGCCCGGGCCCTTGTCGCCGCCCGAGAGCACCACGTGGATGCCGGCCCGGGCGATGCCGTGCCAGTCGACGCCCGGATGGCTGTAGAAATCCGCATCTTCGGCAGAAAGCACCGCGTTCTTCAGGCGCGCCGGCACGTCGGCAATGCGCACCGGGATGCGTCGGGTCTCGCCGAACGAGGCGATCAGGCGGCCATCCGAGCTCAATACGCGCAGGGGAACCTGCATGTGATAGTCACGCAAGACCGCCACCGAAGGCAGTCGGGGAGCCAGGAGCCAGTAGGCGACGCCGAGGGCGCCCGCCACGAACAGGATGCCGGCCAGTGCCAGGTACAGCGCATAGCGCAGCAGACGCTTGAGGATTCGCATGTTGGGGGAGGGGTCACCGCCGTGTGGTCGAGCCGGAGTATAGAGCCAGCCGCGTCCGGGCCGGGCGTGCCGAACGTGCGACCGTTTGTGAAGGGGTTTCGCTAACCCGGTGACTGGATTTGTGAATTAGTGCCGGTACGGGCTCCAGACGCCCGTTGCCAATCCGTTAAGTTTTAGATTTAATGCCTTCGCGCCGAAGACCAATTCCGACAAGGCGCGGGGAAGGGGGACAACGTGGGGCTCTTTACACCGAAAGCGGCGCCGTTGATCGGTGTCGACATAAGCTCGACCGCGGTCAAGCTGCTTCAGCTGAGCCAGGCCGGCGGCAGGTATCGTGTCGAGCACTATGCTGTCGAGCCATTGCCGCCCAACGCGGTGGTGGAAAAGAACATCGTCGAGGTCGAGGCGGTGGGCGAAGCCATTCGGCGAGCCCTGGCCCGCTCCGGAGCCAAGGTGAGGCACGCCGCGGCCGCCGTGGCTGGCTCCGCCGTCATCACCCGCATCATCCCCATGTCGGCGGATCTCACCGAGGATGACCTCGAGGGGCAGATCCAGGTCGAGGCCAACCAGTACATTCCCTACCCGATCGAGGAAGTCAGCCTCGATTTCGAGGTGCTGGGCCCGGTTCGCGACAACCCCGAAATGAACAACGTGCTCCTGGCCGCCTCGCGCACCGAAAACGTGGACATGCGCATCGCCGCGCTGGACCTGGGTGGCCTGACCGCCCGGGTCGTCGACGTCGAGGCCTTCGCGATGGAGAACGCCTTCGGCATGGTCGCCGACCAGCTGGCGGTCTCGCGCGACGCGCTGGTGGCCGTGGTCGACATCGGCGCGACCATGACCACGCTGGCGGTGCTGAAGAACCAGCGCACGATCTACTCGCGCGAGCAGGTGTTCGGCGGCAAGCAGCTGACCGACGAAATCATGCGCCGCTACGGCCTCTCCTACGAGGAAGCCGGCCGGGCCAAGCGCAAGGGTGGCCTGCCCGAATCCTACGAGGCCGAGGCGCTCGAGCCGTTCAAGGAATCGCTGGTGCAGCAGGTCAGCCGCCTGCTCCAGTTCTTCTTCGCGGGCAGCGAATACAGCCGCGTCGACCAGGTGGTTCTCGCCGGCGGCTGCGCCGCCATCGAGGGCATCACCGAACTGCTCGAGCAGCAGCTGGGCGTGCCCTGCGTGGTCGCCAACCCGCTGGCGCGCATGGCCCTGTCGAGCAAGGTGCAGGCCCAGACCCTCGCCCAGGACGCCCCCGCCCTGATGATCGCCGTCGGCCTGGCCATGAGGAGCTTCGACTGATGGCACGCATTAACCTGCTTCCCTGGCGCGCCGAGCGCCGCAAACAACGGGAAAGGGAGTTCTACATCCAGCTGGGCGTCGCGTTCGGCGCGGCCCTTGTCGTGTTGATCGGCTGGTCGCTCTGGATGGATGCCCGCATCGAGAACCAGGGCGAGCGCAACACGTACCTGCAGGCCGAGATCAAGCAGCTCGACGATCGCATCGCGAAGATCAAGGACCTCGAGAAAGTCCGCGCCGACCTGCTGCAGCGCAAGCAGATC
>Ga0102588_1001134_pt1 | contig 21837 bp, 20 predicted proteins | sample AraplaMF_Col_mMS_FD_76854 | JGI IMG/M metagenome (GOLD analysis project Ga0102588, IMG submission 76854) | Arabidopsis root microbial communities from the University of North Carolina, USA - plate scrape MF_Col_mMS (SPADES assembly) (version 2) | ecosystem: Host-associated > Plants > Roots >...
CGTCGATGAACAATGCGATCCGGATGTGGTCGAACGCGTTATGGCAGACGAGATGAAACGCGGCCTATAATATCGGCCTCTCGATCAAGCGAAAATGCCTTCGCCGGACGCTTACGGAAGACGAGAACCTGCGACTGAAGAAGATGTACGCCGAGTGACCTGCCACACCTTCTCAGAAGTTGGAGCCTCCGGCAAACCCGGCGCGGTTCAGGGAGCGGAAGCAGTTCTGATAGACTGAGCCTCATAGCGGTCTTGTTTCAAATCCCGATGATTCTGCCACTAAAGCAAACAAACGTTCGACGGCGTGAGCAACCGTCCCATCGACAAATCCCATCTCGTGCTGAAAGCGTCGATGATCCAGCTTCAAAAGCGGTCGCAGTGCATCCGGATTAAACCAAAACATTGAACCAGCGGGAAATCTGGAAAACTTAAACTCTAATCCTAGTTCCGAGGAGACATCTCGTACGGTTTCTTTTCCGTAATACATATTTCGATCATCATGCTCCAAGAGATACTTAGCTGGAACAAGCAATCCGATGCGACTGTCACTGTCGAAAGACGCGACAATGTGTCTGAGTTTGTCATTGTCGCCGATGAGGGCGCGATATAGATCATCGCGAATTTGGTCGCCGTCGTCCCGGTAAACTGACTTCTTTGTATGGATTTTACAGATTGCTTTATAGTTTAGGTCTGCTATTTCTCGATAAACCATGAGAAACGGGAGAATGTCTCGACCACGGTTCTCGACCAAGCGCACATTTGCATTCGGGAACACGTTCAGAAACTGGTTCAACAAATCTGCCCTAGAAGAGGTCACAAAAAGATCAGCTTCTATTTCTATATTTCTGATTTGATCAATAATTTCGGGAACCACGGATTCATAGTGCGCATGAACAATTATGGCGTGTTCATTGCGTTTTACGACAGGCTGATCCTTGGAAGAGGGATGCGTAACATCAAACTCAGAGACAACATCATATAGGGTTTGTAGGTAGCCGTAGCCGAATTTCCTGTCGGGCTCCAGATGCGTCCCTTCAGCCCACTCATTCCAGGCGTTCACAAACACAATCTTCTCATCGGCAGAATATTTTGTGTTCCTGTTCACGCTGTGGCAAAGCGCACTCAACCATTGCTTATACTTGAGAAGGCTAAATCCGTGAAAGATGTGCGAATTGTCTTGCTTGCGGGCGGTATTGTCCCATGACAGCATTGCTGTCCTGAACACTTTATAATCCGGCTCCTGATCGGTGAGTGCCAAGTCTACTACTCGATCATAGCTATATATCTGGCCGCGAAAATCAGGATTTGAAATCTCCAAATGGCCGCTGATCTCAGGACTACGCGCGGTATGAGGAGGAAATTCCGCTGATGCGTCAAAACCAAACTCAGCTGGACTCCGAATTCCGAAGGTTTGGGCGCATATAAGGTATAGGCCATCAAAACCATGCCTTTCAAGTTCTTGTCGCCAAAGCGTCGCCGTTTCAGCCATGTCGGGAATGATATTAGCGCGATAAACCATCAGAACCGGCTTGTTATCGATCCGTATATAGCGGTCATCGTGAAAATATTTAATCAGATGCCTGATGAAATCTAGTGAATCTTCAGGACTATGATTCTGCGCGATCAAAACGTCGTTTTCCTGCCCGTCCCATCGGCGCGTCCAATTTTCATTGGCCCATGTTAGACAGAATGGCATATCAATCGATTTGTCAGCGAGCATCATCTCGAGCGGGCCGTCCATGAGGATTTTGCCAGCGAACCAATAGAAGTAATAGTTAAAGCCATAAAGCCCGTAGTTTTTGGCCAATTCCGCCTGATCTCTCATAACCTGAGGGATGCGCAGGTCATAGTAGCCGAAGTGAATCGGGCAATGGGGCTGATAGTGACCCGCGTAATTCGGCAGCGCCTTGCCGACGTTCGTCCACTCTGTAAAGCCCTTGCCCCACCATTTGTCATTCTCAGGAAACGGGTGAAATTGCGGCAGATAAAACGCGATTACTTTTACGTGACTGCAGGTCGGATTGTTCTTGCGGTAAGGAATGAACCCATCCTTGGTGTCATCAAATAGAATTCGCTCGATGTCGTCTTTTCTTAACACGTGGTCCGAATTATCGATTGTACCGGGGTTGACCATCTGCCAACTACGGTAGGCATTGGTCGACCGAAACAAATAAGGGGCGCGCGTAAATGCCAGTCTCTTCAGACTGTCTTTCCGCCCTGCTGCGATTGGCATGCGAGTCCAAATTCTTCGTAAGGCTCTTGCAAGCAATACGCGGAGATTGGAAAGCTTTGAGAAAGCGTTTCGTTGTATAAATCGCATTGGTTTTGTCAGCTGCCAGGATTTGCTAGAGAGAATTGCATTCAATTGCGCTGAGGTACGGAACAACTCTTTTTCCTGTTCGATCAAGGTTGCATCCTTTTCAGCCAAGGCGGCGTCACGCTCCGAAAGATTTTGGCTCAGATCCGCAATTCGGTCCGCATTCTTTTTCAAGGCGGCGTCACGCTCCGAAAGATTTTGGCTCAGATCCGCAATTCGGTCCTCATTCTTTTTCAAGGCGCTATTTAGCCCGGCGATCGCATTGTCTTTCTCGAAGATGTGGCGCTGAAGCTTATCGGTCAGCTTCAAGACTGGCCTAAGCTCGATGATTTCCGCTTGCCAGTCTCGCAACAACCTGGAGATGGTCGCCTCTTCGAGGCGCGTGCGCCCTGCCAATACATCGGCCAGAAAACTGTAAATATTACGGACCAGTGGTCTGGCAGATACGTCCGCTGCGATGTCTTTGGCTTTGAACAGAGAGTGACGCAAGTCTGCTTCGAGGAAATGCTCACGATATTGAGCTAGACCTGAGGCTTCCACCTCGACACCAAGCCAACACCCCAACCGCGTCAACTCGGCATCTGGGTTGCGTATCAATTCATCGTAATCCATGGCGATAACTGGTCTGCCATCCAGGCTTGACAGTGCAGCGATGACATGGTCAGCCCATAGTAGATAAGAGCTTTCAGCCTCCAGATTGTCACGCCGCGACAAGGATGCCACTACACTCATCGGGTTGCGGATCGCTAATATATAGCGAACATCCAATGCGCTAGCCCGAAATACACGAGACCAGAACGGCAACAGTTTCGAGGTTCGAGGATCTTTAAAGCCAAACCGTTCGGATTCTCCGATCTTGACCCTGAGAAGCTCGAGGGCCTTCGAAAGATAGCCTCGGCTACAGAGGCTTTCAACATCCGCAGGCTCTAGTGGCGTAACGCTGTGCCAGTCGTATCCGAGGGCGCTGAGCATTTCGGAGTTTAGTGCAACAAAATCGATGTCTTCCCAAAAGCCCTTGTCGTTTACGCCCTCTTTTGCTGGCTGCAGTCGATCTCCCAGGTCCACGCCAAGGGTCCGCAAGCCCCGGGCTAATGCGCTGGTGCCGCTGCGATGCATTCCTAAGACTACAATAAGTTGTGGGACTTGTTCAGGTGATTCCATGGGGCAGGCATACTCTTCCTTGGCACGATTGCAGTTTGCTGTGCGGCGAAACTTCGATTACTGATGCCATAAGGATTAGCTTTCCAATGTCAATCGGTTCTCCGTGAGAAACGCAACCTCGGGACGACATTCAAAATCAACGGTTCCAGTGGTAAGATTGTCTGATCGAGCCATGACACGGAACATCGCCGCATCGACCACCCTGTGAAGATAGACCTCTTCTCCGTTGACGTTACCGACGACGCCGGCATTTAGAAAGTAGACTCCGGGATTTAGCGAACACCGGAAGGTAAATTCGACAGCGCAGCGCAACCCCGCATTCACTTGGGCCAAGCTGGAGCGTGGTGAAGAAGCAGAAGCGCCGCCGCCAAGTTCAACTCCAGACGTTGTCTTGATAAGCATACCGAAGCGAACGTCGCTTGCAGATCTTTCGAAATCTACGTAGTAGCTGTAGCGGTAGGTTCGTCCGGAAAAAAGGTTGTTCACCCTATCGCCACCAAGCGTCGTGACCATAGGATTTACTATGATGGCGCCGCAGGACTCGTAATCGATTGTGCTCTGGGGCCTAAGATGTTGATCGAAGCTCTCTGTGGCGTTTTGCTCAGCGGCGACGAGAGCTGCGGGGAGGGAGACCTCGCTGCTAGCAACCTCTTGTCGCCCTTCAATGACGATGGAGTAGTGCATTCGACGAATCTCTTCGCGGATCGCAAGCCGTTTCTCCTGAGGAGCATAAAGTAGCTTCTGGTAGCGCCCGACTATCTGCTTTGGAAGCCCGACAGCAATCAGTTCGCCTGCATCGATTAGAATAGCTCGGTCGCACAATTCGACGATCTGGGACGCTGAATGCGATACGAAAAGTATTGTTGCGCCGTTGGCACGGATCGCCTCAATCTTGGCAAAGCACTTACGCTGAAATAGCTCATCGCCAACGGATAGTGCCTCATCTACAATCAAAATTTCCGGCTGAACATTGATCGCTACCGCAAACGCTAGGCGAACCATCATTCCGCTCGAATAGCTCTTCACGGGTTGATCAAGATAAGAGCCAACATCCGCAAAAGCTGCAATTTCGTCAAATCTTTCCGTTATTTCGTCATTGCTTAGGCCGAGAATGGCGCCATTTAAATAGACATTCTCACGCCCGGTAAATTCCGGATTGAAACCTGAACCAAGCTCGAGCAGCGCAGAGACACGGCCGTTGGCCTGTATGTTCCCAACCGTTGGGTTAAGCGTGCCGCAAATTAACTGAAGGAGCGTGGACTTTCCACTCCCATTGCGACCTATAATACCAACCGCCTCACCTCGCTTGATCTCAAGCGATATGTCTTTTAGAGCCCAGAACTCTTTGAAATAAGTGCGAGAACTCAGCCCCACGCTTTGCCGAACACGTGGCAAAAAAAACTGCTTAAGCCGATCTCTCGGACTGTCGTAGATCTGGTAGCATTTGCTAATATTTTCGACCTTAATGGCGATATCAGATGACATCGGCAAACCCCTTGCGAGTCTTCTGGAACCAAACGAAGCCAACCCAGGCGATCAATGTGGCGACCGATGTGCAACCAATCAATTGGACAAAATCCAGCTGCTTGCCCCAAAAGAGCACCTCGCGAGAGGACTCGATCACAGGCGTAAGGGGATTCATATAAAACAACGGACGATACGCCTCCGGCAAGGAGCTTACGGGATAGAAGATTGGTGAAAGAAACATTAGCGCGGTTATTGCGATGCCAATAAACTGGGAGACGTCGCGCAGGAAAACGCCCAATGAAGCCAAAATCCAGCTGAGACCAAGGATAAAAATGCAAAACGGAAGCAACACTAATGGGAAGTATAGAACAGTCAAATGCGGCACCCCAAAGAACGCGGCGTACGCGAGAAGCCAGACAATAAAGCCCACGGAGAGATGAAACAACGCCGATCCCAGCACGATAGAGGGCAAAATCTCTAGCGGAAACACGACTTTCTTAACATAGTTCGCATTGTTCAAGATGAGGCTCGGAGACCGAGTGATGGCCTCGGCAAACAAGTTGAAAATCATCAATCCGGCGAATAGAATGAGCGCAAATTCAACCTTCGAACCGCTCCCCACACTCCACCGAGCCCTCATGATCTCGCTAAAGACGAATGTGTAGACACCCAACATGAAGAATGGATTGAAGAAGGACCAAAGGATGCCAAGGAATGACCCTCGGTAGCGCCCAAAGACTTCTCTCTTAATGGACGCTCGGATGAGGTTGCGATTGCGCCAGTGGCAAGCAACCATCTCAATAATGTTAGCCGAAAAATGCTGCATCAGCTAAACTGCTCCGCACTTCTTAAATTGGAGGGAAACGCGATTTTTGCGACAGATTCCGGCTCACTTGCGAGCGAAGTCGATTTCGGTCGAGCGACCTTGCCAGCGGAGATTGGGCTGATTTGCTTGTGCGTGATAGTCAGCTGTTCTATACGGAAGTTCTGCAATTTAGCCGATCATGCCCTTTATTATTGTCGCGTCTTCGCCAACATCGGTGGCGACTTCAATATTGCGTCCGACAAGAGCTATCAAGTCCCATGCCCTAGAAATCGGTGGAAACTACGATTGTTCAATCAAGGCGATGGCACGTTTCACGACGTCGGAAACTGACTGCCCCGCACCATCGATGACAAGATCGGGATTGATAGGCTCTTCATAAGGACTGTTTATGCCAGTCAGGTTTGGCAACAAACCGCTGCGAGCTTTCTTATAAAGGCCCTTAGGGTCGCGCTGTTCACAGATCTCAAGGGGGGTATCCACGTAAATTTCGAAAAAGCTGTCCGATCCAATCAACTCGCGCGCCACCTCCCTTTCACGCCGGAAAGGTGAAATGAACGCAGTCAACACGATCAGACCCGCATCCATCATTAATTTTGATACTTCCGCTATACGCCGGATATTCTCCACGCGATCGGCCTCTGTAAAGCCCAGATCCTTGTTGAGTCCCTGCCGAATGTTATCCCCGTCGAGGATGTAGGTGCGTTTGCCCTGGGCATGCAACTCCATTTCCAGGGCATTTGCAATTGTCGACTTTCCAGACCCCGACAATCCCGTGAACCACACGACCTTCCCCTTATGGCCATTGAGGTGCTCACGTGCGGTTCGTGTAATCGACAGCGCCTGGTGGTGAACATTTTGCGCACGCCTGAGGTTGTGACGTATCATCCCCGCAGCCACGGTTGCCTTGTTCAGGCGGTCCACTAGGATAAAGCCCCCAAGTACTTTCGAGTTGTTATATGTATCAAATGCCAACGGTCGACTAAGCGAAAGGTTGCACACCGCAATGTCGTTCAAACGTAGTGTCCGTCCGGCTTCATGGGCCAGCGTATTGACATCGACGTGATATTTTATCGTTGTGATGGACGCAGACGCCCACTGGGTTGCCAACTTTAAGTCATAGCTTCGTCCGACGAGTCCGGGACCGTCATGCATCCAAACGACGGTCGCTTCGAAATGGTCGGTCAATTCGATCGGATCGCGCGCCAGCGAGATCACGTCGCCTCGTGACGCATCGATTTCGCGGTCCAATACTAGGGTGACAGCAGAGCCGTCGTGCGCTGTTGGCAGCGAGCCGTCCATTGTCACAATCTCAGTCACCTTGGCCGTTTGCCCCGACGACGTCACGCGGACCTCATCATCGACAGATAAAACACCTCCAGAGACAGTGCCCGAAATTCCGCGGAAGCTGGACGTCGGTCTATTGATCCATTGGACCGGCATCACCAATTGACTTGCCGATCGCTGCGACGGCTTCAGCGTTTCAAGACATCCAAGGAGAGTCGCTCCGCCATACCATCTCATGTGTGACGATCTCGCAGTCACGTTGTCGCCCGTTAAGGCACTGAGCGGGATCGAGGAAACCGTGTCAAAATCCAGCTCCTTCGTGAAACGCTCCATCTCGTCTCTGAGGTTGGTATAGATTCCTTCATTGAAATTGACGGCGTCCATTTTGTTGATCGCCAACACGACGTGACGAATTCCAAGCAGGGCAGCAAGGTAAGCATGGCGACGCGTCTGCGTCAGTAGGCCCTTTTGTGCATCGATGAGCAGAATCGCAGCATCGGCGGATGATGCCGCCGTGACCATGTTACGCGTATATTGTTCGTGTCCGGGCGTGTCGGCGACAATGAACTTTCTCTTTTGTGTCGAGAAATAACGATAAGCGACATCAATAGTGATGCCCTGTTCGCGTTCGGCGGAAAGGCCATCGACGAGAAGGGCAAAGTCCATGTCCTCCCCTTGGCTACCATGACGTCTCGAGTCGATCTCGAGCGCCTCAATGTGATCTTCGAAAATTTGCTGAGTTTCCCAAAGCAGGCGGCCAATCAGGGTGCTCTTGCCGTCATCTACGCTGCCGCATGTGATAAACCGCAAAAGAATCTTGCTCTGCTGCTGAAGTTGGGATTGATCGAATAAGCCTTCGGTCGATTCACTTCTCCGATTGGCTTGCGGCAGGTTCCGCGCCATTTAGAAATAGCCCTCCATCTTCTTTTTCTCCATGCTCGAAGATGAACCGGCATCGATTAGACGACCTTGCCTTTCAGAGTGCCGGGATTGCAGCAACTCAACGATTATGTCCTCAACGCTAGTGGCGTCAGATTCGATGGCCCCGGTCAAGGGATAGCAACCTAGAGTTCGGAAGCGAACCTTGCGTACAACGATACTCTCATTCGAGGTCAGCCGCATCCTGTCGTCATCGACCGCCAACGTCGTGCCGTCGCGGGACACGACAGCACGTTCCTTAGCGAAGTAAAGAGGCACTACTGCAATGTCTTCCTGATAAATGTATTGCCAGATGTCCAATTCGGTCCAATTTGAAAGCGGAAAGACTCGTATGCTTTCACCAACTTCCTTTCGAGTATTGTAAAGATTCCATAGTTCCGGTCGCTGATTCTTCGGATCCCAGACGTGATTGCGGCTACGGAAAGAAAAGACGCGCTCCTTCGCTCGGGACTTCTCTTCGTCCCTTCGCGCACCACCAAACACTACATCAAATTTGTATAGGTCTAACGCCTGCTTCAGGCCGTCTGTCTTCGTAATACCAGTATGAAGCGCAGCTCCGTGATCGAACGGATTGATGTCTTGAGCTATCGCTTCGGGGTTAATGTGAACAAGCAACTCCATGCCGCTTGCCTGCTGCATCCTATCGCGAAACCGATACATCTCCTGGAACTTCCAGCGCGTGTCGACGTGCAACAGGGGTAATGGCGGCTTCGCAGGAAAAAAGGCCTTCCGAACCAGATGCAGGAGTACGGAGCTGTCCTTGCCAATGGAATAAAGTACCGCAGGGTTTTCTGCCTCTGCCACAGCTTCGCGAATAATGAAAATGCTTTCGGCCTCAAGCATGTCGAGATATGCGCTCTTCGATTTCCTCTCTCGCGTCGCATTTTCGATCTCGATTTTTGTGGGATAGCTGAGGAGGCTTACGGTAAGATCGTCGGAGGACTGAAAACTGCGGAGGAGTCCGACAAGCTCGCCATGTGGAAAAACCGCGACATGTTTTCCGATATGTTTCTGAATCTCTCCCAGAGAATACCAAATGTCGCCACTGGTAGGCATTGTGCTCATTGGAAACCAATACCGCGCGCTGCGGGCATCATTCGCGTGCAATACCACGCGTCCGTCCGGCATCGTCTTCAGTTGGGCAAACAATACAAGCCGTCGCTTTCCGCGCTGGCGTTTGATATCAAAGTTCAATACTAACTGCGTGGGAGCACGGCCTGCCTCGTCGCGGAGTAATTCGGGGGCGAGAAGTTGTGGCAGGATGCCAAACTCGTGAAGCCTACGTTCTGCCGTACGTTTAGTGTCGGCCTGACCTACTCGATGAAGTTGCGAGAAGGCGAATTCGGTATCCCAGACGCAAGGCGCGTCACGCCCAAATAGATCAGAATAGCCCATTTGCTTGTCGCAATCCGTCCACAGAGAAGATATTTTGACCATAACGTCATTTGCTTCGGCTAACAATGGGGCAGAATTTAGGAGCGCGCAAATTGCGACACGCCAAGTAGCGAATCCTGGATAAATGCTATCTTGGAAGTGGTGCAGAATGCGGGAGAATCCATCTTGGAACTTAGCGACCCCCCGGATGGCACCAGGGAGTTCATATCTGGCCGCGGAAAATTCACGGTCAACGTCGCTTTGGTGCGCAATCGTCGGTCGGTTTGGGGCGCCGTGTTTGCTCCGGCTATCAATCATCTCTATTGGGGTGGTGAAACCTTTGGGATGAATCGCTCCGGGTTTGCCGGAGGCTGTATGGTTTGAGTTATGCGGCCATGGCTGATTCGTCCAGCATGGCGTAATACTGCTCCTCGGCTTCGGCTGGCGGGATGTTGAGCCTGTTCGGCCCAGGAGCCTTGAACTGGCGGTTCACCCGATCGAGTGGGCTCGGAGCCGTCTTGTCCGGGATCGTCGTGCGGATCGGCTTGCCCCGGATGACACCCTGAAGTCCCATTGATCGCATGAGCCTGGCGACGGTGCAGCGGGCTATATCGAGGCCTTCCCGCTTCAATTGCCGCCAGGCCTTGCGCCGCCGTAGACGCGGAAGTTCGCCTCGAACACACGGCGTATCTCGATCTTCAATGCAATGTCGCTGCGGGCGCGGACCGACAACCGGCCGAAATCCAGGGGTTTGGCAACGTTCTCGTAGTAGGTTGATGGGGCAATCGGCAGCAGTCTACAGATCGGGTCGACCCCGAATATCGCCTGGTGTTCGTGTTCGTCGATGAAGGAGATCATCGCTTCAATGGGCGCTCGAACTCCGCCATCGCGAAATAAGCGGACGCTTTGCGCAGTATCTCATTGGCCTGCCGAAGTTCGCGGTTCTCCCGCTCCAGAGCCTTCATCTTCTCGGCCACGTCGCTTGGGAATCCGGGCGGGGAACCATCGTCCACTTCCGCCTTCTTCACCCATTCATTGAGCGTCGCGCCGTGCAGCCGATCATGGCGGCAATCGAGGAGACCGCTGCCTATCACGAGGAATGTTCGCCTTGGTGATCCAAAACCATCCGTACTGCTCGGGCGCGGACTTCCGGTGAAAATGTGTTTGTTGTCTTGCTGCTCATATCGGCTCCACTTTCTCAGAAGTTAGAGCCTCCGGGAAACCAGGGCTTTTCGGCGCCTTCGCGGGAATGTAGACCGAATTTCGGTGCGGCGGCATGCATCATCCGCGCTTAAGCGCCACAGGTCGTCCCTTTCTGAAATTCAGAGAATCTCGTGATGGGCATTCACGGCTCCCATTGTCGAATTCGAAACTGATGCCCGTCGCGAACGTGAGAGGGAAGGGGTTGCGCGCGCGAAGGCTAAGAGTTAGGCGGCCGGCCGAAATCGCTCACGGGCGACGCACGGCGTCGTAGTGTTGCCCTGAAGGTTTCACGTGCTGGGGGGATGTTTACAGGTCCCTTTGAATTGTATAGTCGTCTCGACGACGACACGTAGCGCCGCATCTCGTCGGCTGCAGTAATATTAATGCGAAGTGAATAAGATGTATTTTGACAAAATAGAATTTCGGCAAGTTGCTGCAGTAACATTACTTATACTTATTTTTTTTATTTCTTATGTATACGTAGTATATGCAAGCTACACGCCATCCCCTTTCTTTGATAGTTGGCGGTTGTTTGTCGAGGATCGGTTCTTTTTAACAAAACTATTGACGCATAATGAACATATCATCAATATGATCGCTTCTGTATTCTGGATTGATAATACGATCTTTCTCGGGAACGGGTATGTTCAACTGCTCCTTATTGCGGTCATGTATGTTGGACTAGCTGTTTTCTTCTCGTCCGAAATTATACGGTCGATTCCAGGTAAGATCACGCTTGCCGCGACTGCGGCTAGTGTCTGTTTAAGTGCGACACAGTTCACCAATATTACTTGGTCATTTCAAGTTGGTTTTGTCGGTTGTTTTGCTTTTGGGCTTCTTGCTATTTTGAGTCTCGCAAAAGCAGATACATCTTCGACACCGCTTCGCTGGCTCGTCTCATCATTTCTATGTTGCATTCTGTCTGCGCTAGGTTTGGCTGCGGGTGTTTTACTGTTTCCCGTCGTCGCCTTATTTAGCCTGCTATTAAATCTCAGGGCACGTGCAAAGGTTACATTCGCGCTATCCGCCCTAGTGGTTGCGGCGCTCCTTTTACATGCCAACCAATCCGGCGCCGGAGATCTAGGCACGACGCACCTCGGATCCGTGTTGCCTTTCGCGATCGCAGTATTGGGAGCATTTCCAGCAACGGTTGTGGACTATCGGTTTCTAGGATTTGTCTTTCCCGACTATTACTATACAAGAATTGGCTTGATTGCTGGAACAATACTGATAGGTCTGTCACTATACGTGGCGTTGAAGGCCAGATTGGCGTGGAGAAGCGGGGCTATTTCTGCTGCCGGCCTTTGGACATTGCCTTTGGGACTTTGGCTTGGTCTTACCGCCGGTGCGATCGGATGGGGCCGATCGCAAATGCCAATAGATGAAGCCATAAATTCGCGATATGTCACAATCTCAATTCTATTTATTTGCGCTTTGATGGCAGCAGCCGCTCGCTTGCGGCTACACCGGACCAACAGTTTGCCTCTCAATCTCTTTTGCTTTGCATTGATTGCGCTTACAGCCGCTTCCCAATTGGATCGCATGGCTCAGGCGGAAGTCGCCGGCCGGCGATTCGAAAACGCAGAATCGGCGCTTATAAACGGTGCGTTTGAGTCGCCTGATATACTGAATCTCTTTCCAGCGTCGATGACCGACAGCGCTAGAAAAATAGCGCAGGTGATGAAAGCCAGGCGGCTTTCCGTTTTTGGTAAGCCAGAATATAGATTGGTTTCGACGCCATTATTCTCCGGAACCTTGACCTATATCGGAAGCTGCGCGGTTCCCATTTCCACACTTAGCGCCGGGCGGGGCTGGCGGACGCTCGAGGCCACAACCTCTGCAGCAGCGTTGGGGAAGAGGCAGAGCATTCTTGCCTTGACAGACGCAAAATCTCAAGTCGTAGGTGTGGGAGTGGGGCGCAAACGTATGTTGGGTTTAACCAGCGAAGGCGGCGACCATTCATCGGTGCTTGTGCTGGACACTACTGCGGGTGAGAAATCAGATCTCGCTGCCTTTCTTGTAAGTTTGACCGCCTCTTCCTTCTGCTACGCAGGCGACGTCGTCCTGAGGTAGACCGATCGCGGCAACGTTGGAGCATCGCCTATTTTTTTGTGCTCACGCGCTCAGTTTCAATGGCTTTGCCGAGCGCACCGGATAAAAAATCATTCACTAATGTCAGCTCCCCAATCTTGGCGTGCAGGGTTTTGACATCGACGTTCGGAGCCGCCGGTTCCGCTTTGGCGTCATCGCCGAAAACGCCTGTCGCCCGTGCAGTGGCTCTTCCAGGAGTTCAGGATATCCCTCGACGAGACAACGGTCGGGGGAGTTGAAGGCGGTGGGCTTTGCCAAGCTTTCCGCCCGTCCGCGCCACTATGCGCAATACGAACTGGAAGGAGAGCTTTTTAAAAAGACTTCACAAAATCAACGACTTGGACTTGTTCACCGGATCGCCGATCAGTCCCTTCTTGAACAACCGATCCGTCGTCACCCAGTCGAAACCCTTCCAGGCTCGATACCCGTCGTGCAGCGTCAGCGACAGCAGCGCCAAGACAGCATCGTCGATCTTGTCTTCGTCGATATCCATCGCCAGAGCATATCACGACAAAAAACGGAAAAACGGAACTCCTGCGGTCCACGCCGAATGCTTACTCAGCAGAACACGTTGGAGGATTCATCTCTTCGCCGGAGGGGGAGAGAAAATGTCGAAGCATTCGGTTCCCGGAGGCGATCTTGCAGGTCTCCTGAAAAAAACTAAAGGGGTAGAGTGCTGAAGGTTCTGCAAATTTCCTAAGGGAAGGCGGCCATGGCAGACTGGTGATGTTCAACGTCACCCATTCCCCGGAGGGAGCGCCACCATGACCAAGACCGATGGTAGGACAGCCAGTGCTGCAGTGAAAGAGATTTTGCTATCGAACCCTGACGGCCTGCGTGAAGTGATCCGCGCAGTGATGCAGGAGGTTCTGGAAGCGGAGATGGACGAGGCCCTTGGAGCTGGCAAAAGCGAGCGCACGCCGGACCGGCAGGCCACTATGGCCGAACCCTGATCACCCGCGTGGGCAAGCTTAAACTGCGTGTTCCGCAAGATCGCTCGGGACATTTTTCCACCGAACTGTTTGAACGATATCAGCGCTCCGAGCGGGCCTTAGTGGCGACCTTGGCGGAGATGTATGGGCAGGGGGTGTCGACCAGAAAGGTCAAGGCGATCACTGAGGAACTTTGCGGCCATGCTTTCTCGGCATCTTCAATCTCGGCAATCAACAAGCGATTGGACGAAAGCCTGAAGGCGTTTGCTGAGCGGGCGCTTCTCGAGCTGTCGATGCGCGCTATGAGAAGGTCCGTGAGGCCGGCGTGGTGATGAGCGAGGCGGTTCTGATTGCAGTCGGCATCGATTGGGACGGACGGCGGCAGATTCTGGCTGTCGAAATGGCGGCTTGCGAGAGCCGCTCGGCATGGAAGGACTTTTTCGTCAAGTTGAAAGGGCGCGGTCTGCGGGGCGTCGAACTGGTGTATCAGACGATCATGCCGGCCTCGTGGCGGCGATCGCGGAGACACTTCCAGAGGCCGCCTGGCAGCGCTGTTACGTGCACTTTGCGCAACGCCCTCGATCATCTGCCCCGAAAGCATGGCGACGACTGCCTGCAGGAACTGCGGTGGCTCTACGACCGACGCGACCTCGACGAAGCCAAGACCGATCTCTCTGCCTGGCTCACCAAGTGGTCGGCACGCTATCTTGACCAGCTGGGTCGAGGAGACAATCGAACAGACGCTGACCTTCTTCCGATTGCCACGCCAGCATCACAAGCACTTGAAATCAACCAACATTCTTGAACGCCTCAAGGAGGAAATCCGCCGCAGGACCTATGTCGTGCGCATCTTTCCAAACGCAGAGAGCTGCTTGCGCCTCGTCAGAGCCCTCGCCGTTGAAACCCACGAAAACTGGATGGAGGCCAATCGCTACATCAACATGGCCGATTTACGAGAGCACAAAAAACTCGCTACGCCAAGCCGCATGACCGCCCAATTTGCTGAACTTGACGCACATAACCACTAAAGGAAGCTTGAGCGAAGTGGAGTGCACCCCCAGGGTGAGACAAGGCAAATCGCGGACAGTTTCCCAGATTGAGAGGAAACTGGGCATGGCCGTGCGGCAAAAAACTATCGATGAGGACCGATTGTTACCGCGTAGATTTCGCTTTGAAGCGGGCGACCAGCGCTGTCTGGACTTTTTCGAAACACGCAATAGTAATTCTGAATCAGGAAAATTGACCTCAGGATAATGCGATGCCAATAAGGGATGTAAAGGCGAGAAAAGCGGATCTCAGGGAAATTTGGCCGTGCATTTCAAATCTCTCAGCGGGAAAAGGTAAAATACTTATGTGCCGTATAGCTCGTGGCCACAGGGCTTGCTACGCCTAGAATGTGCGCGACCGTTTCGCTATTCCAATTGAAGTTGAGAGCAGGAAATACCCAGCGAACAAGAACCATGCTGACCAGCCAGACCTGCACAAGAGCGACCAAGTTCACGAGACCGAAGCGGATATATTCATTGGCAATCGACTTGCGAGAATTCTCAAAAACGAAAGTCTTCATGAGAAGATAGGCAACGGTCATTCCGATGAGGTAGGCAATGACAATTGCTACACTATACGGTGTAACCTGAGAAAGGCCGAGCCGCGCAAATATGTTGACCAGGGCGGCAATGCCTCCCGACACGACAAACCGGAGAAAAGGGGACAGGCCAGGCTCGATCCGTGTAACGCTCATCACACAGCCTCCGCCATGTCACGCCCGTAGCGAATGCTTTCCGCGATACCTCGGTCTTCCGGGTAGTAGTAGCAGGTATCGGCGATCTGCAGCCCTGCGATGGGTGTCTGGATCGGCGGCAGCTTGTCCTTGAAGCTTGGCTCGCACACCGGTTGCGCATATTTCAGTCGTCCGACTTTTGCCTCGACCAGATCGGTTTGGGTAATGTTCGAGTTGACCCTGCGGATGTAGCCGAAGGCCTCGTTGATGAACTGCTGGTCGTTCCACTGCCATTTCGGCTGTGTCACCGGCATGTAATACGGCACGTAGACAATCGTGTCGCTGACCGGGCGCAAATTGGAGAATTCGATCAACCCCGGGATATCGATGCTTTTGTCAACGATGTTGACCCAGAAATTCCGGCTCACCGACTTCTTCAGCTTGAACAGTAGGCAGACGACACCAATGTTGCGGATCGCATCGTACTTTGCCTTCGAATCCGAGGGTAGATCGGGGACTAGCGTCGAGATTAGCGGCGTCGGAATGGTCGAAATCACGGCGTCCGCAGGGAAGAACCGGCCGCCGGCTGTCACGCCGGTCACCCTTCCGTTCGCGGTCTCGACCTTTTCGGCCGGTGTCGACAAGTGTAGTCGGCCCCCCTTGGCTGTGTAGGCTGAAACCAAGCTATCGACGAGCGTCTGGCTGCCCCCTTCGATATAGCCCAGTTCTTCCTGGAAGATCGAACGGCGTGAATTGCCGATACGGCGCACGCGGGTCGCAATCCACGAGGCGGAGATGTCGTCGGCAAGCTCATAGAACTTCAGGTCCATCAGCCGCTTCCACAGCGTGTTGTAGACCTCCTTGCCGGAGCCGCCCTCGAGCCATTGGCGCGCCGTCTTGCGTTCGATCGACGCGAAATTGCTGGTCTTCGTCGTCAGGAACATCTGAAGGCCAGTCCGGATCTTGGCGATCAGGCTCAGATGCGGGAAGAGGAGGAGGGAGATCGGGTCGCCCCACGGGTGGACGCGCCCCTTCATGAAATAGCCCATGGAAGTCGGGCGCCAGCGCATCTTGTCGGCGATGCCGAGTTCACGCATCAGCGCAAAAGTGGGCTCATCCGACTTGCAGACGAAGTGATAGAAGCGCTCGATGGACAGGCCGCCGAAATCGAAATGCGCAGCCATGCCGCCGGCAACCGAATCCGCCTCGACCAAATCGACCTCATGCCCAAGCTGCACGGCCCGGTGTGCGGCTGCCAGGCCCATGGCGCCCGCGCCGATGACCACGATACGGCTCATCTTCGTCTCCTAAAAGTCCAGTACGATGCTGCTGTAACGCGGATCGAGATAGGTTTCAGCAATCGCATTGTCCAGCGGCGTGGCAGGCACGCCGAAAATCGCCGGCCAGTCGATCACAGCAAAGGTTTCGGGGATCACCAGCGCTTCGAGCTGGCTGGTAGTGAAGGGGGGCTTGCTGCTGAACTTGCCGTAGACGAACAGCAGCCACCAAAACACGTGATAGGGGATGTGGACGATGCGTGCCTTGGGCTTCACTGTCGTGTGGATCAGGCGGATCAGGTCGCCGTAATGGATCTGTTCCAGGCCGGAAATGTCGTAGGTGCCCGTTGGCCGGTTGGTGAGCGACGAGATGATGATATTGGCGAAATCGCCGACGTAGAGCGGCTGGCGGATGAACTTGCCGTTGCCGGGAATTGGGAAGACCGGCACGCGGTCCATGAATCGGCGCAGCCAACCCAGATGCTTTCGGTCGAACCAGCCAAACATAAGCGTCGGGCGCAGAATGACATGCGGAATATCGGTGACCGTATCAATGAACTTTTCCTGCGCGGTCTTGGAGCGGGTGTAGAAGTCGTCGGCCTTGGAATTGACCACGGAAGAGGAGATGTGGACGAAGTAAGGGGTGGCGTGCCTACGCATCGCCGCCACGATCTTCTCGGTCGCCACCACGTTGTTGTCGACAAATTCCTGTTCGTCCAGGCCGCCGATCTGAGCCTGGTTCAGCAGTACCGCGTCGGCGCCAGCAATGGCTTCTATCCACGCTCCGTCGGTGGCTAGGTCCGCCTCGATGACTTCAATCTCAGGGTGAAGCTTGCGAAGCAGCACTGTATTGCTAGGATGCTTGTCGATGCCGACAAGCTTGAGGTCCGGCACGCTCTTCAGCCGGGCTATGACGTTTTGGCCGACAAGTCCCGCAGCCCCGGTGATGATGATCTTCCGCATCAAATGTCCATCCGGTTGAAGATGGCGCTCGGCAGGTTGCGGATGATCAGCATGATGTAGCGCCAAAACCATGGGGCGTAGACGACCGGGCCGCCGCGATCTGCCGCAGCTCGAACAACGGCTGCGACCTGAGGCGCAGTTGCCCATAGCAGACCTTTGCGATCAAAGCTCTCCGTCATTGGCGTGATCGTTGGACCTGGCTTGATGATGACGGCACGAGGGCCCTTATTTGCGAACCGGTGAGCGATACCCTCGACGAGAGCGGCCAAGCCCGCTTTGGCCGCCCCATATACGAAATTGGCGCGGCGGCCGCGGTCCCCGGCCACAGACCCGATGACGACGAGCGAGCCACGACCCTGTCGCTCCAGCTCGGCAGCCGCAGCGAGACACCAGGCGGCAGCCGAGTTGAAGTTGATCTGCAGAATGTCATCGGCGACCGATTGATCGCGTTCGGCGTCAGCCTGGTCGCCAAGAATACCGTAGGCTATGAGGATATGATCGACGCCGCCCAATTGGTGGATGAAATCGCCAAGCGTCGCATCTACGCCCTGCACCGAGGCCAGGTCATGTACTGCGGTTTCCGCTCTACTCGCGCCGCGGATCTTCAGGTCGGAGGCGATCGACGACAGCTTGCCGACATGCCGTCCGACAAGCAACAGATCGGCGCCTTCTGCCGCGTAGAGGCGCGCGGTTGCCTCAGCAATCGCTGATGTCGCGCCTAGGACAATCACTCGCAATGCGCTGCACTCCTGTTCATTGAGCGATCCTTTTCCAAAAATGCGATTGGAAATTGGGGTCCACGTATTTGGCGAAGTCCTGCCATTGTGGATAGCCCGAGCGGAACATATCCACCGTCATTCTGCCATCCTTGGCAGGGTAGAGCCGGCCGCCGGCCTCGCGCACGATCGCGTCCAGCCGGCCCATCAACTGCAGCGTCGATGCTCCGCGGTTTGGAAAATCGAGCGCCAAGGTCGTCCCCGGGCGCGGAAATGACAACATACCGGGTGATGGCTTGCCGCCAAACGTCTTGAGGACCGCTAAAAACGATCCCTCTCCGACGGACGATATTGTCTCCAGCATCGCCTTGGTGGCATCCCTCTCGTTCTCGGGGGGGACGGCGGATTGATACTGATACATCCCGCGCCGGCCATACATCCGGTACCAGTGGCCGATCGCGTCGAGGGGATAGAAGAAGGGGTGGATCGGAACGGTTCCGCGACCGGCTTTGCGCTTCCCATTCCAGTGGTACAAGCGATTGAAGGCGCCGATCGAAAGCTTGTTCAGAACAAAACCGGGGAAATTCAGGGGCATGTTCAATTTTGGATCGGCTTTGGACGGTAGCCGGGCGCCCTTTTTGGCGTGGTTGCCTCGCGTGAACAGGCCGCGCCCGAGATCTTTGCCCTTCGCGAGGCAGTCGATCCAGGCGACCGTATAGTCGAATACATCCTCGCTCTCCCGCGAGATCTGAAAGAACTCGTCTAGGTTGGCAAAAGGAACATTTTCGATATCCATCACGGCACTCTCGATGCGCATCACCTCGATTTCGGCCCAAATGATGATGCCGGTCAGTCCCAGGCCGCCGATCGTAGCCGAAAACAGTCCGACATTGTCCTGTGGTGTCAACTCGAGCTGAGTCCCGTCCGAGCGCAACAAACCAATACGCCTTACCCAGCGCCCGAGTGTCCCCGCTGCGTGATGGTTCTTACCGTGAACGTCGTTGGCGATCGCCCCGCCCAGCGTGACAAAACGCGTGCCAGGCGTAACTGGTAAAAAGAAACCCCTTTTTACAAGCACTTGCAGCAGCGCATCGAACGAAATGCCAGCTTCGGCCCGCAAGAGCAGTCTGTCCGGGTCGAAGAATATTGCTCTGTCGACGGAAGCCATGTCCAGCAGCGCACCGTCCGGATTGAGGCAAGTGTCGCCGTAGGATCGACGCAGCCCGGTCGCTAGGAGCGGAAGGTCGTCTTTTCTTGCGGCCACTAAAGCTTCGGGAAGGTCGTCCTGCCACGTAGGCCTAGCCACCTTATGAGGTGCCCTGATGACGCCTCCCCATGACCTGATCTCATCGGACGTCGAAAATTGGATCATAGGGCAGCCAGAAAGAGAGCAAAAACGATGCCACCGAGCGCCAGGCTAATCCGGTCCCGCAATGCGAAGCTTACCGGGTCATCATTCATATGACCGCGATGGGCGAGCAACCAGATGCGCCCAAGCCAAATGGATAGGACGAGCGGCATTCCCGCCAGCAACTGCGGATGGCTATAGACGCTCGCCGGCAACATCTCCTCGATGATGAATAGCACGAGAACGACAAGGGATGCGACAGCGGAGGCAATGCCCAATGTCAGAGTCAACGGTGCATCTTCCACGCGATAACCCCGGCTTGCGAGACTGTGGGTTTCACCTGTTACCCCGGCACGGACAATTTCAGTATGCCGTTTGGTGACCGCCAAGGAGAAGAAAAAGAAGACTGAAAAAGTTAGTAGCCACGCGGGGCTAGGCTGGCTGATGAGTACAATTCCCATGATTATGCGTATCGTAAAAAGTATCCCGATAATCAACGTGTCTAATAGAGGCACACGTTTCAGGCCAAGCGAATACGATCCAGTAAGCACGAGATAGCTCGCGAGTGCGCCTGCGAAGGCTGGAGCGAGGACTACCGCCGACGCAAACGCAACGATAAGCAATGTCCCGGCAAGCGCGAAGCCTATCGGAATTGGCATGCGACCACTGGCAAGCGCACGGTTGCGCTTCGACCAATGCTGACGGTCCGCATTGAGATCGGCCAAGTCATTTAGGAGATACGTGGCTGACGTAACCATCAGAAGGCAAATGAAGGCGAGAAAGGTATGGCCAATCAGGGACAAGTCGTCCCAAGCGTGAGCAAAAATTAAAGGGAGGAAGATCAGTACGTTCTTAGACCAGTGATGAACACGCAGGGCCTTCAGTAGATCCTTCGAAGACAGTTGCTTGTTCTTAAATTCGGCTTCAATGGGTTTGTCGAGATTTCGTGCCGCTTTGGCGACTGACGGGGAAACGCCAGCGAGCACGATTCCGCTCGCCGCATTCCACACGGCGAGATCGGCCGCGCTGTCGCCTGCGTAAGTAAACCCTTCCGGGAAGCGCTGCTTCAAATAAGCAGCTTTTGCCTTGCCCTTTAAGTTGGCCTCGGCCGAGCCGGTTGCGCTCTCAAAAATGCCGAGCCGTGCGGCAATAGTGTCGACGACTGGCTGAGCGGCTGCTGAGCAGAGATGAATTTCGCGTCCGCAATCAACCTGATGATGAAGCCACTCAACCAAATCCTCACGGATAGGAAGCGTCGTGTGCGTTAGATCGATTTCGCGCGCTAGGTGCGCTTTCAACGCCGCTCGCCCTCTCGAGAGACTGAAGAACGCTCGCAAGATTCCGACAGGGCGCGTGAATAACCCCGTCGCGATTTGCTCGTAAAGTGTGTCCGTCACGATTAACGTGTCATCGAGATCGACAACAATCGGCAATTCTGAAGTACTGTCGCTATTACCAGTTGTTACAACGAGCTCACGGACTTCTTCCATATTGAGCACAATTCTCGCAATCTCGCCCCCAACGAGGCAGTGGCCATTTGATCGTGAGGCTGTTTCCCACGAGAATGAGCCAAATTCAAGCATACACCGTGGAAGAAAGCCATTTCATGAGGAACAATTGGCTATTGTTCACACCTAAACGCGGCACCCGTAAAAGCTAGGCTACCGCATCTTATGCGCCCTATCGCTCCTTCTCCCTAAACATCGATCGACGCATCCGGCGGCTGACTAAGCCGCACACCCTCCCCGCCGGACCCAGTGTAGTCTCCATCAAGGAAGGTTACACCTGCGGCCTGCAGTGCCTGTTCGATGTCCCGAAGCGTCCGATCGTAAGGCGTCGATTTTTGAGCCTCAAAGTTTGCAAGTGTGGCCCGACCTACGCGGGCAGCCTCACACAAATCCGTCTGCGACCAGCCGATTAGGCCTCGGGCGGCACGGCACTGCGCCCCACTTATAGCCATTTTGTATCACCCTAAACATTTTATATTGACTTGAAGGGAATTTCGCGTAGTCTGGCGATATTGATCCAAATGTAGTTGTTCGCTGCAGCATGCGTGCTCGGCTAGTGATTCTGCGCGACAATATACCTAGTCCTGCACGGCGGCGCGAGGCTATCACGCACGCTCACATACCGGTGCGACGGGAAAGTCTTTATGGAACTGCGCCAACTCTCCTACTTCAAAGCGGTGGCCGAGGAACTGCACTTCGGCCGGGCGGCAG
>Ga0102588_1001138_pt1 | contig 21777 bp, 13 predicted proteins | sample AraplaMF_Col_mMS_FD_76854 | JGI IMG/M metagenome (GOLD analysis project Ga0102588, IMG submission 76854) | Arabidopsis root microbial communities from the University of North Carolina, USA - plate scrape MF_Col_mMS (SPADES assembly) (version 2) | ecosystem: Host-associated > Plants > Roots >...
CGCTCAGGCGGCCGGCGGTGTCGTAGCTGCGGCTGGCGGCCACGGCAGGAGAGGCGAAGGCCCAGGTCCAGGCGGTGGGTTGGCCCAGGGGGTTCCAGGCGAGGTTGGTGACGAGGGGATTGCCGTTCCAGTTCAGGCTGGCGAGGCGGCCGGTGGCGTCGTAGAGATGGGCGAGCGTTCCGCCGTTGGGGTAGCCGATGCTCGCCAAGGTGCCGTTGGGGTTGTAGGCGTAGCTGAGCTGCTGGACGCTGCCGTTGGCGAGGGTCTGCTTCTTGAGGGTGACGCGGCCGAAGGCGTCGCGGGTGTACTCGGTGGTGCCGCTGCGGTCGACGATCTCGGAGAGGTAGCCCTTGCTGGTGGCCGTGAGGTCGTAGCGCAGCGTGGTGGTCTTGCCGTCGGCGAAGACGAGGCTGGTCGGGCGACCCAACGCATCGCGAGTGATCGTTGTCGCCTGGCCCAGGGCATCGGTGATCTGGCTGGGCAGGCCGAGGTTGTCGTATTGGGTGCTGGCTGCCCCCACGTCGGCACTGGACTCGCTGGTGGCGTTGCCTTGGGCATCGCGAGCGTAGGTGGTGACCACGCCCTTGAAGTCCTTGGCCTCGGTGACGGCGTCGAGGGCGTTGTACTTCAGGGTGGCGCTGGCATTGGCCGCATCGGTCACGCTCTTGACGCGGCGCAGACCATCGAGGCCGTACTGGGTGCTCTGGTTGAGGCCGTTGGTGGTGCGGGTCAACTCGCCGTTGGCGTCGTAGCCGAAGCTGTTGGCTTGGTTGGGACCTTCGGTCTTCGCAGACAACCGGTTGATGTTGTTGATCGTGCGCGCCGTGTTCCACGCGACATTGCCCGCGCTGTCCTTGATCTGCTCGGCGGTGCGGTTGCCCATGCCGTCGAGGGTGTAGCTGCCAGATTCGCCGCGGTTGTTGCTCCAGCCGGTCAGGCGGTGGGCGGCGTCGTAGGTGTAGCTCAGGACGAGGCCTGTAGGCAACGACACAGTCTCCACGGTGCCAAAGGGCTTGTAGGTCAGCGTGGTGGTCTGGCCGCCGATGGTCTGGGTCAGCAGGCGGTCGCGGGCGTCGTAGGTGTACGTGGTGGCCAGGCCGTTGGGAGCGGTCATGCTCACCACGCGGTTGGCCGTGTCATAGGTGTAGCTGGTGACGCCCAGGGCATTGGTGGCCGTAAGGACATTGCCTCGGGGATCGTAGGTGTAGCTAGTCACCGCGCCGTTTGGCTCGGTGGCAGTCGCCACCAGCTGCTGGGCGTTGTAGGTCCATTGCCAGAGTTGGGCCTTGTTGGTGGTTGTGTCCGTGACAGTCTTGGACAACGTATTGCCGAGAGCGTCGTAGGTGTACGCGATGGTGCGGCCGGACTCGGTGACCAGCACAGGCAAGGCGAAGGTCGCATGCCATTGGGTGGTCACCGTTCGTGCATCTGAAGTTCCAGAGGCATGGACCACAGCGATGGGCAGGCGACGGGCAACGTCCCAAGTCGTTGTCGTGACCAAACCCTTGAAGTCAGTCTCGCGAGTAATCAGGCCATTGGCATCCTGTACACGACTGGCGGCGTCGGCCTCGCCGGTGCCCGACGGCAGCGAGCCGCCAGTGACCGCGAGCTTGCCCTTGGTGGTGCTGTAGCTGTAGCTGCGGGTGGTGCCCAGGGGGTCGAGGATCGAGGCGCTGCTGGCACTCGGATAGCTGACCTGGTAGCGATCGACCGAGCCGGCCAACGCCGAATCGATGGCACGGCCTTGGCTGTCGTAAGCGAAGGTGGCGAATCGCGCGCCGGTCTCGTCGAGGAGACCTGTCAGCGCCTGCGGGAAAGCCATGTTCTCGTAGAGGAAAGCGCGGGTCTTCGCGTCAGAGTAGGTGACGACCGAGAGGCGCCCTACGGTGTCGTAGGCGTAGCCAATGACGCGCAGGTCTGGGGTGGTGACGCTCACCAACTGGCCGGCGGTGTTGTAGGTCAGGCTCAACGTGCGGCCGAAGCCGTTGCCGATAGTGGCGAGCTGGCCAGCGCCGTTGTAGGTGTAGATGGTGGCCCAGCCGTTGCGCGGCGCGAGGGTCTGCAGCTTGCCGTCGGCGGTGAAGCTCAGGGTGGCGTCGTCGTCGGCACGGCGGTACGACCAAGAGCCATCGGCGTTCTGATTGAGTGTGTCGGCGCTGTTGGTCGCGCTCCAGGTCGTGGCTCCAGAGGCCTTGAAGAAAGTGCGAAGGAAGCCTTCTGCACTGGTGATGGAGATTGCGTTCGGATTGACCGCGGGGGTCGCGGCAAGCGCCGTCGTGTGGTTGTGCGCCCAGGCTTTGCCCAGCGGGCCGACCGGGCGCGTGGCGTCGGCGCCCCAGGTGCTGCGGTAGGTGCGGACGAAGGACAAGGGCGCCGGGCCGCTGTCGGTGAAGTCGGTTTCGGAGCGGTATTTTTCGGCGGTGGCGGGAAGGATGGGATTGGCAGTACACATGCCAGCGGTCGCCCCAGAAGCCGGCTGGGGAGAAGCGGCAATGCACGCGGTTTGGGTTGCGTCTTCTTGGGCTTTCTGGGTGCATTCGCAGGCGCCAGCGTTCGTTGCGGACGTGGTGCTGTTCGCTGGACACATATCGACCGGATACATCCGATCCCCAGTCACCGTCGGCGGATTACCAGGGAAGGCCTTGCTTGTCCGGTTTGCCATGCAATAAGGCACATCGGAAATCAACTGCACGCGGACCTGATCGAAACTGTAGTCGGCGCCCATTGAGGACCGAACATAGTCTATGTATTTGTTGCAAGCGCCATCCTGAGCCAGGTCCCAAAAGCGCGCTGAAATGGTCACGGTCCACCCGTGAGAAAGGGGGATGGCTGCCGATGCGCCATACGTCGCCAGGACGCCAGATACGACAACGATCGAGCGCAGAAGATGCGTCACCATGCATCGCATCTTCAGAGAAGAAACTGCCCGTCTCCCAGCGCTCCGGCTTGAGTTTTCACCAAGTCCGAATTGCTGGCTCACGGAGGCAAGGACCGCTGAGTGCGCAGGTGCTATTAACTCTGTGCCCCATGGCCGACGAGGCGCTCGCCAGAGCAAAGCACGGCAAAACCCCTTCAGTGCGCCCCATCCTCTCATCTCACTCTCCCTCATGCTTTCTCGTTTTCGTTTCTGAACCGTCGACTATTCGAACGCAAGGATGACCGTTGCCGAAATTTGATCGACAGCATCGACAACGTTGCACAGGCAGTCGAGGAGTCCAGCGCGTTCGCACATGGCAAGAAACTAGGCGAGCGCCATCCGCTCCTGACGGGGCTGCTCGGACCCTCGATTGTTCGGAAATTCTTCGGACGGTGATGAACAAGGCTCAGCGTGGAAGCGCTGGGCAATGGCCTTAGTCACTCATATTCTGCAGCTGCGTTTCGGCAATATCTGCGAAGAAAATCCATGGGCAAGTATCTCGGAAGGCAATCAACTCTTGCTTGGCCTTCTCCACTTGACCCTCGTCTGCGAGGTCCTGCGCTCGAAGAATCGCATCACCCAGATGTCTCGACCAAGCCCGCTCATTGCTTCTAAGGTCCAGAACGCGTTCCGCAAACTCTTCCGCTGAGGCCCATTTGGCACCTTGAGGGCCTGTGTCGCCCAAGCCCTTGGTGAAAAATTCTGCGAAGAGCGAACGCGATTCGTCATTGAACTGAGCAACGATTTCCTCTTTCGACTGCCCTGCGAATTTGTGCCATCTCTCTATCAATTCATCCATACGTACCTCACTTAGAAAGCCTCGCAACTGTTGCGCTTTTTCCGAGGACGGCAAGAGACAGGACCTTGAAACGGCCACTCCTGCTGCGCCGTGCATTTGTTCAAACACGCACCGCAGTTGCCCGTCCAATTGTCTCGTTGACATTGAGCATAGAGGCGACTGCATTGACCACGCCAATCATCCTCTCCGGGCCATGCCTCTGGCTTGTCCGGTTGCACTGGTAGTGGTGGCCATGAGCCTGGCTTATAGCCAGGATCGAGCAACATTGGCTCAGGTGATTTCGGTTGCAATGCCCACCAAGCCGCTCCTGCAACCGCCAAGTCTCCTGCAAATGCAGCAGCGGACGGACCGAGGAATGCAACAAAAAAGAATCGCCCATCGGGGTCAACAAACCGAAGCGGATTCGCCCCGGCGTAACCGAACCGATTCCACCCGCCATCGAGCCCAATCGGATCCGCCTGGCTGTACCGCCCGGTCCTGCTGTCATAGCTCCTGAAGTAGTTGTAGAAGAGCCCCGACTCCTCATCCGCATACTGCCCCGGATACCGCAGGTTGAACTTCACCTCCGAGATGTTGGTCGTGCCCGGGTTCGGCGTCGTCTCCAGATTGGCGAAGCGGTTCTTTGCTGTGGTGGGCTTGTCTTCCCCGAACGCGCTGTAGCTCCACTGCCAGACCGCCTGGCCATCGGCGTTCGTCAGCCTGCGTGGCGTGTTCAGGTGGTCGCTGTGCACTGCATACGTGGCGCCATCGATCACCGCCGCAATCGGCATCGGCCCGTTGGCCGTGGGCAGGTAGAGGTACTGCGCCTGGCCCGCGCTGTTCGTGCCGCCGCTGCCGGCTTCCGCGATCAGGCTGCCCTGCTCGTCGTAGACGTACGCATAGCCCAGCTGTTCCGCTTGCGTTGTCGTTGGGCTCCACAGCTTCGTGAAGAACGCGATCAGGCTCTGCATGAAGCCCGGGTCGGCTTCGTCGCCCTGGCTGGGCGGGTACAGCGGCTCGGTCTTGAACACCCGCTGGCCCAGCGCGTTGTGCGCGTAGCGCGTGGTCGGGCTCAGGTCGGTGGCGCCGGTGGTGGCGGCGGCCAGGCGGCCTTCGGCGTCGTAGCTGTAGCTGCGCAGGCCGTCGCTCAGGAGGTCGCCGTTGGCGTTGTAGCCGTAGCTGACGCTGGTGTTGCTGGCGCCGTTGAGGCTCTGGGTGAAGCCGGTGAGGCGGTTGCTTGCAGCGCCCACGGTGTAGGTGCGGCTGGTGCTCTGGCCGTTGAGAACCCGGGTGCTGCTGGCTCGGTTGCCGTTGGCGTCGTAGCCGAAGCCGGCGGTGTTGCCGGTGGCGTTGAAGCTCACGATGCGCCCGACCGTGTTGTAGCCGACGCTCCAGGTGGTGTTGCCGCTGGCGATGGTGCTGTGGGTGGGGTCGGTGTCGCCGGGCTGATAGAGGTTCTGGGTCAGGCTGGTGATGCGGCCGGCGGCGTCGTAGACGTAGCTGCTGAACTCGGTGGCGCTCAGGCGGCCTGCGGTGTCGTAGCTGCGGCTGGCGGCCACGGCAGGAGAGGCGAAGGCCCAGGTCCAGGCGGTGGGTTGGCCCAGGGGGTTCCAGGCGAGGTTGGTGACGAGCGGGGTGCCGTTCCAGTTCAGGCCCGTCAGGCGGCCGGTGGCGTCGTAGACATGGGCGAGCGTTGCGCCGTTGGGATAGCCGATGCTCGCCAGGGTGCCGTTGGGGTTGTAGGCGTAGCTGACCTGCTGGACGCTGCCGTTGGCCAGGGTCTGCTTCTTGAGGGTGACGCGACCAAACACATCCCGCGTGTACTCGGTGGTGCCGCTGCGGTCGACGATCTCGGACAGATACCCCTTGCTGCTGGCCGTGAGGTCGTAGCGCAGGGTGGTGGTCTTGCCGTCGGCGAAGACGAGGCTGGTGGGGCGGCCGAGCAGATCGCGGGTGATGGTGGTCGCCTGGCCCAAGGCGTCGGTGATCTGGCTGGGAAGGCCCAGGTTGTCGTACTGGGTGCTGGCGCTGCCCACGTCGGCGCTCGTCTCCGCCGTCGCATTGCCCTGCGCGTCGCGAGCATAGGTGGTCACCACGCCCTTGAAGTCCTTGGCTTCGGTGACGGCGTCCAGGGCGTTGTACTTCAGCGTGGCCGTCGTGCTGGTGGCATCGGTGACGGCTTGGATGCGACGCAGGCTATCGAAGCCGTACCGGGTACTTTGGCTCAGACCGTTGGTCTCGGTAATCAGTTCACCATTCGTGTCGTATGCGAAGGTGCGAGCCTGGTTCGGGCCTTCGGTCTTGGCGCTCAGGCGATTGATGCTATTGATGGTGCGAGCGACGCTCCATGCGACGGCGCCGGCGCTGTCCTTGATCTGCTCGACGGTGCGGTTGCCCATGCCGTCGAGGGTGTAGGTGCCGCTCTCGCCGCGGTTGTTGCTCCAGCCCGTGAGGCGGTGGGCGGCGTCGTAGCTGTAGGTGAGCACGAGGCCGGTGGGCAGCGTGATGGTCTCGACGCTGCCGTAGGGCTTGTAGGTCAGGACAGTGGTCTGGCCGCCCGCAGATTGAGTCAGCAGGCGATCGCGGGCGTCGTAGGTGTAGGTGGTGACGAGGCCGTTGGGGGCTGTCGAGCTCACGACGCGGTTGGCGCCGTCGTAGGTGTAGCTGGTGACATGGCCGAGGGCATTGGTCGATGTGAGGACGTTGCCTCGGGTGTCGTAGGTAAAGCTGGTGACCGCGCCGTTGGGCTCAATCGCCGTCTCGATCAACTGCTGGGCGTTGTAGGTCCATTGCCAGAGTTGGGCTTTGTTGGTCGTTGTGTCGGTGACAGTTCGAGTCAGGGCTTTGCCGGCAGCGTCGTAGGTGTAGGCAGTGGTACGGCCGGCCTCGGTGACCAGCACGGGCAAGGCGAATGTCGCATGCCATTGGGTGGTCACTGTGCGCGCATCGGGAGTGCCGGAGGCGTAGACCACGGTGGTCGGCAAGCGTCGGGAAACGTCCCAGATGTAGTCAGTGCGTACCGATTTGAAATCGGTCTCATAAGAAAGCAACCCCGTGTTGCTATCAACCAAGCGAGATCTGGCATCGGACATTGCCATCGATGATGGGAGAGACCCGCCAGTGACCATCAATCGATTCCAAGCAGTGCTGTAGCTATAGCTTCTTGCGGTCCCAAGAGGGTCCACCACGCTGGCGCTGGTGGTTGATGAATAGGAAACCTGATACCGCTCGACCGCGCCGGCATGTTCGGTGCTCACGGCGCGACCTTGGGCGTCATACGTGAAGCTCGCATACCGAGCACCCGCTTCATCGATGATTCCGGTTAGCACGTTGGGGTAGGTGCTGTTCTCGTACAGGAACCCTCGGCTTTTGCCGTCGGGGTAGAGAACCATGGCCAAGCGCCCCTGGCCGTCGTATGTATAGCCAACTACGCGCCCGTCAGACGCGGCGACAGTGGCAAGCTTGTCGTTGGCGTAGGCAAAAACCAGACTCCCGCCAAAACCATTGCTGACCGTAGCGAGGCGTCCAGCGCCATCGTAGGTGTAGGCAGTGGCGAAACCACCGCGCTCAGTCTTGGTCTGCAGCTTGCCCGAACCGTCGAAGGCAAATATTGCGTCATCCTCCGCACGCCTATGAATCCACCCATTTCCGACCTCAGTCAGGGTGTCTGTGCTACTGGTCGAAGTCCAATTTGAAGATCCGGCAGGTACAAAGTTGACAATGTAGCCTTCTCCAGAAACAACTTTCATAAGGCCGTGGTTTTTATCCGTGCTGTCGAGTCTTGTTGAATGATTGTGAGACCACACGATACCAAGCGCCCCAGCTGAGCGAGGCAGACTAGCAGGGCCGGTTGCCCATAAACTGCGATGAGTGCGAATCAACCCTAGATCAGATTTTCCCGCAGCCTCAAAATCAATCTCAGTTTGAACTTTTTCTCCAGTGGCCGGAACTATGGGATTGCCCTGGCTCGCTCCATCCTGAGCGGGGCAAATAGCCGCTGGCTTGACTGGATCAATTAAAGAATACGTTCCGCAAAAATTAACAGCCTGCCCGGCATCCCAATATTGACTATATCCAGGCTTGCAGCTAGCGGTACGCCAAACGTACATCGTGACATTTATTATTGATGGAGACTGGCATGTACCGTCGCTGCCTCGTGCAACCAAGGTAATAATCAGAGGCATCGAGTAGCGCAGCACATCCTCATTGCCGACGAACTGCGCTTTGATCAAAACCTGAGAATTACCAAAGGCATAATCCTTTGAGCAAAAATTCCCATATTGCGTGAAATACGCAACAGTCTTCTTTGCACTTCCATCGGCAGTATCGTAATTCGTTTGCGCATCACCATTGATATTGGCATAGCCGGTGGAATACACCCAATTCGAGAACAGCGGCGCCGACAGGTCGCAACTCATATTCCCTTTGGGATTGAATTGCTTGCAGTTGCCAGCAAGGGTCTGCGCGTTTACCGACATGGCAATACCGCAAAATATCGCCACCAAGAAAATCCTGCATACCAATGCCGCGAAATTTCTCATTTCCTCCTCGCCTCCCTCATCGCACTCTCCTTCATGCTTTCTTGTTTGTGTGTCTGAACATCCAAGGCCCACTCTTTGAGAGCCGCGACGGTCAGCATTTATTGAACGGACATCACCCCCTCAGGTGACGCGCACCGCCACGCAGCGCACTCCGTACAAGTTGTTTCAGGTTAACCGAAAGGCCCACACGCAAACAACGACAGATCGATAGCGCAAGAAGTATCGATAGCGGACTGAATATGAAAGTATTCGACGCACTGCGTGTGCTGTTGTCGCGCAGCGACTGGAGGGTGCCTCACCTCACATTCGCCGCCACCAACAATCAAGATGCCGCGACTAAGTCTTCAATCGGCAATCACATTCAGAAGACTTTGAACACGCTCTTACTCCCTCCTCTCCGGGGGGAGGATTGGGGTCGGGGCACGGCGGCGTCAACCGACGCGCTCCATCGAATGCGGGGGGCAGCCCCCATCCCAACCTTCCCCCATCGGGGGAAGGAGCAAGACAAAGAAAGAATCAACGCGGCGCGTCGCCCTTGCGGTACTCCGCGGTCAGCTCGTCGAGCTTCTGCTTGAGCGCCGGATCGAGCTTGTACTCGGCCGCCGCAAGGGTCGCATCGAGCTGCTCCGGCCGGCTCGCGCCGAGCAGCGGTGCGGTGATCAGCGGATTGGCCATCACCCACGCCACCGCCAGCGTCGCCAGCGGCACGCCCGCCTCGTCGGCCAGCCGGTGCAGCTGCGTCACGGTGTTGAAGCTGCGCTCGTTCCAGTAGCGGTCCTGGTACATGCCGCCGGCGGTGCCGAGCGTGAAGCGGGTGTTCTCCTCGGGCTGGGCGCCGGGCTTGTACTTGCCGGTCAGGAGGCCGCCGGCCAGCGGGTTGTAGGGGATCACGCCCAGGCCCTCTTCGCCCGCGAGCGGCAGCAGCTCGCGCTCGATCTCGCGGAACAGCAGGCTGTAGCGCGGCTGCACCGACACGAAGCGGGTGAACCTGTGCAGGTCGGACTTGCCGAGCGCGCGGGCCAACCGGTAGGCCAGGAAGTTCGACACGCCGATGTAGCGCGCGCGGCCCGACCTGACGATGACGTCGAGCGCCTCGAGACTCTCTTCGAGCGGCGTCTCGCGGTCGTCCATGTGCAGCTGGTACAGGTCGACGTGGTCGGTCTTCAGCCGCTTGAGCGAGGCGTCGATGGCGTCCAGCAGGTGCTTGCGCGATGCGCCCTGGTCCCAGGGGTTGGGGCCGACCTTGTTGACCGCCTTGGTGGCGACCACGAAGCGCCGGCGGCCCGCGGGGCCCTGCTTCTCCAACCAGTTGCCGATGATCTCCTCGGTGCGGCCGGCGGTCTCGATGGTGCCGCCGAGCGGGTACACGTCGGCGGTGTCGAGGAAGTTGATGCCACCTTCGGCCGCCCTGTCGAGGATCTGGTGCGACACCGTCTCGTCGGTCTGCAGGCCGAAGGTCATGGTGCCGAGTGCGAGGCGGGACACGGTGAGGCCCGTGCGGCCGAGGCGGGTGGTGGGAATGCTCATGAGGGCTCGCTCCGAAGAAGTGAGAGAGGTGTGGAAGGAAGGGCGGCGGCCATCATAGGCACCGCCGCGCATTCCTGCAGGCGCCGGATATTTCAGGTGGCTTCGAAGTGCACGCCGGGCGCGCCGCGCGCCACGGAGAAGCGGGCCATCGGGGTCACAGCCGAGTCGGCGTTCTTCTCGTCGTCCACCGCGCGGAACTCGACCGCGCAGCCGCGCGCGTCGAGCGTCATGAGCGCATAGCCGCGCTTGTCGCCGCGGCCATAGCGCAGGTGCTCGTTCTTCGCGAGCATGTTGGCCACGTTGGCGGCGCTCGGGCCTTCGGAGGTGATGGCACCGCCCACGAACTCGGTCGCGACCGCCGGGCCCTGCGGCTCGCGGCGCAGGTCGGCGGCCCAGAAGGCATGCACGTCGCCGCTGATGACGAGCGCGTCGCCGCCGCGCGCCTTGTTCGCGGCCAGTGCGTCGAGCAGCCGGGTGCGGGAAGCAGCGTAGCCGTCCCACCCGTCCATCCAGTAGCCGTGCTCGGGGCCGCGCTTGCGATCGGCCTCGGCCAGCAGCGTGGGCTGGGCGATCACGGTCCAGCGGGCCGGGGGCGCGGCGAGTTCGTTCGCGAGCCATGCCTCCTGCTTCGCGCCGAGGAAGCTGCGCTCCGGCGCCGACCGGTCGGCGCAGTCGGCCAGCGGCGAAGCGCTGCGGCCCGCGAGGCAGGCGTGGTGCGAGCGGTACTGGCGTCCGTCGAGCAGCATCACGTCGAGCATCCGGCCGAAGCGGTGGCGGCCGTAGATGGTGGCACCGGCGCCGCGCGGCCGCATGCTGGCGGGCACGGGCATGTGCTCGTACCAGGCCTGGTAGGCGGCGGCGCGCATCGCGAGGAATTGCGCGGGATCGATGGTGCGCGGCGAGACGTCGTCGGTGTAGTCGTTGGCCACCTCGTGGTCGTCCCAGGTCACGAGCCAGGGGAAGGCGGCGTGCGCGGCCTGCAGGTGCGGGTCGGTCTTGTAGAGCGCATAGCGGTCGCGGAACTCGGCCAGCTGCGTCGGGATGCCGCCCTGGTGATGACGCACGTGGCGCGAGCCCCAGGAGCTTTCGTAGATGTAGTCGCCCAGATGCACGACGAAGTCGAGCGGCTGCGCGGCCATGTCGCGGTATGCCGCGTAGTAGCCCTGCTCGTACTGCTGGCAGGACGCGAAGGCCAAGCGCAGCGGCTGCGCGGCCTCGTCGCCTTCGGCCGGTGCGGTGCGCGTGCGGCCGACGGGGCTGCGTGCGCCGCCCGCGGTGAAGCGGTACCAGTAAGGCCGGCCCGGCAGGAGCCCTTGCACCTCCACATGCACCGAGTGCGCGAGTTCGGCGCTGGCCGTGGCAGCGCCGCGCGCCACCACACGCCGGAAGCCCTCGTCTTCCGCGACCTCCCACCGCACCGCCACCGGCGCTTCGCCCATGCCGCCGCCCTGCAGCGGCTCGGGCGCGAGCCGGGTCCAGAGCACCATGCCGTCGGGCCGCGGCGCACCCGAGGCCACGCCCAGCGTGAACGGATCGCGCGACGCCTGTGGCTGCGCGTGCAATTGCAGGAAGGGATGGCCCAGCGACGCGGCGGCCAGCCCGCTGCACAACAGGCGCCGGCGCGAAATGGGCTGCTGCGCACTCATCGGCGCGCCGCCAAGGCCAGGTCCGGCCGGTCGGTCGTGATCTGGCGCACCGGCATCGCCAGCCAGTGCGCGATCTCGTCGGGCTCGTTGATCACCCAGGCGCCCAGCCGCTCGGTGCCGAGCGCAGCCAGGCATTGCGGCCACGTCGCGGTGAGCAGCTTCTTCTCGACCGCGACGATGCACCCGGGCATGGCCGCATAGCGCGCCAGCGCACGCCCGATGCCGCCGAGCATCTCGGCCGAGCGGTGGTCCAGCGAGGCCAGCACGCGGCCGCCGGGCCAGCAGGCCAGCACCTGCTCGAGCACCTCGGGCACGAAGCAGGTCAGGATGCTGCGGCCCGCCACGCCCGCATCGTGCAGGGCCTGCACCGTTCGCGCGACCGAGCCCGCGGGCAGCTCGCCGGCCGCGTCGGTCTTGATCTCCACATGCAGCTCCATGCGGGTGGGTGCGAAGAGGCGCAGCACCTCGGCCAGCGACGGGACGCATTCGCCCTCCTCGCCGTTCGGCCCGCCCTGCGCGCCCTGCCCTTCGCGCAGCCGCGTGGCCAGCACCTCGGCGGCCGTGCGGTCGCGGATGGGCCCGGTGCCTTCGGTGGTGCGGTCGAGCAGCGGATCGTGGATGACGACGGCAGTGCCGTCGCGCGTTTCCTGTACGTCGAATTCCACCGCATCGGCGCCCGATGCGATCAGGCGGCGGAAGCCGCTCAGGCTGTTCTCGGGCCAGAGGTTGCGTGCGCCGCGATGCCCCACGATGATCATTTATGCAATGTCCTTCTCGTATTGCCTGTTTCACTTGCTGCTGTCGACCAGCCCTTTGACGAACGAACGCTGCAACGCTACCACCACCAGGATCGGCGGCAGCATGGTCAGCAGCGCCGCGCTCATCGCCACGTTCCAGGCCGGCTGCGAATCGGAGCGCGGAATCAGGTGCTTGAGCCCGATCACCGCGGTGGCCATGTCCTTGTCGGTGGTGAAGAGCAGCGGCCAGAGGTACTGGTTCCAGCCGTAGAGAAACAGGATGATCGCCAGCGCCGCGATGTTCGAGCGCGACAACGGCAGCAGGATGGTCCAGAAGAAATGCATCGGCGAGGCGCCGTCGATGCGCGCCGCTTCGCACAGCTCGTCGGGCACCGTGAGGAAGAACTGGCGAAACAGGAAGGTGGCCGAGGCCGAGGCGATCAGCGGCAGGATCAGCCCCGGATAGGTGTCGACCATGTTCCACGAGAGCTGGATGTCGACCGTGTGCCCGGTGATCGCGTTCCACGCCGCCGAGAGGTGCAGCATCTCCACCAGCCATTGCACCGGCAGCGCCGCATTGGCCACCGATTCGTAGGTCGGCGAAATGCGCACCTCGATCGGCAGCATCAGCGACACGAAGATCAGCCAGAACGCCGTCATGCGAAAGCGGAAGCGGAAGTACGTGATGGCAAAGGCCGACAGCAGCGACACCGCGATCTTGCCGACGGTGATGCCCAGCGCCACGATGAAGGAGTTGAGGAACAGCCGGCCGAAGTGGGCCTGCGTCCACGCGGTGCGCAGGTTCTGCACGAACTGGTCGCCGGGCAGCCAGGGCAGCGGCACCTGCTGCACCTGACCGATGGTGAGCGAGCCGGCCACGAAGGCCAGGTAGAGCGGCACGCAGACGAAGGCCACGCCGACCAGCAGGATGGCGTGGCAGGCGGCGTCGAGAACGGGGGCGCGTTCAACCATGGGCCGGGTCCTTGGCAAGTGCCGTCATACGTCGTAGCTCACGCGCCGCTCCACGTAGCGGAACTGCAGCAGCGTCATCAGCAGCGCGAAGATCATCAGGATCACCGACTGCGCGGCCGAGGCGCCGAGATCGAGGTTGACGAAGCCGTCGATGTAGACCTTGAAGACCAGCACGTTGGTCGCACCCGCCGGCCCGCCCTGCGTGACCGCATCGACGATGGCGAAGATCTCGAAGAAGCCGTAGACGAAGTTCATCACCGCCAGGAAGAACATCGTGGGCATCAGCAGCGGCAGCCCGATGGTGAAGAAGCGCCGCAGCGGCCCTGCGCCATCCACCGCCGCCGCTTCGAGCAAGGAAGAAGGCACGGCCAGCAGGCCGGCGAGCAGGAAGATGTAGTCGTAGCAGACATGCTTCCACGAGGCGGCGAGGATCACCAGGACCATCGCGTCCGCGCCCACGCGGTTCGGGTCCCATGCGAAGCCGAGCGCATGCAGCACATGCGCCAGCGGCCCGACCGCCGGGTTGAACAGGAAGGCCCACAGGATGCCCGCGATGACCGGCGCGATGGCATAGGGCAGCAGGATGATCGCCTTGTAGAGGCCGCGGCCGCGGATCACCCGGTCGCTCGCGAAGGCCAGCACCAGCGCCACCGCGATGGTGAGCAGGTTCTGCAGGATGGTGAACACCACCGTGACCTGCACCGACTCGTGGTACGTGGCGCTTTGCAGCAGCTGCGCGAAGTTGTCGAGACCGACGAAGTGCACCGTGTTGCCGAACGGATCGGACAGGAAGAAGGCCTGCCCCAGCGCGCGGAACGACGGGATGAAAAAGAAGAACAGCAGGATCGCGAGCTGCGGCAACAGCAGCAGCACGGGCAGGCGCACGTCCTGGAAGTGCGCGCGCTTGAGGCCCGCTTCGGGTTTGGCCATGCCTGCGATCCGCCTGTTCTTTCCGCGTGGCGCGCCGCTCAGTAGCGGCCCTTGTTGAGTTTCTCGTACTGGCGCAGGATTTCGTTGCCGCGCTTGACGGCATCGTCCATTGCCACCTGCGGCGTCTTCTTGCCGGCCACCACATTCTCGAACTCGTCGCGCTGCGCCATCATGGTCTGCGTGAAGTTGCCGAAGTGGAAGCCCGTGGAGTTGGCCGTGGGCGTGCCGCGCGTGAGTTGCAGGATCGCGATCTCGCGCGTCGGGCGCTCCTTGTAGTAGTCCTGCGACTTGGCCATCTGGTAGGCCTTGTTGCTCAGCGGCACGTAGCCGGTGGCCTTGTGCCACCAGACCTGCGTCTCGGGCTTGGCGAGGTAGTCGAGGAAGGCCGCGACGGCGTCGTACTCGGCCGGCTTCTGGCCCTTCATGACCCAGAGCGAGGCGCCGCCGATGGTGCTGTTCTTGGGCTGCTTGCCCGCTTCCCACGGCAGGTAGGTGGCGCTCCAGTCGATCTTGGCCTCGCGCTCGATGCCGCTGTGCGCGGCGGTCGAGGCGAAGAAGGTGGAGCACTTGCCGGAGGTGAAGAGCTGCTCGGGGCTCAGGCCCTGGCCGGCGATCTGCATCACGCCGTCGTCGATCCATTTCTTGATGCGCCCGACCTGCGAGACCACCGAGGTCTTGTTGTAGACGAACTCGGCATCGAGGCCCTGGTAGCCGTTGGCCTTGGTGGCATACGGCAGGTCGTTGATGGCGCTGTAGTTCTCGAGCAGGCTCCAGTGGTAGTCGCCCGCGAGCACCGAGCCGCAGGCGGACACGCCCTTCTGCTTGATGGCGTAGAGCTGCTTCTCCAGTTCCTGCCAGGTCTCGGCGGGCCTGGCGAAGCCGGCCTTCTCGAAGTGCGCCTTGTTGTACCAGAGGATGGGCGAGGACGAGTTGAAGGGCATCGTCATGAGCTTGCCCTTGTAGCTGTAGAAGCCCGCCACGGGTTTGACGAAGTCGGCCCAGTCGACCTTGTAGCCGCGCTGGTCGAGCAGGTCCTGCACGGGCAGGGTGGCGTCGGACAGCAGCATGGTCATGAAGCCGCGCTCGTAGATCTGCACCAGCTGCGGCGCGCGCTTGGCGCGGTAGGCGGCGATGGTGCCGTTGATGACCTCGTCGTAGTTGCCCTTGTTGACCGCCACCACCACGTACTTCTGCTGTGAGGCATTGAAGTTCTTCACCAGCTCGTCGACGCGCTCGCCGAGCGCGCCGCCCATGGCGTGCCACCACTGGATCTGCACGGGCTGGGCGGCTGCGGGGGCGCCGCCGGCGAGCCAGAGCGCGGACGAGAAGGCCAGTGTGGCCAGGGTGCTGCGTCGGTTGAAGTTCATCGCTGTCTCCTGTGGATCGGTGGGGCAGAGTCAGGCGGCCCAGAAGCCGCCGGGGCTGAAGAGATCGGTGATCGCGGCGTCGAGCCAGCTCAGTTCGTCGAGCAGGTCGAGCAAGGTGTAGCGGCGCCGGATGAGGCGTGCGCGGCGGTAGTCGGCGGCGAGGCGCGCGCGGGCGATGCCGAGGTCGCGCGGGTGGGCGGCGCCGCCGATGGTGCGCAGGCGCTGCTGCATGTCGCCGGCGCCGATGAGCTGGCGCGCGAGCTGGCTGCGCAGCTGCGGCCAGATGCCGGCGAAGCGTTCGATGCGTGCGCGGCGGCTGCCGGTGGCGCGCTTGCCCTGCATCTCGTCGCGGGCGGCGGCGCGAAACTCCTCGCGGTCGAAGGCGGCGTCGATCTCGCGCGCGAGCGCGGCCTCGTCGAAGCCGTCCTGCGCCTGCGCGGCGGCCGATGCGAGCGCGGCATCGGGCCGGGCCAGCAGCCATTCGTACATCGCGAGCATGGCGACGCAGCCGACGCCCACGCAGGCGCCGTGGGCGGCGGGTTCGCCGTCGACCTGCAGGTTCTCCATCTCCCACAGGTGGGAGAACTGGTGGTCGCTGCCGCTGGCCGGACGCGAGTTGCCGTGGGCCTGCATGGCGAAGCCGCTGACCAGGAGGCCGGCCATCAGGTCGCCCATGGCTTCGGGTTCGCGCGCGGCGAGCCGGCCGGGTGCGCCGAGCCAGTCGCCCAGGTGCGTCTGCACCATGTCGTAGGGCCGGCGGCTCAAGGCTTCGACGCCCAGCGCATCGGCCAGCAGCCAGTCGGCGCCGGCCACGGCCTTGCCGGCGAGATCGCCATAGCCCCAGGCCGTCATGCGCGCGGGCGCGGCGCCGAGCACGCCGAGGTCGGCCAGCACCGCCACGGGCGGTGGGCAGGCGAGCGTGCGCTTGAAGCCGTCCTCGTCGAGCAGCGCGGCGCCGGAGGCGGCGTAGCCGTCCATCGACGCGGCGGTGGCGAGGCAGACGTAGGGCTTGCCGGCGAGCGCCGCCGCATGCTTGACCAGGTCGTTGACGACACCGGAGCCCACGGCCACCGGCGTCAGGTCGTGCGCTGCGAGCTTGCGGGCGATGGTGGCCGAGGCCGTCACGCGCGGCTTGAGGCGGGGACGCGCGGGCAGCATCAGCGGCGGCGCGAGCGCGATGCCCCCTGCCTCCAGCAGCGCCTGCGCGGCTTCGCCCGCGACGTCCCACGTCGTCTCGTCGGCCACGAGCATCCAGCGCGCACCGGGCGCCGCGCGGCGCAGGACATCGGGCATCGCATGCGCCGCGCCGCGCCCGACGACGACTTCCTTCGTGATCGCGGCTTCGCGCAATGCAGCCTTCAACGGGGATGTCTGTTCGCTCATGTCTCCAGGGGTCTCAAGCACCGGAATGGCCGGCGATGAACAAGTGTATATTTTGAAATGCATTTGTTTCAAGCAGGTGACTACCCGGGGTTTTCACCGGCGCGGGGCAGAATCGGCAAACAACAACGGAGCATTCGGATGGCAGAGGAAGATCAGGTGGCGGTGCGCGTGGCCTGGCTCTACTACATGGAGGGCCTGACGCAGGACGGCATCGCCACGAAGCTCGGGCTCACGCGCCTGCGCGTCAACCGGCTGCTCGGCGAGGCGCGCGAAAGCGGCCTGGTCAGCATCAAGATCAACTCGCGGCACGAGAGCTGCCTGCAGCTCGAAGAAGACCTGCGCAAGGTGTGCGGCCTGCGCGAGGCGGTGATCATTCCGACGCCCGAAAACCCCGACCTGATCCCGGTGCTGCTGGGCCGCACGGCCGGCGAGTACCTGTCGAGGCACCTGGAGACGCAGCGCGTGCGCGGCCTCGGCGTGGGCTGGGGCGCGACGCTGCGCGAAGCGATCCGGCATGTCGCGCCGGGGCAGTGGCCGAACCTGCACGTCAACTCGATGATGGGCGGCCTGACGCGCGGCCTGGAGATCAACACCTTCGAGACGGCCAGCGCGCTGGCGGCCCGGCTCGGCGCGCAGTGCAGCTATCTCGCGGCGCCGCTCTATGCGGGCAGCGCCAGGTCGCGCGACACCATCGTCTCGCAGGACGTGTTCAAGGAAGCCTTCGGCCAGATCGCGGCCAACGACGTCGCGCTGCTGAGCGTGGGCGACCTGAGCACGCGGTCATTGCTGGTGCGCTACGGGCTGCCCAGGGATGTGCCCGTGAGCGCGCTGCGGCAAGCGAAAGCGGTGGGCGACATCATCGGCCAGTTCGTCGACCGCCACGGCAAGCCGGTGAAGCATGCGCTGAACCAGCGCGTGGTGGCGCCTTCGCTGGAAGAACTGGCGCGCATCCCGACGGTGATCGTCGCGTCGGGCGGCGAGAACAAGGCACCGATCATCGCGGCCGTGCTGTGGGCCAGGCTGCTGTCGGTGCTGGTCTGCGACGAACAGACGGCGCGCGCGGCGCTGAAGCTCTACGAGGCGCTCGGGGCGCGCTGAACGGCGCCGGTGCGCGCCGTGGCCCGCGCGCTCGTCACCGCCCAGCCGAAGATGCCCATGCCCGCCAGCGCCAGCAGTGCGCCGACCCAGCCGGTGGAGGTCCAGCCCAGGCCCGCGGCAATGGCCACGCCGCCGAGCCACGCGCCGAGCGCGTTGGCCATGTTGAAGGCCGAGTGGTTGAGCGCTGCGGCGAGCGTCTGCGCGTCGCCGGCCACGTCCATCAGGCGGATCTGCAGGGCCGGGCCGATGGCGACGGTGGTGCCGATGAGGAACACGTTGAACGCGGCGGTGAAGACGTTGTGCGCCGCGAACGTGAACATCGCGAGCACCAGCGCCGCATAGACCAGCAGGCCGCCGATGGTGCGCATCAGCGACTTGTCGGCCAGGCGCGAACCGACGAGGTTGCCGGTGACCATGCCCAGGCCGAACAGCGCGAGCACGAAGGGCACGCCGCCGAGCGGCATGCCGGCCACTTCGATGAGCGTGGGCTTGATGTAGCTGAACACCGAGAACATGCCGCCGAAGCCGATGGCGCCGATGCCGAGCGTGAACCACACCTGCTTGCGCCTGAGCGCGCCGAGCTCGCGCCAGGGGCTGGCGCCTGCGGGGGCCGCGAGGTCGGGAATGTCGCGGCGCAGCAGCGCCACGGCGATCAGGGCGATGACACCGACGAACACGAAGGCCGCGCGCCAGCCGAAGAACTGGCCGAGCCAGGCGGCAATGGGCACGCCGACGAGCGTGGCGCCGGTGAGCCCCAGCATCACGAGGCCCACGGCCCGCGCGCGGCGCCCCGGTGGCGCGAGCGTGGCGGCCACGAGCGCGGCGACGCCGAAGTAGGTGCCGTGCGGCAGGCCGGTCGCGAAGCGCAGCAGGTTGAGCGACGTGTAGCCCGGCGCCATCGCGCTGGCGAAGTTGCCGGCAGCGAACACGGCCATGAGCGCGATCAGCAGCGCGCGGCGGCGCCAGCCGGCCGCGAGCACCGCGAGCACGGGCGCGCCGATCACCACGCCGAGCGCGTAGGCGCTGATGACGTGGCCCGCCTGCGGAATGGTGACCGCGATGTCGTTCGCGACCTCGGGCAGCAGGCCCATGATCACGAACTCGCCGGTGCCGATGGCGAAGCCGCCGACGCCGAGCGCGAGCACGGCCCGCAGGAAATTCACGGGCGCGGCAGAGGGAGGAGAAACGGAAATATCGGTGTCCGCGCTGTCCAGCACGGGTGGGGAGGCGTTCACGGCCAGGCTCCTGGGAGGGCGCCCGGCGGCGACGGGCAGAGGCCCGATTTTAGGGTAAACCCTGAATTTCCGCCGATACGGCGATGCCGTGGGACCGGTACCGCCATGCGCGGCCGGTGACCGGCCGGCTGGCGGTCAGATCGCCACGAGCTGGCGCACGCCCTGCGCTTCCATGTCCTTGCCGAGGCCGCGGGCAATGACCTCGCCGCGTTCCATCACGAGGTAGTCGTCGGCCAGTTCCTGGGCGAAGTCGTAGTACTGCTCGCACAGCACGATGGCCATGTCGCCGCGGTCGGCCAGCATGCGGATGACGCGGCCGATGTCCTTGATGATGCTGGGCTGGATGCCCTCGGTGGGCTCGTCGAGGATCAGCAGCTTGGGCTTGGGTGCCAGCGCGCGGGCGATGGCAAGTTGCTGCTGCTGGCCGCCGGAGAGGTCGCCGCCTCGGCGGTTGATCATCTGCTTGAGCACCGGGAACAGGTCGAACAGCTCCGACGGAATGGGCGTGCTGCCGCTCTTGTAGGCGAGGCCCATGCGCAGGTTCTCCTCGACAGTGAGCCTTGCGAAGATCTCGCGGCCTTGCGGGACGAAGCCGATGCCCGCCCTGGCCCTGTCGTAGGGGGTGGCCTTCTGGATCGGCTTGCCTTCGAGTTCGATGCTGCCGCTCTTGATGGGGACCAGGCCCATCAACGACTTCAGCAAAGTCGTCTTGCCTACGCCGTTGCGGCCCAGCAATACCGTGACCTTGCCGAGCGTTGCCTCGAAGCTCACGTCGCGGAGGATGTGGGAGCCGCCGTAGTACTGGTGGATGTTCTTGACTGTCAGCATGGGTTCGTTTCCTCAGCGGCCGAGATAGACCTCGATCACGCGTTCGTCGGCCTGCACTTCATCCAACGTACCCTGCGCCAGCACGGCGCCGTCGCACAGCACGGTGACGATTTCAGAGATGGTGCGGATGAAGCTCATGTCGTGCTCCACCACCATCAGCGAATGCTTGCCCTTGAGGGTGAGGAACAGTTCGGCGGTGCGGGCCGTCTCTTCATCCGTCATGCCGGCCACGGGCTCGTCGAGCAGCAGCAGCTTCGGGTCCTGCATCAGCAGCATGCCGATCTCCAGCCACTGCTTCTGACCATGGCTCAGGTTGCCGGCCAGGCGCGACACGCTGTCGGCCAGGTGGATGGTTTGCAGCACTTCCGCCAGCCGGTCGCTCTGCGCCGAGTCGAGCCTGAACAGCATCGAGGCGCGCACGCCCTTGTCGGTCTTGAGCGCGAGTTCGAGGTTCTCGAACACGGTGAGATGCTCGAACACCGTCGGCTTCTGGAACTTGCGGCCGATGCCCAGCTGGGCGATGTCGGCCTCGCGGTGGCGCAGCAGGTCGATCGTGCTGCCGAAGAACACGGTGCCCGAATCGGGCCGCGTCTTGCCGGTGATGATGTCCATCATCGTCGTCTTGCCGGCGCCGTTGGGGCCGATGATGCAGCGCAGCTCGCCCGGTGCGATGTCGAGCGACAGCTTGTTGATGGCCTTGAAGCCGTCGAAGCTCACGCTCACGTCTTCGAGGTACAGGATGCGGCCGTGCGTGACGTCCACTTCGCCCGGCGTGGCGATGCGGCCGAAGTCGGCGGCGCGGCCGCCCGACTCGGTGCTGCCGCTGGCATAGGGCACGCCGTGAGCACGCGCCGCGCGCTCGGCGCCGGCGTCCATCAGGTCGGGCGTCATGCGCGGGCTCCCTTCGCATCCACGGGCAGCGATTGCAGCGCATCGGGCTCGACGCCCTGCTCCGCCGCCACGGCACGCCGCGCCTCCTGTACGGGTTCGGACGGCGCGGCCTTCTCGCGCGACAGCCAGGTGCGCACCAGCCCCACGATGCCGTTCGGCAGGAACAGCGTGACGGCAATGAACAAGGCCCCCAGGAAGTAGAGCCAGTACTCGGGGTACGCCACCGTGAGCCAGCTCTTCGCGCCGTTGACGATGAAGGCGCCGATGATCGGGCCGATCAGCGTCGCGCGTCCGCCCACTGCGGCCCAGATCGCGATCTCGATGGAATTGGCCGCGCTCATCTCGCCCGGATTGATGATGCCGACCTGCGGCACGTACAGCGCACCGGCCACGCCGCACATGATGGCGGAGATGACCCAGATCGTGAGCTTGTAGGGCAGCGGGTTGTAGCCCGAGAACATCACGCGCGTCTCGGCATCGCGGATGGCCTGCAGCACGCGGCCGAACTTGCTGCCGATGAGCCACCTGGCGAACAGGAAGAAGCCCAGCAGCGTGAGGCCGGTGAGCGCGAACAGCGTCATGCGCATTTCCTGCGTGGCGATCGGAATGCCCAGGATGCGCTTGAAGTCGGTGAACCCGTTGTTGCCGCCGAAGCCCGTCTCGTTGCGGAAGAACAGCAGCATCGCCGCGAAGGTCATGGCCTGCGTGATGATCGAGAAGTACACGCCCTTGATGCGCGAGCGGAAGGCGAAGAAGCCGAACACGAAGGCGATGAGGCCCGGCACCGCGACGATCAGGATCAGCGTGGCGATGAAGCTGTCGCTGAAGGTCCAGTGCCAGGGCAGCGTCTTCCAGTCGAGGAACACCATGAAGTCCGGCAGGTCGCTCTTGTAGTTGCCGTCGCGGCCGATCTGGCGCATGAGGTAC